>CAJDTU010000066.1_pt1 | contig 16156 bp, 11 predicted proteins | sample 7389901 | NCBI WGS metagenome assembly CAJDTU01 (sample SAMEA7055649, study PRJEB34461) | soil metagenome | biome: terrestrial ecosystem; feature: Peninsula; material: soil | place: Antarctica | collected 2016
GCCGTCAGCGTCGTCTTGCCATGATCCACGTGACCGATCGTCCCCACGTTCACGTGCGGCTTCGTACGCTCGAACTTTCCTTTACCCATCTGAGACTCCAATTCCCGGGCAAGCGCCCCGATTCAACCGTTTTGTATGATCTGTCCTGCCCGCGCGCTGCCTTACTTGCCGCGCGCCGACATGATCGCCTCGGCGACGTTCTTCGGCGCCTCCGAGTAGTGCTTGAATTCCATCGTGTAGGTGGCTCGGCCCTGGGTGAGCGAGCGCAACGTGGTGGAATAACCGAACATCTCCGACAGTGGGACCTCGGCCCGGATCACCTTGCCGCCTCCGACCATGTCTTCCATGCCCTGGACCATCCCGCGGCGCGAGGACAGATCGCCCATCACCGTCCCGGCATAGTCTTCAGGCGTCTCGACTTCGACTGCCATCATCGGCTCGAGCAGCACCGGGCTGGCACGGCGCATGCCTTCCTTGAAGGCGATCGAGCCGGCCTGCTTGAAGGCGTTCTCGTTGGAGTCGACCTCGTGATACGAGCCGAAGAACAGCGTTGCCTTGACGTTGACGACCGGATAGCCGGCCAGCACCCCCGAAGGCAGCGTTTCCTCGATGCCCTTCTGCACCGCCGGAATGTATTCGCGCGGGACGACGCCACCCTTGATCGCGTCGACGAATTCGAAGTTTGCGCCACCCGGCTCGAGCGGCTCGAGCTTGAGCACGACGTGCCCGTACTGGCCGCGGCCGCCGGATTGCTTGATGAACTTGCCTTCGACTTCGTCGCAGGTCTTGCGGATGGTCTCGCGATACGCCACCTGCGGCTTGCCGACCGAGGCCTCGACCCCGAACTCGCGCCGCATCCGGTCGACCAGGATCTCGAGGTGCAATTCGCCCATTCCGGAAATGATGGTCTGGCCCGATTCCTCATCGGTGCGCACCCGGAACGACGGATCCTCCTGGGCCAGGCGGCCCAGCGCGATGCCCATCTTTTCCTGGTCGATCTTCGTTTTGGGCTCGACCGCCTGCGAAATCACGGGCTCGGGGAACACCATGCGCTCGAGAATGATCTGAGCGTTGGGGTCGCAAAGCGTCTCGCCGGTGGTCACATCCTTCAGGCCCACGCAGGCCGCGATATCGCCGGCGCGCAGTTCCTTGATTTCCTCGCGCTGGTTCGCAGTCATCTGCAGGATTCGACCGATGCGCTCCTTCTTGCCCTTGATCGAATTCATGACGGTGTCGCCCGAATTCAGCACGCCCGAAAAGATGCGCACGAAGGTGAGCTGGCCGACGAAGGGGTCGGTCATCAACTTGAAGGCGAGCGCCGAAAACTTTTCCTCGTCTTCGGCCTTGCGAAACACCTGGGCATCGTTCTCGTCGTGCCCTGACACCGGCGGGATATCGGCCGGCGAGGGCAGGAATTCGATGACCGCGTCGAGCATGCGCTGCACACCCTTGTTCTTGAACGCCGTGCCGCACAGCATCGGCTGGATTTCGTTGGCGATCGTGCGTTTGCGGATGCCGCGCATGATCAGTTCCTCGGAGAGTTCACCCTCCTCGAGGTACTTGTTCATCAGCTCGTCATCGGCTTCGGCGGCCGCCTCGACCATGTTCTCGCGCCACTTGTTGGCGACTTCGAGGAGTTCGGCAGGCACTTCACCGTAGCTGAACTTCATGCCCAGTGAGGCTTCGTCCCAATAGATCGCCTTCATCCTGACGAGATCGACGACGCCCTTGAAGTTGTCCTCGGCGCCAATCGGCACGACGATCGGTACCGGGTTCGCCTTCAGGCGCGTGCGCAACTGCTCGTAGACCTTGAAGAAGTTCGCGCCCACGCGATCCATCTTGTTGACGAACGCGAGCCGCGGCACGCGGTATTTGTTGGCCTGCCGCCATACCGTCTCGGACTGCGGCTGCACCCCGCCGACCGCGCAATAGACCATGCAGGCGCCGTCGAGCACGCGCATCGAGCGTTCGACTTCGATCGTGAAATCGACGTGCCCGGGGGTGTCGATGATGTTGATCCGGTGCTCCGGGAGGGAGCGATCCATGCCCCGCCAGAAACAGGTCACGGCCGATGACGTGATCGTGATCCCGCGCTCCTGCTCCTGCTCCATCCAGTCCGTGACGGCGGCGCCGTCATGCACCTCGCCAAGCTTGTGGCTGACACCGGTGTAGAACAGGATGCGTTCGGTCGTGGTGGTCTTGCCGGCATCGATATGCGCGGAAATCCCGATGTTGCGGTACCGGTCGATCGGAGTCTTGCGAGCCATGATTGAAACTCTCTAGTGTTCGAGGCGTCAGAAGCGGAAGTGCGCAAACGCCTTGTTTGCTTCGGCCATTCGATGAACCTCGTCGCGCTTCTTCACGGCGCCGCCACGGTTCTCGGAGGCCTCCATCAGTTCATTGGCCAGTCGCTGGCCCATCGATTTCTCGCCGCGCTTCTTGGCGGCTTCACGCAGCCAGCGCATCGCCAGCGCCAGCCTGCGCACCGGGCGAACCTCGACCGGCACCTGGTAGTTCGCGCCGCCGACCCGGCGGCTTTTCACCTCGACCATCGGCCGAGTGTTCTGCAGCGCCTGGCCGAAGACCTCGATCGGATCCTTGCCCGAGCGGCTGCGGATCTGCTCGAAGGCCCCGTAGATCATGCGTTCGGCAACGGCCTTCTTGCCCTGCAGCATCAGCACGTTGACGAATTTGGAGACTTCGACGCTCGCGTACAGCGGGTCGGGCAGGATCTCGCGTTTTGGAACTTCACGACGGCGTGGCACGGGTTCACCTCTCTCTCTGTATTCAGCTCGCCTGCGACGCACACCATGCGCACCGCCCGACGTGGTCGCCCTACTCGTCCCGCGTGAGCGGGTCCGGGAAGCGACCGCTTACTGGACGCCGGCGGGCGGCTTCGTTGCCGCGCTGACCGGCGCTCGAAAACAACAAGCGCGAGCCTTTGAACCCGGCTCGCGCCCTCGCCCCGTAGTGCCCCGGCCGGATAACCGGCCCCGGCGCACCGGGCGGCGTGACGCACCGCAGCTTGCCAGTGCGCGACGCCAGCAAACTCAGGCCTTCTTGGGTCGCTTCGCGCCGTATTTGGAGCGCGACTGCCGGCGGTCTTTCACGCCTTGCAAATCGAGCGAGCCGCGCACGATGTGATAGCGCACACCCGGAAGATCCTTGACCCGGCCGCCGCGAATCAGCACGACCGAGTGTTCCTGCAGGTTGTGCCCCTCGCCACCGATGTAGGAGATGACCTCGAACCCGTTGGTGAGCCGCACCTTGGCGACCTTACGAAGCGCCGAGTTCGGCTTCTTCGGAGTCGTGGTGTAGACACGCGTGCAAACGCCACGGCGCTGCGGGCAGTTCTGCAGCGCCGGGCTCTTGCTGTTAATGACTTCCGACTCGCGACCTTGGCGCACGAGCTGGTTGATAGTAGGCATCTGCGATGATCCTTGTATTGCGCCTTATGTGCGCCTGCCTTGTAGGCGCCTGCCTTGCGTGCGCATGCCTGGTACGGCCGGCCTTGCATGCGCAGGCTTGTTGCGCGCGCTTTCGTGCAACTTCCCGGTTGGACATGCGCCGGAAAGCCTTCCAGTATAAGACGACTTGGCCGCTCGGACAAGTAGTCGACGAAAAAATGTTGCGGCGCACCAGCAAGGCCGGTGCGCCGCGAGTCGCCGGTCAGACGTTGCCGCCCTCTTCGCCGCGATCCATACTGTCGGCGTCCTGCCCGACGGTCTGATCGATCCTCTCTCCGGCGGTATCGACCGTCTCCCGAGGAGCGCCGACCGTCGCGCCAGCGGTGTCGCCGCTCGCGTCACCGGCGTCGGCAGTCGCGTCAGCCGTCTCGGCCATCACACCAGCCGTCTCGGCCATCACATCAGCCGTCTCGCGTGCCTCTTCGGCGGCTTCTTCCTCGGTCATCGGTGCAAACAGCGCCTCGGCTTTCGCCAAGGCGGCCTGCTCCTGCGCCTCGTTCGTTTCCTTGGCCTTGCGCGCCCGGTGGAAAGCCATGCCCGTGCCGGCCGGGATCAACCGGCCAACGATCACGTTCTCCTTCAGGCCGCGCAGTTCGTCGCGCTTGCCCATGATCGCCGCCTCGGTGAGCACCCGGGTGGTTTCCTGGAACGACGCGGCCGAAATGAACGAATCGGTCGACAGTGAGGCCTTGGTGATGCCGAGCAGCAGGTTGATGTAGACGGCCGGTCGCTTGTCGGCGGCGATCGCCTTGTCGTTCTCGTCGAGCATCTCCGAGCGTTCGACCTGCTCGCCGGTGATGAATGGCGCGTCGCCCGGGTCGCTGACCTGCACCCGGCGCAGCATCTGCCGAACGATCACCTCGATATGCTTGTCGTTGATCTTCACGCCCTGCAGGCGGTAGACATCCTGGACCTCGTCCACGATGTAGCGCGCCAGCGCCTCGATGCCGAGCAGGCGCAGGATGTCATGCGGATCGGCCGGCCCGTCGACGATCATCTCGCCCTTGTTGACCACCTGGCCATCGTGGACGAGAACGCTCTTCTCCTTCGGAATCAGGAACTCGTGGGCATTGCCGTCGAGGTCGGTGATGACCAAGCGCTGCTTGCCCTTGGTGTCCTTGCCGAACGACACCGTACCGGTGACATCGGCCAGCATCCCGGCATCCTTCGGAGAGCGCGCCTCGAACAGTTCCGCCACCCGCGGCAGGCCGCCGGTGATATCGCGCGTCTTTTGCGACTCGAGCGGAATGCGCGCGAGGATCTCGCCGACGTCCACCAGCTGGCCGTCGCGCACGGTGATCAGTGCCCCGACCGGAAAGCTGATCGTGACCGCGTGATCGGTGCCGGCGATCTTCACTTCCTCGCCCAACTCGTTGATCAGCTTCACCTGCGGGCGCACCGACTTCGTGGTGCCGCGCCGCTTGGCGTCGATGACCACCAGGGTCGACAATCCGGTGACATCGTCGATCTGCCGGGCGACCGTCGCGCCCTCTTCGACGTGCTCGAAGCGGATCGTTCCCGAGTACTCGGTGATGATCGGCCGCGTGAGCGGATCCCAGGTGGCCAGTTGTGCGCCCGCCCTGACGACCTTGCCGTCGCTCGACAGCAGCGTGGCGCCGTAGGGCACCTTGTGGCGCTCGCGCTCGCGACCGTTGTCATCGACGATCAGCGCCTCGCCGGAGCGCGAGATGACGATCTGCTCGCCCTTGCCGTTGGTCACATAGCGCATGCCGTTGGTAAAGCGCACCGTGCCGTTTGACTTGACCTCGACGAAGCTCGCCACCGCCGCGCGCGATGCCGCACCGCCGATGTGGAAGGTGCGCATCGTCAACTGTGTGCCCGGCTCGCCGATCGATTGCGCGGCAATCACGCCGACCGCCTCGCCGGATGCGACCAGCGTGCCACGACCCAGGTCGCGTCCGTAGCACTTGGCGCAAAGCCCGTAGCGCGTCTCGCACGACAGCGGCGTGCGCACGCGCACCTCGTCGATGCCCAGACGCTCGATCTCGTCGACCGCATCCTCATCGAGCAGCGTGCCCGACTCGAAGGCCGTTTCGTGCGTCTCGGGATTGACCACATCACCGACCGCCACCCGACCGAGAACCCGGTCGCGCAGCGCCTCGATCACCTCGCCGCCCTCGATCAACGCCTTCATCGCCACACCGTTGGAGGTGCCGCAATCATCTTCGGTGACAACGAGGTCCTGGGTCACGTCGACGAGGCGTCGGGTAAGGTAGCCTGAGTTGGCGGTCTTGAGCGCTGTGTCGGCCAGGCCCTTGCGCGCGCCGTGGGTCGAGATGAAGTACTGCAGGACGTTCAGACCCTCGCGGAAGTTCGCCGTGATCGGTGTCTCGATAATCGAGCCGTCCGGCTTGGCCATCAAGCCACGCATTCCGGCCAGCTGGCGGATCTGGGCGGCAGAACCCCTGGCACCCGAGTCGGCCATCATGTAGATCGAGTTGAACGATTCCTGCTTGACTGTGTTGCCGTGGCGATCGACCACGTCTTCGGTGGCCAGTTGCTCCATCATTGCCTTGCCGACCATATCGCCGGCGCGGCCCCAGATGTCGACCACCTTGTTGTAGCGCTCACCTTGCGTGACCAGGCCCGAGGTGTACTGCTGCTCGATTTCCTTGACCTCGTGCTCGGCGGCCGCGAGGAGCCCGACCTTTTGCGGGGGCACGAGCATGTCGTCGATCGCGATCGAGATGCCGGCGCGAGTCGCCAGCCGGAAACCGTTCTGCATCAGCTTGTCGGCGAGAATGACCGTGTCGCGCAGGCCGCAGCGCCGGAACGAGGCGTTGATCAGCCGGCTGATTTCCTTCTTCTTCAAGGACTTGTTGAGCAGCGAGAAAGGCAGCCCCTTGGGCAGGATCTCGGAGAGCAGCGCGCGACCAACGGTCGTTTCCACCCGGATCGGGTGCGGCGTGACTTCGCCGGTGTCCAGATCCTTGGTGTACTCGACCAGCCGGACTGTGATCTTCGTGCCCAGCTCGACCTGTTCGTGGTCATAGGCGCGCTGCACCTCGCCGACGTCGGCCATCTGCATACCTTCGCCCCGGGCATTGATCTTTTCACGGGTCGTGTAGTACAGGCCCAGCACGATGTCCTGCGACGGCACGATCGACGGCTCGCCGTTCGAGGGGAACAGCACGTTGTTGGAGGCGAGCATCAGGGTGCGCGCCTCGATCTGCGCCTCGATCGACAGCGGCACGTGGACGGCCATCTGGTCACCGTCGAAGTCGGCGTTGAACGCCGCGCATACCAGCGGATGAAGCTGGATCGCCTTGCCTTCGATCAGCACCGGCTCGAAAGCCTGGATGCCCAGGCGGTGCAGGGTCGGTGCGCGGTTGAGCATGACCGGATGCTGGCGGATGACATCTTCGAGGATGTCCCAGACGATCGGCTCCTGGCTCTCGACGTACTTCTTGGCCTGCTTGATCGTGGTGGCTACGCCCATCGTTTCCAGCTTGTGGAAGATGAACGGCTTGAACAGTTCGAGCGCCATGAGCTTGGGCAAGCCGCACTGGTGCAGTTTCAGTTGCGGACCGACCACGATCACCGAACGGCCCGAGTAGTCGACCCGCTTGCCGAGCAGGTTCTGGCGGAAACGCCCGCCCTTGCCCTTGATCATGTCGGCAAGCGACTTGAGCGCGCGCTTGTTCGCGCCGGTCATCGCCTTGCCGCGACGGCCGTTGTCGAGCAGCGAATCGACCGCTTCCTGAAGCATGCGCTTCTCGTTGCGCACGATGATTTCCGGCGCCTTGAGTTCGAGCAGCCGCTTCAGGCGGTTGTTGCGGTTGATGACGCGCCGGTACAGGTCGTTCAGGTCGGAGGTCGCGAAGCGGCCGCCATCGAGCGGCACCAGAGGACGCAACTCGGGCGGAAGCACCGGCAGCACTTCCATGACCATCCAGTCGGGCTTGATCCCCGAGCGCTGGAAACCCTCGAGCACCTTCAGGCGCTTGGAGATCTTCTTGATCTTCGCCTCGGAGCCGGTGGCCCCCAGGTCATGGCGAAGGGTCTCGATCTCGCGATCGATGTCGATCGTGCGCAGGAGTTCACGAACACCTTCGGCGCCCATCAGGGCCCGGAACTCGTCGCCGAACTCTTCCGTCTTCGCGTTGAAGTCGTCCTCGGTCATGATCTGCGCGCGCTTGAGCGGCGTCATGCCCGGTTCGATGACCACGAAGGCTTCGAAGTACAGCACCCGTTCGATGTCGCGCAAGGTCATGTCGAGCACCATGCCCAGACGTGACGGCAGCGATTTGAGGAACCAGATGTGCGCAACCGGACTGGCCAGTTCGATGTGGCCCATGCGCTCGCGGCGCACCTTGGCCAGCGTGACCTCGACGCCGCACTTCTCGCAGATCACGCCACGGTGCTTCAGGCGCTTGTACTTGCCGCACAGGCACTCGTAGTCCTTGATCGGACCGAAGATCTTGGCGCAAAACAGACCGTCACGCTCGGGCTTGAACGTGCGGTAATTGATCGTCTCGGGCTTTCTGACTTCCCCGTACGACCATGACCGGATCTTCTCCGGAGAGGCCAGACCAATGCGGATGGCATCGAACTGTTCCTCTTCCTGGACCTGTTTGAAAAGATCTAGCAAGGCTTTCATTTGCTGCTCCTGAATCCTGTATCGGGCTGGCGGCGGCTCAACTGCGCTCGAGATCCATGTCGATGCCAAGCGACCGGATCTCCTTCACCAGAACGTTGAACGACTCGGGCATCCCGGCGTCGATCGTGTGCTCGCCCTTGACGAGGTTTTCGTACATCTTCGTGCGCCCGTTCACGTCGTCGGACTTGACGGTAAGCATCTCCTGCAGGATGTACGCGGCACCGTAGGCTTCCAGTGCCCAGACCTCCATTTCGCCGAAGCGCTGGCCGCCGAACTGCGCCTTGCCGCCCAGCGGCTGCTGGGTGACCAGCGAGTACGGGCCGGTGGAACGGGCATGCATCTTGTCGTCGACCAGGTGATGGAGCTTGAGCATGTGCATGTAGCCGACAGTGACCGGGCGATCGAAAGGATCACCGCTGCGCCCGTCGTACAACTGCACCTGGGTCTTGCTCGGCGTGAAGCCGACCAGCCGGGTGCGCGGGTCGTCTTCGGGATAGGCGAGCTCGAGCATCTGCATGATCTCGACCTCCGAGGCGCCATCGAACACCGGGGTGGCGAACGGCACGCCGCTCTTCAGGTTGCCGGCCAGCTCGAGAATCTCACCCTCGGACATCGAGTCCAGATCGGCCTGCTGGCCGCCCCGGTTGTAGATCTCGTCGAGCAGCGCGCGCAACTCGGTGAGCTTGGCCTGGCGCTCGAGCATCGCGCCGATCCGCTGGCCGATACCCTTGGCCGCCCAACCCAGGTGGGTCTCGAGAATCTGTCCGACGTTCATCCGCGACGGCACGCCAAGCGGGTTCAGCACGATATCGACCGGCGTACCATCGGCCATCGAAGGCATGTCCTCGATCGGCACGATCCGCGAAACCACGCCCTTGTTACCATGGCGCCCGGCCATCTTGTCGCCCGATTGCAGGCGCCGCTTCACCGCCAGATACACCTTGACCATCTTGAGCACGCCCGGCGGCAGCTCGTCGCCCTGCGTGAGCTTTTTGCGTTTCTCTTCGAAAGCCAGGTCGAACTGGTGACGCTTCTGCTCGATCGACTCCTTCAGGGCCTCGAGTTGGTTCGCCACCGCCTCGTCGGCCGGACGGATCTCGAACCAGTGATAGCGGTCAAGGTCGGCCAGGTACTCGGCGGTGATCTCGGCCCCCTTGGCGAGCTTCTTGGGGCCCCCATTGACGGCCTTGCCCACGAGCAGGCGCTCGATGCGCGCGTATGCGTCGTTTTCGACGATCCGAAGCTGGTCGTTCAGGTCGAGCCGATAGCGCTTCAGTTCATCGTCGATGATCGACTGGGCACGCTTGTCGCGCGGAATCCCCTCGCGGGTGAACACCTGCACGTCGATCACGGTGCCGCTCATTCCGGACGGAACGCGCAGCGACGTGTCCTTCACGTCGGAGGCCTTCTCGCCGAAGATGGCGCGCAACAGTTTTTCTTCCGGCGTGAGCTGCGTTTCGCCCTTGGGCGTCACCTTGCCGACCAGGGTATCGCCGGCCAGCACTTCCGCGCCGATGTGGACGATTCCCGACTCATCGAGACGGCCGAGCTGCGACTCCGACAGGTTGGAGATGTCGTGGGTGATTTCTTCGGGCCCGAGCTTTGTGTCGCGGGCGAGCACCGACAACTCCTCGATGTGGATCGAGGTGTAGCGGTCATCGGACACGACCTGCTCGGAAATCAGGATGGAGTCCTCGAAGTTGTAGCCGTTCCACGGCATGAACGCAACCAGCATGTTCTGGCCGAGCGCGAGTTCGCCCAGGTCGGTCGAGGCGCCATCGGCGATCACGTCGCCACCGGCGAGCCGGTCGCCCTTCTTGACGATCGGCCGCTGGTTGATGTTCGTGTTCTGGTTGCTGCGCGTGTACTTGATCAGGTTGTAGATGTCTACACCGACCTCGCCCGCCGCGGCCTCGTCGTCATTGGCACGCACCACGATCCGGTTGGCATCGACATAGTCGACGATCCCGCCGCGCAAGGCCGTGACGACTGTGCCCGAATCGACCGCGCAGGTGCGCTCCACTCCGGTGCCCACCACCGGTTTTTCGGGCCGCAGGCAAGGCACCGCCTGGCGCTGCATGTTCGAGCCCATCAGCGCCCGGTTTGCATCGTCGTGTTCGAGGAAAGGAATCAGCGAAGCAGCAACCGACACGATCTGCGACGGTGCGACGTCCATGTACTGCACGTGCTCGGGAGAAGTCAACTCCGACTCACCAGCCTTCCTGACCGATACCAGGTCGCCGGTCAGGCGGCCCGAGTCATCGAGCGCGGCGTTCGCCTGGGCGATCACATAGCGACCTTCTTCGATTGCCGAGAGGTAGTCGATGTCGTCGGTCACCTGACTGTCCACGACCTTACGATACGGCGTTTCGAGAAAGCCGTACTCGTTCAGGCGCGCGTACAGCGCCAGCGAGTTGATCAGGCCGATGTTCGGGCCCTCCGGAGTCTCGATCGGGCAGACCCGGCCGTAGTGGGTCGGGTGCACGTCGCGCACCTCGAAGCCGGCGCGCTCGCGCGTCAGGCCACCCGGTCCGAGCGCGGAAACGCGCCGCTTGTGGGTGATCTCCGAGAGCGGATTGGTCTGGTCCATGAACTGCGAGAGCTGCGAGGAGCCGAAGAACTCGCGGATCGCGGCGCTGATCGGCTTGCTGTTGATCAGGTCGTGCGGCATGAGGTTTTCAGTCTCCGCCTGCCCGAGCCGTTCCTTGACTGCGCGTTCCACGCGCACCAGGCCGGCGCGGAACTGGTTTTCCGCCAGTTCGCCCACGCAGCGTACGCGGCGGTTGCCGAGGTGGTCGATATCGTCGATCTCGCCGCGCCCGTTGCGCAACTCGACCAGGATCTTGATAACCGCGAGGATGTCCTCGTTGGTCAGCGTCATCGGGCCGACGAGCTCGTCGCGCGCGACCCGGCGATTGAACTTCATCCGCCCGACCTTGGACAGGTCGTAGGCGTCTTCGTTGTAGAACAGGCGATTGAACAGTGCCTCGACCGCATCTTCGGTGGGCGGCTCGCCGGGTCGCATCATCCGGTAGATGGCGATCCGCGCGGCAAGCGTATCGGCCGTCTCGTCGGTGCGCAGGGTCTGCGAAATGTACGGGCCCTGGTCGAGGTCATTGGTGTAGAGCGTGCGGATCTCGCGCACATTGGCATCGCGCAGCTTGCCGAGCACTTCTTCGCTCAGCTCTTCGTTTGCCTTGGCAACGATCTCGCCGGTTTCCGGATCGACCACGTTGTGCGCGAGCGTGCGCCCGGCGAGGTAGTCTTCGGGCACGGAGACGTGCTTCATCCCGGCGGCGTCGAGCTCGCGGATGTGCTTGGCGTTAATCCGCTTGTCCTTGGCGACGATCACGTTGCCGTCACGGTCGACGACATCGAAACGCGCGATCTCGCCACGCAGGCGCTCGGGCACCAACTCGAGTTGCGCGCCTTCCGACATCAGGCGGAAGCTGTCGAAGACGAAGAAATGCGCGAGGATCTGTTCCGGCGTCAGGCCGATCGCCTTGAGCAGGATCGTGACCGGCATCTTGCGACGGCGGTCGACGCGGAAATAGAGAACGTCTTTCGGATCGAACTCGAAGTCGAGCCAGGAGCCGCGGTACGGAATGATCCGCGCCGAAAACAGCAGCTTGCCCGAACTGTGAGTCTTGCCGCGGTCATGTTCGAAGAACACCCCCGGCGAGCGGTGCAACTGGGAGACGATGACGCGCTCGGTGCCGTTCACGATGAACGAGCCGTTGCCAGTCATGAGCGGAATCTCGCCCATGTAGACCTCCTGCTCCTTCACCTCCTTGACCGTCGGCTTGGCGGCCTCCCGATCCATGATCACCAGGCGCACGCGCGCGCGCAGCGGCGCGCTGAAGCTCAGCCCGCGCTGCTGGCACTCCTTGACGTCGAAGGGCGCCGTGCCGATCTGGAAATTCACGAACTCGAGCCGGGCGTGCTCATTGTGCGAGACGATCGGGAAGATCGACTTGAACGCCGCCTGCAGGCCTTCTTCGAGCCGCTTCTCGGGATGCGTGCCGGCCTGCAGGAATCGATCGTAGGATTCGATCTGGGTGGTCAGCAGGTAGGGCACATCGAGCACCACCGGGCGCTTGGCAAAGCTCTTGCGAATGCGCTTTTTCTCGGTGAACGAATAGGTGGAAGTGGTAGCCATGAACACTCCGTGTCTTCTTCAGACAAGTGGGGCAGGGATTGCTGCGCAGAACGTGGGATGCCGGCTCGCGGGGAACCGACAATCCGCGATCAGCGCGGAGACGCGAAAACCCGGAACCGCCCACCCCTTGGGGAGGGTGGCTTCCGGGCGTCGCGAAAGCAGGATGTGAGGCCTGCGCGCTGGATTTTCTCGGATGCTGATTACTTGATCTCGACTTTCGCGCCGACGGCCTCGAGTTGCTTTTTCAGCGCGTCGGCGTCGGCCTTGCTGATGCCTTCCTTGACGGCCTTGGGGGCACTGTCGACGAGATCCTTGGCTTCTTTCAGGCCGAGGCTCGTAGCCGAACGAACGACCTTGATGGCCTCGACCTTCTTCTCGCCGGCGGCGAGAAGAACCACGCTGAATTCCGTCTGCTCTTCAACCGGCGCTGCAGCGGCGCCGGCAGCCGGTGCTGCGGCGGCTACCGTGGCGGCCGCTGCAGAAACACCGAACTTGTCTTCCATCAGCTTGATCAGTTCCGACAACTCGAGCACCGACATGCCGGCGACCGCATCGAGGATCTCTTCCTTGTTAAGGGCCATTTTGAGGTTAACTCCGTACAATTCAAGGGTTGCTTAAGGTCTGGATCGGTCAAACGCGCGTTTTCGCCTCAGGCGGCGACCGGTTCGGTATCGGGTTGCTCTTTCTGGTCCCGGACAGCCGCCATGGTGCGGACGAACCTTCCGGGGACTTCATTGAGCGTGCGAACGAACTGGGCGATCGGCGCCTGCATGGTGCCGAGCAGGGTGGCCAACAACTCGTCGCGGCCGGGCAACGCGGCGAGCGCCTTCACACCGTTCACATCCAGAACGGTGTTCGGCATCGCCCCGCCTTTCAGCACGAACTTGTCGTTGTCCCTGGCAAAGGTGTTCATCACCTTGGCAGCCGACACGGGATCGTTCGAGACGCCGTAGATCAGAGGCCCGACCAGAGTGTCGGACAACTTCTCGAACGGCGTATCGGCGACCGCACGACGCGCCAGCGTGTTTTTGAGGACACGCAGATAGACACCCGATTCGCGCGCCTGCTTGCGCAGCGCGGTAATCGCTCCAACTTCCAGACCACGGTACTCGGCGACCACGATCGACTGAGCCTGCGCCACCCGGGCGGAAACTTCAGCGACAACGGTTGCTTTCTCTTCTCTATTGAGAGCCACGGTCTTGCTCCAGGTATGGGCGCTCGAGCCTGCCCCCGCCTTGCCGCGCCAGTGGCGCATCCAGCGGGTCCAGACACTTGCGCCCGTTTCTACACGGCGACCGAGTTGAGTTCCTTGGCAACCTGGTCCGAAGACCCGATCGTCCTGAAAATCCTCGCTGCGGGACCGCCATCTGCGCAGGGCCGCCCGCTTGCCTGCCCGAAAAACCGGGTGGGCTCGCATGGCGCATTAAGGCGTCGGACACCGGCCCGGCAACCCCCTGCGGTCTTTGACAACCCGCCCGATCGTGATCGGCGGCAACGCGGGTGACCCGCGCTGCTGTGCCGATTCTGCCCGGACGGCCCAAAGTCCTGTATTGCCCCTGCGTACTCAAGCGGCCGCAGCGGCCGCTGAGAACGCTGCCACATCGACCTTCACGCCGACGCCCATCGTGCTGGACACCGCCACCTTGCGAAGGTAGATACCCTTGGAACTTTGCGGGCGAGCACGGTTCAGCGCTGCGACCAGCGCGCGCACATTGCTGCCGAGTTGTTCGACATCGAACGATGCGCGACCCACCGTGGCGTGGATGATCCCTGCCTTGTCGGTGCGGTACTGGATCTGCCCGGCCTTGGCGTTCCGGACCGCGGTTGCGACATCAGGAGTGACCGTGCCGACCTTCGGGTTCGGCATCAGGCCGCGCGGACCCAGGATCTGGCCCAGCGCCCCCACGACGCGCATTGCGTCGGGTGAGGCGATCACGATATCGAAGTTCAGGTTGCCGGCGCGCACCTGCTCGGCGAGATCTTCCATCCCGACGATATCGGCGCCCGCTGCCCGGGCGGCCTCGACCTTGTCGCCCTGCGTGAATACCGCCACGCGCACCGCCTTGCCGGTGCCCGCTGGCAGCACGACCGAGCCGCGAACCACCTGATCGGATTTCTTGGGGTCGACACCAAGTTGCACCGCCACGTCCACCGATTCGTCGAACCTGGCGACGGCGGTGTCCTTCACCAGCGCCAGCGCATCGACCAGGGGATAGGGTTTCTGGCGATCGACCTTGGCCTGGATCGTCTTTGCCCGCTTCGAGAGTTTTGCCATTTACAGACCCTCCACCGTGATGCCCATGCTTTCTGCGGAACCGGCGATCGTGCGAACGGCGGCGTCCATGTCGGCGGCAGTGAGATCCGGCATCTTGGCCTTGGCGATCTCCTCGGCCTGCGCGCGAGTGATCGATCCGATCTTGTCGGAGTGCGGCTTAGGCGAACCCTTGTCGATCTTCGCCGCCTTCTTGATCAGCACCGTTGCCGGCGGCGTTTTCAGGATGAAGGTGAAGCTTTTATCGGCATACGCGGTGATCACGACCGGAATCGGCAGGCCAGGTTCGAGGCCCTGCGTGCGGGCGTTGAAGGTCTTGCAGAATTCCATGATGTTCAGGCCGCGCTGGCCCAGGGCCGGACCGATCGGTGGCGCAGGATTGGCCTTGCCTGCCGGCACTTGCAGCTTGACGAAGCCGACGATTTTTTTCGCCATGGTATTGGCTACTCCGATTGACGAGTGTTAGCGCCCGGTCGGGTCAGAACCCTACTGGAGCTCCTCGGGGTTGTACTCAGACCTTCTCGACCTGTGCGAATTCGAGCTCGACCGGCGTGGCACGCCCGAAGATCGTGACCGATACGCGCAGGCGGCTCTTCTCGTAGTTGACTTCCTCGACGTTGCCGTTGAAATCGTTGAAGGGTCCGTCCTTGACGCGCACCATCTCGCCGACCTCGAACAGGGTCTTGGGCCGCGGCTTCTCGACGCCTTCCTGCATCTGCGCCATGATCTTCTCGACCTCTTTCTCGGAGATCGGAGTCGGGCGGTTGCCGGCGCCACCGACGAAGCCGGTGACCTTGTTGGTGTGCTTGACGAGATGCCAGGTGTCGTCGGCCATTTCCATCTCGACGAGCACATAGCCGGGGAAGAAGCGCCGCTCGGTGATCGTGCGCTGGCCGTTCTTCATCTCCACGACCTCTTCGGTCGGCACGATGATCTGCCCGAATTTCTCTGCCATGCCGGCACGGTTGACCCGGTCCTGCAAGGCGCGAGCAACGCTCTTCTCCATTCCGGAATAGGCGTGCACGACATACCAATTCTTGGACATTTATCCCTTCCAGCCGAGGATCAGGTCGTAAAGCAGCCACTGAAGCGACTTGTCGACCAACCACAAAAACAGGGCCATCGCGATCACGAAGGCGAAGACAATCAGGGTGACCTGCGTGGTTTCCTTGCGATCCGGCCAGACGACGCGACGCGTTTCGATCCAGGAGTCTTTCGCAAAGGCGAAAAAACGCTGACCCGGGCCCGAGAACCAGGCGATGAGCGCACCGAGTGCGACACCACCGATCACCGAACCCACGCGAACGATCATCGGTTGTTGCGCGAGCAGATAGAACCCGACGAGGCCGGCCACGACCGCCGCGATGGCGAGGGTGACCTTGGCCCGGTCGGCACCGGAGGTAATCGTTTCGATAGCTTGGTTCGACATGCTTGAATCGGCGTTTGGCAGGGGCAGAGGGAATCGAACCCCCAACCTTCGGTTTTGGAGACCGACGCTCTGCCAGTTGAGCTATGCCCCTGTATTCCTTCTTCGCCGCTCTTTCAAGCCACGACGCGTGCGACCACGCCGGCGCCAACGGTGCGTCCGCCCTCGCGGATCGCAAAGCGCAGGCCCTGTTCCATGGCGATCGGCGCAA
>CAJDTU010000088.1_pt1 | contig 15695 bp, 13 predicted proteins | sample 7389901 | NCBI WGS metagenome assembly CAJDTU01 (sample SAMEA7055649, study PRJEB34461) | soil metagenome | biome: terrestrial ecosystem; feature: Peninsula; material: soil | place: Antarctica | collected 2016
CACCTGGCGGGCTTTGCGCTGTTCCGGGGCCCCGGAATCGAAACGGCCTACGGCGCGGCTCTGTTGAGCGGCAACCGGAACATGGGGCTGATGCTGGTGGTCACAGCCGGCACCGCCGGCGAGACTTTCTCACTCTACGTGGGCATCGCGCAGATCCCGATGTACTTCGCGCCCCTGCTGCTCACACCATTCCTCAGACGCAGCCGGCGTCGTGCTATACAACGAGAATGAATCTGCAAGGCAAACGGATCCTGCTCGGGGTCACGGGTGGCGTGGCTGCATTCAAGGCCGCGGAACTGGCGCGCGGCCTGCAGCGGCGCGGCGCAAGCGTCCAGGTCGTCATGACCGGGGCAGCAACCCGTTTCGTCGGGACGGCCACCTTCCAGGCACTGACCGGCGAGCCGGTCTTTACCGACCAGTGGGATTCGCGCATCGACGACAACATGGCGCACATCGAACTGTCGCGCAGCGCCGACGCAGTGCTGATCGCGCCGGCCACCGCCGACTTCATGGCCAAGCTTGCCAACGGCCTGTGCGACGACCTCCTGTCCACCCTGTGCCTCGCACGCGCTTGCCCACTGCTGGTCGTGCCCGCCATGAACCGCCAGATGTGGGTGCATCCCGCCACTCAGCGCAACACGGCGCGCTTGCGCGAAGACGGCGTAACGGTCCTGGGTCCGGCCTCCGGTGACCAGGCATGCGGCGAGACCGGCGACGGTCGGATGCTCGAGGCCGAGGAGATTGCCGAGGCTGCGGAGGCGTTCTTCGTGGCCAAGGCGCTCGGCGGCCAGCGCGTGCTCATCACCGCCGGCCCGACCTTCGAGCCGATCGACCCGGTGCGCGGGATCACCAACCTGTCGTCCGGTCGCATGGGGTTTGCCATCGCACGCGCCTGCGCCCATGCCGCAGCCCAGGTCACCCTGGTGGCCGGACCCGTGTCGCTGCCGACGCCGGCGGGCGTCGTGCGGATCGATGTGACGACGGCCGAGCAGATGTACCGGGCGGTGCTTGCCGAACTGGATCGGGACCGATACGACGCATTCATCGCGGTGGCCGCGGTGGCCGACTGGCGCGTCGCCAATTCGAGCCCGCGCAAGTTCAAAAAGACGGATGGAGGCGGCGCACCGACGCTGGAGTTCGTGCAGAACCCGGATATCCTCGCCGAAGTCGCCCGCCGGTCCGATGCACCGTACTGCGTCGGCTTTGCCGCCGAGAGCGAAGATCTCGAGGCCAATGCCACCGCCAAGCGCCTGCGCAAGGGCGTCCCCCTGCTGGTGGCCAACATCGGTCACCAAACCTTCGGTCGCGACGACAACGAGTTGTTGCTGATCGACGCGCAGGGCAGCCGACGCCTGCCAAGGGCAAGCAAGGATGCGCTGGCGGCAACGCTGGCCACTGAGCTGGCTGCCCGCCTGCGCGAGCGGGGCTGAGGGGCGCAGCGCTTCGCAAGGCCCGGCGCGACTTGCTCGCCGCATCGCGAAAACGCCGATATCGAACGAGGCCATGACCGACAAGCCGATGAAGAACCCGCCCATGAGGTTGGACGTCCGGATTCTCGATGAACGCCTGCGCGACCGCCTGCCCCGCTACGCGACGCCGGGCAGTGCCGGCCTGGACCTGAGGGCCTGCCTCGATGCGCCGCTGCAACTCGCCCCCGGTGATGCGCAATTGATTCCAACCGGTCTGGCGATCCATCTGGCCGACCGTGACTACGCCGCGATGATCCTGCCGCGCTCGGGGCTCGGCACCCGGCACGGCATCGTGCTGGGCAACCTGGTTGGATTGATCGACTCGGACTACCAGGGCCCGCTGATGGTGTCGTGCTGGAATCGCGGCAACGCGAGCTACACGATCGAGCCTTTCGAACGAATCGCGCAGATGATCGTGGTGCCGCTCATGCAAGTCGAGTTGAACGTCGTCGACGATTTCACGGCGAGCGCACGCGGCGAGGGCGGCTTCGGCAGCACCGGCTCACGCTGAAGGGCCGCCCGGATTCAAGATGAAGCAACTGCTTATAGTCTGGTGGTCGATGACCGGTGCCACCCGCCAGCTGGCAGAGTCGGCGGCCACTGGCGCCCGCGCGGCGCTTGCACAGGCCGAGGCAAGCGAGGAAGTGGAAGTTGTCCTGCGCCCAGCCAACGAGGCGGGCCCCGACGACGTGCTCGCCGCGGCGGCCCTCATCGTGGCCACTCCCGAGAACCTCGCGTCGATGGCCGGGATGATGAAGGACTTCTTCGACCGCTGCTGGTACCCCGTCCTCGACCGGATCAACGGCCGCCCGTTCGCCGCGATCGTGTGCGCAGGCTCAGACGGTCAGGGGGCGCTGCGCCAACTCGATCGCTTCGCCACCGGCTGGCGGCTGCGCACCATCGCCGACCCGCTGCTGGTCATCACACATGCGCAAACGCCCGAAGCGATCCTGGCGCCGAAAACAATCGGCGAAGCCGACCGGGCGCGCGCCGCCGAACTCGGCGCCACGCTCGCGGTCGGAATTGCGGCGGGCCTGTGGTGATCGAGGCGGGTTCCGCCGGACCCGCTCTCGAGGCCCGCGGTGTTCCTGCACAAGGGCGCCGCATCCGCCGATATCATCCTCGGGGGACTGAAAGGTGCAGACGTCCTCGTGTTCCCGTCCTGAGCGCCACGACGCACATCACGACCAGAAGGACGAACAAGGCGGCGCTCCAGATTGAAAACGGCACGCCGAGCAGCGGCACGTTGGCGTCCGCGCACGAAGCGGTGGCTTCGAAAAGCCATGGCAGCGTTTCGTCGAGGCCGGTGCGCATCAGGAATCGCTCGGCGAATGTGAAGACGCAGGAGCCGGCCTGCGATGCGACGAATTGCTGGTACAGGGCCACCCAGGCGCCGAGCGCTGCCAGCAGCGCGGCCAGCGCGGTCGTCAGGAGGAACGCGGGCTGCGCCCGACGCAGGCTCAGGGCAAGCAGCGCTGCGGCGGCGACCGCAAGAAAGATCAGCCGCTGAAAGACGCACCAGGCGCAGGGCGCCGTGCCAAAGCCGTGCTGCAACCCTACCGCCAGCGCCACGGCGCCGACCGCGAGCACGGCCACTCCCCACAAAAGTTTCTCCGGCGAACGAAGCATGGCCGTCTCAGCTCAACATCTCGTTCCAGATGTTGTGCGCCCAGGCGTTGGCATACCTGCCCTCGAGTTCGGTCGGCTCGGCGGACAGGCCACCGGCGCCTGCCACGGGCTCGATGGTTTTTTTCTCCGGCGAATAGCGATGCACCGAGGCGACGTGCACGACGCGGCGATCGTCCACGAAGCTGTAGCAGGTGTTGAGCATCATCTGCGGTTGCGGTGTGCGGCCGTTCAACGCCTCGACGATCGCCGCGGCCGCCGCCTTGCCATGCTGGTTGGCCATGTGGCCGGACTTCGGCATGGCAGGCGCCGAGAGCGTCGCGTCGCCGAGCACGTGGATGCCGGGTGCGACGGTGGATTCGAGCGTGATCCAGTCGACCATGCACCAACGGTCGTTCGCATTGATGAGGCCCATGTCGCGCGCAAGGCGGGTGGCGCTTTGCGGCGGAATGATGTTGAGAACGTCACCCTTCACACGGTCGCCCAGATCGGTGGTGGCGGTGCGGGTGCGTGCATCGACCTCGGTGACCTCGCTGTTCGGCTGATAGTCGATGAGGCCCCCGTACTGGCCATTCCACTGTGCGAGGAACAAGGCCTTCTTGGACTGGATGTCGGGATTCGCGTCGAGCACCACGATCTTCGCGCGCGGCTTGGCCGTCTTGATGTAGTGCGCCACCTGGCAGGCTCGCTCGTACGGGCCGGGCGGGCAACGATAAGGAGACTTGGGGATCGAAATCACGAAGACGCCACCATCGGGCATCGCCTCGAGCTGCTTGCGCAGCGCCACGGTCTGCGCGCCGGCTTTCCAGGCATGCAGGATCGTTGTCTGCGCGTCGGCGTCGAGCCCTGCAATCGCTCCAGAATCGAAGTCGACACCCGGCGACAGGACGATCCGGTCGAAACTCTGGTCGCCCGAGCGGGCGAAGCTGACACGCCGGCTTGCCGGGTCGATGCTTCGCACTTCATCCTGCACCACCGCGATGCCGGCCTTGCGCAGGCCGCTGTACGAGGTCGTGAGGTCTTCGATCGTACGTGAACCGCCGATCACGAGGTTCGACAGCGGGCAGGAGATGAAGTCCGGCTCGCGCTCGACCAGGGTCACCTGAACGCCCCGACCGCCCCATTTCCTGAGGTAACGCGCGGCTGTGGCGCCACCGTAGCCGCCGCCGACGACCAGCACCCTGCCCAGCGCACGGCTTGGCGGAGCGCCGGAACCTGCGCCGGCCTGCACGCCAGTGCCGGCGGCGCAGCCCGACAGCGCCAGGCCGCCCGCGCCCAGGGCAGCGAGCGCGGAACCGGAGCCGAGCGCTTGCGCAAACCTGCGCCGCGACGCCCTGACATCGTTCATTTTGGCGCCTCCCCCCGGGACGGTTTTTGTCTGGAAAACCAGTCGGCCAAAGCTGCGATCTCAGCTTCGGTGTAGCCCTTGGCGATCTGGTTCATGATCGTTCCCTTGCGCTTTCCGTCGCGAAAGAGGGCGATCTGCTCGACGAAATAAGCCGGAGAAAGCCCGGCCAGTTCGGGCGTCTCGCCTACCGTGCGGCCATCCGGGCCGTGGCAGGTCGTGCAGTTTCCCGCCAGGTAAGCGACCGACTGCGCGCTGGCGAGTTGCCCGCCGGCGAACAGGCCGACCGCCAGGCATGCGCCGGCCATCACACCACGGGTTCGCATCTTTGCCCCCCTCGTTGTTCATCGTTCGAGCGAGCCGCCATTCTAGCCGCAGCCGCAAGGCGGCGGCTCACAGAAGAAAGAAAACGGGGCCTCGAGGGCCCCGTCTGGAAAAGCACCGATCCGTAGCGTGGAATCAGGCCGGCAAGACCTCGATCTGCTCCTCGCCCTCGCCGCCCGGCACCGGCGGCTCGCCCTCGGCGAAGGTGAGCACCACCTGACCGGCCTCGTCGAGGTCGACCGTGATCCTGCCCCCGCCGATGAGCCGGCCGAACAGCAGTTCATCGGCCAGCGCCTTGCGAATGGTGTCCTGGATCAGCCGCTGCATCGGGCGCGCGCCCATCAGCGGATCGAAGCCCTTCTTGGCCAGGTGCTCGCGCAGCGCGTCGGTGAAGATCGCCTCGACCTTCTTCTCGTGCAACTGCTCTTCGAGTTGCATGAGGAACTTGTCGACGACCCGCATGATGATGTCCTGGTTGAGCGAGCCGAAGCTGATGATCGAATCGAGCCGGTTGCGAAACTCGGGCGTGAACATGCGCTTGATCTCGACCATTTCGTCGCCGGCCTGCTTGTTGTCCGAGAACCCGATCGAGTTGCGCTGCAGGTCGGCAGCCCCTGCGTTGGTCGTCATGATGATGATGACATTGCGAAAGTCGGCCTTGCGCCCGTTGTTGTCGGTCAGCGTGCCGTGATCCATCACCTGCAGCAGGATGTTGAAGATGTCCGGATGGGCCTTCTCGATTTCATCCAGCAGCAATACCGCGTGCGGTTTCTTGGCGATTGCCTCGGTGAGCAGACCCCCCTGGTCGAATCCCACGTAGCCCGGGGGCGCGCCGATCAGTCGCGACACCGCATGCCGCTCCATATACTCCGACATGTCGAAGCGGATCAGCTCGATACCGAGAACGAAGGCAAGTTGCCGGGCGACCTCGGTCTTTCCGACCCCGGTGGGCCCCGAGAACAGGAAGGCGCCGATCGGCTTGTCGGGCTTGCCCAGCCCCGAGCGCGACATCTTGATGGAAGCGGCCAGCGCCTCGATGGCCGGATCCTGGCCAAAGACAGTGGCCTTCAGGTCGCGATCGAGCGTCTGCAGCTTGCTGCGGTCATCCGAGGAGACCGAAGCCGGCGGAATGCGCGCGATCTTGGACACGATGTCCTCGATCTCGTTCTTGCCGATGAGCTTCTTCTGCTTGCTCTTCGGAAGGATGCGTTGCGCCGCGCCCGCCTCGTCGATCACGTCGATCGCCTTGTCGGGCAGGTGCCGGTCGTTGATGAACTTGGCTGACAGCTCGGCGGCCGCCGACAGCGCGGAGGCCGAGTAGCGCACGCCATGATGTTCCTCGAAGCGCGACTTCAGGCCGCGCAGGATCTGCACCGTCTGCTCGACCGAGGGCTCGACGACGTCGATCTTCTGGAAGCGCCGCGACAGGGCGTGATCCTTCTCGAAGATGCCGCGATATTCGTTGTAGGTGGTTGCGCCGATACACTTGAGCTGGCCGGACGACAGGGCGGGCTTGAGCAGGTTCGATGCATCGAGCGTGCCGCCCGAAGCCGAGCCCGCGCCGATCAGGGTGTGGATCTCGTCGATGAACAGGATTGCGGTGGGGGTCTGCTTGAGCTGCTTGAGCACGTTTTTCAGCCGCTGCTCAAAGTCGCCCCGGTACTTGGTGCCGGCAAGGAGCGCGCCCATGTCGAGCGAGTAGACGATCGCATCGGCCAGGATTTCGGGCACGTCCGACTGCGTGATCCGCCACGCCAAGCCCTCGGCGATCGCCGTCTTGCCAACGCCCGCCTCGCCCACCAGGAGGGGGTTGTTCTTGCGGCGACGGCACAGCACCTGGATCACCCGCTCGACTTCCTGCTCGCGGCCGATCAGCGGATCGATTCGCCCTTCCTTAGCCGCCACGTTCAGGTTCTGCGTGTACTGCTCCAGGGCGCCCGGCTGGCCGCCACCGGCGGCTTCCTGCTCGCCGTCGCCCTGCTCTTCCTTCTGCGGCTCCTTGGGCTGGGGAGACTTGGTGATGCCGTGCGAGATGTAGTTGACGACATCCAGCCGCGTAATCCCCTGCTGATGCAGGTAATAGACCGCGTGCGAGTCCTTCTCGCCGAAGATCGCGACCAGGACGTTTGCCCCGGTGACTTCCTTCTTGCCGTTGGACGTACTCTGCACGTGCATGATGGCGCGCTGGATCACGCGCTGGAACCCGAGGGTGGGCTGCGTGTCGATTTCTTCGCTGCCGGGCACGACAGGCGTGTTCTCCTTGATGAACCCGATCAGATTGCGCCTCAGGTCATCGAGGTTTGCGGCACAGGCCCGCAGCACTTCGGCAGCCGAGGGGTTATCGAGCAGTGCGAGCAACAAGTGCTCGACCGTGATGAACTCGTGGCGCTGCTGGCGCGCTTCAACGAAGGCCATGTGCAAACTGACTTCCAGCTCCTGGGCAATCATGCTTCCTCCATCACGCACTGCAGCGGATGCTGGTGTTCGCGTGAGTAACTGCTGACCTGCTCGACTTTCGACGCTGCAATGTCGCGTGGAAACACGCCGCACACACCGCGCCCTTCCTGGTGGACCTTGAGCATCACCAGGGTCGCCTTCTCGCGTCCCATAGCGAAGAATTTTTGCAACACGCTTATTACAAACTCCATAGGGGTGAAATCGTCATTGAGCAGCACCACCTGGTACATCGGCGGTTCCTCGAGACGAGATTCGCGTCGTTCGATGACGGTTGAAGGGTCGGACCGGGTCGCCATAATTACATTCTATCGACTCGCGTTATCGCTGCAACAGGACATGTTGCGAGCGTGGCGAAGCTAGCGTGACCCGATGTACGGCACGGCAGCGCCGCAGGCGTCGGTTAGCTCCCATCTGGGGGAAGGCAGTGGTACTTTCAAGGGGTTCCGTCCCGCCGTGACAGGCGAGATCTCCTGGAGCTTTTGATGAATCAGGCAGCTCGGACCGATCCACGACCCGGCGAAGCATCACGCCACGAAGCGGCGCAAATTCCGGAAGGCGGGCGCCGTGCGGTGCCCTTCCTGGGCCTCGCCCAGGAGATCCATCCCCAGTCGGTGCTGCGCGCGGCGATCACCGCCGCCTACCGGCGAGCCGAACCCGAAAGCGTGGCCGCGCTGCTCGAGGGGGCGCGTCTTGCACCCGCGCAGGCGCACGAAGCGCATGCCCTGGCCCGGCGCCTGGCCGTGCGGTTGCGCGAGCGCCAGACCGGTGCCGGGCGCGAAGGCCTCGTGCAGGGCCTGATCCAGGAGTTCTCGCTGTCTTCCCAGGAAGGCGTTGCGCTGATGTGCCTGGCCGAGGCGCTGCTGCGCATTCCCGATGCGGCCACCCGCGACGCCCTGATTCGCGACAAGATCGGCGGCGCCGACTGGCAGTCTCATGTCGGGGGCAGCGGTTCGCTTTTCGTGAACGCCGCCACCTGGGGGCTCATCGTGACGGGCAGGCTCGTCGCTACCCACACCGAATCGGGCCTCGCCAACGCTCTGGCACGAGTCGTCGCCAAGAGCGGCGAGCCAGTGATCCGAAAAGGCGTGGATAGGGTAATGCGCCTAATGGGCGAGCAGTTCGTGACCGGCGAAACCATCGCCGAGGCGCTCGCCAAGGCGCGAAGGCGCGAAGCGCAAGGCTTTCGCTATTCCTACGACATGCTCGGCGAAGCGGCGCTCACCGATGCGGACGCTCAACGCTACCTGGCGTCGTATGAGCAGGCGATCCAGGCGATCGGGAAGGCATCCGCGGGTCGTGGCATCTACGAGGGAGCGGGCATCTCGATCAAGCTCTCGGCGCTTCATCCGCGCTACAGCCGCGCGCAATACGAGCGCGTAATGACCGAGTTATATCCGCGCCTGCTGAAACTCGCTCTGCTCGCTCGCTCCCACGACATCGGCCTGAACATCGATGCCGAAGAAGCCGACCGGCTCGAACTCTCGCTCGACTTGCTCGAACGCCTGTGCTTCGAAGCGCAACTCGAAGGCTGGAACGGCATCGGATTCGTGGTCCAGGCCTACCAGAAGCGCTGCGTACAGGTGCTCGACTACCTGATCGACCTGGCGCGGCGCAGCCGGCGCCGGCTGATGGTGCGGCTCGTGAAGGGCGCCTACTGGGACACCGAGATCAAGCGCGCTCAGGTCGACGGCCTGGAAGGCTATCCGGTCTACACCCGCAAGGCCTATACCGATCTGTCGTACATCGCCGGCGCGCGCACGCTCCTCGCCGCGCCCGAAGCGGTCTATCCGCAGTTCGCAACCCACAACGCCCATACCCTGGCCGCGGTGATGCAGGCAGCGGGTCAGAACTACTACGCCGGCCAATACGAATTCCAGTGCCTGCACGGCATGGGCGAACCGCTTTACGAACAGGTGGTCCGGAGCGTTGCGAGCGGCGGCCTGGGGCGACCCTGCCGGATCTATGCGCCGGTGGGCACTCACGAAACACTGCTCGCGTATCTGGTGCGGCGCCTGCTCGAGAACGGCGCGAACACCTCGTTCGTGAACCGGATTGCCGACGCGACGATCTCGATCGATGAACTCGTCGCCGACCCCGTTGTGAGCGTCGAGGCGATGGCCGTCGCCGAAGGAGCGCTCGGCCTTCCGCATCCGGCGATCGCGCTGCCGCGCGACCTGTACGGGGCCGAACGCGCGAATTCCACCGGCCTCGATCTGTCCAACGAGCACCGGCTTGCATCGCTCTCGTCGGCCCTGTTGCGCAGCGCGCAGCACAACTGGCTCGCTGCGCCGATCGTCGCCGACGGGGAGCGCCGGGACGGCCCCCGCATCGATGTGCTGAACCCGGCCGACCACCGCGACACGGTGGGTCAGGTGATCGAGGCGTCGCTGCAGGATATCGCCGATGCAATGCAGGCCGCCGAGCGAAGCGCGCCGGCCTGGGCCGCCACGCCGCCCGCCGAACGTGCGGCCACCCTGGAGCGCGCCGCCGAAGCGATCGAAGCGCAAGCGGGCGATCTCATCGGGCTCCTGGTGCGCGAGGCCGGCAAGACCTGTGCGAACGCCATCAGCGAGATCCGCGAGGCTGTGGACTTCCTGCGCTACTACCCGGCCCAGTTGCGCGGTGAATTGCCGAACGATGCGCAGCGCCCGCTCGGTCCGGTGGTGTGCATCAGCCCGTGGAACTTCCCGCTGGCGATCTTTACCGGGCAGGTGGCCGGCGCCCTGGCTGCCGGCAATACCGTGCTCGCCAAGCCTGCCGAACAAACGCCGCTCGTTGCCATGGAAGCGGTGCGCCTGTTGCGCGCCGCCGGCGTGCCGGCCGGCGTGGTGCAGTTGCTGCCGGGCCGCGGCGAAACCGTTGGCGCTGCGCTGGTGGCCGACGAGCGGATTCGCGGGGTCGTCTTCACCGGCTCGGTCGAGGTCGCGCACCTGCTCCAGCGCTCCCTGGCCGGGCGGCTCGACGAGCGCGCACGCCCCCTGACCCTGATTGCCGAGACCGGCGGCCAGAACGCGATGATCGTCGACTCGTCGGCACTCGCCGAACAGGCAGTCGGTGACATTCTCGTATCGGCCTTCGACAGCGCAGGCCAGCGCTGCTCGGCGCTGCGCGTGCTGTGCGTGCAGGACGACGTGGCCGATCGCGTGCTCACGATGCTGCGGGGCGCTCTGCAGGAGTTGCGCACCGGTTCGCCGGAGCAACTTGCCACCGACGTGGGCCCGGTGATCGACGCCGATGCGCGCAAGGCGCTCGTCTCGCACATCGAGACCATGCGCGCCCGGGGGCATCGCGTGCACCAGGCGGTGCTCGACGAGCAAAGCACGCAAGCGATGGCGCGCGGCAATTTCGTGCCCCCGACCCTGATCGAGATCGAGCGCCTGAGCGAAATCGACCACGAGGTCTTCGGCCCCGTGCTGCATGTGTTGCGCTACCGCCGCAGTGCACTTGCCGGCGTGGTGGAGCAGATCAACAACACCGGCTACGGGCTCACCCTGGGCATCCACACGCGCATCGACGAGACGGTCGACTTCATCGTGGGGCGGGCGCGGGTCGGCAATCAGTACGTCAACCGCAACATGATCGGCGCGGTCGTGGGCGTGCAACCGTTCGGCGGCGAAGGCCTGTCCGGCACCGGGCCGAAGGCCGGTGGGCCCCTGTATCTGCATCGATTGCTCGACGGCGCCGCAGCACCGCTCGCGCCCTGTGGCTGAGCGCGTCGACCGACAAGCGTCTAGAGGCGCTCGCGCAAGTTTGCGCGGCACTCGCGCGCTCGCCGCCCCTGGGCCGGCACCTTGCCTTGCCCGGTCCGACCGGCGAGCGCAACACTTACACGCTGCTGCCTCGCGCTGCGATCCTGGGCATCGCCGCAGCCGATGCCGATCGGCTCTTTCAGCTTGCCCACATCCTGGCGGCCGGCGCGCGCGCGGTGTGGCCCGACAGTGAACGCACGCGCCGCCTGCATGCGAGCCTGCCGCACGACGTTCAATCGCACCTGCAGCTCGCCATCGACGTGCATGTCGCCTCGTTCGAGGCGGTGCTCGTGCATGGCGACCCGGCCCTCGTGCGTGAATGGAGCCGGCTACTCGCGCGCCGGAAAGGTCCGATTGTTTCGCTGCATGCCTGCGCAAGTGGCGAACGCACGCTCGGCGCTATCGCCCTCGAGCGCCTGATGAGGGAACGGACCCTGTCGGTCAATACCGCCGCCGCCGGCGGCAACGCGAGCCTGATGACGATCGGCTAGACGGCGTCCCACTCGTTGCGTGCATCGCGGCGGCTGCTTGCGCTGCAGTCTGACGATTCAAATGACTATACAAGACGCGCGGCTGTGCAGTATTCTGCTTTCAAAGGCCGGTAGCGCGTCATTCACGGTATCGATTTGCGGCCTGCATCGCTTCTCTGGCTTGGTTGCCCCAACGAACTTTCGCTGCAAAGGCGAGGGTTTTTTCCCATCCGTGAACGCGAGGACATCATGAAAGCCAGGTACGTGCTCCCACTTGTCAGCGCGGCGGGTGCCGCGATCGCATCGATCGCCTGCGCATCCGCTGTTGCTGCACCTTTCACCTTCAGCACCGGCAACCCCGACGGCCTGATCGCGACCGGTTCGCGGCCCAGCAGCACCGGCAAGATCGAGATCGAGTCGGCCGACGATTTCGTGCTCACCCAGACGGCCCGCATCACCAGCGCGTCATTCACCGGCCTGATGACCGGAGGAGGCTCGGCCGATTCGCTGGTTCTCGAGATCTACCGCGTGTTCCCGCTGGACTCGAACGATCCGCCGAGCGGCAGGGTCCCGACCCGCGTCAATTCGCCATCGGACGTCGCTTTCCAGGAGCGCTCCGGCCCGTCCGACCTGTCGTATTCGACGGCGGTCCTGAACCCCTCGTTTACGGCGACCAACTCGGTCCTGAATGGCATCAACCCGAGTCCCAACGAGTTCACCGGCGGCGAAGGCGCAGTGACCGGCAGCGAGGTCCGTTTCGACGTGGCCCTGTCCGCGCCCTTCGAACTTCCGGCGGGACATTACTTCTTCATCCCGCAGGTCGGGGTGTCCGATGGCGACTTCCTGTGGCTGTCGGCACCGAAGCCGATCACCGGCGGCACTGGCCCGTTCGTTCCCGATCTGCAGAGCTGGATACGCAACGAGGATCTTGCTCCGGACTGGCTGCGGATCGGCACCGATATCACCCGGCAGGGGCCGTTCAATGCGTCGTTTTCGCTGGCGGGACAGTTCATTCCTGCTCCCGGGACCGGCGCCCTGATACTCATCGGCCTGGGCGCGTTCGGCCTGGCCATTCCCCGTAGGGCCGGCGTAACGACTTGCGCCTGATCAAGACCGGCTCAGCACGACCGGTCGGTTGCCGCCGCAACGCCGGCCCGGCGGGCCGGCTTGCGGCTATCCTGTCGTCTCGCTCTACCGGACGCACGATGGCTGCGGAGCAATCCCTTGCTGCCCGCCGCGCCCTGCCGGCAGATCCCCACCGCCAGATGGCGGGACCTGAAACTGCCAGGTCCCGCATTCCGAGGAGACGACCCAGATGTGGAAGAAATCGATCGCTCAACTGATTCCCGCGGCCGCGCTCGGCCTGGCCTCGTCCACCGTCTGCGCATCAGGCTTTCAGTTGCTCGAGCAAAACGCGAGCGGCCTGGGCAACGCGCACGCCGGCTCGGCGGCCGTAGCCGAGAACGCCAGCACCATCTATTTCAATCCGGCGGGAATGACGCAGTTGCAGGCGCGCGAGTTCTCGGTGGGCCTGTCACTGGTGAGGCCGAGCTTCAAATTCGAGAACCAGGGTTCGCAGACCGGCGCGCTGACCGGCAGCACCGGCGACGCGGGCGACTGGGCGGCGATTCCGAACGCCTACATGTCGTGGGCCTTGAACAAGGACCTGTACCTGGGGATCGGCCTGGGCGCGCCGTTCGGCCTGAAGACGAGCTTCGACGACGCCTGGGTCGGAGCGGCACAATCGCTCGAATTCGAGGTGAAGACCTACAACATCAACCCGTCGATCGCCTACCGGGTCAACGACGCGGTGTCGCTGGGTTTCGGCCTGAACTGGCAGCGCATGAACGCAACCTACAGGCGGTCGGTCTCGGTCGTGAACCTGCCGCTGTCGCGCACTCTGGCGATCCTCGACGCGGATTCCGATGCGTGGGGCTGGAACGCCGGCGCGCTGTTCACGCTGTCGCAAGCGACGCGGCTCGGTATTTCCTACCGCTCGGCGATCAAGCACGAGTTGTCCGGAAGCCTGAACATCGAAGGACTGGCAGCCGGGTTGAGTCCTGCGCTCGCCAGCGGTTCGGGCGGCGCCGACGTCAAGCTGCCCGACACGCTGATCCTGAGTGCGGCTCACCGGCTGGACAATCGCTGGGAACTGCTCGGCGATTTGTCGTGGACCGGGTGGAGCAAGATCGATCGAATCGATATCGTGCGCAGTTCGGGCGCCCTGAGCGGCGTGACGGTGCAAACGCTCAATGCACAGTTGCGCGACACCTGGCGCGTCGCGTTCGGCACCAACTATCAGTACAGCGATGCCTGGAAGCTGAAGGCCGGCATCGCCTACGACCAGACGCCGGTACGTGATGCGCAGCACCGCCTGACGGCCTTGCCGGACAACAACCGTACCTGGTTGACGGTCGGCGCTCAGTGGAAGCCGACCCGGGCGTCAGCCGTGGATCTTGGGGTGGCCTACCTGTTTATCCCCAATACCAGCATCGACAACAATCAGCTCAGTGCAGACCCTGCACAGAACCGTGGCCGCGTGACAGGCGAATTCAAGTCGAACACCTGGATCCTGGGCGCGCAGTACTCCGCGTCGTTCTGACCCCTGATCGAGCGACAGCGCAGCCGGATCGCGACAGCGCTATCGACCAGTAACGGGCACGATCAGGAACGCGGTGCGAGCCGCCACAACTCGCCTTTCGCCTCGTCGGTGACCAGGTAGAGGGCGCCGTCCGGCCCCTGGCGGACATCGCGCACGCGTTGGCCGCGATCTGTGAGCAGGTGCTCTTCACCTGTCACGCGGTCGTTCGCCAGGGTCAGGCGCACAAGCATCCTGTCCTTCAGGCTGCCGATGAAAAGACTGCCCTGCCACGCCGGGAACGCCTTGCCGGTATAGAACTGCGCCCCCGACGGCGCGATCACCGGATCCCAGTAGTAAACGGGCTGCTCGAACCCGGCAGGCGCGGTCGCCGCGCCCGCGATCGGTTCCCCGCTGTACTCCTGCCCGTACGCCTGGAGCGGCCAGCCGTAGTTCTTGCCCTTTTCGATCAGGTTCAGCTCGTCGCCGCCGCGCGTGCCATGCTCGACCTCCCAGAGTCGCCCCTGGGCATCGAATGCCGCGGCCTGCACGTTGCGGTGGCCCAGGGTCCAGATCTCGGGGCGGGCATCGGCGCGGCCGACGAACGGGTTGTCCCGGGGAATCGAGCCGTCGGGCTCGATCCGGATCGTCTTGCCCATGTCGCTGTTGAGTTGCTGCGCCTGCGGTCGCATCGGCTTGTCGGATCGCTCGCCCACGGTGATGTAGAGCATCCCGTCCGGGCCAAAGGCCAGTCGCGAGCCGAAGTGCAGCCTGCCCGCGTAGGCAGGCTCCGCCCGAAAGATCACTCGCACCTCTGCGAGGCTGCGCCGGTCGGCCGACAGCACGCCGCGGGCGACGCTGGTGGCGTTGCCGCCCTTGCGGGGCTCCGCATAACTCCAGTAGATCGTGCGGTCCGACTCGAAAGACGGGCTCAGCGCGACATCGAGCAGGCCGCCCTGGCCCCGCGCATCGACCGCCGGCAAGCCGCTGATCGCCTGCCCGATCTTGCCGCTGGCCGAGATGATGCGCAGGCGGCCCGGCCTCTCGGTGACGAGGAGATCGCCGCCGGGAAGCGGTTCCACTGCCCAGGGGTGTTCGAGGCCTTTCGCGAGCACGACGACCTCGAAGGCAACGTTCGATTTCGCTTCGCAGGCCCGCGTCTGACCGGCGAACGCGGGAGGCTGTCCGCTCGCGTTCGGCGCGCGTCTCTCGAGCGGAGTGCAGCGCGCGGCGCTGCCTTGAGCGGCGCTGCCTTGAGCGCCGCTCACTGACGCGCCGCTCACTGACGCGCCGCTGGCGGGCGAGGCCGATGCGGCGAGCAGCACTGGCTTGCCGCCCGCCATGCCTGCCGCCGTGAGGAAGATCGCCGAGACGATTGCCGCGTGGGCGACGACACCCGTCCTTTGGCCTGCTTCATGTTCCATGCCTGTGCTCCCGCGGCTTGACGCTCGCCTGAAAGGAATAACGATATAGCGATCCGGTCGTTGCTGGTCGGCGTGCTGCGTTGCAACGAAACTTCAACTTCCGTGTTTCAGCTGGCAGCCGGAACTGACTGCTTTTCCTCCAGGACCACACGATCATGACCCGCCTCAAATTGCATACCGTCGATACCGCGCCCGCTGCGAGCCGCCCCTTCGTGGAGCAGGCCATCGCGAACAACGGCTTTCTGCCCAACCT
>CAJDTU010000076.1_pt1 | contig 15659 bp, 13 predicted proteins | sample 7389901 | NCBI WGS metagenome assembly CAJDTU01 (sample SAMEA7055649, study PRJEB34461) | soil metagenome | biome: terrestrial ecosystem; feature: Peninsula; material: soil | place: Antarctica | collected 2016
GGCGCCTTTCTCGCGTTCTGGCTGTTCACGCTTTTCGCGATCAATCCCCTCCCGGCGGTTCCGATCGCGTTCGCCGTCTTCCTGCTCCTCGGGCTGCCGCTCTACTACCTGCTGGTGCCCCGGCTCCTGCGAGCGAAAGATCCCGAGATGCTGTCGTTCATCCTTTTTTTCGGCCTCTCGCAGGTGATCGAGGCGCTTGCGACCATCGGCTTCGGCACGAGCGAGCGCTCGATTCCGGGCCGGGTGATCGGCGAATCGATCGCGAGCCTCGCGGGGCGGCTGCTGGGTCGCGAAATCGAGACCGGGCCGGTTTCGATCTTCGGCGAAAGCTTTCCGATGGCCTGGGCGGTCAGCGCCGGCGTGAGTGCGCTTGCAGTCGTTCTCGTGTATCTCTACCTGTATCGCACCCGACTGGGCTACCTCACGCGCGCGGTGATGGTGGAGCGCGAGGAGGCGATCGCCACCGGCATCAACGTGCATCGAGTCTCCGCCATCGCCTTTGGCGTCGGTCTCGCGCTTGCGGCCGTTGCCGGCGTGTTCGCGCCCTTCATGCTTGGCAGCATTTCCCCTTCGATGGGCGTGAATGTCACGGTCACCTCGTTCGCTATCATCGTCATCGGCTCGCTGGGCAATCCCCTCGGCACCGTGCTCGGGGGGCTGATCTACGGCCTTTCCTACATGTTCATGCAGAGCTTCTACAGTTCCTGGGCCAACCTGTTGCCCTACCTGCTACTGATCGCCATCCTGCTCGTGCGGCCCAGTGGCCTGCTGGGAAAGCAGGTGCGCCGTGCCTAGATTCGCGCGCGATATTCTTTTCGTGCTCGTCCCGACCATCGCGGCGCTCGCGATCCTGCCCAGCGTCTACAACAATCACCTGATGCTGTTCAATTTCGTCGTCTTCCTCATGCTGGCGCAAGGCGTGAACGTGATCTTCGGCTTCACCGGCTACCTGCCGTTCGGCTACGTCGGGTTTTTCGGGGCCGGCGCCTACGGCTTCTCGCTGATGGTCATGCACCTGGCTGCGCCCCCGCTTGCTGCCTTGCTGGTGGGCGTGGTTGCCGCGGTCGTGCTCGCTCTGGTGCTCACGCCCCTGTTCCGTCTCTCCGGGGCTTACTTCGCCATTGCCAATCTCGCTGCCGCATTGGCCGTCCTGCAGATCGTCTCGAATCCCGCACTGCAACCGATCACCAACGGGCCCTACGGGATCAGCCTGAGCGGGGTGTTCAATCCGACCTTCGCCTACGCCACCGCGCTGGCGGGGCTGGCGGCCACCTTGCTGATCGTCATCTGGCTCGGCAACTCCCGCTTCGGCATGGCGCTCAAGGCGATTCGTGACGATCCGGTGAGTGCCGCCATGGCGGGCATCAACGTGGTGCGGGCGCGGGTGATCGCCTGGCTGCTCAGTGGCGCGATCGCAGGATTCGCGGGCGGTGTGTTCGCCTGGTATGTGTCGGTGTTCTATCCGGAGACTGTATTCAGCGGCGACTTCACGGTGTTCGCCATCGTGTTCGCGCTCTTCGGCGGCACGGCGACCGTTGTCGGCCCGATCCTCGGGGTCGTGATTCTCTACGGTATCTACAACGCCGTCGGCATCACCACGCCGCAGTATTTCCAGTTGATCTACGGTTTGCTGATCATGGGCATCGTTTTGTTCCTGCCCGAGGGGCTGGTATCGCTTTTGCGACGCTGGGGAATCAATGTCCCCTGAGCCCGCCGCGCTGCTCGCCGTCCAGGGGCTTGTGAAGCGCTTCGGCGCCTTCCGTGCACTGGATGGCCTGAGCTTCGATCTGAAGGCCGGCGAGATCCTCGGCCTCGTCGGCCCCAACGGCTCCGGCAAGACCACCTGCATCAACGTCATCTCCGGCCTCTACGGGCCCGATGGCGGCGCGGTGATGCTCGCCGGCCAGCCGATCGGAGGGCTCGCGCCGCACCGGCTCGTTCATCTGGGCATCAACCGCACCTTCCAGGTGCCCAAGCCGTTCATGTCGCTCACGGTGCGCGAGAACGTGGCGGTCGCGGCCGCCTACGGCCGCCATCCCGAGGAGGGTGGCGTGGATGTCGCCGAGTTGCTCGCGTCGCTGCGCCTCGATGGCGTTGCCGCTCGCCCGGCGATCGAGCTGAACAGTGCGCAGCAAAAGATGCTCGACCTGGCTCGTGCGCTTGCCACGGGGCCGCGCGTCCTGCTCGTCGACGAACTGGCCGCCGGCCTGAACCCGGCCGAGCTCGGGGAGGTCGGGGAAAGACTGAACGAACTCGCGCGTTCCGGCATCGGCCTTCTTGTCGTGGAGCACCTGATGGGTTTCATCGACGACATCACCGATCGGGTCATCGTGATGAACGCGGGGCGCAGCATCTTCGAAGGCGTGCTCTCCGACGCCGTGCTGGATCCGACGGTGATCGAGGTGTATCTCGGAGGCGCCGATGCCTGATGCGCCGCTGCTGCGGGCCGAGGGCGTGGAGGCCGGTTACGATCGGATGCAGGTCCTCTGGGGTGTGGACCTCGAGGTCGGTGAACGCGAGACCGTTGTCCTGCTCGGCGCCAATGGCGCGGGCAAGACGACACTGCTCAAGACGCTGCTCGGGCTGGTGCGGATCTGGAGCGGCACCGTGGTCTTCGAAGGCGAGAACGTGACCCGCTTGCGCACCGACCGGCGCGTGCGCCGGGGCATCGCCTACATGTCGGAGATCGCGGTGTTTCCGGGCATGAGTGTCGAGGAAAACATCCGGATCGGTGCGCAGTTCCTGTCCCGGGAGGCCATGAAGGCGCGCGCCGAGGAGCTCTATGCCTTGTTTCCGATCCTCGGTGAACGCCGACGCGCGCTCGCGTCCAGCCTTTCCGGTGGCCAACGCAAGATGCTGGGCATCGGCAAGGCGCTCGCCGGCCATCCGACACTGCTGATCATGGACGAGCCGTCGGCAGGTTTGTCGCCGATTCTCGTCAAGGAAGTGATCGCAACGCTGCGGCGACTGCGCGACGGCGGCCAGGCCTTGCTGATCGCCGAACAGAATGTGAAATTCCTCGAGCTGGCCGATCGCGTCTATACGCTGGACGGCGGGCGCATCGGCTTTTCCGGCACGGTGGCGGCCATGCACGAGAACGACGCGCTGCGGCGGGCCTATTTCGGTTTGCGATGAACGTCCTGGCAACCCCGCCTGCGCAGCGCGGCCGCCTGACAGAAGCGATCGGCAGCCCGAGGCGATCGGGCGCACTGATACGATCAAGTCAAACAGCCTCTTGCAACCCGGGATCATCATGCCTCGCGCAAGCGCTCACCGACAAACCGTCGCCGTTCCTGCTGCCCCCGCTTCCCACGCCGCCCCCGCCTCTCACGTCGGCCCTGTCTCCCCGGAGGCCCGCGCTGACGCCGAGCAGAAGAACCGTCCGCTGGTCAGTGACATTCGCCTGCTTGGCCGCATCCTGGGCGATGTGATTCGCGAGCAGGACGGCAAGGAGGCGTTCGAGTTGATCGAGCGGGTGCGCCAGTTCTCGGTCGCCTATCGCCTGAAGCGCGATACTGCGGCCGGCCGCAAGCTCGATCGGCTGCTCAAGAACCTGTCGGCCGACCAGACAGTGAGCGTGATCCGCGCCTTCAGCTACTTTTCGCTGCTGGCCAACATTGCTGAAGATCGCCATCACGTTCGGCGGCGCGAACACCACGAGCAGCAAGGCAGCCGCCAGGAAGGCTCGCTCGCAATGACCTTCGAGCGTCTGGCCAAACGCGATATTCGCGCGAGCCAGATCGCCGATACGCTCAGCCGTGCCTATATCTCGCCGGTGCTCACGGCGCACCCCACCGAGGTGCAGCGCAAGAGCATCCTCGATGCGACGCGGGCGATCGCCGAACTGATCGAGCGACGGGACTCCCAGTCCAGCAAGCGCGAACTGGCCGTGAACGAATCGATGATCCAGGCGCGTGTCACGCAACTGTGGCAAACGCGGATGCTGCGCACGGCAAAGCTCACGGTCGGCGACGAGATCGAGAACGCGCTCAGTTACTACCATTCCACTTTCCTGCGTCAGATCCCCCGCCTGTACCGGGACATCGAAGAGGCGTTGCCCGGCCATGTCATCGCACCGTTCTTCCGGATGGGCAATTGGGTAGGAGGCGACCGCGACGGCAACCCGAACGTGAGCGCCGACACGCTTCTCACGGCGCTCAGCCGCCAGTCCGAAGCCGTGTTGCGTTTTTATCTGGAGGAGGTGCATGAACTCGGCGCCGAGTTGTCCCTCTCGGCCACGCTCGCGCCCGTATCGGCGGGTCTGCGCGCGTTGGCCGATCGCTCGCCTGATCAAAGCGCGCATCGGGATGACGAGCCCTATCGGCGCGCCCTGATCGGCATTTATGCGCGGATCTCGGCCACCCTGGTTGCGCTGACCGGCACATCGGCCCTGCGCCACGCGGTGGCGCCGCAAGAGGCCTATCGGGACGCCGACGAGTTTCTGGTCGACCTGCGACTGATCGAGGCATCGCTTCTTGCGCACCACGGCGAGGCCCTGGTCGCGCCGCGGCTGCACCCGCTCATCCGCGCGGTGCAGGTCTTCGGTTTCCACCTGGCCACCGTCGATTTGCGCCAGAGTTCGGACAAGCACGAGGCGGTGCTCGATGAACTGCTGCGGGTTGCGCGCATCGAGAACGACTATCGAAGCCTGCCGGAAGATGCGCGCCGCGCGCTGCTGCTGCGCCTGCTCAGCGAGGCGCGGCCACTGCGGCTCGTGCCAAGGCTGCGCGCCGCCCGCTACAGCGAACTCGTAGCGAGCGAACTGGCGATCTTCGAGGCTGCCCCGCTCGTGCGGGAGCGTTACGGGCCGGCGGCACTGCGCCACTACATCATCTCGCACACCGAGGAGGTGAGTGACCTGCTCGAAGTGCTGCTGCTGCAAAAAGAGGTCGGGCTGGTGCGCGGTGCGCTGGATGAGGACGGCGAGAATGGCTGCGTTGCCGACCTGATCGTCTCGCCGCTGTTCGAGACGATCGGGGACCTGCGGCGGGCGGCGTCGATCATGCGCGAGTTCTATGCGTTGCCCGGCATCGCCGCGATGATGCAGCGTTCATGCGCTGGCGAAGGCTGCGAGCAGGACATCATGATCGGCTACAGCGACAGCAACAAGGACGGCGGCACCTTCACCAGCAGCTGGGAACTCTACCGTGCGGAAACGGCGCTTGCCGAGTTGTTCGGCGAACTCGAGCGCAAGCACGGGATCGTGCTGCGCCTGTTCCATGGGCGCGGGGGTACGGTCGGGCGTGGCGGCGGACCGAGCTACCAGGCGATCCTTGCTCAGCCCCCGGGCACGGTGAAGGGCCAGATCCGGCTCACCGAGCAGGGCGAGGTGATCGCCTCGAAGTATTCGCATCCCGAAATCGGGCGGCGCAACCTCGAAACGCTGGTGGCCGCCACGCTGGAGGCCACCTTGCTCCACCCCACCAAGACGGCGCCGAAGAGTTTTCTCGCCGCCGCCGACGCGATCAGCGAGGCGAGCATGCTGGCCTATCGCGAACTGGTCTATGAGACGCCGGGTTTCACCGAGTATTTCTTTTCGGCCACCCCGATCCGGGAAATCGCGGAGTTGAACATCGGGTCGCGGCCGGCCTCGCGCAAGGCCACGCGAGCGATCGAAGACCTGCGCGCGATTCCATGGGGATTCAGCTGGGGCCAGTGCCGGGTTGCGCTGCCCGGCTGGTACGGCTTTGGCTCGGCGATCGAGGAATGGCTGGACAGTTCGACGCAGCCTGGCCAGCCGCGCCAGAAGGACCAGCCCGGCGACGTCGCGCGCGAGTCCTTGCCGGACCCCCGGCGCCTGGCGCTGCTGCGTCGCATGCACCGGGAATGGCCGTTCTTTCGCACGCTGCTGTCGAACCTGGACATGGTGCTCGCGAAAACCGACCTCGGCATCGCGGCACGCTACCTGGAGTTGGTCGAAGACAAGGCGCTCGGCAAGCGCATCTTCGCCCGGATTTCCGCCGAGTGGCAGCGTACCGAGGATGCAGTCTCGCTGATTACCGGCCAGGAGCAGCGCCTGGCCTCCAACCCGTCATTGGCGCGCTCCATCGAGCACCGGTTTCCGTATCTGGATCCGCTGAATCACCTGCAAGTCGAACTGATGCGTCGCTATCGGCAGGGCCGCCAGGGCGATCCGGACACCGATCGCGTGCACCGCGGCATTCACATTTCGATCAACGGCCTGGCGGCCGGGCTGCGCAACACGGGTTGAGTCACTCCTCGCCCTTGACCGAGATCTCGAACGAGGAGAACCACGCTGCCAGGTCGGCGATATCGCCGTCGGACAGGGGCTTGGCAATGAGCGACATGATTTCGTTGGTGCGCTTGCCGCTGCGATACGCGTTCAGCTGCTCGACGAGATAGATTTCCGGCTGCCCGGCCAGGTTGGGTGCGTTGGGCAACTGGCTGATGCCTTGCGCCCCATGGCAGGTGATGCAAGCCCGGGCTTTCTTCTGCCCGGCCGCCTTGTCGCCTGCGAAAGTGGGGGAAGAAAAGACGATCGCGAGCAACAGGATCGCGACACCGCCGTGGCGGTGCCCGATCCTTCGAGCGCTTTCCGGGCGATTCACCTTTGCAGGTTCATTACTGGCCCACGTAGCTGATCCGATACAGGGCGCCGGCGAAGTCATCCGATACCAGTATCGAGCCGTCCTTCATCGGCGCAACGTCCACCGGCCGGCCACGATACGTTCCAGTCTCCTCATCGAGCCAACCCTTGGCAAAAACCTCGGTCTTGTCGGCCGTGCCGTCGGGCTTGAGCGAAGTGAACATGATCTGTGCGCCCACCGGGATGGTGCGGTTCCAGGAGCCGTGCTGCGCCGAGAAGATGCCGCCACGGTATTTCTCGGGGAACTTCGTGCCGCTATAGAAGGTCATCCCCAGGTCGGCCGCGTGGGCCTGGAACTCGATCTGCGGCGGGGTGAGATCCGGTGGCAGGTCGTCCTTGTCGTAGCCATGTTCGGTGATCCGCACGCTCTTGCCGCCAAGCCAGGGATAGCCGAAGTTCATGCCCGCCTTGGTGGCCCGATTCAACTCTCCTGGGGGCGTATCGTCGCCCATGCCGTCGGTCTGGTTGTCGGTGAACCACAGCGTGCCGTCTTTCGGATTGAAGTCCATGCCGACCGAGTTGCGGATACCGCGCGCAAAGACTTCGCGGTCGCTGCCATCAGTGGCGTTCATTCGTATGATCCCGCCCATTCCGACCTTGCTGTACAGATCGAGTTTGTCGCGCGGCGGCACGTTGAACGGCTGACCCAGCGCGATGTAGAGCTTGCCGTCCTTGCCGACGCGGCAGACCCGGGAGCCGTGATTGAACGATTCCTCCGCGGGTGGGATCAGCTCGCCCTGCGGCACCAACTCGCCCGCTGCGACATCCGGGCCCTCGTAGAAGAACTCGGCGGCCGGAAAGCTCAGGACTCGATTTTGCTCGACCACGATCAGGAAGCCATCGCGGGTCCAGCACACGCCGTCGGGCACTTTCAGATTCAGGGACGGAGCAAACTGCTTGACTTCGTCGGCCACGCCGACGCTGTCGCGATCGGTCGCTGCCCAGACCTTGGTCTTGCGCGTTCCGACGAACACCATGTTGGTGAAAGGCGCGACCGCCAGATGGCGTGCGTCGGGGACGATCGCGTACAACTCGATCTGGAATCCCGGTGGCAGAGTGATCTTCTTGAGGTTTTCCCTGATCGCGTCGGCCTTCTTGCCGGTCTGCGGCACCGTCGGGATCGTCAGGTCGGCGCCCGATGCCTTGAACTCCTTCAGCTTGGTAAGGTTGTCGGACCCCGAAGGCTGCGCACCGACGTCCGATACCGGTCCAAGTGACATTAGTGCGAGCGCAAGGGCGCCGGCGGCAATCCCCAACATTCGGTCAGGACGATGACACTGCATGAATCTCTCCCGGGTATGGACGACTAGCTGAAGCATGGACGCGGTGCACCGCAGCGCTGGGTATCATGTATCTGGCCGGTGGCCGACGGACGATCATAGATGCGGCGCCCGCGTCGGGCAATTTGCAGTGCAGCATCCGGGAGCACGATCATCTTTCTTGAACGCCTCGAGCCAGAGTCCGGCGTACGGCCCGTCGCCCGCCCGGACGTTCCGGACGCATCCGGCACTGGCGGCATGAAAGTGCTCGTCATTTACGCACATCCGCGCACGCCGAGTTTGTGCGCCGCGTTGGCCGAGGCCTACGTCCAGGGCGCCCGAGCCGCCGGCCAGCGCGTCGAGGTGCTCGATCTCGGCGCAATGAAGTTCGATCTCGACGTACACGCTGTTTCACCGCGCCAGCAGCCGCTCGAGCCGGACCTGGAGCGCGCCCGCCAATTGATCGCCTGGGCCGAGCACCTCGTGTTCGTGTTCCCGGCATGGTGGGGCGTTGGGCCGGCGCGCCTGCGGGGGTTTCTCGACCGGGTGTTGTTGCCCGGCTTTGCCTTCGCGGAAACTGGGAACGGCCGCTTCGCCGGTCTGCTCGCAGGCAGGACGGCCCATCTGATCATCACGATGGACATGCCGCCGGCGGTTTATCGGCTGATCTACCGGGCGCCTGGCCTCAATGCGATGAAGCGCTCGGCGCTTGGCTTTTGCGGTATCGAAACGACCGCAGCGTTGACCTTCGGCCCGGTCAAGGACTCCAGCCGCCAGCAGCGCGCCGCCTGGCTGGAACGTAGCAGGGCGCTCGGTTTCTCCTTGCGCGAGGGCGCGCGGCCAAGGGCGGCCCGGGCGGGCGCGAAGCTGTTGGCCTGGGCCAAGGCGCTGCGGCTGCAGTTCTATCCCGTGACCTGGATGGCCTATACGATCGGCGCGCTCGCCGCAGCGGCAGGCGGCCAATGGAATCCGGGCGCGTACTGGATCGGCTACGCGTGCCTGTTTTTCATCGAGGCGGCCACGGTGTTCACCAACGAGTGGTTCGACTACGAGAGCGACCGTCGCAATCTCTTGTACGGGCCCTTCAACGGCGGTTCGCGAGTGCTGGTGGATGGCGCGCTGAGCTTTGCCGAGTTGCGCCTGGGCATCGTGGCTGCGCTCGCGATCGCGGCCCTGTGCGCGGGCGTGCTGATCGACCGCCTCGCAGGGGCCACGGCGCTGCTCGCCGCCGCCACGCTGCTCGTGACGACAGCGCTCGGGCTCAGCTACACCGCGCCGCCTCTGAAGCTGGCCTGGCGGGGCGCCGGCGAACTCACTGTCGCCTTCACGCACAGTTTCGTGGTGATCCTGTGTGGCCACGTGCTGCAGGGCGGCTCGCTCGGCGATCCACTTCCGTGGCTGATCAGCCTGCCATTGTTCATCTCTGTGCTGCCCGCAATTATTCTGTCCGGCGTGCCCGACGCCGACGCTGACCGAGACGCGGGCAAGCGCACGCTGGTGGTGAGACTGGGCCGGCGGCGGGCAGAATGGCTCGCTCTCGCGCTCGTGCCGACCGCGGCGATCGCCGCCCTGCTCCTGAAGGACATTCCTTCGGTGCACGGTGCGCTCGACGGCTTGTTGCCCTTCGTGATGCCGCACGCGGCAGTGTTGTCCTGGCTGATTTACCGAGAGCCAAAGCCGAGGCTGTCATCCCCGGGTGCCTCGCAGGGGGCAACTCCACCGCAAGAGCGCATCGATGCACTGATGGTCGCCGCCTTGACCTACATCGTCTGGTTCGTGTTGATTCCGCTACTGCGCCTGGCCTGAGTGCGATCCATCGAAATACCAGGACAGCGCTGCCCGGGCCAGTGCGTCGATCGAGTCGGTGATGGTGATGCCGAACTCGCGACGAAGCGCATGAGGGATTGCCGGACCCCCTCTGCTGCTGGCGGGAAGGAGTCGGCCAGACGATTGGCTTTGACGAGGAGAATCGATTCGGCGCAATAGCGATCGATTTCCTCGTCCGACGAGGCACTCGCAGCCTGCGGCTCGCAGTGGCCCTTGATACAGCCGGTGGCCAATCCGGTGCAGTCGTCGCGCTTGATATACAGGTTGGGCCCGCTGAGGTGTTTCGTGAGTTGGGGCATGAACTCGAGCGGGGTGGGCAAATGGCCGAGTCGAATGCGCGGGTAAGGTGCGAGATGCATAAGGCGCTCACTCCGGCAATCGTTGGGCTATCATAGCGCGCCGAAAAGGCGCGCCTGGCGAAGTACGGGCTTGTTCCCGCCTTCGTGGAATCATGAACCCTGCCCGCCCCACCGTCGTGCCGATCCTGAGCCAGGCTTCCTCCGGCGAGCCGTTCAACGCTCACCTGGCGGCCAGGGCCATTGCCGCATGCCTGGCGCGCGATGATCCGGCAAGCCTTGTCGCCTGGTTCGAGACGGCTCTGCCGGCGGACATCGCCGACGCGCTCGACGGACTGCCGCCGGTGCAGGCGGGCGCTGCGCTGTCGCTGATTCCCCTCGACCAGCAGGCGCGCATCTTCGGGTACTTGCCGCTGGCGCGCCAGATCCGGCTGGTGGCCGGCATGCCGCAATCAGCGGTGATCGAGTTGCTGGCACGCATGTCTTCGGACGAACGCGCCGACCTCTTCAATGCTCTGCCTGAAGACCGGGAGACCCTGCTGCCCGCTTTGGCGCAGGCCGAGCGCGACGACATCCTGAGTCTTGCCGGCTACCAGGAAGGCAGCGTCGGCGCGATCATGAGCTCCGAGTACGCCACCCTCGCCCCGCAGCTTACGGCCGTCGAGGCGATCGCCGAGCTTCGCCGGGTTGCGCCGGACAGCGAGACGATCTACAACGCGTATGTGATCGACGATCAGCGCCGGCTGATCGGCGTCATGACACTGCGTCGCCTGATCCTCGCTACGCCCGACACGCGTCTCGCGGACATGATGCACAGGAATCCCGTCACCGCCTGGGTCGACGACGATCAGAGCACGGCCGCCGAGAAGATCGCCCGCTACGATTTCATCGCGCTGCCGGTGATCGATCGGGAGCGACGCATGGTCGGCATCGTCACTGCCGACGACGCCATGGATGTCGCGCAGGCGGAGGCCACCGAGGATTTCCACAAGTCGGGCGGTTCGCTGGGCAGCCTTGTGCTGAGCATGAAAGGCGCAACGATTTCCCTGTTGTATCGCAAGCGGGTGTTCTGGCTGGTCCTACTGGTGTTCGCCAACGTGTTCTCGGGCGCAGGCATCGCGCATTTCGAAGACCTGATCGCGAGCAACGTAGCGCTGGTCTACTTCCTGCCGCTGCTGATCGACAGCGGTGGGAACGCCGGCTCGCAGTCGGCCACCCTGATGGTGCGTGCACTGGCGACCGGCGACGTGGTATTGCGCGACTGGGGCAGCATGCTCGGCCGTGAGTTGATCGTCGCCGGTCTGCTCGGCCTGACCATGGCGCTGGCCGTGAGCACCATCGGTGTGGTGCGCGGCGGGCCGGGCATTGCGCTCGTGGTCGCGCTGACCATGCAGATCGTAGTCGTGGTGGGCAGTGTGGCCGGCATGTCACTGCCCTTCCTGCTCAGCCGCGTGGGGGCCGACCCGGCCTCGGCGAGCTCGCCGCTCATTACGACCATCGCCGACGCGAGCGGCATCCTCATCTACTTTGCCATCGCAAGCCGCGTGCTGCCGATGCTCGGGCAAGCCTGAGCCGCGCTCGCCCGGGTCTGCCGCGCGTCCTCCCCCGAGCTGCCTGCGAATTCCTCTGATCCTCGATGAGCGCCATTGCACTGGACCGGGTAAGCAAGCACTGGGGCGCGTTCGCCGCCGTCGACGACGCGAGCTTCCGCGGCGCGTCGGGGCGCTTTATCGTGCTGCTCGGCCCCTCTGGCTGCGGCAAGTCGACGACCCTGCGGATGATCGAGGGACTCGACACGCCGTCCAGCGGCCGGATCCTCATCGAGGATCGGGATGTGACTCACCTGGCGCCGGGAAAACGGCGCATCTCGATGGTCGGCGCGGTTTTCCCTACCGTCAAACGGAGTCCCGAGTGGCAGCAACATTACTGGCCCATATCCGCATCGATCCGGAAACCGGCCGAATCTTCGAGCACGGTCTGTTCGAGCACTTGAGCAACGTATCGGAAATGGCGGCCTATTTCGCCGCGGCGTTCGGTTCAGACTGGGCGCGGTTGGCTGGACTCTGGCATGACCTTGGCAAATTCCGCATCGGCTTTCAACACTACATCCGGGGCGTCAACGGAATCGACGCCCACCTCGAAGGCAAGTGGCCGACCGGCAGCAAGAAGTCGCATTCGGCCGCTGGTGCGCTGCATGCGCTATACCTGCTGCAACAGCACTACGGTTCGGACGGTGCATTGCTCGCCCGCGTGCTGGCCTATGTGATTGCGGGCCATCACGCCGGCTTGGCCGACTGGACGGCCGGGCTCGACGATCGCCTGCTGGGCTCACGCGCACCCGATAGTCGTTGCGAATACGACGAGGCGCGAGAAGCCTGTGCCATCCGCGTGCCGGAACTGCTGGCGCTCCCCCCTGACTTCGACTTGCGCACCGCGTGCGCTGGCATTCCAGGGGCGCGCAGCGGCAACCCGCTCGCCTGGTCGTTGTGGATCAGGATGCTGTTCTCAGCCCTCGTCGATGCCGACTTCCTGGACACCGAGCGCTTCATGGACGAAGGCCGAAGCGAACGTCGCGCCGGTTTCGATCGGATCGAAAGCTACCGGCTCCAACTCGACGCACACCTTGATAGCCTGGCTTCGCAAGTTGCTGCCGCGGGCCGTGCCGACGACGTCGTGATGAAGGCGCGCGCATCGGTGCTGGCGCAGTGCCGCACCAAGGCGGCGGTGCCGCCGGGCGTATTTTCTCTTACGGTGCCCACCGGCGGAGGCAAGACCTTGTCTTCGCTCGCGTTCGCTCTTGCCCATGCCGTGCGTCACGGCCGGCAGCGCGTGATCTACGCCATCCCCTATACCAGCATTATCGAGCAGACAGCCGATGTGTTCGGTGGCATCTTCGGCCGCGATGCCGTCATCGAGCATCACAGTCAGAGCGACGTCGATCCCGCAGCGGAAACCCCTCGCAGCCGCCTCGCCTGCGAGAACTGGGATGCGCCGCTCGTCGTCACCACCAACGTGCAACTCTTCGAATCGCTATTCGCCGCTCGTACTTCTCGCTGCCGGAAACTGCACCGCTTGGCAGGCAGCGTGATCGTGCTTGACGAGGCGCAAGCGCTGCCGCCGGGGTTCCTGCAACCGATCCTCGACGTGTTGAACCTGCTCGTCACGCACTACGGCGTAACGTTGGTGCTGTGCACCGCTACGCAGCCCGCGCTCACCGATCGTGCCCGATTCGATCCGCAAGAGGCGTTGCGCGGCTTGCCAGCGCCCACGCCGATCGTCGACAACGAAGCATGGACAACGACACTTTGCGCGTCGAGGTCGAGCGTGAGACCCGGCTGCGGGTGCCGCTGCATCATCTGCAGGCGGTGGTGTGCTTCGGACACGTGGGTTAAGGGCCGATGGCCGGGAACGTGCTGCTGCGTCGCGCGCAGCACAAGGCTGCGACGAACTCGGTCGTGACCCTCGATATCGCACGCGCCTGTGTCGCCGGGAAGATCAAGAACGCCCGGCAAGTGTTGCAGCGCGGTGCTCGCGAGTCTAAATCGGTGATCGAAGCAGCGGCCTTGACGCGCGGCACCAATGATCTCGCCGCTAGCCTGCGCGCGGTGCCCGTCGCGCAGGATCTGGATACTTTGCGTGGACTGGAGGGTGAAGCGGCGCGTCAGTATTTCGGTTGCATGTCGCTGCTGGTGAGGCCGGACCTGCGCGAACACTTTTCGATGGACGGACGCAGTCGCCGCCCGCCGCGCGACAGGTTCAATGCGCTGCTGTCGTTCCTCTACGCTCTATGGATGAACGACTGCCGCAGCGCGCTCGAGGCGGCAGGGCTGGACCCGCAGGTGGGTTTTCTGCATGCTCTGCGACCGGGACGGGCTGCTTTGGCGCTCGATCTCATGGAGGAGTTCCGGCCGCTGGCCGACCGCCTGGCGCTCACGCTGGTGAACCGCGGGCAGCTGAACGTCGGCGATTTCGTGGTCCGTGAGGGTGGAGCGGTGAGCCTGCAAGGTGATGCACGCAAGGCAGTGCTGGTGGCGTTCCAGCAGCGCAAGCAGGAAGAGACCATGCATCCGTTGCTCGCTCAGCCGATTGCACTCGGACTTGCGCCTCTGGTCCAAGCCCGGCTGATGGCACGGGCGGTGCGCGCCGAGCGCGACGCGGACGGGCAAGCGGCGGGCTATGTGCCTTTCATCGTCAAGTGAACAACTGAGCGACTGAAGGGACTCGAATGCTGGTGATCGTCTGTTATGACGTGAGTACCGAGACCAAGGCCGGCCGCCGCCGACTACGGCGCGTCGCTAGGGTCTGCGAAGGGATGGGCCAGCGGGTACAGAAGTCGGTTTTCGAATGCCAGGTGACCCTGGCCGAATTCGAAGCGCTGGAGAACCGGCTGCTGGCCGAAATCCATGTGGCGCATGACTGCCTGCGTCTTTATCGCATGCCAGACTCGCGCGGCGCAGAGGTGCGCGAGCACGGCGTGTTCCACGCCGTGGACTTCGAAGGACCGATGGTGCTATGAAGAGCGATTGATCCTCGGTTACCATCGACCAGCGCGGACCCCGAGTGCTCCCGCAGCCCGCCGAGGGTTCGCGCGTTTCGCAAGCAATTGATCTAATGGAGAAAGGTGGACGGCCGTCGATGGCTAAGGCCGGTTCTTGCAGTGCGCCGGCAAGGGTTCGCGGAACTGAGCTATTTTTCTCAATGCGTTCGGTTGTTTGCGCGCAAAGGGGATCGCCCGTCAGTGATGGCGGGCGTGGATTGAAACATCGCGGTCGCCCGCGTCCTGTACTTCTCGCTCGGATCGCCCGTCAGTGATGGCGGGCGTGGATTGAAACCTGTGTGTCGTTGGCGACAGCCAAAGATATGATGGATCGCCCGTCAGTGATGGCGGGCGTGGATTGAAACCCTTGCAGAAGTTCGTCGAACCTGCTTGTTTGACACGTCATCCCGTACCTACTAAGAAGTAAGTCAGGAGGCCAAAAATGCTTCCCCCACCGCGAAGATCTTTACCAACGGCGGTAGCCACGCAGTTCGCTTGCCTGCCGAGTATCGCTTCGACGTCGATGAGGTGATCGTTGAGAAGGTGGGTGACAAAGTTATCCTCACTCCGAAACGCTCCGGATGGGACGACTTCTTCGATCGTCCATCGGCGGTCCCCGCGGACTTTCTCGATCAGCGTTCCGACGATCCGCCCCAGGAGCGGGATCTGTTCTGAATGTTCGTGCTCGACACGGACACTTGCAGCTATATCCTGAAGAACCGCCCCAGTTCGGTCAGAGAGCGGTTCGGAAGGCTTCGCCGCAGCGAATTGATGGTGTCCGAAGTGGTCGCGGCCGAACTGTACTACGGCGCGCAGAGGCATCCGAGTCGCAGTGAAGCGATCCGTGGCGACGTGGACGATTTTCTGTCCCGCTTGACCGTGCTGCCTTCGCAGGGGGCGCAACACTACGCTCGGGTTCGGCATGCGCTCGAGTCGAAGGGCATGAACATCGGGAATATGGACCTTTTTGTTACGGCGCACGCGCTCGACGCGATCCTCGTAACGAACAATCTGGCGCATTTCTGCCGCATCCAAGGTCTGAACTGCGAAACCTGGGTATCCTGACAGGAGGCTGAATCATCAAGCTGATCACCTGGAACATCCAGTGGTGTCGCGGTTGCGACGGCCGGGTA
>CAJDTU010000069.1_pt1 | contig 15555 bp, 17 predicted proteins | sample 7389901 | NCBI WGS metagenome assembly CAJDTU01 (sample SAMEA7055649, study PRJEB34461) | soil metagenome | biome: terrestrial ecosystem; feature: Peninsula; material: soil | place: Antarctica | collected 2016
TAGATGTGCTTGGGCAGGATCGGGCACAGCGCCGGCGACATGGCCAGCACGATCGCCGGGTGCGGCGCGCTCAGGCGAATGATGGCGGTGTGTGGATCGAGGGTCTCGACCTTCTCCACCCGGCTGAACATCGTGGTGAACGGATGGTTCGCCTTGATGGCCATAATCGAGAAGGCCACATCTTCCGAAGTGATCGGCTGGCCGTCGTGGAACACCGCGTTCTTGCGCAGGTTCAGGGTGAGCGACTTGCCATCGTCCGCCAGCTTCCAGGACTCGGCCAGGTAGGGCTGCGGATTCCACTGGTCGTCGAAGCGCAGTGGGCTGGCGAACAGTTGCGTGGACGGAAACGCCGTGGCGATTCCCGACTGGACGGCGCCGTTCAGGTGTCGCGGGATCTGGGTGTTACCCACCACCAGAGTGCCCCCGCGCTTTATTTCCTGCGCGCTTGCCGGCAGTGAAACGAGCGCCATGGCTGCGACAGCCAGCGCAGCGAATGCGCAACGTCTTGCGATACTGAAAGGAATCATCGAGTAGGCCTCCTCTTGTATAGGTATAGGTATAGGTCGTGCGGATTATCACACTCGTATCGCAAAGAAGCCCAATAGAAAACTTTCCTACTTCGTACCCTCGACCCGCCCGTCGGCCGTGAGTTCGGGTTGCCTCGGCGCAGGGCCGGTGCTGGAGCGCACGATCAACTCCACCTCGAGCGGGCCCGTTCGTGACGGCCGCTCGCCCGCGAGTCGAGCAATCAGATACTGCGCGGCCTGCTCGCCGATCGCTGCGATCGGCAGTCGTACGGTGGTCAGCGCCGGATGCAGATAGGCCGCGAACTCGTTGTCATTGAAGCTCGCGATCGACATCGAACGAGGGACTGCGATGCCCGCGCGGTCGAGCGCCGAGAGCGCGCCCGCTGCAAGATAGTCATTGCCCGCGATGACCGCGGTGACCGGCGCGCGCGCGCGGATGAGCGTCTGCATCGCCTCGAAGCCCTCCCGAAAGCCGTAGTCGGTTTCCAGCAAGGCCTGTTCACACAAATCAAGACCACGACGCGCGGCGTTCTCGACGACAGCCCGGAAGCGGCTTCGTGCGCGCTGATTGGCGGCCGCGCGCCCACCGATGAATCCGATACTGCGGTGGCCGAGGTCCGCCAGGTGGTCGACCACCAGCGCCGCGGCGGAGCGCTCGTCAAAGCCGATGCTGTCGCCGCCGCTGCTGTCCAGATCCCACATCAGCACGAACGGAATTCGATGGGCGGCCAGCAGCGAAAACGTCTGCGGCGCTTGTTCGGCACCAAGGAGCGCCACCGCGTCGACCCCTCGCTCGAGCAAGGTTCGCACGATCGCCGGCTCCAGAGACCTCGGGTATTCGGGGGCGGACAGGAGCAAGGTGTAGCCGCTGACGGCCAGGGTCGTCTCGAGCGCCTGGATCATCGTCGGAAACGAGGAACTGCCAAAGCGCGGCACGATGGCCCCGACAGTCAGGGTGCGACGCGTGGCCAGCGCGCGCGCCGATCCGTTGGCGACATAGCCCAGCCGATCGACCGCGGCGTGGACGCGCGCGCGGGTCGCCCCGCTGATCATGGCCGGCCGCGACAAGGTGCGCGAGACCGTGCCGGCCGACACGCCGGCGAGCCTGGCGACGTCGGCAAGCGACGCCTGTCGCTGCTTCACAGGACCCCGCGCCGCATCGGGTCCGGTTCGGCTGAGGCCAGGTCCGGCGCCGCGTATTCGATGAACTCGAATCCGTCGGTGCCCATCGGGTTGTCCCGGGTTTCGAAAGCCATGGCGTTCTCCGTCAGTCCTGCAGCGAATGCGATATCCCGATTTCGTGACCGAGCGGGCCGGCGAGCGCATTTTCCCAGAGTTCAATGACCATTTCGGCGAATTGCGGGTAGCTCATCGGGCCGTCGGGGCGCAGCCAGGCAAACGTGAAATTGACCATGCCGAGCAAGGCCATGGTCATGGGCTTGCGTTTTTCGTGGCTCATCTGCCCCGGATACGATCGCTCGAGCGTATCAGCGAAGGCTTCGACGATGTCGCGTTCGCGCGACCGAATCTGCTCGCGCAGTGGCTCGTCGAGGAACTTCGCATCGTTCAACAGCGCCACGTGGTAAGCGCGAGAGTGACCATATTCGGCGAGGAATCCGCGCAGCAGGGCGCGCAATTCCTCGCGCGGCGCCAGGGCGCGCGAGCGCACGGCACGCACGATCTCGCTCAGGCGCGCGGTGTAGCGATCGAGCGAATCGAAGAGAATCGCCGCCTTGCTGGGGTAGTAGTGGTAAAGGCCGGCCTTCGAAGTACCGCATGCATCGGCGAGCGCCGCCATCGAGGCGCTCGGATAACCGGTGTCGGCGAACGATTCCACGGCCACGGCAAGGATCCGGTGGCGCTGCACTTCGTAGTCTGGCGATCGGGTGCGTGTCATCGGGGGCCGGGTGCCTCTTCGAGCGCAGATCGGCAGCGCGCTCAGCCGCGAGCGTCTTGCTCAACGTTCGTCGTAGCTGACGACGACGTGTTCGCTCACCGGATGCGACTGGCAGGTCAGCACGAAGCCGGCGGCAATTTCGTGCGCTTCGAGAGTGTAGTTGCGGTCCATGTGGACCTCGCCTTCGAGCACGCGTGCGCGACAGGTGCAGCACACACCGCCCTTGCAGGCATAGGGAAGGTTCATCCCGGCGGCGAGACCGGCGTCGAGAATCGCCGGACCGTCGTAGGGCACCCGCAGGCGGCGCATTTTTCCGTCTACCACCAGGTCCACCTCGGCGCGCGGCGCCTGATCCGTTTCTCCGGCGGCAACCCGGGCGGCCAGCAGCGATCGGGCGGCCGGCAGGGGCACGCCGAAGCGCTCGATGTGAATGCGCGCCGCATCGAGTCCGGCGCTGCGCAGCGCCGCCTCGGCGGCATTCATCATCGGATCCGGGCCGCAGACGAACGCTTCGTCGATCGAGGCGACGGGAATCAGCGTGTCGAGAAACTCCCGGCACTTGGCCACGTCGAGCAGGCCGTTGAACAGATCGATCTCGTGCGGTTCGTCGGAGAGTACGTGATAGAGGCTCAGGCGGCCCATGTAGCGGTTCTTCAGGTCCTCGAGCTGCTCGATGAACATGATCGTGTGCGATGCCCGATTGCCATAAACCAGGGTGAAGCGGCTCAGAGGCTCTGCTTCGAGCAGCGTGCCGATCAGCGACATCATCGGTGTGATCCCGGATCCGCCGGCGAAACCGACATGGTGGCGCGCGAGATCGGCACGCAGGGGCACGTGGAAGCGGCCTTCGGGGGTCATCACATCGAGCGCTTGCCCGGGTTGCACCGCGTCGTTGAGCTAGTTTGAAAAACGCCCGCCCGGCACCCGCCTGATCGCGACTCGCAACTCGCCATCCTGTTCGTAGTTGCGCACCGGCGCGCAGATCGAATACGAGCGGCGCAGATCTTCGGCGCCCACGGTGGCGCGCAAGGTCAGGAACTGGCCGGGCAGGAAGCGGTAGTGCTCGCGAAGTCCGCTCGGTACCTCGAAAGCGAGCGACACGCTGTCGGCGGTTTCGGCGCGCCGCTCGCGTACGGTGAGGCGATGGAACCGGGGTGTCATCGCCGATCCACGGGTGCGAGGGGCACGGGCATCAGTGAGGTTTGAAGTAATCGAAGGGCTCGCGGCAACTGAGGCAGCGGTAGAGCGCCTTGCAGGGCGTGGAGCCCCAGCGGCTGACCGATTCAACGTCAGCGCCAGAATTCGTTCCAGTCGATCTCGCCGAAATCGTAGTGACCTCGTTCGGTGTTCCATCGCAACTCGGGGTCGGGCAGCGTGAGCCCGAGCAACCCGGCCTGCGGCACGGTGGCGTCGATGAACTTCTGGCGCAGATCGTCGTTGGAGATCCGCTTGATCCGCCATTGCGCGGCCTGGGCGGAGTGCACCGACTCGGCGTCGCTCGGGCCGAACATCATGACGACCGGCCACCACCAGCGGTCCAGCGCTTCCTAAGCCATTTCCTTTTGCGCGGCGGTTCCCCGGCAAAGCGCGAGCATCAGTTCGTAGCCCTGGCGCTGGTGAAAGGATTCTTCCTTGCAGATCCGGATCATTGCGCGCGCATACGGACCGTATGAGCAACGGCACAACGGAATCTGATTCATGATCGCCGCACCGTCGACCAGCCAGCCGATGCAGCCCATGTCGGCCCAGGACAGGATCGGGTAATTGAAGATCGACGAGTATTTCGCTTTGCCCTCGAGCAGGGCCTCGACCATCGTGTCGCGCGACACGCCCAGCGTTTCGGCCGCCGAATACAGGTACAGGCCGTGGCCGCCTTCGTCCTGGACCTTGGCCAGGAGGATGGCCTTGCGACGCAGGCTCGGGGCACGCGTAATCCAGTTCCCCTCCGGCAGCATGCCGACTACTTCGGAATGGGCGTGCTGCGAAATCTGGCGAACGAGCGTGCGGCGATAGGCCTCGGGCATCCAGTCCTGGGGTTCGATCTTGCGGTCGGCCGCCATGATTTCGTCGAACGCCTCCTGGCGTTCGCTTTCGTGCAAATGCGGCTGCGATGCACCGGGTCGCGCGGGCGCGGAGGCGTCATGCCGTTCTTGCGCCTGGCCGGGCAGGTCGATCGCCTGAGTGTACATATTGCCTCCGGGAGAAACGTTCATGACGGAGCGCTCGCATCGCGCGAGCCCTTCATTCTATAGTCCGACCGGTTGGTCGGTAAATTTGCCCGCGTCGCATGCGGACATTGGGTCGCCGGAATCGGCTAGAGTATCTTGCATGATGCGGGCGCAACGCGAGCCCTGCCGCAGTGGAGTGGACAACAGCGCATGGACCTCGACCTGCAATACCTGCGTGAATGGATCGGGCGCACCGAGTCGCACAGCGATCTGATCACGGCCATGCCGATGGCGGCGCTCTCGGCCACGCTCGATCGCGGCGATCCCGAGCCGCTGCCTGGCACCGACGTGCCGCCTTTATGGCACTGGTTGTACTTCGCGCCGGTGGCGCGGGCGAGCGAACTCGGTCCGGACGGCCACCCCCGGCGCGGCGGATTCCTGCCGCCGGTGCCGTTGCCGCGACGCATGTGGGCGGGTGGTCGCCTGCAGTTTCATCACCCTTTGCGCGTCGGCGATGAAGTCGAGCGCCTCTCGCGCATCGCCGACCTCAACGCCAAGCAGGGCCGCAGCGGCGCTCTGGCCTTCGTGACCGTGCAACACGAGATCAGCAACCGCGGGGGCGTGGCCATCACCGAAGAGCACGATATCGTCTATCGAGATCCTCCGTCGCCCGGTGCGCCGCCGGCCCGGCCGCAACCCGCGCCCGGGAACGAGGAGTTTTCACGGGAGATCGTGCCCGACCCGGTGCTGCTGTTTCGCTATTCGGCGTTGACCTTCAACGGCCACCGCATCCATTACGACCGCAACTACGTGACCGACGTCGAGGGCTATCCCGGGCTCATCGTGCACGGTCCGCTCATCGCGACCCTGCTGCTCGATCTGCTTCGTCGGGAAAAGCCGCAGGCCAGGGTGCGACGTTTCGCTTTCAAGGCGATGAGTCCGATTTTCGATATTCATTCCTTTACCGTTTGCGGCAGGGCGCAAGATCCGGCCGCCGCGCCGGCCGGTGCCGCAGCAGGCGAGCGCAGCTTCGCCCTCTGGGCGCGAACCAACGAAGGCGCGCTCGCGATGCAGGCGAGCGCGCAAATCGGTTGACCAGGAGCTTCGATGTCACACGCGACCGCTGACCCCCATCAGGACATTCGCGACGCCGTGCGCGCGTTGTGCGCCGGGTTTCCCGATGAATACCACCGCAAGATCGACCAGCAGAGGGCTTACCCCGAAGCCTTCGTCGATGCGCTGACCAAGGCCGGCTGGCTGGCCGCGCTGATTCCGCAGGAGTACGGCGGCTCGGGCCTCGGCCTCACCGAGGCTTCGGTGATCATGGAGGAGATCAACCGCACGGGCGGCAACTCGGGCGCCTGCCACGGTCAGATGTACAACATGGGAACCTTGCTGCGCCACGGCTCGGACACGCAAAAGCAGCGCTACCTGCCGCAGATCGCCAGCGGCGAGTTGCGACTGCAATCGATGGGCGTGACCGAACCCACCACGGGCACCGACACCACGAAAATCACGACCACTGCGGTGAAAAAGGACGACCGCTACGTCGTGAACGGCCAGAAGGTCTGGATCTCGCGCGTGCAGCACTCCGACCTGATGATCCTTCTGGCGCGCACCACCCCGCTTGCCGAGGTCAAGCGAAAGTCCGAGGGGATGTCGATCTTCATCGTCGACCTGCACGACGCGATCGGCCATGGCCTGAGCGTGCGTCCGATCCCGAACATGGTCAACCACGAGACGAACGAACTCTTTCTCGAAAACCTCGAGATTCCCGCCGAAAACCTGATCGGCGAAGAAGGCCAGGGCTTCAGATACATCCTCGATGGCCTCAATGCCGAGCGCACGCTGATTGCCGCCGAATGCATCGGCGACGGCTACTGGTTCATCGACCGCGTCACCGCCTATGTCAAGGAGCGCGTGGTCTTCGGGCGCCCGATCGGACAGAACCAGGGCGTGCAGTTCCCGATTGCCGAATCCTATATCGAAGTCGAGGCCGCCAACCTGATGCGCTGGGAGGCGTGCAAACGGTTCGATGCGCACGAGCCGTGCGGCGCGCAGGCCAACATGGCCAAGTACCTGGCCGCCAAGGCATCGTGGGAGGCCGGCAACGCCTGCATCCAGTTCCATGGCGGCTTCGGCTTTGCCAACGAGTACGACGTGGAGCGCAAATTCCGCGAGACCCGGCTCTACCAGGTGGCGCCGATTTCCACCAACCTGATTCTCAGCTACGTGGCCGAGCATGTGCTCGGCCTGCCCAGGTCGTTCTGATCATGGCCCGGGCTCTCGACGGCATCACCGTAGTCACCCTCGAGCACGCGATCGCGGCTCCCTTTTGCACTCGCCAGCTTGCCGATCTCGGGGCGCGCGTCATCAAGGTCGAGCGCCCGGTGGTTGGCGATTTCGCGCGCGCCTACGACCAACGGGTACGAGGCATGGCTTCGCATTTCGTCTGGACAAACCGTTCCAAGGAAAGCCTCACTCTCGATCTGAAGCATGCACAGGCGCCGGCGATCCTCGAAAAGCTGCTCGGACGCGCCGACGTGCTGGTGCAGAACCTGGCTCCGGGCGCCGCCGCCCGCATGGGCCTGTCGTTCGATGCGCTCCACGGCAGGTACCCGCGGCTGATCGTCTGCGACATCTCGGGCTACGGCGGCGACGGCCCGTATCGGGACAAGAAAGCCTACGATCTGCTGATTCAGAGCGAATCCGGCTTCGTCTCGATCACCGGGTCGCCCGCCGAACCGGCCAAGGCCGGCTGCTCGATCGCCGACATCGCTGCCGGCATGTACGGATACACGAACATCCTGGCGGCGCTCATCGAGCGTGGCCGTACGGGCGAGGGCAAGCACATCGAGGTGTCGATGCTTGAGAGCATGGTCGAGTGGATGGGCTACCCGTTGTACTACGCCTTCGAGGGGGCCCAGCCGCCGCCGCGCGCGGGCGCCGCGCACGCGACCATCTATCCCTACGGCCCGTTTCCCACCGGAGACGGGAAAACCGTCATGCTCGGTCTGCAGAACGAGCGCGAGTGGCAGGTCTTTTGCTCCAGGGTATTGCAGCAGCCGGAACTGGCGAACGACGAGCGCTTCGTCTCGAACGCGCGGCGCACTGCCGCGCGCGAGGCGTTGCGTCGGTTGATCACGGAAGCTTTCTCGTCGCTGTCGGCCGAGCAGGTTGTGACCCGGCTCGATGAAGCCGCGATCGCCAACGCGCGCGTCAATACGATGGCCGACGTCTGGGCTCACCCCCAGTTGCGCGCCCGGCATCGCTGGGTCGACGTCGAGACGCCGGCCGGCGCGGTGCCGGCCCTGCTGCCACCGGGTTTGAACGATGCCCAGGCCGCGCGCATGGACGCCGTGCCGGCGCTCGGGGCAAACACCGCGGCCATCCTCGCCGAGTTGGGCTACGGTGCCGAGCAGATCGATCAATTCAAGAATGAAGGTGCACTGTGATGATGAGTCCTGAAGCGAACGTGCTGAGCGAGCGGGCGGCACCTCATGATGTCGAACCCGCGCGTCGCGACGATGTTGCGCCTGAGGCCGAACCGACGCGCACGCTGGCGCACTTCGCGGCAACCCTCAGCTTCGAAGCCATTCCCGCGGCGGTGCTGCGGCGCACCGAAGACCTGTTCCTCGACTGGTTCGCCTCGACCCTGGCCGGCAAGCAGGCGCGTCCGGTCGAATCGATCGCCCGCTTCATGCAGAGCATGGGGCCGGCGGACGGTCCCTGCGAAATCCTGATTCATCGCGCGGGCAGCAGCCCCCTGGTGGCCGCGGTGGCCAATGCGGCCGCCTCGCACTACGCCGAGCAGGACGATGTGCACAACGGCTCAGTGTTTCATCCGGCGGCTGTCGTCTTTCCCGGGGCCCTGGCGGTGGCGCAGGCGCTCGGGCGTTCGGGGCGCGAACTGCTCGTGGCCAGTGTCGCGGGCTATGAAGTCGGCATTCGCGTCGGTGAGTTTCTCGGGCGTTCGCACTATCGAATCTTCCACACTACCGGCACCGCCGGCACGCTCGCGGCGGCGGCGGCAGTAGGCAGCCTGTTGCGGCTCTCGCCCGAGGCAATGCAGCATGCTTTCGGCTCGGCCGGCACGCAGTCAGCGGGCCTGTGGGAATTCCTGCGCGATGCGGCCGATTCCAAGCAGTTGCACACCGCGCACGCCGTGGGCGCGGGGCTGACTGCCGCCTACCTTGCCGCAGACGGCTTTACCGGGGCGCGCCACATCCTCGAGGGTGATCGGGGCATGGCCGCGGGCATGTCGAGCGATGCCGATCCGGCACGTCTCACCGACCGCCTGGGCAGCCGCTGGGCGCTTGCCGAAACCTCGTTCAAGTTCCACGCCTCCTGCCGTCATACCCACCCGGCCGCTGACGCCCTGCTCGAAGTCATGCGGGCCAACAAGGTGGCGGCGGGCGACGTCGAGCGTGTCATCGCCCGGGTGCACCAGGGCGCCATCGACGTGCTCGGGCCCGTCGTCGATCCGCAGACGGTGCACCAGTCCAAGTTTTCGATGGGCACCGTGCTCGGCTTGATCGCCACCGAGGGCAGCGCCGGGTTGGCGCAGTTCGATGCCCACTGGCAGTCCCCGGCTGTCGTCGAGTTCCGCAACAAGGTGGAAATGGCTCTCGATCCGGAAGTCGACAGCGCCTACCCGGCCCGCTGGATCGGCAAGGTGCAAGTGCAAACCCGCGATGGCCGCACGCTGCAAGGGCGCGTCGACGAGCCCAAGGGGGATCCGGGCAACACCTTGAGCCGCGTCGAACTCGAAGACAAGGCAGTGAAGCTTGCGCAGTACCGAGGCGGCGCCAGCGAGGGCGAGATGCGCGAAGTGATAGCGCGCATCTGGAGCCTGGCCGACACACCCGTGGTGCGGCGGTTTCTCCCCTCCGTTTCGCGCTGACCCGCCATGGCGCGCATCGCCCGGTCGCTGCTGTTCGTGCCCGCAGACCGTCCCGATCGCTTCGAGAAGGCGCTGGCCAGCGGGGCCGACGCCGTGGTCGTCGATCTGGAAGATGCGGTGGCACCGCAGGCCAAGGACGAGGCCCGCGCGGCGCTGGCTGCCTGGCTCGCTGCGCGCGCGCCACAAAGCCCGCAATCCGGGGGAAACCGGCAGCGAAGCGCGCAGTCCGGGGGAATCGGGCAGCGAAGCGCCGGAGCAGTCGGGATCATCGTGCGCGTAAATAGCGCCGACACGCCATGGTTCCAGGACGATCTCGCGCTGTCGGGCCAGCCCGGCGTCGCTGCGGTGATGCTGCCCAAGGCCGAAGACGCCGAGACGCTCGCCGCGCTGCGCCGGGCCGGCGCGCGCGCGCTCGTGCCGCTGATCGAAAGCGCAGTCGGCTTTGCCCGCCTGCAGGTGATCGCGAGTTCACCGGGCGTTGAGCGCCTTGCCTTCGGTTCGATAGATCTCCAGGTCGACCTCGGCATGCGCGGCGCGCTCGAGGAAGAACTTGTGTACTTCCGCTCGCAACTCGTACTTGGCTCCCGATTGGCGGGCCTCGCTGCGCCGATCGACGGCGTGACGACTGCGCTCGACGATCCAGCCTGCCTGAAAGAAGACAGCCTTCGCGCTCGCCGGCTCGGTTTCGGGGGCAAGTTGTGCATCCATCCCCGGCAGGTTGCCGCAGTCAACGAGTCGTTCAGCCCGAGCGCCGAAGAATTGGCCTGGGCCGGGCGCGTGCTCGACGCCGCCGCGGTCTCAGCGGGCGCGGCGGTGGCGGTGGACGGCAAGATGATCGACAAGCCGGTCATCCTGCGCGCACGGGCAGTCCTTCGAGACCTCGGCGAATCATGAGGACTTGCGCCTTACCGGCAACAAATCGAGGAACTCCATGAGCCCCCAGGAATCTTTGCAGGCGTTCTGGAACGCGCGCTATGCCGAAGGGGATTTTGCCTACGGCACGGCGCCGAACGATTTCCTCGTCGAGCACGTGCGCGAACTCCCGGCGCGGCAGCCGGTCCTGTGCCTCGCCGACGGCGAAGGGCGCAACGGCGTCTGGCTGGCCCGCCGGGGCCTTGATGTCACCTCTGCCGATCTGGCGGAGCGCGGTCTGGAGAAGGCACAGGCGCTGGCCCGCGAGGCCGGCGTGCAGATTCGCACCCTGGTGGCCGATGTCACCCGCCATGACTTTGGCGAGGCGGCCTGGGGAGGGATCGTTTCGATCTTCCTGCACCTGCCCGCCAAGGCGCGTCGCGCGCTTCACGAGCGTTGCGTGCGGGCGCTGATCCCCGGCGGCGTGGTCCTTTACGAATCCTACGGCCAGGACCAGTTGAGTTACAAGACCGGGGGGCCGCCCGAGCAGCAGCTGCTGGCGCGCCTCGATGACGTGCTCAGCGAGTTCGACGGTTGCGAGATCGTGCACCGCTTCGATGGCGTGCGCGAGGTGAACGAGGGGCGCTTTCACCACGGCCCGGGCCACGTTATCCAGCTTGTCGTGCGAAAGCCGCTCGCCTGAGATGCCGCCTCAGGCCAGCGCGTTCGGTAGCCAGATGGAAATCTGCGGGATGTAGGTGATCATCACCAGGAATACCAGCAGCACGGCGAGCCAGGGCAGGGCCGCGCGCACAACTTCAGCGACCGACATGTCGGTGATGCCCGCTGTCACGAAGAGATTCAGCCCGATCGGTGGAGTCACCATGCCGATCTCGAGGTTCACCACCATGATGATGCCGAGGTGCACGGGATCGATCCCGAGTTGCATGGCGATCGGGAACAGGATGGGCGCGAGGATCAGGATGATGCCGCTCGGCTCCATGAAGGCGCCTGCCGCCAGCAGCAGGATGTTCACCACGATCAGGAAGGTCCAGGGCGCCATCTGCCACGCGATGATCTGCTCGGCGATCGCCTGGGGAATACGCTCGGTCGTCAGGACGTGGGCGAACAGCAGGGCGTTGGCGATGATGAACATCAGCATCACCGTGACTTTCGATGCATCGACGAGCACCGCGGGCACCTGCCGCAGGCCGATATCCCGGTAGACGAATACCGCCACCACGAAGGCGTATACGGCAGCCACCGCCGCCGCTTCCGTGGGCGTGAAGATGCCGCCGTAGATGCCGCCGAGGATAATGACGATCAGCAACAGGCCCCAGATCGAGTCGCGCCCGGCGACGATCACCTCACGCAGGGATGCCCGGGGCTGCGCCGGCAGCTTCTTGACGCGCGCCAGCACGTAGATCGCCACCATCAGCATCAGGCCGAGCACGATTCCCGGAATGACGCCGGCCATGAACAGGGCGCCCACCGAGGTTTCGGTGGCGGCGCCGTAGACCACCATCACGATCGACGGCGGGATGAGAATGCCCAGCGTGCCCGCGTTGCAAACGACGCCCGCGGCGAAGGCCTTCGGATACCCTGAGCGCACCATGCCGGCGATCACGATCGAGCCCACCGCCACGACCGTTGCCGGCGAGGAGCCCGACACCGCCGCAAACAGCATGCAGGCGAGCACCGACGCCATGGCGAGTCCGCCGTGCAGGTGGCCGACGGTGGCGACCGCGAAGCGGATCATCCGCTTGGCGACGCCGCCCGTGGTCATGAAGGCGCCGCCCAGGATGAAGAACGGAATCGCCAGCAGCGTGAAGTGCTCCGATGTTTCGTACAGCTTCAACGAAAGCGAGGCGAGCGAGTCTTGTCCGAAAAAAAGGATTGTGAGCAGCGACGACAGCCCGAGCGCCACCGCCACCGGCATGCCGATCGCCATGAACGCGAACAGCAGCGCGAAGAGCACGCCGGTCGTCATGGACGGTCCTCCGGCATTTCGTGGCTGTCGACGCGATGGCGCAACGCGTCTTCGGCCTCGTCGCCGAGCAGATGCGCCTCCTGGCCGGTGACCAGGCGGTACAGGACTTCGGCGAAGCGCACGAAGAGCATGGCAAAGCCGATCGGGAGCACCAGGCGCGGCACCCACGCCGGGACCGGAATGTCCTGCGCCATGATGCCGATCTCGTAGATCTTGTCGACGTAGGTCCAGGCGCCGATGAAGACGATCACCGCGTAGACCAGGCACAGCAGCGTGGCGATGATTGCCACGATCCGGGCGGTGCGCGGCGAGAACAGTCGGATCAGGGCATCGATGCCGATGTGCGCTCCCACCCGCACGCCATAGGCAATACCGAGGAAGATCATCCCGCCGAACAGGAACATGACCAGCTCGAGGGCCCAGACGAAGCTGTAGTTGAATACGTAGCGCGCCACCACCTGCAGGAACGTGATGAGCGTCATCAAGGCGAGGAGGAGCGCGATGACGCCTTCCTCGAACCGGTCAAACCAGTCGAACTTCATGCGCGCTGCTCCCGGAGCCACGAGGCGAACATGCGTTCGTGGCGCCACGAACGCGTTCACTGCCTGCTTGTTATTGGTTCGCCTTTTGCGCCGCGTCGATCAGGTCCTTGCCGATCGCGCCTTCGAACTTCTTCCACACCGGCTGCATCGCGGTGCGCCAGGCGGCGAGGTCGTCTTTCGTCAACGCCTGGATTTTCGCCTTTCCGGCATCGGCGATCAGCTTGCGATCGCGCAGGTTGATATCGTTGGCGAGCTTGTTGGCGTGCTGCGTGGCCTCTTGCATGGCTTGCTCGAGCCCCTTGCGGATGTCCTGCGGCAGCCCGTTCCACCACTTGGCGTTGGTGACGACCATGTAGTCGATCACGCCGTGGTTGGTTTCGGCAATGGTTTTCTGGACTTCGTAGATCTTCTGGGAAAAAATATTCGACCACGTGTTCTCCTGGCCGTCCACCACGCCGGTCTGCAGCGCCTGGTACACCTCGCTGAAGGAAAGCTTCTGCGGGTTGGCGCCGAGCGCGCGGAACTGCGCTTCGAGCACGTCAGAGGCCTGGATGCGGAACTTCAGGCCTTTGACATCCTCTGGCCGCTCGAGCTGGTCCTTGTTGTCCGAGAGCTGCTTCATCCCGTTGTGCCAGTAGGCCAGGCCCTTGATGCCCTTGCTCGTCATGGAGTCGAGCAGTTGCTTGCCGTCGGCGCTTTGCTGGAAGCGATCGACGGAATCGAGATCGTCGAACAGGAAGGGGAGATCGAACAACTGCACCTTCTTGGTGTAGCGATCGAACTTGGAGAGCGAGGGCGCGATGATCTGGACGTCACCGAGCAGGACCGCCTCTATCTCCTTGCCGTCGCCGAACAGCTGCGAACTCGGGAAAACCTGAACCTGCACCTTGCCCGGCAGGAGCTTTTCTGCAACTTCCTTGAACCTGACTGCGCCTTGCCCCTTGGGAGTCGCCTCGGCCACGACGTGGCTGAACTTGATGATGATGGGTGCCTGCGCGAGTGCGGCGACCGAAAAAGAGAGCGCAAAGGCCCCGGCAAGTGCTGCTGTCACGAACTTCATGGTTTCTCTCCTCCTGTGTGCCGATCCCGGCCGTGATCCCGGCCGTTCTTGTCGGCTCATTCTATATCACAGCACCGCTTCGGCAGGTGGCGAAATGCCGCTCCTGCAAAGGCACGTTCCAGTACTGGTTGTCCGGGCCCGGCAGCACGCCGGCCTCGGTCAGTTCGTGGAAGGCGTAGATGCCTAGCGGATCTTCTCCTTTGCGGTGATCTCCGGTGCGGGCACCTCGCTCGGAAAAAGATACCGGCTCACCACGGCAGCAAGCACTGCGCCCACCAGTGGCGCAACGATGAACAGCCACACCTGGCTCAGCGCCTCTCCACCGACGAACAGGGCCGGCCCGAGGCTGCGGGCAGGATTCACCGATGTACCGGTCAGCGGAACACCCATCAGGTGCACGGTCGCAAGCGCCAAGCCGATCGCCACGCCACCCAATTGCGGCCACGACGCCTTGCGCGTCACCAACAACACGATAAGAACGAAGAGGAAGGTCAGCACCACCTCGGCTATGAAGGCGCCGCCCATGTCGAGACCGACCATGGAACTGGCTCCGAACCCGTTGGCCCCGAGCCCGGTCGTGGCGATGGAATAAGCCTTTGCGCCGGTGAACATCCAGAACAGGAGAGCGGCACCGGCGACACCGCCGATGAACTGGGCGATCCAGTACCCGATTGCTTCACCAAGGCCGATCCGTCCTGCAGTCAGGAACCCCATTGTCACAGCGGGATTGACGTGCGCTCCCGAAATCGGGCCGATGCCGTACGCGAGGATCAGCATGACCAGTCCGAAAGCGAGAGCCGTGGCGACGACTCCAGCCGATGCGCTTTCACCGGCCATTTGGAAACCGAACGACAGCGTGGCCACCCCCGCACCGAAAAAAACCAGCAGTGCAGTACCGAGGGCTTCGGCGACGAATTTGCGAGCGTCCATAAGATCCTCCGTGCGCCCGTCAGAAAGAGTGACATCCACCAGGCCATGCGTCAGCCCGCGTACGATACAGGCGCCGGGGATCATGCGCAACGGTTCGGCGCATTGTGGCGAGGCTTCGGTGCGGCGCCAGACAGGCGCTCATCCTCGTGTCGTGCCCGGCACGCCGAAGGAGCGGGGCCACGCGGTGGGACCGCGTGACCAATTGACACGCGAAACGAATTGGGACATAATCCGCGGCTCCCCGGAGGAGTGCCCGAGTGGCTAAAGGGGGCAGACTGTAAATCTGTTGGCTTACGCCTACGTTGGTTCGAATCCAACCTCCTCCACCAGGTCTTCCAAGCTTATGACGAGGGTTCGATTCCCTTCACCCGCTCCAATTCTGCCGGAGAGCATGAGGCGCAGGGGTAGGAACACATACGGATTTGCAGGCACGCCCATGTGGCTCAGTGGTAGAGCACTCCCTTGGTAAGGGAGAGGTCGCGCGTTCGATCCGCGCCATGGGCACCAAAGTTCACGTTGCGCCGGGCGAGCCTGTCAGCCCGGCGCCAATGCATCGACATCAGACTGGCGCCACCGAAATAGAACCGGGAGTCTCAGATGGGTAAAGGAAAGTTCGAGCGTACGAAGCCGCACGTGAACGTGGGGACGATCGGTCACGTGGATCATGGCAAGACGACGCTGACGGC
>CAJDTU010000099.1_pt1 | contig 15216 bp, 16 predicted proteins | sample 7389901 | NCBI WGS metagenome assembly CAJDTU01 (sample SAMEA7055649, study PRJEB34461) | soil metagenome | biome: terrestrial ecosystem; feature: Peninsula; material: soil | place: Antarctica | collected 2016
AGTTGTACGAGACGCCGGGTGGTGGCGGCCATGTCCTCTTCTATGCCGCACGGGAAACTACGCCGCATGGAGCGTGCATTGGCGTTGCCACGCCCGGGGCTTGCCGGCACCCCGTGCGGCATAGTTTCATGGATCTTCCCCTCAACTTGATCGACAGGTGAAGGCATGAATACGGCAGCCTACTTTGCAGCTCCCAAGACACTTCGGCGCATCCACCAGGGTCCGTTGGGTCCCTACGTTGACGACTTCGCGAGTTGGTTGCAGGAACAACGCTATTCGAGCTCCTCGGGTCGGGGAGCTGTTCGCGCCGTAGCGAACTGGAGCCGCTGGCTCTATGGGCGCCGTGTCGCGTCTCGGGATGTCGATGCAGAACTGCTTGATCAGTATCTTGCGTGTGGTGCGCGCGCCAGAACCGCCGGTCAGGATGAACGTCGGGCTCTACACAAGATGCTCACCTGGCTGCAGAAGACAGGCGTGGTGCGGGCGACCAGTTCTCCGCCAGTCCTCAGTCAACGCGAGATCGTGCGGGACGAGTTTGGGCAATACATGTTGCTGCAACGCGGACTCTCGTCGAACACCTTAAGGGTCTATCTGCCATATATCTCCCAATTCTTGGCAGAGCGCTTCGGTGAGGAATCCATCAGGCTCGAGACACTGGTTGCCGCAGACGTCACAGGATTCGTTCAGCGCAACAGCCACCGTTTGGGCCATAGCAGCGTCCAACACCTCGTGACTGCACTGCGTGCCTTCTTGCGGCACTTGCGACATACAGGGAAGATTTCGATCGACCTTGCGGCATGCGTGCCATCGGTTGCGAATTGGTCCTTCTCAACATTGCCCAAGTGCTTGCTACCAGGTCAAGTTGAGCAGGTCCTCGATCACTGTGAGCACGGCACCTCAAAGGGGCGGCGTGACTACGCAATACTCTTGTTGCTAGCGCGGCTCGGACTACGCGCCGGCGAAGTTGCCGCGCTGACGCTCGATGACGTCGACTGGGAGGAAGGCCATCTCACGGTACGCAGTAAAGGCGGACGGTGGACCCGATTGCCGATTCCGGAGGACGTGGGCAAAGCCATATCCGAGTATCTTTCAAACGGGCGACCGCCATGTACCGACCGCCACGTCTTTATCCGAGAACTAGCCCCGCGGACGGGCTTCTCGGCATCGACGTGCATCTCTGCGGTGGTCAGATCTGCCTTGCTCCGTTCGGGAATTGAGTCCGTGCGCAAGGGCGCCCACCTTTTTCGCCACAGCCTGGCCACCGAGATGCTGCGCAAAGGCTCATCTCTGCGAGAGATCGGCGAAGTGCTGCGGCACAGAGGCCTCGACACCACTCAGCTTTATGCGAAGGTCGATCTTGCATCTCTGGAATGCTTGGCACTTCCATGGCCAGGAGGTGTGCAATGAATGCGCTCACTGTGGCCATCGACGATTACGTCAATATGCGGCAGGGCTTGGGGTTCAAGCTCGTGCAGGTCGAGGGTTTGCTGAAGAATTTCGCTGCCTTCATGGAGACCCACGGGCGATCCTGGGTGACCACTGAACTGGCTCTGCAGTGGGCCGTGCAGCCCGTTGACGCACAGCCGGCCTCTTGGGCCAAACGGCTCGCCGCAGTGCGCGGCTTCGCTCGCTATCGAAGTGCCACGGATGCTCGGACCGAGATTCCCGAACGGGGGCTTCTTCCGAATCGTTCAAGGCGAGCCAAGCCGCACCTCTATACCGACGACGAGATCGCGAGTTTACTCGCGGCTGCCAGCGCGCTGGCGCCCGACGGCGGCCTGCGAGGTCAGACCCACTATTGCTTGTTCGGCTTGCTCGCTGTGACGGGCCTGCGCATCAGTGAAGCGCTCGGTCTTCAACGTCATGACGTCGACCTGCAACAAGGATTGCTGACCATTCGCGGAGCCAAGTTTGGCAAGTCCAGATTGGTCCCGCTTCATCATTCCACTCGAGGTGTGCTGCAGCTGTATGCGAAGCGTCGAGATGCGGAGTTCGGCCATCCAGTCGCAGCCAACTTCTTGGTCTCTGAGCGTGGGCAGGCGCTGCGTGCATCAACTGTTCGCGAGACCTTCTGCAAACTCTCCATTCAGACCGGATTGCGCGGACCGAAGGATCGCACTGGGCCCCGCTTGCACGATTTTCGGCACCGATTCGCAACAGAGACATTGCTGAGATGGTATCGGTCCGGTGAGGACATCGAGCGGCGTCTTCCCGTGCTGTCCACGTTCTTGGGCCATTCACGAACAAGTGACACGTACTGGTACATCTCGGCCGGCCCCGAACTCATGGGACAGGCTGCACGTCGACTGCAGCAGAGGTGGGAGAAGTGGACATGAAGCCCATTCCAAGCTTCGCCGCGCTACTCGAGCGATTCTTCACTCAGCGCCTGATGGCTCAACGGCAAGTCAGTCCGAACACCATCGCTTCGTACCGCGATACGTTCCACCTCCTGCTTGAGTTTGCGCAAAAGCGACTGCGTAAACCTCCGTGCGCCTTGGCACTGTCGGATCTTGATGCACCGCTGATCAGCGCGTTCCTTGATGACCTCGAGCAAAGCCGCGGCGTCATCGTTCGCACTCGAAATCTGCGCCTCACGGCGATCCGGTCGTTCTTCCGCTATGTCGCCTATCAAGAGCCGGCAAGTTCAGGGCAGATTCAGCAGGTCATGTCGATTCCAAGCAAACGACACGATCGTCGGTTGGTTGGTTTTCTTACTCGCGTGGAGATTGAGGCATTGCTCGCCGCGCCCAACCTTCAAACTTGGGATGGGCGCCGCGATCGCGCATTTCTAATGATGTCGATTCAAACCGGTCTGCGCCTCTCAGAGATGACCGGACTCAGACGGCGCGATATCGAGTTGGGCAGAGGCCCCCATGTCCGCTGCCTGGGCAAGGGCCGCAAAGAACGTTGCACTCCGTTTACGCCCCAGACGGTCAACGTGTTGAAGTCCTGGCTCAAGGAGCCCGTGCGCGGCGACCTCGACCTCTTGTTTCCCAATATCCATGGCGGCCACATAAGTGCAGACGCGGTGCAGCACCTTGTTGCCAAGCACACCATCGCGGCACGACTGCGATGCCCAACCCTGAAGGACAAGAAGGTGACGCCACACGTCATGAGACACACGGCTGCGATGGAACTACTTCAGAGCGGCGTTGAGCCCACGGTGATCGCTCTTTGGCTGGGCCACGAATCGATCAAGACCACGCAAATCTACTTGGACGCCAACCTTGCCCTCAAGGAAGCCGCCTTGGCCAAGATGACGCCGATCGATGCGATCCCTGGCCGATTCAGGCCCACCGACGAATTGCTTCAGTTCCTCAAGAACCTGTAGCTGGCGTGAAACTATGCCGCACGGGGTGCCGGCAAGCCCCGGGCGTGGCAACGCCAATGCACGCTCCATGCGGCGTAGTTTCCCGTGCGGCATAGAAGAGGCAATGCCGCATGCGGCATTGCCTCTTGTAACGTCACCTCGAACAGATGCGCGATCAGCCCCGCCAAGGCTGGCGCTAGCGTGTTCACGGGATCTTGTAACGCCGGCGCGCTCGGCGCCGCAGCGCTCTCACCACGATCGGCAGATTCCTTTGCCGAATCAGGTACTTGCACGATCAAGGAATCTTGTAACGCAGGCGGTGTGCGGCGTCTGGCGCGGCCATAGCCGGGATGCGCGGCGCGCCAGGCCTGCACGCGAGCGACATGCACGGGGCCGCGGAAGTACTCGCCGTTCTCGGGTTGAGCCAACCAGGCGGCTTGGCTGGCGGCCTTGCTTGCGCGCCGACAGTGCGCGGCCGAGCAATATCGCTGGCGCTCACGATTGCGAGGGTCGGGATCGAAAAACAGTCCGCAACACAAGCACTTGCGCTGTCCGGGTTGCGCCATCGCGGCTCCTCGACCGGGTCGAGCAGACCAGCCCCGTCGGCCGCGCGCATACCCTGCGGCGCAGTTTGAAGAAAACGGAAATCAACCCCGAACAAGACGCGTCAAAGACGCTGATCGGAACAAGACAAAGGGCGAAGAAGATGCACCTTCACATCGGCCAATCAAGGACAGATTCGGATCGGCGCTGACAGGTGCACGCGGTGCAAGCGGAAGGCGTCTTGCGCAGCCTGCCGAGCGCCTTCAAGGTATCGGTCATCGACGCATCCACCACATCCATCTCGGAGAGCGCCTTCTGCCCGGGAACCGGGAACGTGATCGATGCGCAGGTAGCTATTGCCAAGGAGTGCCGCGCGACTTGCTCGGCGGCGGCCAGGTGCTCCTGAGCAGAAAGGATGAAGGGCACGAGCGGAGTCGCCCAGTCGCACCCCGCACTCGGTACACCGGCCGCCATCGCCTGGCTGCCCCACTCCCGCGGTGCCGATGCTCAGAAACTGCGCGCGATCCAGGGCGTCGGGCCCACCCGGCGCAGCGCCTCGACGAGAACCAGTGCGTCCGGGTTCTTGGCAACCCGCCCGCCATCGATCATCGGCGCCTGGTCCACCATGGGGGGGCTGGAAACAGGTAGGCGCCGCAGCGCTAGCCAGGCACACGTCGCGCAGCAACACGTGCAATGCGACCCCTGCCCCAAGCGGCCCGCTCATGAAGACGACCGTCCTACCGGTTACCCAATTGATAGCCGAGACCACCACTGCCGCCGCAACGCTGCGAAGGGGCGTTTCTGCCCCACCCGCCGAGGCATTCGTCGACGGCGGTGAGCAACGCCCTGCTGTCGTACAGGGCACCCCCCGACGAAGCGACGCGCCCCAGCGGCCACCTTGCTCGGGAAGATCCTGGGTCCGTGCCGCGTGATGGTCTCGCAAATCTCCTCGGCCGATTTTCCTACCGCAAGCGAGCAGGCCAGGAGCCCCCAATTGATGTGCCGGCGAAGACGTCGAAGCATTCGTTCAAGCCGCGCTTGGGCTTCACGAGTTCGACGAGCCTCGCCAATACCGAAGCGGCGAAAAGGCCCCGATAGCCGGCCGCCGGTCCAGGGAAAGAACGCTCAGACGAGGCGCAGCCGGCCTGGGGAGTTTTCGGGGCGGGCGCAACGGCGCGTCATCGGCGTCTTGCACGGTTTGCTACAGGCTCACGACGACAAGACCGATCGAGGCCAGGGCGGCGTGGGCCGCGCGCGCCACCTCCACGATAGCCAACCCGTTCGCAAGGGCTTGGGCATACACCTTCCGGTCGACCTGCGCGACCCCCTTGAGCGCACTGTCATGGATCAGCGCTTGCCACACCTGGGCTGCGTCGTCGTCGAATTCCAGGCGCGGCCCAGCGTCGCCCTCGATATCCTTCAGTAGGAATGGCAAGGCGCTGCGCAACCGCTGACGCTCCTGGCTGCCCGCCAACTGTTCGGCGCACGGGCGCACGCGAGCGCCTGCGCAATCGACAAAACGCTGACCCGCAACTCGGCGCTGTCAACGGTCGCTGACCAGGTGCGCGCCGAATTGTCCTCATCGGAGCAAAGATCAAGGAGCGTTTGTGCCGGCAGCAAGAAGCCGGCGCTCAAGCCGTCGCCTTCCTGAAGCTACCAGGGGCCACCAGTCCAGGTGCGACATCGTCAGGCAGGGCCGCGCTCGGCGCGGACCCGCAGACCCGGCTTAGCGGCAAGGAGTCAATGAGTTGAGCCAGGGTGCGTCGCCGGCGGCGCGGGGCCATCAGCGCCCGCTCGAGCACCTGGGGCGCCACCAGCATCACTTCTGGAGCGGCGCTGCTCTTGGCGTTCTGGATGACGAACACCGTGCCACCGGCCGCCTGTTTGATCAGGCTGGGCATACCGTCGCGAGCATCAGCCACGCCCAGGCGCGTGACGCTCACCTGCGTTCCCGCAACCTCTATCCGGTCAGTACCCTTATCGTGAACGGTGGCGGCGCGGTGGACTCGTGCATCGAGGTGCGCTCCCTCTGCGAGCGAGAGCGGCCATCACGAGAGCTTTCTTTCAGTTGAGCTGAGAGCCGGCAAGCGCCCTTCCCATGGGCGGCAAGCAGTGACGCTTTTATTTGCCTGCACGCGCTCAAAGTCCGGATGACAGATTCATTGTGCTTCGGCTGCGAAGCCTTGCTCCATGCGGCTTTGCGGGCGATCGCCCTCCCCGCCTGCCGCCGATTGACACATTTATCGGCACAAAAGTGAGAGATTTATTTCCTCTACGGCTGCGGCACACCGAAAACCGACCGATACGCGGCCGGGCCCCCCTCGCCTCGTTCGCTCCCGATCTCGAACTGCCGATCGTGCGGTCACCGGCTCCGGTGTTCGGCCGCCTGCTCGCCGGCGTGCGGTCGCAACGGCAGCGGGCGAGCTTTCCTGAGTGCCGTTGGCCAGGTTTTCCAGGACGAATCAGGGCTCGACCAACCGCAACAAGAAGGGCAGCCAGGTCTTGTGCAGTGCAGCGATCGGCAGCACATCAGCGTTGAACAGGGACCGGACACTGATCGAAAATACAGTAGCGCCGCCCGCCAGCCGCTGTGCGCCTGCGCGCCCGTCCGGTTCCACGACCCCGGACCGAGCCGATGCTTCCTGCGACAGCCCCCGATGAGGAACCCGGCGCCGCAGGACGCCGGCTGCGTCGGCTGGCGTCGCTGGGCGCTCTTCTGGTGCCGCGAGCTCATGCAGGCCCGCTCCGTTGTACCCGGTCATCGGCGATCGGATTCTCGGGATCGTCACCAGCGCCAGAGCGCCGTCCTGGCACGCGCAAGCGCGGCAGCAATCGACTGGCTGGCAACCTGTGCCCTCGATTGGCCGATGGCTTACCGTTCGGTCCGTTGGGACTCCTTCGCCTGCTGAAATTTTTAACGGAAACCGACAACTGGTGGCACATCTCAATGCGGATACGCCACATCGAGCAGGCGCTGGCCGGCATCGACGCCCTGCGGCCGACGCACCAGGCCAGCCTCGACTTCATCAGCGTCGACGTCGAACGGCTTCGCCACCTGATCTGGAAAGGCTACGCCCCCGAGGCGGGTCAAGCACTGTGGGCGCTGGGTTATCCGGCCGGCGAGGCGATCTACCTCAACGGGGACCACCTCGGCCCGGCGGTACGCATGTTTTTGCTTCACAGCCAGAACCTGTGCGTCTACTTGGCCAACAACGAAAGCGCGCTCATCGACTACGGCACCCGCTACCGGGCGGGGCGGCCGATCTCGACCTCGCGCGCCGAAGCGTCGGTCGACGAGATCGCCAACGCCCGGATGGCCAAGCGCCGGCGCATGCGCTGGTCGCCGCGAGGCGCGCATTGCGTAGCCACCGTGCGTGCCGCGGTGCTGGACGGTCGACTGCACGACTTTTCGCCGACGCGATTCGCAGCCTGACAGCTCAGGGTTTTTCCACTCTCGCGTGCGCGGCCGGCAGTCCATTATGTTGCGGTCGATGCCGCATTTCGAACACGGCCGGATGTGCTGGTTGAACGCGGCGGCCTGCTGACGCACGAACCGCTGCCGCAGCCTCAGCAGCAAGAGCTTCACTTCACGGTTGAGCAGGCCCAGCATCGATAACGCCGGCTCGACATCTCGCTCGAGCGTCGGGACTTCGACAGTTTGTACGTTGCCTGCGCCGTCGTCGCACGGCAGCATGATCGTCCGGCGCATGGCTTCCTCCGAGGCTGCTTCAGCCTTAATTGTGCCTCGACCCCCACCTGCCGAACACTCTCATCATATTGACGCGACGACAGTAGGCGTCAGGTGCGCAACGACTCCCCGCCCGGTGCTCAGCGGGCTGGCGCCCTCCGAATGTGCAGTGGCAGCGAGGAGAATCCGCTCGCGGGATAAAATGCTCTTTTCGCCTCCTTGTCCGGCATCAGCGAAACCCAGCTGGTGCGCTCGAGCAGGGTTTCCATGACCACACGGAGTTCCAGTCGCGCCAGAGGTGCGCCCGGACAGACATGGATGCCTGCGCCGTAAACCAGGTTCAAGGCGGGGTTCCGATCGAGTCGAAGTTCGTCGGGCTCGCCGAAAACCGATTCGTCCCGATTGGCCGAGGCCCAGATGACGGCGACGCGCCTTCGGGCCGGCAGCTCGCGGTCTCGTATGCTTACCGGCCGGGTAGTCACGCGCCGGCTCATGACCAGTGGTGAATGCATGCGCAGGATTTCCTCGTTGGCCTGCGGTATCAGGCCGGGTTGCGTGCGCAATTGCTGTTGAAGCTCAGGATTCGCGGCGAGGTAGTGAGCCAGGATGCTGACCGATGCCGCGATCGTGCTCAGTTCGCCAACCGTCCAGTTGCGTATGATGCTGACGACCTCATCGGCGGTGACGCGCCTGCCGAACACCTGCTCTTGCAGCAGCGCGGTGGTGACGTCCCTGGGCGCATTAGCGCCTGCCTTGTAGCGTATATCCAGCAACTCCTTGATGTAGCCGTCGAATTCGAACGCCACCGCGCTCATGGCCGCCTCATCCTTGTTCAGGGTGGCCGCATGGTTCTTGCGAGTCCATTGGTGCAGCGGTTCGTGCAATTCGCATGGCCAACCCATGAACGCGCACTGGATCTGCAGCGCGAAGATGTCCGCCAGCTCGGTCATCAGGTCGGTTTCACCGTCCTCCGGGAGCTTGTCCGTCAACTCGACCGCAATCTCGCGGCACGCGGGCTCGAATGCCGCCATCGCTTCGGGGCTGAAATAGCCGTCGAGGATGCGTCGAAACTCGATGTGCTGCGGCGGATCCATGCCATTGGGCACGGACGGAAACCGTGAAACCGCGTTGCTGAAGGTTTCAGGGTCCTCCACTATGCGCATCACATCATGGTGCCTGAATACGGAGGTGTATCCGTGCCTGCTGTTCGCCACCGGGCAACGTTGCCGCATCTCATCGTAAGCTGCGATCTGGTTCTTCAGCACCGGTTCGGACCTGGGGTCCCAGTCCTCGACTGAATCCTGTTTCATTGAGCTTCTCCAAAGCGCAAGCGGACGCGCCGAGGCCAATGCGCTGTACAAGCAGCGCGGCGCCGCCATGGCTGAATGCGTGAACGCCCAGGCGCGCAACCGAGGCCTGTTGCGAATGCCGGCGCGCGGCCTGGCCAAGGCCCGCACGGTGGTGGGCCCGTTCGTGCTGGCGCCACAATCTGTTGCACACGGCCACGCTCGCGCCGCACCTGATCGGCTGGGAGAGCGGTGCGTCCGAAATGGCCGCACAACCCGTATGAGAGGCGAGAAACCCCGAGCACCCCGACGTGGCCTCCGAGCGAGCTCGCAGCCCCCCGTCGCGGGCGTTGGCGGCGAAACGCGTACCCGTGCCCAGGTCTGCTGTCGTTGCCAAGCGCCCCAGACCCGCTCGAACGTTCGCCGATGCCGGAGGCGCGTCTGCCTTGCTCACCCGTAGTCATTGCCGGAATATTCATTCAAATTGACACCTATTTCGTTCATCGAAGTTCAGCGCTGGGTCTTCACCTGCTCCGACGTGATCAGCTTGGCCTCGTTGCCCCAGGACGTGCGCTCGTGGTTGACGATGTCGGCCACGTCGGCATCACTCAGACTGGCACCAAACGGGGGCATGGGGCTTGGATAGACCACGCCATCGATTTCCTCACCTTGCATGCCGTGCAGGATGGCACGGATCTGCTTGGTTGGATCGGCGTCCAGCACTGCCGAATTGCCTTTGAGCGGTGGGAAAGCGCCAGGCAGTCCCATGCCGCTGGCCTGGTGACACGCCACGCAGGTGGACGCGTAGAGGCCGGCACCGTGCTTGGCGTCGAACCGGTACGGCCCGGACGTTGCCGCTGGCGCGGCCGGCGCGGCCGACACCGGTGCTGCAGCAGCCTTTTCGATCAATGGCTTTTTCGTGTGCTCGGTCCCGGGCTCGCGGATATCAAGAATGCCGACCGCACCGCGTTCGAGATGTGCGAAGGAGTGATCGACGAAGGGATACAACCCGGCCTCGGGGATCACCAGGTCGAACACCGCGCCCTGCCCCGGTGCCACGCTGTACGTGGACACACCGCTCAACGCGTGAGCCGGATCTCCGTCAGGGTAGACCTTGTCGAACATCGCGCCAATGACGTGAAAAGCGCTCCACAGGCTCGGCCCCGCGTTGATCATGTACAGGCGTACGCGCTCGCCCGGGGCGGCAGGCAGCGGGTGATCGCGGTACTGGAACGCGGTGCCGTTGAACGCCATCAGGTCGGGCCGCATCGCAAGCATTTTTTCGTAGTCCGGCCCCATCAGGGTGCCAGAGATCTGCTGGGTGTACCACTCGCCCTGGACCACGACGTATTCTTTGCCTGCCGGCGGCAAAGGCTTGTCGACCGGATCAACGATGATCGCGCCGTACATGCCGTTGGCCATGTGCAGCAGCACCGGGGCGGTGCCGCAGTGATAGACGAAGGCACCAGGCACTTTCGCTTCGAACGAGAACTTGATGGTCTCGCCCGGCATGATGCTGGCAAAGCTCAGGTTGGGCGGCGTGAACGACGCATGAAAATCGATCGAGTGGTGCATCGTGCCGCGATTGGTGAATTCTACATTTACCGTCTGGCCCTGCCGCACGTGAATGAAGGGGCCGGGCACCGCGCCGCCATACGGCCAGGCCTGGTACTGCACGCCGCTGATGATTTCGACTGTGTCGTCAGACGATTCGATCCTGACCGTGACACTCGCTCCATCCTGCAGCGGTGGCAAGGTAGCGTCATGCGCTTTGGCGACCGGCTCTTTCGACGCCAGCGCCAAGGGCGAGACGGCTGCTGCCGCTGTGGCCGGCGAAGGCGCCTTCACATTGAGGCTACTATGCAGGCCTGCGATCAGGAAGAACAAAAGCGTCGCAATGCCAAGCAGCACCGGCACCTGCACCCGCCATGAAACCGGCCGCGCGACGACCACCGGGCTGGCGCGGCTCCATTCGGCGATCCGGCGCCAGCCGGGCCAGCGCCGCTCGATGTAGTAGTCGAGGCTGTAAGGGCTCGAGCCTCCGCGATGGTTGATCGTCAACAGCGCGATGAAGACGAGCACGTACATCAGACCCGTGCCCATGTTGGACGCGCCCACCGCGTAAGGGCCGCCGAAGCCTTCAGCCGTGCTCCAGATCAGCAGGCTGAAAAGCGCACCGATCACGTACAGCGTCTTGCGCGCGAAACCCAGCAGCAAGGCCAGCGCCAGTGCCGTGACGGCGATCCGCGTCAACCAGATGAACAGCGTCGCGTTGGGTGTGACCACCGCGATCCAACCTTCGAACCAGAACGATGACCAGCGCGGCTGCCCCTGCGCCGCGTTGCGCAGATAGCCGACGTAGTGCGCGGCAAACTGCGGCATCCAGGTGAATGCTGCATTCACGACCCAGATGATGCCGAACGCCACGCGCAAGGCCACGCCGACCATACCCGGCCAGGCTTCGGTCGGCGATTCCCTTTCGTTGATGCTGGTCATGCAATCCCTCACTGCTTCAGGCTTGTGTGACGCCCACTATCCGGCTTTCCTCAATCATCCAGTCATCCAGGCGGTCAGCTCGCGGTTCGGCGTGGGTGGGGGCAAGCCAATATTCGCTCGACGATGTAGCGCACCAAGGCGAACCAGCGTTGAGGCTTGTCTCACTGCGCCGGCAATGAATATTTTTATCTTGGAGATCATGCCGTGACACTCCACTGTTTATACGCGCGGTCGGAGGTGATGACGAGCGCGCCGTGCTCGTAGCGTTGGCTGATGATCTGGAACAGCAGATTGGCGCCGAACTTGTCGATGGGCAGGTCGCCCAGTTCGTCGATCAGCAGCAGCGCCGGTTTGAGATACGGGGCGAGCGCCGGCTTCAGGCGCCCGGCGGCCCGCGCGGCGCTCAAGGTGTCCATGATGTCGATGGCGGTGGCGAACAGGACCGAGTGACCGTGCTCGCAGGCGGTGCGGCCCCGCGCCACGCACAAGTGCGACTTGCCCAGCCCGTCCCCGCCGATGAACACGACGTTGGCCTTGTCCTCGATGAACCGCAGGCGAAACAGGTCATGGGACTCAGGCGGTTGTTGCGTCGTCAGCGTCGCCGACTCCGTAGATGGACAGATCCGGTTCGGCGAGTTCGATGTCGAGCAGGTCCTATGGCGCGTGGCGCGCACCGTGCTGATGCGCGCCACGTCGCAGGGCATCGGATTGAGCGGGCGCAGGTAGGGTCGTTCGTGTGCGAACAGGTCCACCGGGCGGCAATGGGTCTCGCCGTGGATGCGCACATCGGCAGCCCTGGGCTACGCGGCGGCAACGGTTGATGACATCTGTCGCGAAGCCGGCATCACCAAAGGCAGCGTCTTCCACCACTTCAAGAGCAAGGAAGAACTCACCGTCGAGGCCGCCGCGCACTGGAGTACATGGACCGAGGCACTGTTCGCCGGGGGCTCCCTACCGGGCAAGCGATCCGCTAGAGCGCGTGCTGGGCTACGTCGATTTCCGGGCTTCAATCCTCGATCGCGCGATACCCGAATTCACCTGCCTGCTCGGCACGTTAGTGTTAGTCGAGGAGACCTACGACTCCGCATCCGGCGATTCGTGTTGCCTGCGATCGCGGCATGTCAACCCACATCGCTACGCTGACGAGAGACATCGCGGCAGCGAAGCGACGCCATGCCCCGAAGGCTTCATGGAGCGCTGAGAGCGTCGGCTACTTCGTACAACCTGTTCTCCCCAACAACGGCGTGGCGATCTTGGCTTATCCGCCTGTCCAGTCTGGGCTGGGTCGATGACCGTGAATCAGGAGCGAGCATCCAATGACACACAAAGGATGCCAACCCGTCACATGGTTGGTCGACCGGAGCAGGACATGAGTAATCCAATTCCCCTACTCTCATCTTGAGGAAATATGAAAATTCAAGGTTTGTATGCCGCCATGTTCGTCAAAAACATGGTTTCCTCATCCGAGTTATATTCAAAGGTTCTCGGGCGTGAACCCGACGACAAGCCAATGGACACTCTTGTCCAGTGGCGAGGATTCGGGTGCGCAGGAATCCAGTTGTTCCATGATCCATCAAAGGCCGGTAGAGGAATCATGACTATCGTGGTTCCCGATCTGGACGCCACCAGATTATTGCTGGACGCACAGAGCATCGAGATCGACCAAATCCAGCAAGGTGATTTCGGCAAGATTGCTCATCTCACTGACCCTGATGGCGATGTCATCACATTGGCTGAGCCACCAAAAGGCTTCACCGAGGCGAAGGCCTGAGGAAGGTCTGAGCAACTTGGAATGGCGGGTACCTTCCCGGTTCGGACCGGCGCACCGGGAGTAAACATGAAGAAGAACACGATCTGCCTGTGAAATGGGGCCTGTCGTGGCAGATCATGCCGCGGCTCGCGATGGTCATCCGGTCCTCAGGCTGGAGTTGACAGTACTTCGTTCGTTCTTTCCTGTGCACACCTTACTGGGTAGGGGTTGCACTTCAGATTTGAGGCCGCCCCACTTCACGATCGATGACGATCCCGGCCCCGAGTATGGCCGGGTTATGTGTTACGTCACACGTAACGACGCTTGCGCTGCTCATGCAGGGAGGCCCGTTACACCGTCTGCCGTACTTGGACCCGCTAGGCGAAATACGCCGCGCGAACCTCGACGTTTTCGCTGAGTTCGCGGGCCGTTCCCTGGGCCACCAACCGGCCCTGGGAGAGCACATAGCCGTAGTCGGAAATCGCCAGCGTCTGGCGCGCATTCTGCTCGACCAGCAGCACGCTGATCCCGAGGCCATTGATCTCGCTGATGATCCTGAAGTTTTCCTTCACGAACAGCGGCGACAGGCCCAGCGAAGGCTCGTCGATGATCAGCATTTTCGGGTGGGCCATCAGTCCGCGTCCGATCGACAGCATCGCCTGCTCACCGCCCGACATCGTGCCGGCAAGCTGGACCGTGCGTTCCTTCAGGCGGGGGAAAAGCTCGTAGACGCGGCCGATGCGGCGTTTCAGCTCGCCCACATCGGAAAGATGGTAGGCGCCGACGCGCAGGTTTTCCTCGACAGTCATCTTCGGGAATACCTTGCGCCCCTCCGGAACGCAGGCGATTCCGAGCGCGACGATGCGATGCGTCGGCAAACCCGTGAGGGAGGTTTCACCGAAGCGGATCTCGCCCCGATTCGGAGGGGTAAGCCCGAGGATGGACCGGATCAGCGTGGTTTTCCCGGAGGCGTTCGAACCGAGAATGCAGGTGATCTTTCCCTGCTGGGCCTCGAGCGACACATCGTGCAGGACGTCGACCCGATCATAGGCAGTGGCAATGTTCTTTACGGCAAGAAGGGCCGTCATTGCTGCTCCTGTCCCAGATAAGCCATCTGCACTTGCGGATCGGCAATGATTTCTGCGTAGCTGCCTTCGGCGATTTTCCTGCCGTAGTTGAGCGCAACGCAGCGCTCGGTCATGCGCTGGATCACGTTCATCTCATGCTCGATGATGATGATCGTGAACGGCAGCAGTCGGTCGCGTATCTGCAGGATATCGTCCATCAGCTCATGCGTTTCATCGTGCGTCATCCCCGCGGAGGGCTCGTCGAGCAAAAGGAGCATCGGGGCGCTGAGCAGCGCACGACAGACCTCGACGCGTCGCCGGTCGATCATCGACAGCGTGCCGGCGGGCTTGAAGAGCTTTTCGGGCAGCCCCGGATTGAAGGTCTCCAGGAGCGCAAGCACCTTCTCGACCATTTCATCGTACTGGCGCTTGAACGCGGCACGCTGAACCAGGTTAAACCACAAACCATGATTCAGGTGCCGGTAGTTGCCGACCACCACGTTGTCGAAAACGGTCAATGGCAGGGACAGGCGCGAGCGCTGGAAGGTCCTCGTAACCCCGTGCCGATATACCTGCTGCGGCGACTTTCCGCTGATCCTTTCGCCGGCCAGGACGATCTCTCCGGAGGTCGCCGCATACAGCCCCGTGACGACGTTGAAAAACGTCGTCTTGCCCGAACCGTTCGGCCCCAGCAGTCCGAGTATTTCGCCCTGATAGACCACCATGTCAAGCGCGTCGAGCGCGGTCAGCCCCCCAAAGCGCATCGTGAGTGCCGATGCGCGGAGGAGCGCCTCTTTCATGCCCTGCCCTGCCCGGGAAAGTAGTGGCGAACGGTGCGCGGCAGCAACCCGTCTGGCCGGAACAGGAGAATGAAGATCACGAGCAGGCCGTAGAGCAGGAATCGGTACTCCTGGATGAATTGCAGCTTCTCGGGCAGGATCAGGATGATCGCCGCCGCGGGCAGGATGCCCCAGGGGTTGCCGATGCCGCCCAGGATCACCATCGACACCAGGATCAGCGAGTCGCTGAACGTGAAATTGCCGGGCGCCACGTAGCTTGTCAGCAGGCCGTAGACC
>CAJDTU010000070.1_pt1 | contig 14957 bp, 6 predicted proteins | sample 7389901 | NCBI WGS metagenome assembly CAJDTU01 (sample SAMEA7055649, study PRJEB34461) | soil metagenome | biome: terrestrial ecosystem; feature: Peninsula; material: soil | place: Antarctica | collected 2016
CACGGCCAACGTCACCGTATCATCCACCGCGTCGTCGCCGTCGACGATTCGAGCCTCGATGATCAACCGCATGGTCTGCCTCCGGCCGTTCGATGACCGGCAGCGTAGCCGAAGCGGGCCGCTTCACGAGTGAATCGGAGCCGAGTCGCAGCCCTCGGAGCCTCCCACGGTTTTGCACACTCTCCTCTCGAGCGAAGTAAATGTCAGGACTCACAAAGCACCTCTCCTCTGAAGCAGGTCGTTGAGCCGGTCCGACATTTACTTTCGTCGACATCCGCGTCACCATCTCGGGAACCAGGCCGGCGGCGAAGGCGGCGCAGGGGGCTTGGCTCAGGCCGTCTCTCCTGGCCGGACACACGGCCGGGCATGACGCCCGGGTGCTCAATCCCGCTGCGCAGCCGAACGCTCGTCTTCGAGTGCCCGCAGTGATACGCCAATGTCCCGCCAATTCCCAGGGTGACAAGTGAAAAGCAAGACTTGGTGGCGCTGGGCGGCGTCGAACAGGACACGTTTCATCTGCGCCAGTCGTCGCTCGTCGCTGTGCACCAGCGCGTCGTCCAGGATGAGTAGGGTTGGCCGGCCAGCTTCCTTCAGCAAGTCGGCGTAGGCCAGGCGACTGATCACGCCCATTTGTTCCCGTGCACCGAAGCTGAGTGTGTCGAAGTCGCCCGCCTCCGGGCCTCGCGTGCCTGAGCGGGTGAGGGCACCGGGCACCAGGTTCTCATCGACCTCGAGCTGCCCCGACGGAAACAGCAAGTGCAGGTAGCGGTCGAGATGCCTTTGCAGTGGCGCCTGCAAGCGTCGGGTAAGCGCTTTCCGGCGCAGCTCGAGCCGCGCCAACAGGAAGTCCAGAGCCTCGGCACGGCGTTGCAATTCCTCGCGCCGGCGCAGGGCTTGTACGCTTTCGCCTTGGCGGGCGGCCAGCTCTTCTTCCAGGCCTTGGGCACCGGCAGCTGCCAGCGCCGTCTCCAACTGCACGATCTGACGGTCGCGGGCGCCGTGCAGGCGTTCTGCTTCGTCAGCGCTGCGGCGCAAGCGTTCAACGTCCTGCTTCAGGATTTCGGGTCGGGCAGCAGCGATGCGCGTTTCGACCCCCTCGATGGTGATGTTGGCGGCGGCCTCCCTGGCGTTCGCCTCGACAAGTTCCAGACGATTGGCCGACACTTGGGCCTGTAGCTGGGGGTCCGCAAGCACCGCCTGCAGCGAGTCGCGCTCCTGGATTGCCGAGTCGCGCACGCTGGCCGCGGTGGCTAGGGCCTGCCGAGCGTCCTGAAGCTGATGGCTTGCGGCCTCGGTCGTTTCGCTGGATGCCTCGTGCTCATGCTCCGCCGTAGCCAAAGGCAATACCGTGACTTCGGGTACTGCCGGCAGCAGGGCCAGGGCGGCAGAGGCTTCGGCCTGCCGAGCTTGCGCAAGATCTAGGTCGCCATGCAAGGCGTCCAACCCCTCGGGGGCGAGCAGATTGCGCGCCTTCTCGGCAGACGTTGCCTCAGCGATCTTCTGAGCGTGCGACTGCTCGCGTGCCTCGACCTCAGCCAGACAGGACAGGCCCAGACGCTGCAGGAGCGCGCGGTGTTCATCCTGCAGTTGGGCATGCTCTTGGGCAAGCTCGGCCAAGTCGCTGCCGCCGGGGGCAATGTGCAGCTGCCCTATACCCGGGATCGCCAGCGTTGCCGGGGCGACCAACAATCGGTCGCAGACACCGCTGACCGTCTCGCCGGCCAACTGAACACTCGTACCGGCATCGAGCTCGAAGCGCAGCCTCGTGGCCACCGCGGCCTGCCTGATTTCGAGCTCGGTCAGACGCCGTTGCTGTGATCGCAGCGCCTTCAGGTCACCGGGGTCAGTGCGCAGCAGCCTGGCGTCTCGCTGCAGCGTTGAGGCACGCTCGTGCGCGGCACTCGCGCGGTCCAACAGGGCACCGACCTGCGCAGCGCGCGTCTTGGCGTCGCCAAGCTGCTGGCTAAGTGTCCGGCGATTGTCCTCCTGCCGCGCCATCATCAAGGCTTCGCGCGCCACCCGACGTCGCTCGGCGGCCACGATGTCGGCGCGGACGCACTCCTGCTCGAGTGCGCCGGCCTGCCCGTGCCTAAAGATCGCGGACGCGAGGGCAGACTCTCGGGTTGCGAGGCTGCGCTGCTGCTGGTCTGCCGCGGCGAGGCGCTGCAGCAAGAGTGCGCGCAGGCCTGAAATCTGGCGCAACTTCTCGCGCTCGGCCTCGCGCTCGTTCGCCAGTGCGTCCACGGCCTGCAGCGCCTGCTGAGAAAGCCCCTGCTCCTCCCGAAACCTGACCCAGGGTTGTTCCCGGGCGTCAACGGTATGCGCCTCGCGAATTTGCCGCAGCTGATCGACATGATCGCGATAGATCGTAACCGAGCGCTCGAGTTCGATGACCTGGTCTTCCAGCGCTTTCACGTCGTCGATGGAATTCTGATACGCCGCCCTGGGCTTTCCGGTGCCGGTCAACAGCTCATCGCGCAGCTTGCGCACCTGGGTGACGACCTCGTCGCCTCCGCTGGCGGCGACTTCGCCCAAGGACTCGTCCAGGGCACTGCGAAGATGATCTGCCGCGTTGACCACCGAATCGCGTACGGCATGGGCGGCCCCTTGTTCGATCCACAGCAGTCCTGGGATACCCCAATGCTCCTCGCGGCTCGCGCCCTTCAGAGCGAACCGAAAGCCCAGTCGCTCGGCCATGAAATCCTCGGCCTCGACGCCCTCCAGCCGCCGCGTGCCCACCATCAGTTCGCAGCGCTTCTTTTGCAAGAAGCTCTTGGTCAGCTGGTACGGCGTACCTTGAATTTCGAAGGTGAGCTCCACTGACGGCGTAGCTGCCGAGTCACCATAGGGCCGCAGGTCATCGACGCTGGTGGAGCGGTGGCGCTCGAAGAAGGCAGCGCGAATGGCCCGCACCAGCGTGCTCTTGCCTGCCTCGTTGGCGCCAGTGAAGATGTTAAGACCCGGTTGTATGTCCGTCAGTTCGAAGGGCTCACGGAACTGGCGCAGTTCCGAGACCCGAAGGCGGCCGAGCCTCATGCTGCCACCCCGTTTGTGCTGCGCTCGGAGAGCAAGCTGGTGAGGATCCCGAGCGCGTTTTGCGCGCGCCGGGCGTCCAAGCCTGTGGTGTCGCGCAGTTCGACGATCACGTCTCCCAGATAACCATCGGCCCGCAGCGCAGCGATGTTCTCGGCTGTCGGCGTGAGCTGCAGCCCCGTCAAGTCAGCGCGCAGAGTGCGCACGCGCGCCTCGGCGACACCCAGCGCTGTCTTCAGGCGGCGGTGGGCCTCCAGATCCACCTGTCCGGTCAACGTCAACTCGAGGACGTCCTGGGCCTCGGCCTCGGCCAGCGTGCCTAGGATCTCGTCCAGATCCGTCGCGACGTCGATGCGTTGCGCCAGTTGCCGCCACCGGTACTGCGCAATCCGAACAGGCTTGACGCGCGGCTGTGCGCCCGGCTGATCGATCTCTACCAGGAGGGCCTGCCCAGAGTCGTTTGACTTGAAGCGATCGGGCTCTGGAGTGCCGCTGTACCAGGTGCGATCGTCGATGCGCTTGGTGCCGTGCCAGTCGCCAAGCGCCAGATAGTCCAGTCGCGCGCGCTGTGCGCGGTCGGGCGCAATCGGGTTAGCCGAGTCGATGTCCTCAGGCAGAAGGCCCTGGACCGCGCCATGCGCCACGCCGACGCGCAGCCAGCCGATGGGGGTCTCGCGGTCGTCGAACCAGTCGGTCAGGTCGCCGTAGGTGTGGCGCTGCGTCAGCGGCGCGCACAGCAGCGCTATCCGCTGCTCGGGCAGTTCGATCACTTGCGGCTCGAGCATCAGATGCACATTGGCGGGCGGCGCATCCAGCCGTTTCGCATGGCTCCAGACACTCTCGGCCAGCGCCGCATCGTGGTTGCCCGGAATCATCACCCAGGGGCCGGGGTAGGGTTCCAGAGCGTTGAAGAGCCGCCGGATGGTGCGCGCCGACACGGTCTGCGCATCGAATACGTCACCGGCCACGAGCACGGCGTCCACCCGCTCTTCAGCAGCCAGGCGCGCCAGTCGCTCGATGGCCGCGAAGCGCGCGTCTGCCAGCGGTACCGCGTCGTCGGGATCAAAGGCGCCGTACAGGCGGCCAATCTGCCAGTCGGCTGTGTGCAGGAACTTGGTCATGGGGTGTCCGTGGTCGATGCGCACTCGCGCAAACGCGCAAGTAGCCCGGAGTGTCGTTGCGTCGCCGCCGAGATGGCCGCGGCGAGGACGCGGGACCCGCTGCACACCGTCACGTTGGTTCGGGCGCGGGTCACCGCGGTGTATAGCAGTTCGCGGGTCAGCACCCGGCTGCGCTGTTCGGGCAACAACACCAACACCTCCTCGAACTCCGAGCCCTGCGACTTGTGGACAGTCATCGCGAAGGCGGTCTCGTGGTGCGGCAGTCGCACCGGCGCCACGGCGCGGAAGCCTCCTGCCGACTCGGGGAAGAAGACCATCAGTTCGCCGGATTTGTCGGGCAGGGTGATTCCGATGTCGCCGTTGAAGAGCTTGAGGACGTAGTCGTTGCGAAGCACCAGGACGGGTCGGCCGGGGTACCACACGGAAGTCTCACTTGCATCGAGACATCGGAGCGCGACGCGAAATTGCCGTCCGAGAAGCGCGTTGAGCGCGGTCACCCCCCGCGGCCCTTCGCGAACCGCGCACAGCACACAGAAGCGCGCAAATGCGTCGGTGATCGCATCGTGATTGGTTGCGTCGCGCTTGACCGAATCGACAAAGGGCGCGTAGCCGGCGACTATGCGTTGCAGGGTTGGCGACGATGGCGCGGTCGACCCGTCGTCGATCCATCGCACGCTGCTGTCGCAGTGCGAACCCAACCACTTCAATGTCTCCTGCGCGTCTCCTGTGTTGATGAGCGACGCGAGCCGGCCGATACTGGAGTCGCGTGCGAACCTGAAGTTCTGGTTGAACCAGACGACCGTGTCGCTCAGCGCGCTGGGCGTCACCGGCTCCGGCGGCCGGATGTGGTCTGCAGGCGTGGCGGTCAGCGCTGACAGGTCCCGGACGCAGGACTCGCTCAGCGACGGGTCGCCGCTGAGCTCGGAGAAGACCGCACCCGACTCCACCGCAGACAGTTGATCCTTGTCGCCGAGCAGCACGATGCGGGCCGATTCCGGCACGGCCTCGAGCAACTTGGTCGCTAGCGCAAGGTCGAGCATCGACGCTTCGTCGACGACCAGGGCATCGATGGCCAGGGGATGGCCGACGTGATGGACGAATCCGCCAGCCGCCGGCGTGACGCCGAGAAGGCGATGGACCGTGAACGACTCTACAGGCAGCCGGGAGCGGATTTCTTCGGGCAGGTGCGATGCACGCTGGCGAATCGCTTCGGTCATGCGCGCGGCGGCCTTGCCGGTAGGAGCGGCCAGTGCAATGCGGCAAGAGGGATCGAACTCTATGAGGCAGGCCAGCAGGTTGACCACCGTGGTCGTCTTGCCCGTGCCCGGGCCGCCGCTGATTATCGTGAGCAGCCCGCGCAGTGCAAGTGCTGCGGCGAGCTTCTGCCAATCGGCATTATTGCCCCGTAGCTCGTCTTTGGTGGCATTGGCTGCGAACAGGCCGTCTAGACGTCGCTGCAGGTTCGTTGTGTCATCTACGAGTTGCGATGTCGCGCCACGGGCGCGCATCAGCCGTTGCGCGAGGCGCCGCTCGTAGTCGAAATAGCGGTGCAGGTAGAGCCGGTCATCGCCATCGAGGACCAACGGCATCGAGCCTGGCACATCCGGGGTTCCGACCACGCCCGATGACAGCAGGGTCCGACGCCAGGCAACCACGTCCGCCGGCCCGTCCGGCGAGGGTGGCATGTCCCGTAGTGCAATGCAGACTTGGCCATTGGTCGTGGCCATGCTCAGCGCCGATGCTGCATCGCGGACCGTCAGCGCCGTGTCTTCGGTGGCGCCATGCGCCAGCGCCCACTGCTCCACGCGCCGGGCAAATCCTTCGGCCAGCCGTTGGTCAGCGGACCCCAGGTCTGGCTGGATATTAGACGTCGTCATGGGCATCGTCATGAAATCGGTCAAGCAAGGGCCTCGCTCGGCTCAAAGAGCGCCGACAGGCTTGCGATCACCTGCGGGGAGGGGCGATGGAAGAACAAGCCTGTCGGCAGGCCTTCGTCGGTCGACCAACCGGGACGAACACCGCGCACGAACAAGTAGAGCACGCCGCCGAAGTGTTGCTCCGGCCGATAGTCCGGCAACCTGCGCTGCAGGTAGCGATCGAGTGCTACGCTGTACAAGAGATATTGCAGGTGATAGCCCTGTTCGGCCATCGCGTTCTCTAGCGACGGATCGGCGTAGTCGGCCGGTCTGTCACCGAGGTAGTTCGACTTCCAATCCAGGATGAAGAACCGTTCATCGTGCTCGAACACCAGGTCGATGAAACCCTTGAGGAAGCCCCGCAGCGCGGTAAAGCCGAGCCTGGGCACGGCATAGCCGGAGCGAGACAGCGTCTCGTTGAGGGCTGCGGCCTCCAGGCGATGTGCCGGGAGGTGGAACTCCAGTTCAGCGAGCCGCCGGCCGAGCGGAAGGCCTGAAAGCACCAAAGGATGATTCGTGCCGACGGGCAACTTCGTGGCGAGTACGTCGGCCAGCATGCGTTGCAGCATGCGTGCGTGCAATGGGTTCGCATTCTTTCCGGCGCCGCTGGCGACATCAGGCATCGAGGGGCGCAAGCTGCGCAGGGCGGCCGTGATGGCCGAGGACCAGCCAGCGGGGTCGGTGAAGTCCGTTCGCTCGAAGACCGAGTGCAGGCAAACGCCCGCCGCCGGGCCGCGTGGAAAGCGAAGGATGTCGTCGTCCTCGAGCTGTATCGTTGTTGCCGCGGCTGCACACTCAGTGGGGAGGACGCGCAGATCGTGGTCGGCGGCGGATTGTTCGTGTGTGGCCCCGTAAGCTAGGCCGCTGTAGCTGCCGATCCACCAGCCCGCAGGCATGTGTCGCGGCGGGGTCAGCGCTTCGAGCATTTCCGGCAAGGGCCGTGTCGCAGGCACCGGCGTGCCCGATTCAAGAGGCAGCGGGGAGATGGCCACATTGGGGTCAGCGCTGGTCGCAAGATGATTCCAGGCGGCGGTAATCGCGGACACGTTGTTCCTGCTCTCGAACCAGGCTCGTGGCGACTGGCCGGCGCCGGCGACAAGCCAATTCAAGAGGCTGCGCGTGCTCTCCGTGGTGCTGATGCTCCTTCCCGCTTTGGCCCGGTAGCAACCGGCCACGAGAATGCAGCGGTGCACTGCGCGGGTCAGGGCCACGTAGATCAGGCGCAGCGACTCTGCAGAGGCTTCCAACTTGACGCGGGATTTGACATCGGTCTCGTCGAACTCGCCCTCGAACTCCTTGCAGTAGTCGATGACGGTGTGGCCTTCAGCGTCGTGGTACTCGACACCGTCCAGCCCGTCGGGAAATCCGCCCAGGCGCCCATTCCAGAGGAACGGACAGAAAACGATTGGGTACTCGAGCCCCTTGGACTTATGGATGGTGACGATCTGCACCAGGTTCTGGTCGGACTCCAGTCGAAGTTGCGTCGCATCGTCGGCGCGCTCGTCACGCCTTTGTTCCTGGAACCAGCGCAGCAGTGCGTCCGGCGCGGGGTGCGCAACGCCCGCCTGGTGAAGGCACTCAATCAGGTGCAGAAGATTCGTCAGCCGCCTTTCACCATCAGCACGGCCCAGCATGCGCTCGGCCACGTGCTCGGCACCCAGCCACTGGCGCAGCATGAAGCCGACACCGCGCTGGAGCCAGGTTTCGCGGTAGCCGGCGAACCGTTGGACCGTGGCGAGCAACTGCGACTCGTCGCCGGTCAGCGCATCGACGGCCGCCGCGTCCAACCCCATCGCCTCGGTGGAGAGCGCGGCCTTGAGCAGCTTCTCGCGTGCAGGCTCCAACATCGCAGCGAGCACCCGATCAAGTTCCTCCGCGTCAGTGCTACGGAGAATACTCGCCTGCGACAACTCGACGCTGCCGATGCCGAGCACCGAGAGGGCATGCCGCATGAGGCTGCCCTCGGCTTGGGTGCGGACCAGCACGGCGATGTCGCCGGCGCGGAGGTTCTTGCCGTCCAGAGTGATCTCGCCGCGCTGGGCTGCACCCAGCAGCCGCGCAATTTCCGCGGCGACGGCCTGGACCACGGCCTGCTGGGCGTCCTTCTTCATCAGCGGCTCGCCGGTGACCCCGTCATTCGGTAGGGTCCACACCTGCAGCGGCGCGCGCCGCTGCGTAGCATCGACAAGCACCTTGCGAGGCTTGGCGCCCAGGCCGACTTTACGATAGTCGAGCCCCGGCAGCATGAAGGCTTGCGGGTTTGCGCCGAACAGGCCATTCAAGGCATCGAGCAGCGGGCCACTCGAGCGCTGGTTCTCGACCAAGGTGTACTCAGCGGAGGACTGCGCGCGTGCCTGCAGGTAGGTATGCAGGTCGGCGTTGCGAAAGCTGTAGATCGCCTGCTTGGGATCGCCGACCAGGAATAGAGGGTGGGTGCCCGAGCCGTAGACCGTCTTGAAGATGGCGAACTGCAGCGGATCGGTGTCCTGAAACTCGTCGATCAGTGCCGTCGGGAAGCGTTCCCTCAGCGAGCCGGCCAGCCACGGCGCGTCGCCGCCCGTCAGGCGCTCGTGCAGGTTGAACAGCATGTCGTCGAACGCCACGACCCGACGCTGGCGCTTGTCCGCGCGCAACGCACTACCAGCTTCCGTCATCAGATCACGCAACAGACGCAGTCGGGCGATCTTGACTGTTTGCCCGCAGCTTGTCCTGACGTCGAGCAACGCCTGGGCCGCACCCAAGAACGCGTGTGTTGGGGTGGTCTGCGCCTTCTTGGTTCCCCCTTGCAGCCGGGTCTGCCCGAGCAGATCGATTTTTTCTGGCTCGTGTTCCAGCGCGGCCACGGCGTCCTGGCTTTGGAGCAGCTTGTCCCAACCCGAGGCCGCCGATGCGATCGATTCCGGCTTGTAGATGGTGGCCTTGAGTGCCGGCAGGGAGTCCATGACGCACTGGACGATGGCGTCTCGCTCGCTCACCCAAATCGCACGAGCCGTGGCATGCGCCGCGGTCAGGGCCGCGCTGTCGAAGTCACCTACCGAGTCGATGGCGCTCGGCCACTTGGGTGTAGCGGTCGACTTGACAAGGTGCCGCTTCAGCAACTTGGCGAACCTTTCGGGCGAGTCCTTGCGCTTGACCAGGTAGGCAGCCAGAGCGGGGTTGAGGGTGTCGCCCGCGACCCGGCGGCGCCAGAAGTCGTTGGCCGCTTCTTCGACCAACTCGCTGTCGTCCTGAAGGAGTTCCATGGCCAGCGGCATCTGCGCCGTGAACGGTGTGTCCGACAGGGCGCGCTGGCAAAAGCCGTGAATCGTGAAGATTGCGGCTTCATCGAACGTGGCAAGTGCCAGTTCGAGGTGCGTGACCATCTCGGCGTCTCCGAGTCCCCGCGCGCTTCTGAGCGTGCCGACGAGCCGCGGTACGAAAGGATCACCCGTTGCGCCGACGCCCCCGCGAAGGAAGGCGAGGGTGTCTACGATGCGCTGCCGAATGCGGTCGCGCAGCTCGGCCGTGGCTGCGTTGGTAAATGTCACGACGAGGATGCGCTGCACCTCGAGCCGCCGCTCGAGCAGCAGGCGAAGGTACAGGCCGCAGATGTTCCAGGTCTTGCCGGTACCAGCCGACGCTTCGATCAGGCTGATGCCGTCCAGCGGGCAGGCGAAGACGTCGAGCTCGCTGACGGAGGTGCTGGTGTTCATTGCGGGGGCAACTCCAGGCAAGCCAGCAGGGGGTCGAACACGGCGTGGGCGCAAGCGTGAAACTCTCCCAGGCCAGGCCCCAATGGATCGGGCCGACCTCGCAGCGCGAGACGGTAGGCTGCGTCGGCCCCTTCGGCGTACGGCCGGTGCTTGCTCATCCGCCAAGCCTGCGTCGCGGCGGACAGGCTGCCGTCATTAGTGATATAGCTCCAGGCCGTCTTCGGGAAGAAAGAGAGCGGCTCGCGCAACCCGCGCTCGTAAAGGCGCAGCAGGGTCTCGATGACAGCGAGCGGGTCGTCGCAAGGCTTGAAACCGAGCTTTCCATCGCGGCCCCACCAGGTGGTCGTCTGTTCTACGCCGGCTAGCGGGCTCGCGCACAGCATCAGGTGGTGCAGCCAGGCGGTCAGATAGTCTGTGGGGCGAAGGTCGTCGTAGCGGTAACGGACGAGGCCGCTGCAGCGGAGGTCCGCGAATCCGACGTGGACCCGCCAGGACCGGCCTTCGAGCGCGATGTCGAGCGACACCGCGTGCGGCTCGAGACAGGGTTCGCGTGTCGCCTCGGCAATGTGGGCGGCAAAGTCCTGCAGCCCTGCCAACTCGCGATCTAGAAATCGGCGTCCGAAGGCGCCCACCGGAACCTCGGTGCCGGCCAAGGCCATGACACGCACGGCCGCGATGTCGGTGCCGTCCAGCAAGGGCGGCAGCAGCCTCCGTGCAAGCGCCGTGCGCCCCGGCACGTCCGGTAGGAAGGGCTCGTCGTCCCGCAACTCTTCTTCATCGCGACGCAATTCGATGCCGAGGCGCCGCTCCAGCAGGTAGCGGCAAGGGTTGCGGAAGAACTGAATCAGCCGCTCCAGCGGCACATCACGCCACTCTTCGCCGGGCTCGGGCAAGGCCTCTGCAAAGAACGGAGCGGCGGGCTCGACGTCCGCGTCGTCCTCATCGACACCTTCACCTTCTGCGCCGGACAGCGACAGCACTGCTGGCGAGGGCAGCGAAGCCAGACTGCCTTTCAGCGCCTCTGCAAACTCGCGCTGGAAGCTGCGCTGGCGCACGTCACTGTCGACTCTGAACGCGACCTCCGAGAACGGCTGCAATGGGTGCTCGACGACCAGGCTGGTGCGGGCCCGCGCTACAGCCGCGACATCATCCGGCTCCTCGGTGATGGCGGGAACGAGGTACTCCAGCAGCTCGGAGATCAGCACCGACGGCGGCAGCAGCGAGTTGTCCCGCACGCTGCGGCCCACGTAGCTGAGGTGGACACGGTCCCGGGCGGCGAGCAGCAAGTCGAGAAAGAGGTTTCTCTCATCGATGCGGCGCTGCCGATCGCCGCGCCGTGGCTGCAGGGCCATCAGGTCGAACTCGGGGGGCCGCGTGCTGGTGGGGAAGGCGCCGTCGTTCAACCCGATTGCACACACGACCCTGAACGGGATGTTGCGCAGGCTGCTCATCGACGCGAACGTGACCATGCCAGTCGGCACGCCGCCGCGTGCCGGGTCGTCGAGCCCCTGGGCGAGAGCGGTTCGCACCACGTCCACCGGCAACGCTTCGGTCAGCGAACTGCGCTGCCATTGGCTGCCAAGTTCTTCGAGCACCACGTGTACCTCGCGCACGTCCTCCAACTCGTCATCGCGCGGCGCCATGAAGTTGCCCAGGGCGTCTGCGAGCAAGCTAGGCCAGACCGCCGCGGGCCGCGGCGTCGAAATCAAGCGCCGCAACGTTGCTAGCGCATCGATGAAGCGCCAGAGGGCACCGAGTGCCAAGGCCTCCGAGCCCTCGGCATCGCCGGCGGGCATCCGGTCGTCAAAGGGCGCTTCCAGGCTCGAGGGCAGCGCATAGCCCAGGAACAGGCGATCCAGCCCATCGGCCAAGCTGTGCCGCGACACGGCCGGCACGCCCAGGCTGCCGCGGTGTTCGGCGTCGAGTGCCCAGTGAACGCCAGCGGCCTGCAGCCAAGTGCGGACCTGTTCCAGATCGTCGGCGACCAGACCGAACTTGCGCGCGACCATGGGTTGTTGTAGTAAGCCGAACACACTGCTGACCGAAAAGCGCGAGGTGACGAGCGCCAGCAGGTCGAGCAAGGCACGCGCCGCGGCATTGATGTCGCGGCGTGCCCGACCGGTGATGGCGTAGGGGATGAACCGGTCCCTTGGGGCGGTACCGAAAACCGCATCGATCAGCGGGGCGGCGGCATCGAGGTCAGGCGTGATGACCAGTACGTCGCCGAGCGCAGGGGCGGCAGGTTGCGCGAACAGCGCGAGCAGCCGGTCCTGCAGCACCTCAATCTCCCGCGTGAGTGAATGGCAGACGTGGATTTCGATGCTGCGGTCGGAGCCGCCGAGGCTGCTCGGGCCGATGGAGCCCGGTGCCAGGTCGGCCATGTCGAGGATCGAGTTCTGCAACCGCGATAGCCGGCTGTCGCCGGCGCTTTCCTCGAACCGCGCGTCGTCGATGGCCGTTTCGCCGGCGGCATCGACGAGCAGGGTCAACTGCGACTGGGTCTGCTGACCCCAGGCCGCCAGCAGGCGGTGCCCCTCCTCTTGATGTTCCGCGCTCCCGCGCGCTGCGAGGTAGGCCAGCCGGCGGCGGTTGACCACCTCGAACCAATACTCCTGACACGGATTCAGCGCGTACAAGTGAACTTCGATCCGTAGCCCGAGCGACCGCAGCAGCCCCAGATGCAAAGGTGGCATCGTCGGCAGGCAGAAGACGTGGACGGAGGGCGTCAACGCGCTCCAGGCGCCGGCCTCACCCGCACGGTTGTCCAGAGCCTGCACGAACGCGTCGACCGGGTGCTTTTCGACGGCGCCCACTTCCTCCGAGAGTCGCCGCCAGAGGGCGGCCTGCCAGTCCTGGTCGGCCTGGGTGCTCGCGTCCGAGCTGCCGAGATCGACGACCTCGCTGCGCAACCAGGCAGCCAGCCACTCGGGGCGGTAGGTGATGTACTGGTCGAAGAGGCCTGCGACACGCATCGCCAACTCAAACCGCATGACCGGGTCGGACCGTTCGAGATAGGCCGACAGGCGACGGTGAGGGCGGATCCACTCCGCATCGCCAAAGGCGGCGTACACCCGCCAGCCCAATATTGAAGCATCGAAGGGAGACTCATCCAGCACGCCGGGGACGACCCGGGCAATCTGCTGCCAGAGCCACCGGGCGAGATAGGAGAACCGAACGTTGGCGCAGATGCCATGCCGCCGCGCCAACTCCAGCGTCAGCCGCCGCTTGACCGCGGCGCTGGGCACGATGACCTGTTCTTCGGTGAAAGCCAAGCCGACGGTCGTCCCCAGCCGTTCGACAAACAGGTCGGACAGCGTCTCGAAGCGGTTGGCGAAGTGGATGTGGAGCATGGAGGGGCAGTGGTGCGGGGCGATCCCGCGAGTGGGTTGTGGCGGCGCAGCATGGACCGCAGTCAATGGCCACGCACTTATGCTGCCAAGTGCCGGGACAGGGAGTGCCGGAGCGGCGTAGCGTCGAAGCTCAGCGGGGTTGCGCGGCTTTATTGCGCAGCACCATTTGTAGCGCAGCGCTAAGCCGGTTTGGCTGCGTGAGCAATAGCGGCCTCAGGGGTCTCAGTCTGTACAGTGATGAGTTTCTCATAGCCACGTTTCGAGAGATTATTTTCTCTCCATTTGTTGCCCTTGAACGCAGGAACAAGCCAGAGCGTAAAATACCCAGCAGCGACAATTAGATAAACGAGCGCTTGTGCACTGCCCTCACGAGACTCGTCTGTTACAGTTTCAATAAGTGAAAGTGCGATATATGCGACAAGCCATGCGCCGGCCAGACACCATAGTTTTTTCACCAGCATCCAAATGACCCCAAAAAAGAATGCTGGCCAAGAGAACCCGACCTTCACAGCCTCGATACCCAGTGTCGGATGCCTGTAGATATTAAATGTCTTCATGAAAGCCTCTTTGGTAGGAAAAGCGTGGCCTAACGTGATTTCGATCGGCGCTCACACTCAGCTAAACCCACTTTCTCTGGCGTAACCGTTCCACACCGCTTCCGGTAAGGGCCTATGTTCATGCCAATTCGGGGTTCCGACGGGTTCTGGCTTACCCGCGCCCGTGACTGTCACGCGCTGGATAGCGTATGCCCTGCGAGTGCTGGACTAACTGCTCGCACCCACCGTCCCCTGCATCGCGTTCTAGCGCGTCTGCTGGCACCGTCTCGCCGTCGGGACGGACACGGACGGCGCGGCCGTCGGAATAGACCACCAACGCGTCGCCGCCGGGGCGGATGAGCAGGTGCATATCATCATGGTGCCCGGGCGCGCGTGCCTACGTAAATCGGACAAACGGCTTAGGTGCCGACGGCTGGCTGGCATACCGGCGTGAGGGTTCCGACGGGCGACTGCTGTCCACGAAACTAAATCGTGCACACCCTGGAGCCGTGTTCCTCATGGGTAAGGGTCAGTCGGGATTGCATCATTTACCGTCACGAGCGCGCGAACTGAATCTTGCAATCGGTGGCGGCGCGAAGTAAATTGTGCAACCGGTGGTAGCAGCTCTCCGGGAGACGACGATGCCGGTGTCAAGATCAAGCGATACCAAGCGGCCGGCTGCCATCAAGCGACTGCCCTGGATGCGGCGTATCCACCTGTACAGCCCCAAGGCCGACCGCATGCTGGTGCTGTTCTCCGAGCAAGCGCTGGCAGCCTGGGCGCTTGCCGAGAGCAGCCCGCTCATCACGTCCCTGTGCGAGTACCCCGGCTACGTCGAGCTCGACGGCCGGCGCGTGATGGCCGACTTCTGGGTGCAGGGCGACGGACGCGAGCAGTTCGTCAAACTCGAGGGCGGCATCGACCTGAGGCCTGAGGAGCCCAGTGCGGTTCCGATCTACACCGATATCGAGGTCTCGCGGGTCACCTCCGACTGGCTCGGGCTCCACGCCGGCTGGATCGACAACTGGCTGACGATCAGCCCGTACCTGGTCGCCAACGCCCGCTTCGTTAGCCCGCCGATGATCGAGCGGGTGGCAGCGCTGTTCGACGCGCCCCGCGCGCTCTTCGATGTCGAGCATGCCGTGCGCGACATCGATCCGCAGCTGGCCCGTACAGCCGTCTTCATGCTGCTGCAACAGGGCCGGTGTCAGTTTCCGTTAAAAATGTCAGCGACGTCCGCCATTAATGTCAGCAGGCAGCGGCCATTTCACCAGTGTAGACAAAGGCTTGGAGGCGCGCTTCGCCGGCC
>CAJDTU010000071.1_pt1 | contig 14630 bp, 15 predicted proteins | sample 7389901 | NCBI WGS metagenome assembly CAJDTU01 (sample SAMEA7055649, study PRJEB34461) | soil metagenome | biome: terrestrial ecosystem; feature: Peninsula; material: soil | place: Antarctica | collected 2016
CAGGCAAGCCCTGATCAACCGTGCTGGGGTGTCGCAGACGCGCACCCTTTGCGCGATCGACGCCCTTATCGCCGCTGGCGAGGTTGCCTACGACACCGAGGCGCGGCTGTTTTCCATCCGTCAGGCAGGCTAGGTCATCGACCGTCTCGACCGCGCGCGCCGCCGCCATCTGATGCAACAGGTGAAGGGCAAGGACACCAAGCCTGAAAAGACTGTGCGTTCCCTGTTGCACCGGCTGGGCTATCGCTTCCGGCTGCACCGCAAGGATTTGCCCGGCACTCCCGATATCGTTTTCCCAAGCCGTCGCCTGGCACTGTTCGTTCATGGCTGCTTCTGGCACGGGCACGGTTGCCGCATCGGCCAGCTTCCGAAGTCGCGGCTCGACTACTGGCAACCGAAGATCGAGGCCAACCGCGACCGCGATCAGCGCAAGGAGGCCGCGCTTGTCGCGGCAGGATGGCGCGTCGCCGTCGTCTGGCAATGCGACTTGGCCGACCTCGTTCGACTGACAGCGCGACTTCGGGAGCTGCTCGACCAGGCCAAAAATCGCGATCGACAAAGTGATCGTTTTCGCATACCCTGCCGCGACAGGAATTGCACCTACAACGAGGACGACCGCATGACACGACCCATCGGGATTGACTTATTCGCGGGAGCCGGAGGCCTGAGCCTCGGCTTCGAGCAAGCCGGTTTCGATATCGTCGCCGCCGTGGACATAGACCCCATCCACTGCGCCGCCCATAAGTTCAACTTCCCCAACTGCACCACCGTTTGCAAGAGCGTCATCGATGTGACCGGCGACGAGCTGCGCCGCCGCGCGGGCATCGGCAACCGCGACATCGATATCGTCGTCGGCGGTGCCCCCTGCCAAGGCTTCTCCCTCATCGGCAAGCGTGCCCTCGACGACGCGCGCAACCAGCTCGTCTATCACTATGTACGCCTGGTGATGGAGTTGAAGCCCAAGTACTTCGTTTTCGAGAACGTCAAAGGCCTGACGATCGGGAAGCACCGCCAGTTTCTGGAAGAAATAATCGAAGCGTTCGGCGAAGGTGGCTATGACGTGGTGACCGACTACAAGGTGCTGAACGCCGCCGACCATGGGGTGCCACAAGACCGCCGCCGCCTGTTCCTCATGGGTGCGCGCCGAGGCCTTCCCCTGCCCTCCTACCCGGAACCGGCGGGGCGCACGACAGTCGGCCAGGCGATCGGCGATATCCCCGACGCGGAGAGGTTCGCCGAGCTATGGGAGCGGGATTGGACAAAAGCGAAATACGGCAAGCCATCGACCTATGCGGCCTATCTGCGCGGCAAGAAAGACGACCCGACCGACTTCGGCTATTGCCGTCGCTTCGATCCTTCCTTGCTCACGGGTTCGCTGCTGACGGAGCACACCGACCTATCGCGCAGCCGCTTCGCCGCGACCGAGCCTGGCGACGTAGAACCTATCAGCCGCTTCAAGAAGCTGGCGCTCGACGGTATCTGCAACACCCTGCGAGCGGGCACCGCCAGTGATCGGGGCGCATTCACCTCGCCGCGTCCGATTCACCCGACAGTGCCCCGTGTCATCACCGTACGCGAAGCGGCGCGGCTGCACTCCTATCCCGACTGGTTCCGCTTCCACGCGACCAAGTGGCACGGCTTCCGCCAGATCGGCAACAGCGTGCCGCCGCTGCTGGCGCGCGCTGTGGGCGGGCAGCTCATGAAGGCCTTGAAAAAGAAGCCGGAAAAGCCTACCGAAACGATTGCCTTGGGCGACGAGAGCCTGATCGGCATATCCATGACCGACGCGGCGGCCATGTTCGGCGTATCCAGCACCGTAATCGCGCGCCGTAATCGCCCGCACGTCCACCAGCAAGACGGAGAAGGCGAAGCGGTTGCCGCATGACCGACACGACCAAGACGCAGAGCCGCTATCACCAGCTCATCGAGAAAATTTTCTTTGACAGCTACACCAAGGGCGCGACCGAGATTCCGTTCGAGCGCAAGGCGCTCAAGGACGCGGCCAAGGCACTCGGCATCGTGCTGCCCGACAACCTGGGTGACGTGATCTATTCAATACGCTTCCGCACCCCCATGCCAGCGAAGGTGCTGGCGACGCAGACCAAGGGGCGCGAGTGGATCATCGAGCTGGTGGGCCGCGCCAAGTACCGTTTCCGGCTGGCCAAGGAAAACCGCATTGTTCCGAACCCGAACCTTGCCGTCATCCGCATCCCCGACAGCACGCCGGAAATCATCGGCGCATACGCGCTCGACGACGAACAGGCATTGCTGGCCAAGGTGCGCTACAACCGCTTGATTGATATCTTCCTCGGCCTGACGACGTTTTCCCTGCAGAACCACCTACGCACGAGCGTCAAGGGTATCGGCCAGATCGAAATCGACGAGCTGTATGTCGGCCTCGACAAGTATGGCTGCCACTACGTCATCCCCGTACAGGCCAAGGGCGGCACCGATCAAATTTCGACGGTGCAGACCGCGCAGGACACGGCCTGGTGCGCGCAGAAATATCCGACGCTGCGGTGCCGCGCCCTCTCGGCGCAGTTCGTCACCAGCGACCAGATTGCGCTGTTCGAATTGAAGATTGAGGACGACCAGCTCAAGGTGATCGAGGAACGGCATTACAAACTGGTGCCCGGCAGCGAACTCGACGCGAAAGAAATCGTCGATTACCGCACCTGAGAGTCACGGCGTGGCGTCCCCGCTCGCGTGAGTACCCGCCAGCGGGTCGCGTGCCATGCGCTGAAGCGCAGATCATCGAGCCGAGCTCCCGTCGAGGACGACGAGCTGCAGACCCAGATCGACGGACTGACCATTAACTGCGACGAGTAGGACAGCCACAACATGACCCCACGCAACGTACTCGCAGCCTTTGCGATAGCCGCGACCTGCGACATAGCACTCGCCGCCCCGATAACGGGGCAGGTCGTGCAAGTCGTCAACGGCGACACGATCATCGTGCGCTCCCCTGGCGGAGTGACGCACCGGGTCAGAGTCGCCGGCATCGACGCGCCGCAAGCCGGGCAGGCATACAGCGCGCAGGCAAAGCGGCGCGTCGAGTCGCTCACGCTGGGGCGCAGCGTCACCGTCGATCCGGTTGGCAAAGACCGCGACGGCGCGATCGCCGGCAAGGTTCGCGTCAACGGGCGCGACCTCGGCTTGCCGCTGGTCAGCGAAGGCGCAGTGTGGCACGATAGTGCCCGCGAGAAAGCGCAGACGCCCTCCGAGCGCGCCTCCTACGCAAAGGCCCAGCGAGAGGCGCAGGCACACCGCTCAGGGCTTTGGGCGAAGGACCGCCCCACGGACCCAAAGCTACTGCGCGAGCGCCGCCACGGCATGCACCAGGGCGATCGCTGAAGCCTCAAGGGCCGGCGGCTTAGAGGTGGCCGGGCTTTTTAACGAACGACACAGGAACAGTTGGGAGCGGGGTATGGGCAGGCCGAGTGCATACACGCAAGAGCTCGCGGATAAAATCTGCTCCTGGCTCGCCGAGGGCGAAAGCCTGCTCGCGATCTGCAAGGACGATCCGAACATGCCGGCGGCAAGCACGGTGCGCAGATGGGTTACAGACGATCGCAAGGGTTTTGCTGCTCAGTACGCGCGCGCGCGAGATATCGGCCTAGATCACCAGGCCGAGTACATCATCGAGATTGCAGACACCGAGCCTGACCCAGCCAGAGCGCGCGTGATGATTGATGCCCGCAAGTGGCATCTCTCGAAGATGGCTCCGAAGCGCTACGGCGAGAAGCTCGCCGCCGAGGTCACAGGCTCGATCCAGGTCGAGCGCATCGTCCGCGAGATAGTCGATCCGAAGTGATCCTCAACATTCCGACTGCGCGCTTTCAGGCCCGGCTTCTGGAGCTGGCGCTGCGCGTGCTGGCCGAACAGGATCGAGTGCGGGAGGTACGGGAAGGCAAGCGCAAGGCGAGTCGCGTAAATCCGGCGCTACTGTCCGGGGTCGCCCGATGAGCTTGGCCGACCTGATCCGTGGCACGCCGAATAGTGAATTGCTAGGCGTTGCGACAGTGACACCTGCGATGGTTGCGACAGGTGACCGGGTATCGGCGCGAAGTGTCGCGAGTGCCGCAACTGTCACTGTCGCAAATCGTGCGGAACAACGAAGCGCGACCAAAGCGCTCGCCTTTCGCTGGCGCTTGCACTTCGCTGAACGGGACTCACGGGAAGTCGCGTTCGCGCCCGCGCTCGATCATGCCGACGTACTGGCGAGCTATCCCGATTGAGAGACAACAATGAAACGAATCGCGGTACTTGCCGCGCTCGTCGCAACGAACTGCTGGTCGGCGCAGTGTGATCTGAACGCACCGCTGCCGACATCCGCCGAGGGGGCTCAGGCTCGAGAAGTCGGCGCTGCTGGATCGCCTCGCCGTCATCGATAGCCGATTGTCGGTTTCTGCACCACCGTCGGAGCAGCAGAGTCCGAATCGCTTGATCAGCCCAGCCGTCGCTGTGAGAAGCACCGCGGCACCGGCAGTCCAGTCCCTACCCTCCGGCTGCTACGTGGGTCCTCGAGGTGGCACCTACACGATCACGAAGAGCGGGCGGAAGAACTATTCAGGATGTTGATGGGGCCCGATGCCGCATACCCCTTTCAACCGGCCGGCACTGCTCACCGCCCTGCCCGCCTCCGCCTACGGGCCCACTCCCGGCGCCTGCAGCCAGACCCTGATGCACGGTGGCGGGCTGAACTCCTGCGACGTCACGGCGGGTCAGTGGAAGAAACCGCTCAGTTGGTGGGCTAAACTTCAGGGATGTCTTCTGCGGTATCGAAGATGTGCAGCTTGACGATCTTGCCAGCTTCATCGACCTCATGTTTCGCCAAGAAGCGGACCGAAACCTTGCTCGCCATCGACAATGCATACGGGTTGTTCGGATCCGAAAAAACAGGATCAACGACGCGAGCTGAAATCGTCTCCACGTCCCCATCCAAGAGAACTTTGCAAACGCCAGTACTCATGTCGAAAGCGCTGATGACGCCGCGGTACACACTGCTGTGATCGGCAACTTGCGTCGTGCGCGCTGCAAACGCGGCCTTGGTGGTCTCGTCCATGCTTTGAACGTGCTCATCCCCTGCATACAGTTCAACTCTTTCGCAGGAGCGACCGATTGGGGACAATGCCTTTCGAACGGACGGGTTCAGCGCGTCAGCCAACTTTTCGACGGTAGACAGCAGCTTGTCCGTCGTGGCCTGATTGCCCTTTAGCACCAGCGTTAGGGCATCGCTCAAGTGCTTCATCTCTTCCTTGGTGCGTCTGCTCAGGATGTAGGCGATGGTGGGCGTGAGCAGGGCGCCGGAAACGGCCGCCCAAAGTTCCTTGCTTTGTATGATGGGCTGTAGCACAGCCCAAACCTCAAAGCAATGATGCTCTGGAACAGGAACGGCCACAACGCGGACGCTGAGTGCGTCCAGATGTTGAGTTGGCTGGCCGGTGATAACTAGGTTACCGGCTGCACCAAACACCTTGGCGAAGCCCTGTATGGACTCGCCAAGCTGGTGCAAGTCGAGTTCATGGGCGGAGGCTTCGTTGCCGTCGTAGCGTATGACCAGCGGTTTGAAGGTAGCGTTTTCGTGCATACAGCGCGCAATGTACACGGCAGAGCGAAAACCGGGCACCGGGCCCTTACATCTTTTGCCGGTCCCTCGTCTCTCTCCAACAATCCCGCTCCGGCGGCGTTTTTTGTTTCAGCGGTTCTCCTCGTCGAGTCCGGACACCACCTCGATCAGCTCCGGCCCCTCGTTCCTCGCATTGCTCACTGCAAACCCCACTGGTCGGATACGCACCGCGGACTCCGGTACCGGCTGCAGGAGCTCCACAAGGTCGGCATCCGGCGTATCCGGATCCAGCCAAGCATCCACGCCGGCGGCATCGAGCAGCACCGGCGCCCGATCGTGCACCTCCGCCATGGCGACATAGGCGCCGGCAGTGAACATCGTGACGCCGCGGCCCTCCCAGAAGCCGAGAGCGCCGGCGATGGCGAAATACGGCGCCTCTGCCGCGGTGATATAGAACGGCTGCTTTCGCGCCTTCGGGGCGGCCGGCATCTGCCATTCGTAGAACCCTGATGCCGGAATCACGCAACGCGTTCTCAGGAGCGTGCGCGCCCAGGGCTTCTCGACGCTGTCACTGCGCACATTGATCACCTTTCCGCCCTTCTTCAGCCCCCACCGCACCAGCTTGGCGCGGCGGTCGGGGTCGATCACGAGAAGGTCGGCGCTAGGTGGGATGTTGTAGCGGTCGACGAGCTCGGGCAACTCGAGCACGCCGAACTGCTCGCGCAGGCGGGAATGTGGTCCATGCAAAGCGTATCGGCCGCACATGATCTATCCCTGCTGCAAGGCCGCCCAGGCCGCGATCGGCAGAAGCATCAATGCCGACGCCTCATGGCCCTAAGTGATCCAGCCGTCCCACTCTGCGGCACTGAGCAGCACGCCGAGCATGAGCGACGACGAGGGAAATCGGCTGGTTTGAGAACCAACGTGCAAATTGCTGCTCACGCCTTATGAACTCTGCTTAGCCCTTGCAAAACACTTGGCGCAGATAAACGGTGTCGCGATCGATCACGTAAGCAATCCGCACAAGATCACCAAGCCGCGGCTGATCCTTGAATGTCATGGCGAATCGATTCTGTCCCAAGTCGACTCCCTCTCGAGCCGCGACGAATTGTAGTCGGCCCTTCATGTCCGGCCACGCGCGCGTCCTTTCCGCGTCGCCGCCAGCCCAAGAAGCAATATATGCCTCGATCGAAGCGCCACTTACGATTCGAAAGCCGTCAGGCGGTCGAGCGAAGCGCATCGTCCTGCGGCTGCGAGAACGCCTGCCGCGCCCATTCCAGGTCCTCTTCGTCGGGCTCGCTCGGCGTCACGCTTGCTGCCGCGATGCTGATCTGGCGCCCGAAGTCGGTTTCTTCCCACAGTGCGTCATGGGTAAGATCGCTAATCTCCTTGGCGCTCAGCGACGCTGCCCATTCGATGACGTCCCGCAGCGTATCCATCTCGGCGGGCGAAAACGACTCCTTATTGACGGGTTGCAGCCAGACGAACTCTCGACGAATGCCTGCCGGCGTCTGAACAGGTCGCTCCACGATCTTCGATTCGACCTTCAGTTCGGCAAGAGCTCTCTGAATGCCGTTCGGCACCGGTCCGTACTGGTTCTTCACATACTCCTCGGCGCCGCTGATGGACTGCCCATACTGACGGTAGTGCATCACGTCTGCGAACCACAGGACTTTGTTTAGCTTGGTGGCGCCGAGTTTGTCCGGCGGGGTGTGCTGGACAACGAAATGAACCATCTTCGCCAAGCGCTCGGGCGTCGCGCCTCGATGTGCGCTCATTTGAGTGCCTCTCCACAGATAGCGACTACAGAAGTCAATTGACTCCGCAACAGGCGGAACGCTGACTTTGATAGTGCCACAGGCCCACGTTGTAGGCCACTGAAGCCAGACGAAAGGGGATGGATTTCGCCAGGCGTCGAAGCGGCGGGCCACTGCCAGCAGCTCTGCCAGCGGCTGTTGGTAGGCCGGCAGGCAGTACCGCTGCCGCTTGTTGTAGGCGGGCGGGTTGCTGAATTCGTCGCGTTGGCTGCCTCGCTGTCCGGTGTACGGATTTCCACCGTATCTCTGTGCCTTCCGACGGCTCAGGCTCCTCGGGCAGCCCTTCCTGCTGCCGCAGGTACTCGAGCAAGCTGCGTGCTGCTTCGTCGTTCATGTCGTCGTGGTTCATCGGCCGGATGATCGCCCGTTCGGATCCTGGCTGCCAATCAGACGCATGGCCTAGCGCGGATGCCGCGGCCGCGCAATTGTTTTGGTTCTTTAGGCAGGGTACCCGGGCCTTTCCAGAAAAAACGGGGGGTTTGGCAAGCCCCTGTTACGCCGTAACGCCGCTGTACTCGTCCCATTCCGCGGAATCAAGCTCAAGCGTGGCATACACCGCGTCGTCGGCCTGCTTCACCAAGCGCTCGATCATCGTGCGCTGGGAGACGCCTTCACGCCGTGCAAGTCTTACCAGAGCAAGGGACGCTGAATGGTCGATCCACAGGTTCAGCCGGCGATCGTTCTGCTTTGCCCGCTTGCGATATGCCGCTTGCCGTTGTGCGCTCGTCGTTGCCATCATCGTCTCCGTTACTGTGTAACGAGTTATGGCATTGTTACGCGGTAACGACAAGGGCCGGGAAGAATTATTTCCGCACAGATTCCGTACGGAGCAGTTCGAGGGCGTCGTGCTCGATGGGCTACTGCCCGCAAACCCGCGCCAGTGCTGGGTTTGATTGGCGCGCCCGGCTGGGATCGAACCAGCAACCCCTGCCTTCGGAGGGCAGGATTTAGGCGCCGAGTAGTTCCACTGCCTGCAATTTCCCCTCTGACAAGTTCCCCGTTGTTCCCGGGAATGCCATAGAATGTTTCCGTATTCGATCCGTACGGAGATTTTGGCGCAGTGTCGGCGAACATCACAACCCGGAGTGAACGAGTGCTGCTGGCGCCCAGGCGCGAGCCGTACTGGTCGCGTGTGCGCGCGGGGTTGTACGTGGGGTACCGCCGACTTCAAACCGGCGAGGGCACGTGGATTGCACGCCGTCGCGCCGACAGTGGCAATGGGCAGCAGTACCGCGCCCTGGGCGATCTGGCGCAGGTGCAGGATCTGCGCTCGCAACGATTCGACGAGGCCCGCCGGTTGGCCGAGGTATGGGCCGGAGCCGTCGATCAGGGCGCAAAGCACCGCAGGACGACGGTAGAGGCCGCTTGCCGGCTTTATGTCGCCCACCAAGCCGCACACAAGGGGCGCGCCTCGGCCGCCGATGCCGAAGGCCGGTTCCGTCGTCTGGTGTACAGCGACGCAATCGGACGCAGGGCGCTAGATAAGCTGCTACCGAGCCACGTTGAGGAGTGGCTGCGTGAGCAGTTGGACGACGACGGCGATGAAGACGATCTTCGGCGCTCGAAGGATTCTGCGAACCGCAACCTGGCCGCGCTGAAAGCGGCTCTCAACTACGCGCGCCAGGGTTTGCTGGTGGCAAGTGATACGGGATGGGCGACCGTCTCGAGCTTCGAGAGGGTGGGCCGGCGCCGGGAGCGGTTCTTGGGCACAGCCGATCGCACGGCGCTACTCGCCAAATGTGATCCCGATCTGGCGGATTTGGTGCGCGCGCTGCTGCTCACCGCCGTTCGCCCTGGCGAGATCGCCAACGCCAACGCGGGCGACTTCGACAAAAGCCAGGGCACGTTGGCACTCACCGGCAAGGTTGGCACGCGCGTTGTGACGCTATCGAGCGCTGCCACGATCTTTTTTGCCGCACAGGCGAGAAACAAGTTACCGGCCGCGCCGTTGCTGACCGACGCCTTCGGCAATCGCTGGGGGAAGGACGGTTGGAAAAAGCGTTTCAAGGAAGCTGCTCGCGCGGCGGGTTTGCCTGGTGACGTGGTGCTCTACACGCTCCGGCATACGGCGATCAGCGAAATGATCGCGGGCGGCATGGATTCATTTGTCGTGGCCCGCCTGGCCGGCACCTCAACAACGATGATCGACAAACATTATGGGCACCTGCGGCACGACCGTACCCGCTCAAGACTCGATCAGGTGGCGCTGCTGTGAGGGTCGGCTACCCCGAGCTGCATGCCTGTTTTAGCAGATCACTTCGCGCGATTCTCTTGACGTTTCAAGAGAAGCGGGGGCATGAAGTGCGACATGAAGCGCGACACGTGGGAAATTCCCGTCGATAGGTCGTTTAGAATAGTTGCACGCCTTTATCACGGAGTATCAAATTTAACCCCGTGGAATAGGCGCGGCCCCCAAGTGTTACTAGCACTTGAGGGCCGCAGACCGGAGAGCAGAGCCCGCCAGCCTTGGAAAGCTTGGGTAATGCTCGCGAGAAACGAAAGGTTTAGCTACCGCTAACGGTACCCCGAAGGGGTACATCGCGTCAATGCGGGGCCTATCCGCTCGCTCGCGCCCATGTTGGGCTTCGGGAACTTTTGTTCTGTCCGGAGCCAGCATGTCAAGTATCACGAACACCACTACGCAACCGATCAACGACGCCCCGCGCGCCGCTTTGACGATCCTGCGCCGCCCACAAGTCCAATCCGCAACGGGGCTGTCCTGCGCGGCTATCTACGCCGCCATGTCGCGTGGCGAATTCCCGCGCCCGGTGCGACTGACCGCCAAGGCGGTGGGCTGGCGGTCAACAGATGTGAGCGCCTGGATCGAGTCGAGGCAATCATGAGCGAGCGACCGGTTTACGGGAACCGGTGGCCTGCTGGTGAGTCCCCAGCCAGCGATTTTCTCTACGGTGAAGTACAGGCACGTTTGCTTATCTCGGCCATAGAGCGTGGCATCGCCGGGCCTGATGCCTTAGCCGTCACCCTGCGCGACCTACTCGCCAGTAAGGGCCGGGCGATTCCGCCAAGCCATCGCCGCCGAGGCTTCTGCTTGACGCTGCAGCAGCAACTACAAAAACAAAACGCCCCGGGCAGGGAGCGCTTTGAGAGACAGGCTGAGGAGCCTTCGCACCCCGGAGGACACGATGCATAGATCGTACCTCAATTCCCATCAAGATTGCAATCTTGATGCGTATCGCGGCGCCCCGCTTATCGGGAGGGCTCGCAAATGAGCGCAGTTCCCATCACTGCCGAGCCGCTAGCGTTTCCGGTGCCGGACAAGCCCGCAATGCTGAACGCCCTGTCGGCGCTTTTCGACCCAGCCGACGTGATCGAGCTAAGAGCACTCCCGCGCGGCAGGAAGCGCACAGATGCGGGGTACTTCGACGGCGAGCATAGGGAGGCACTAGCCGATGCGGCGGTACGGCTGAACCGCAACGGGGCCGCCGTCTACGTGACGCTGAACACGATCGACCCCCAGCTACTCGGCCGCTATCACAACAGGATCGAAGATTGGGCGAACGACACGGCGACCGATGCCAACGTGATTCGTCGGCGCTGGCTGCTGGTCGACCTGGATCCGGCGCGGCCGAAGAATACCGCCGCTACCGACGCGCAAGTGCAGCAGGCGCAGAGCCGCGCGCAGGACTGCTACCAGTTGCTGAAAGCCAGGGGCTGGCCTGAGCCGCTGGCCGGAGGCTCTGGCAACGGCTGGCACCTGCTGTACCCGCTGGACTTGCCCAACGACGCACAGAGCACGGCCCTTGTGAAGGGTGCGCTTGCGGGGCTTGCTGCCCGCCTTGATGACGCCGTGGTGAAGATCGATCAATCGGTTTTCAATTCAGCGCGCATCACAAAACTGTACGGAACCGTGGCGACAAAGGGCGATCACACCGCGGCCGCGCCTTGGCGAGTGTCCCGGCTGGTATCGATCCCGGAGCGCGGCCCGGTAGTGACGCGTGAGCAGTTGCAGGCGCTCGCCCCTGTGAGCACTGCCGCCGGCTCGTCTACCGAGCAACGAACGCAAGGCGGGTTCGATCTTGGCAGCTTCCTGGCACGGTTGAACATCGACTACAAACAGGACCACCATGAAGGGCGGGAGCGGTACCGGCTCGCGCACTGCCCGTTCAGCGAGTCGCATGGATGGGGCGAGTCGGCCATATTCCAGTCGCCCGATGGGAAACTTGGGTTCCTCTGCCAACACAATTCCTGCAGCGGTAAGACCTGGCGGGACGTACGTGCGTTGATCGACGGGCCGCGCGCTCAGGGCAACGGCCACGCCGTCGATCTTTCCGGGCTCATCGGGACCATAGACGCGCAGCCCAGCCCCAAGGCGCCCGAGCCCAATCTGTCCGACGAAGCCCGCAAGCTCGCGGGAGCGCTAGCCGTCATTCCGAAGTCCGCCCGGCACGACCGGCACCCGGCGGAGCGAGTGATCGGATGGGCGCTGCGCCATGAGTCGTCGGGGCTGACAGAAGCCGAGGGCGCCTCGCTGTGCTCGAAATGGGACACGCGCACCGGCGCCGGCTCGATTGCCGCGTTTCGAGCAGCAGACCCCGACTACCAGGCGACATCGCCCATTACTGTCGCGTCGATCTACGCGCTTGCGAAGGCGCACGGATGGAGCGGCAGCCCGGAACCCGAGCCTTGGCCTGAGCCGCTGCCGATTCCGTCATCGCTGCTCGCTGTCGCCGCGTTCGATCTCGATCTGCTGCCCGATGCCCTGCGCCCCTGGGTAGCGGATATCGCGGACAGGATGCAATGCCCGGTCGACTTTCCTGCGGTTGCGGCAATGGTGGGGCTTTCGTCCGTGATCGGCCGCAAGGCGTGCATCAGGCCGAAACGGCACGACGACTGGGAGGTAGTGCCCAACCTGTGGGGCGTGGTTGTCGGGCGCCCGGGAGTCATGAAAAGCCCGGCTCTGGCCGAAGCTCTCCGCCCGCTCGATCGGCTCGCCGGGCTGGCCGGTGATGCTTACAAGAAGGCGATCGGCGACTACGACATCAAGACGACGCTGGCGGGAATGAGCGGCAAAGCCGCAGAGGCGCAGGCGCAGAAGCTCGTCGCGCAAGGCAAAACCTCGGACGCAGAGAAGGTGTTGATCCGCGCGGCCGCTGCTACAGCCGACGCGCCCCCAGCGCTGCGCCGGTATAAAGTCACCGATTCGTCCGTGGAAGCGCTCGGAGAAATCCTGATCGAGAACCCTTGGGGCACGCTCGCCTATCGCGACGAGTTGCACGGGCTGCTACGAAGTTTGGACAAGGAGGGTCAGGAAGGCGCCAGGGCGTTCTACCTGCAGGGCTACGACGGCAACCAGGGCTACACGTTCGATCGCATCATGCGCGGGCGAAACCTGCATATCCCTGCCGCCTGCATCGCGATGCTGGGAGGCATTCAACCCGGCAAGCTGCAAGCTTACATTCATGACGCAGTGTCGGGCGGCGCAGGCGACGACGGGTTGCTGCAGCGCTTTGGCATGCTCGTGTGGCCCGACGTAGGTGGCGAATGGCGCAACGTCGATCGCTGGCCAGATACCGCAGCCAAGACGCGCGCCTTCGACGTGTTCCGGCGGCTCGACTCTATGGCGCCGGGCATCGACGCCGAGAGCGGCGAGCCGGAGCCTGCGGCCTACCACTTTGACGACGACGCACAGACGACGTTCGAGGAATGGCGGGCGCAACTCGAGGTCGCCCTGCGATCGGGAGATCATCACCTGGCGCTGGAATCGCACCTGTCGAAGTATCGAAAGCTCGTTCCGGCGCTGGCGCTCGTTTGCGCGCTGGCAGATGGAGAGGCCGCCGTAGGCGAGAGATCACTCCTGCGTGCGTTGGCATGGTCGGACTACCTGAGAACACACGCCGAGCGGGCCTACGCCGCAGGGGCGATGCCTGCGACAGAGGCCGCCGCCGCACTGCTCGCGAAGATACGAGCAGGTCAGGTAGCGGACGGCTTTCGACCGGCGGACGTGTATCTGAAAGGCTGGGCCAGGCTGAACAGTCCGGAAGCGGTGCTCGGGGCCGCCAGGCTGCTCTGCGATCTGCACCACGTGCGCCGAGTGGAGACGAAGCCGTCGGGCTCAGGCCGCCCGTCGATCACGTATCAGGTCAATCCCGCGACGATGGCGAGCCGCTGACATGGCGTACCTTGAACAGCTAAAAAAAATTTCGGAAGGGCCATGTACCCTACCTAAAGAACAAAAACAATTCGCAGATATCCATTGTTTAGGTTTTTTAGGTACCCGGCCCGGTGCTTTTCACAAAGAGGATGGCCTGCCAGACGCGCTACTGCAGATGCTCGATGGCTGCCTCGCCGCGGGCCTGTACGACGCCAACGAGCGCGCGCTTCTAGTCCGACTGTTCGATGATGACGAGGCCGGCGTCGCCTCGCTTATCGAGGACATGCACGCGAGGATCGATCGCTGCCGAACATGCCAGCACTTCCGCCGGCCGGGATTGTCCGAAGGTTACTGCGTAACGCGCGGTGACCTGCCCGCCGCATATGGCCTGTTGCGCGAACAGCCCGCCGATCGCGGTGCCTGGTGCTCAGCGTTCGAGGTTGCAAGGGCATGGCGATGATCAACGCCGGGCGTGGGGCGCGAGCCCCTGCAAGCCAAGCCATCGACGCAGGAGGAAGTGTCACTACGCGGGCAATGCTCGAGCACAGCACGCGAGTGGATCGCGCCTGCTGTTGGCCTGGCTGACGACGGAAGCCGTGCGGACGCAAAACCGCGAGCTGTTCCTAGGGGCAGCAAGCCGGGCGCTGGCACTGTCACCCCCATGGCGGCCAGAAAAACCGCGCCATCGGGCCAGAGATCGGGCCTGGTGCCTGCTGGCGACGTGCATCAGGCGCTGAAGATTCGGGCTGTTTAGGAGCGCGCCACCGTGGGCGACCTGATCGAAGCCTGGGGCCAAGAAGGCGTGCTAATCTGGATCGGCGGCCTCTACTCGCCTCACGGCGCGAGACGGTTGAAGCTGTTGAACGTGGACAAGGGCAACCGTTTATCGTGCCTTGCAGCGGGCGACGACCGTCCCACTTTGCGAATAGCTTATGAATGCACCACTTCCACGCTTCTACCGTTCCGGCGACTTGCCGCCCCGCCCCGACGACATGGCAAAGGTGCGCCGCGCCTTGCAACGTGGAGCGCTGGCCAGGCAAGCCCTGATCAACCGTGCTGGGGTGTCGCAGACGCGCACCCTTTGCGCGATCGACGCCCTTATCGCCGCTGGCGAGGTTGCCTACGACACCGA
>CAJDTU010000072.1_pt1 | contig 14202 bp, 8 predicted proteins | sample 7389901 | NCBI WGS metagenome assembly CAJDTU01 (sample SAMEA7055649, study PRJEB34461) | soil metagenome | biome: terrestrial ecosystem; feature: Peninsula; material: soil | place: Antarctica | collected 2016
GGGCGCTCTGGTGCCGCCTTTACATCTTCCCTTTCTCAGCCCGCGAAAAAGTGAAAACCCCAGCAGGTCGGCGCGCTTTTCCGATCGCTGTGCCAGCCCGTGTTATATGCGGCTACTCCACTATCCGCCAATCGGGCACGGCGCGCAATGGCACCGGACGGGTAGCAGGGGCGCGGCCTGCTTCATTGCGCCATTCGCATCATTTCTGGCTTGTCGGCGAAGAGCTGACCATGGCCGGCATGGGACCGTCACGGATGTCTGATTTGCCTCCAGGCGCAACCAGCAGAAAGCATTTCAATTAGCTTGGAAATTTGCATTATGGAATTGAGATCCGGCGTCGGCGGCACAGCGCGCAGCTGAAGGCGATGGTGCTGGAGCAGTGTGCGGCGCCTGGTGCGTCGGTGGCGAAGGTGGCGATGTCGCATCGGCTGAACGCGAACATCACGCATCGGTGGCGCAAGGCGCGCGCCGCACCTTCCGTCCTCGTTTCCGCCTGATTTTCCAACTTAGCCGAGCACGATGACCTCCGGCCGGCCGTTCCACTTGGTCGTGGCGCAGTACGCGCAATGCCTGGCGCTAGTCAGCAGCACGCAGGTGCCGCCTACTTCGTCGGGCGCGGGACTGTTGTCACGGAGGATGAGGAAAGGCCCCTGCTGTTCGCGGGGCCAACGGGCCGCCTCGGGTCCGACTGCCGACGCGAGCCATGACGCCAACGGCGCGCGGCCGGCATCGCCCAGCGCGCCGGCGAGCGTCTCGACGCGCGCGGCAATCGGCGCCAGCGACGTGTAGTTGAGCCGTAGCACCAGCATTCGCACCTCGTCCTTCCGCGCGGTCTCGCAGGCCAGCAGCACCACCAGCTCGAGTTGCGCAGGATCGACCGGTCGCTTCGGCGAGAACCGGTGCAGGCAGATCAGTACCGTGGCCGGTCCCTGCGCCAGAAGCGAGGGCAGGTCGGGGTGCCCCTCCACCGCCTCGAGGACCTGAGGCACTGGCTCTTCCATCAATTCCTTCGGGCCGCTCGTCCACACGTCGCACGGCCGAATCGACGGCGCATTTGCCAAGTCACGGTCAGGCACCGTGACCTGGTGATCGATCCACACGTCTTGCGCCGAGCTGCTGTGGGCGCGGTAGTACACGCGCTGCGCGGAACGCAGCGCCGCCCACACGGCCGCCGGCACCGTGATGGGCCCCGGCCGGACCATGCCGCGCTGCCACGAGGCCCAGCTCGCCGTGGCGCCGGCAGCGGTGGACGTCTTGCCGAGGTTCTCAGGCGTCGCGGCGAGTTCGACCGCACACCACCGCGCCGGATCGTCTGTCACGGTGAGCGTCGGCGCAAGTCCTGCGCGATCCCACAGGACTTGCGCGAGGACGCCAAGTTCCGGCATGTGTCTAACCCGCGCGATCCCAGAGCGCATCGTCCCGCGAATGCGACCCGAGCACGCGCGCGAGAGCCGAGCGCCCCGAATCATCCAGCGCCTGCCGCCGATCGACGAGCTTGATGCGCGGCGCCCGCGCCGCTTCGTCGTCGGGCGTCGACGACGTCAAGTTGCGCCATTGCCGCGAGCGATCGGACACGGTCAGCACGCGATAGTAGAGGATCGGGCCTTTGTTCAACCGACGCCAGACCAATACCGGCAACGTGAACACCGAGGTCTGTCCTGCGGCGCCTTCAAGCAAGCCGAGGTCCGGATCGCCCCATGTGCCGTAGAAGTTGTCGTCGCTGCGCTCTTCGCGCGAATCCTTGCCGAAGAGTCGCCAATGGATTGCGACCTCGACGGCGTAGTAGCGGTTGACGCCCTGATTGATGCGGAAGCCCGGCGGCGGATCGGCGCGGCCCAGGAGCTCCGGCCCGTCGATCGTCGGCAGGCCGCGCGTTGCCACCTCCTGCATGGGCTCGTCGGTGCGGGCGGATCGGCTGGCGCGCAAGCCCCGTGCCCACGAAGCGAACTGGTCGTCGGTCATCACCGCGCCTTCATACACCCAAGTCGAGAAGCTGCCGCCGACGTCGATGTGCACGCTCGTGGGTCCAAGCCCCAATCCGATGTCCTCGTGGATCGACTCGAGCGCCGCCTTGGCGATGTTGAGCGGTGTGACGCCTGAAGCGGCCGCGCGTACGACCGCCGCCCGCCCGGCCAAGTGCTCGCTTTGCGGATCGCCGTTGAGCGTCGCGTTGAGCGCCGGATTGCGATAGGCTGACTCCACAACGAGCGGCTCGCCGAGCGAACTGCGCACCGCTTGCAGGGCCTCGACCAGCGAGGGTGCAATGCGTGCGTAGCGAATGCCCTTCGCCATCAGTTCCTTGACCTGAAGGTTCGTAGACAGCTTTTCCGCTTCCCGTCCGCGCACTTCGATCAACGGCACGATGCCGTTGGCGACCGGATCGGAATAGTCGATGCCGTCCTGCGGCGATTCGACCGCGCGGAACACGGCGCCGCTTGGGTAAGTGAGCTCTTCCGGCCCGCTGCCACCTCCACCTCCACCTCCACCTCCACTGCCATCAGTGACCACGATCGACGGCGCGGGCCCCGACGTTGGATAGGCGGCGTAATTGCCCCACTGCTCGTCACTTGCAAAATGGCCGCGGTAGTAGACACGCCCGGATGCGGCAAGCGCCGACCAAGTTGACGGCGGCGGCGAATACCGCGTATCAGAAGTTAGGCCCTCTTCCCATGAGCCGTACCAGTTCGACGCCGTGCGCTGCCCTTCGTTCGCGTCGTCCATCAGGTTCTCGGACGTTGCGAGTTCGACCGCGAAGAACGAGTGCGGGCCGAACGAGGCGGTGAATTCCGGTGGGGTGTCGGCGCTGGCGCTGTCTGGCCCCGTCAGCGTGGACTGGGCGACGTTGCCCCCACTGCCGCCACTGATGGTGACGAACGGCGCGTCCTCGGCGTCGGCGCTCACCTCATAGTTCGCCCAGTTGAGATCGTCGGCAAAATGGGCTCGGTAGAACACGCATTTGGAACTCGCGAGCGCTGACCACACGTTCGCCGGCGGCTGCCACGTCGCCTCGGTGCTGAAGCTGTCGCTCCACGTCTCGTAATACGTGGAGCCGCTGCGACCGGCGCTGTTGGCGTCTTCGAAAAGGTCCCGTTGCGTCGCCAACTCCATCGCGTAGAACGCATGGGAACCGCGGTCGACGGCAAATGACGGCACGACGCCCGCGGTCGCGGTGGCCGGCCCCGAGATCGACGGACCGGCGCCAGGCGCCGGCTTGCCCGCCGCCTGGCTGACGGCGGCGAAGGCGTTGACGCGGCCAAATCCGAACTCGGCGTGGTGGCCGCTGGCGTCGTACGAACTCGCGCCGCCGATTTTGTCCGCGGTCGATTTGAGAATCTCCTTCACCTGATCGCGCGTCAGGGTGCGATCGGCGGAAATCACCAGCCCGGCAATGCCCGCAACGAGCGGGCACGCGGACGACGTTCCGCCGAAGCGCGCCGTGTAGTCGCCTGCTGCGTCGCCGACTGCCGCATCGCCGGTGTTGTAGCCAGCAGCCCCGCGCCGGTCCGTGGTGAAGATGCGGCGGTCGCCCGCCGCGGCATCGCCGCTCGACGGTGCGCAGATGAAGATCTCGGGCCCGAAGTCACTGTACGGCGACCGCGTGTCGCGCTCCGACGAGGCGGCGATCGCCATGACGTCGGAGTTGCTCGCGTAACCGTCATCCGATACCAGCTCGTTCCCGTTGCCGGCGGCGAAGAACACCGGAATGCCCTTGCCGCCGCGGCCCGCGGTGAGGCAGTAATGGATCGCTGCGCGCACGTTGTCGACAAGCGAGAAGGGACCGGCGTTGTCCGGCGGGCCCCAACTGCAGCTGATGACGTCGGCACCCTTGTCGGTCGCCCAGCGGAACATGTTCGCTTCGTCCGCGACGCCGAGCAGCGACGGCGTGCGGATGGGCATCAACTTGCAAGCCGGCGCCGCGCCTGAACACTTGACGCCCGCCGCGGCCGCGACGCCCGCGCATGCGGTGCCATGCTTATCGTCATCGGCCTTCGGTGAGGCGTCGGCCACCTTGTTCTGGAAGTCGAACTGCGGACCTAGCTTTCCGGAGAATTCCGGGTGCGCGACATCTATGCCGTCGTCCAGCACCGCGACCATCACCGCCGGATCGCCCTTGGTCACCGTCCAGGCGTCGATGACCTTGGCCACGGTGAGGTGCCACTGCCGCGACACGAAGTCGCCATCGCGCTCCGTGACGACATCGCGCGCGACGGCCTCACGGTTCTGCAACAGGTCGGCGGCGCCGCGCCACTGCCTGCGTTCGATGAAGTCCGGGTGCGCGAATTCGCACAGGCCTGTCTCGAAATAGTAGTTCGACATCGCCACCGGGCCGGTGTCGCCTTCCGCGGTTTTCGTCTCGTACAGGAATCCATTGCGCACATAGCCCAAGCGCTCGACAGTGCGCGCACCGCTGCGCTTGTCGATCTCATCGATCTGCGCTGGCGTGACATCGTTCCGGAACGCCACAACAAAGCGCGGCGTGAGGAAGCTCAAGTTGTCGTCGCCTTCCATCCGGTGCACGGCGCGCGCGGCAAACTGCACCGGCTGCTCCCGCTCAAGATCACGCACGGCGCGCTCGACGGCGACCGGGTTGGCGCCGGTCGATGCGGCACTCGCGGTCGTTTGATACACTTGCAGCCCGTACTGAGGGATGAATGCAATGGGCCCCGCTTCCTCGTTCAGGAAGCGCCGCGCGGGCACGGACAGCATCGCATCGTCACTCTTCTGCCCCGGCAGGAAACAGACGGCGAAGACGTCGGGGTCGCTTGCGAGCGGCACGCGCTTGCCATTGTTGTAGTAGTAGCTGGTATGGTCTTCGGTCCGGGTATTTGCCATGATGCTCTGCTCCTTGTCGTTGCGGCCGAACGACCGTCAGGCCACGAGATCCCATTGGATGTCCACCAACGCGCCGGGGCACAGTGCCCACGGCCTTTCCACACGATCGCCGGCGGTTGTGACGCGAACCAGCCGGTACTCGATTGCGGGCGACGACGCGCTGGAGCCGACGACCGACGACAGCGGCGCCGTAAACTCCACCGTGCCTATCCGGGGCATGGCCTCCGACAACAGCACCCGCTGCCCATCGCCGGTAACTCCGAGTCGCGCGTACACCTCGACGTCGCGAATGCCGCGCGCTGCGTAATTGATGCCGCACGTGAAGATGACGTTCGTGCTGACGTCTTCCATATAGACGCGGCACTCCTCGAGCGTGCGCGGCCCTGCCGCGGCAACGCTATAGACGACCGCAATTTCCGCATCGCGGTCCGCGGCGGCGATCACCGCGCTCGCGCCGGGCTCGAGATGCGCGCTCACCGCGACCTCCGTTGCAGCGGCGGTCGCGACGTACAGCCGCAGCAACGAGACGTCGAGCGCGCGCTCGATCCTGTTGGTGAGCGCGACCTCGCCGGTGCGACGCTCGGCGGAGACCGGACCTGCGCCCCACGGCCCCCCGATCTGTCCCAACGCGATCTCGAGGTCGGACTCGAGCCGCGACGAGTCCTCGAAGCTAAACGCGAGGCGACCGAGCACGCCGCCCTTCTCGATCGCGCTGCGCAAGACGAGCGCGTCGGCGATCGCACATTCCAGTACCACCTGCACGCCTTTGCCAGTGACCGTGAAGCGCGGCGGCGTGAGCGCGCTCGCGAGAGGTATCGTCGGCAGGTCGGTCTGGGTCGCGACCTCCGTCGGCAGGTTGAACTCGATGGTTGCCGCGGACGCGTATGCGACAAGCGCAGCGCGCAGCGCGCGCACCTCGTACTGCGGAATATCGGGTTCGACGGTCGTGACGAAGCGATACCGATTGTTCGCGACGCTTGCCGGATCCAGCACCGCGTAGACCATCGCGGCCGGCAGATACGCGCGCTCGTGGGTGGGCGGATAGCGCGCGATCCGATAGGTGCGCGGCAGCAACAGGAAGCGTCCCGGCTGCGGCAGGCAGCGGTAGACGCGGAACCAGGTATTCGCCAGCGCGCCGATTTCCTCGAACAGCCGATGGGGCGCCGTGCCCAGGCGGAAGGCGTCCTGGCAGCCGATCGACTTCCAGCCCGTGTCGAGCTTCTGCCGGTACAGCGTTCCAAACAGATTGCACGGCATCAGCACGTCCGCGGCGCCCTGCACGCCGACGCTTTGCTGCACGTATTCGTGCTCGCGCAACGGCGGCCGTACATCGATGATGGCCGGGCGGATCATGACCGGCAGCGGCTTCTGCACGACTTCGGCAATCGGGCGAGCACGCGCGGCCTCCGGACGGACGCCGGCGAGCGGCTGCGCGGCCGTGATGGCGACAGGCCGCGCCACTGCCATCGCGGCGCCCCCGCGTTCCTGCGGTGCGCGCCCGGAGGCGACGACGTCGTCCGCTTCCGGTACGAAGCGAATATGCGTAGCGCCGGCAGCAAGCACGCCCGCCTTGGCATCGAACACCAGCAGGCCGGCCTTTGTCCCATGCGCGCTCCAGTCGACGGGGATCAGCGCCTGCTTGATGCCGTTAAGCGGCTTGACCGTCGAGCCCTTAACGACGCGATAGCATTCGTAGCGGAACGAGTAGCGCAGCGAGGCCTGTTCATCGCCTTGGAATCCTGGCGACGCGAGCACGCCATAGACCAGGCGCACCCAGCGATCGGCTATCGCGAACGTCGCGACGATCTCGCCACCCGCGTGCTCAATAGTGCCGCGTAACGTCGTGCGATTGCGCGAGTTGTCCGCGCTGTCCACAAAAGGAACCGACAGCTCGACGCTCACGTCGAGCATCGCGACAGGTTGCGCCGGCGGATTGCCGACCGCCGTCAGCGCCGTGCGAACTTCCTCCGGCACCGTCGGTCGCAACGTCACACGCACAATACCGCCCAGTGCAGCGTCGCCGCTGCTCGCGGTGCCGATCCGCTCGAACGAAAACAGAAATGACGCGCTTTCTGGTTCGCTCGCGGGGTCCGGCGCGACGATCTCCAGCGCCGGAACGTACCAACGTCGCGTGCCGTCGAGCCGGTCCGGAAAGAGAATCTCGCTACCGTCGGAGGTGACCGGCAGGTTACGCGCAGCATTGGTGCCAAGATAATCGAGCAGGCCATCTGCAAGCCACACCTGGCGCACGTCGCCCGACCGCATCGGCACCGGGCGCACGACGGGGCGTGCCGTCGCGGTCAACGCGGAGGCGTCCTGCAACGTCGCGTTGACCATCACCATCGACGATGCGCTTACACCGTCGGGCTCCCGGTCGGCGCGCTCGACCTCGCCCCGACAGAGCCGCGGCACCGCCCAGTAGCCGGCCTCGCCGCCGTCGGGCGCGATCAGCCGGACGAACTCCGACCAATCGCGTCCGTCGAGTGCCCGGCCCAGCACCTGCTCGAGCGGCGCTGAAATGCTGCGCTCCTGAGCCACCGGCACGGCGAGCCTCTCGTCATAGCGCCACTGGAATTCAGGCGCCGGGCGTTCGGTGAGCCGGTAGCGCCCCGACCCCGCGCCCCGGACTCTCGTGAAGATCATGCCACCGCTGCGCAGCAGGCCGCGGATTGCGACGCTCATAACTTCGGCTGGCGCCAGACCGGGCGGCGCAATCTCAATCGCCATCGTTCCCGCCGTGATCAATTGTTGCAACGCGCGTTCGAGCACGGCGGCGTCGAAGTCGGGCGCATCGCCCACGGCCAATGCAATCCCGTCGTACAGCGCCGCCCACGACGCGCGCAACGACACGCGCGCCGTCATCGGCGCCCGATCCACGACGACGACGGCCGACAACCGCATCCGGCTCTCGTGCCCGCCGAGCGCTTCGATAACCGCACGCGTCTGCGCCGCATTGAGACTTGCGGTCAGCGCCGCGCGCGCACTTGGTCCGGCCGCCGTGGCGCGCGCAATTTCAATTCCGGTGTCGAGCGCCACCAACAAGAACGTCGCTGATCGCGTGAACGCAGGCATCGCCGCCACGCTGGTCGCGGCGAGTGCACCGGCCGGCACGGCAAGCGTTGTGTCGAAACTGAGCTGCCCGCGCTCCATCAGCGGCAGGATGTCGCGCTCGTCCGGCCCGGGACGACGGGACAGGACGACAGTGAGCGAGAGCACAGGCCGGTCGCATCCGTCGCGTGCGAGCCACGGGCGGTTGGGCAGATAGACCCGCGCACCGCCGGTGCGTCCGGCGTCGACTAACTCCACGATGCCCTCCTGCGGCAGTCGCGACGACGGTCCCGCCACAGGCGCTCGCGCATCCGTGTCCGTGTCCGTGTCCGGAAGTTTCGGATCATCCACGGCAGACATGGCAGAAGCTCCATGGGACCGGGCCCGAGAAACTCGCGGCGGGCTCGGTGGTTGGTTTCTCGAGGACTGCGACTAGCCCGGCTGGCGAACCGGGTGACCCGGGCGGAACGAGGCGGTCAGCTCGAGACGACCCGTATCGCTGCTGGTATCGCGATTGGCCCGCGCACTTCTTCCTTTCGGCGGCGGCGTTGCCGCCGCGTCGGTGCGAGTGGCGCTCGCCGGCTTGCGCGGGTCGAGGTTGTATCCGCTCACCATTGCGCCGGCACCGGCCTCTTCCCGGGTCGAAGGCGGCGACCCGATCACAGGCTTCGGCCGCGAACCCGGAGGCTTTCCGGGCGAGGTGATCGCAGGGGGAGGGGGCATCACGTTGGTCGCCACACCCGTTTCGTCCTCGTTAGCCAACATCCGGCGCGTGACACCGGGATCGTCCGGTGTCGGCACCGACACCATCAGCGGTCCATTGCCCAGGCCCTTGTTCCATGGCCCGACCCATTCCAATCCCTTGGCGAAGATGCTGCCCTTGACGACGACACGTACGCGGTACTGGTAGTCGACCTTGAAGTCCGGGTCGCCGGTGAAGATCTTCCAGCGCCGGGCGACGTCCTGGTCGTCCGCCTTGTATGAGAACCGCACGACCGGCCGGTCCTGGCCGTCGAGTGTCTTGCCCGCCGCTTGCATTTCCACCTCGACGATTTGCGTGTTGTCGGCGAGCGCGACGTTGAGCCCCAGAGGTCCGACTTCGAGAACGCCGATGGAATCGGCACGCACCTCGATCGTGTTGTCGCTGTTGAGCGAACCGTTCTCGCCCGGGTCGAGGTCAATGACGTTGCGCTCGACGAACACTCGGTTGTACGGATTTTCGAGCGCGCTCGGTGGCTCGGTCAGGTGCACCTTGCGCTTGATGAACGCCTTGTCGGGGGTCCATCCCTGAGGCGCGTTGACGACATCGGCCGCGGCCTTCTTCGCAAATGCGGGCATCCACTTCGACGTGTCGCTCGTGTCCGTCGACTGGAATACGTTAGCCGCCCACTGGATGGCGCCGCGCGTGTCGGGATAGCCGACTTGGCACGATAGGAACGACACCGGATCACCGACCCATTTCTGCGCCGGGTCCGGCCAATTGACGACCGGCTTGACGATGCGGGCCACCTTGCGGTCCCAGTCGTCGAGGTAGACGGTGTCGAAGTACTTGCGCTCGGAATCAGGGTCACGCTTCAGGTCGTCGAAGAAGCCCTCGAGTGTGCTGCTGACGACATGCAGGCGGTTGTAGCGGAACTGCCGCGTTTCGTTATACGTGAGGTTGACCATCGTCTCGTCGCGCCGGAACTTCAGCGCCAGACCGCCGCCATACCCGAAGAGACCGCTCAGCAGGCCGCCGCCGTCGGACGCCTGCGCCGGTTCCACCTGCGGAGCCGGCTGGAAGATCACCTGCTTCGCGAGGTTGGTGAACTGCTCGGTGATGAGGTCGATCCGCTTGTTGATCTCGTCCTGCATCTTGTCCGCGCCGGGTGCGGTGCCGTCGATCAGCAGGTCGACCGTGACGCCGCCGCTGATGCGCAAGTTGTTGAACTCGGCCTTGATGTCCGCGGAGAACCACCACGCGCGGCCTTTCGCTGCAGCGGAGAAATGCGTGAACACACGCTCCCAGTTGCCGCTGATCGTCAACTTGATGTTCGTCGACCACACCGGGATCAGGAAGCTCTGCACGACCGAGACCGGCGAGTAGGCGCCGCGGAATCCCTGCCAAAGGATCGCAGTCGGCAGCGTACCCAGGAGGCCGCTGAAGGCGTGCTCCGCCGCCGGATCGAGCGGCCCGGGACCGCTGCCCTGCAGTCCCCAGTACCAGGGGTCGAGCGCAGAACCGCCAACGTCACGGTCGTAGCGCATGTCGTCATCGAGCCGCGCACTGGAGGGCGCGTACGTGACCATGTCGCCGCGGCTGCGCCGGATGAAACCCAAGTCGCTGCGTTGCCCGGGAGGACCGCCCGCTGGAGGTCCTCCCGGGCCGCCCCCCGCCCCCCCGCCGCCCGCCGGCGGCAGCTGGGCGTTGCCCGGCACGGGCGTGGGCGACTCGATGGGAACGGACCCGTCCGCGTTCGGCGAAAGATTGGTCATTGACACGCGGCTCGCGGAAACGGGCGTCGGCGCGAACGCCGGAGTGACGTTCGACCGCAGGCCCCAGAACTTCCGGCTGTCACCCTGCAAGCGCTTGATCAGCGCCTGCTTGGCACTCTCCAGCGCGGCCAGTGGCGGCGCAGTCGTTGTGGTCACGGAGATCACGCCGCCGGCGGTCTCCCGCGTGCCGGATACACCCACGTGCGTGGCCCCGCTCTGCACGCCGACGAAGTGCATCAGTCGGAACTTGTAGTCGCCGCTGAGCCCGCCTTGCCCCCCTTCGCCACGGCGCGCGATACGCACGGCGCGGGGTACCCAGTAGAAGAACGGCGGCTTGCCATCGCGTTGCAGTTCATCGTTCTTGACATCCGGGAGAAACAAGATTTCGTACCGCTGCCCGTCGCTGTTGACGCCTACAATTTCCTCGCCACCATCGAAGGTGGGCCCCATCGGATTTGTCGCCATGTCGCTTGCTCCTCGGTGTAGTACATAGCACGGCGGGTGGAACGGGTTGAGTTCTTGTACTCACCGCCAACCAGCGGATCGCCGTTATTGAAGCTGTCAACGTATTCAACGCTCACGTTGGCATTGCTCCATTTCACACGGCACTCATCTAGCTTGAAGTCCGTGTAAGCAGAGGCGGGCTGCGTTACCGACGAGGCGGCGACTCCGGCGACTCCCCCACTTCAGTGCCCAGACTACGGTTGCGTTGTCCATCTCAGCTACCTCCATTTGGAGTGGCGTACTAGTCCCATTAGCATACGAGCAACTGGCGCAACTTGCTAGGGGCTTTGTGAGGCTTGTCAGCAGCAGATAGGACTGTCCGGTTCGGTAGCAAATAGATAGTCCGCTTTCTGTTGACGTTGGTTGCGGTTGAACAGATCCAGCACGATGGTCAGGTACAGCCAGCCTTCGCCGGTCTGGATGTAGGTGATGTCGCGTGTCCACACGCGGTTGAGTGCCTCGGGCGTGAAGTTGCGCGCCAGCAGGTTGGGCGCTCCTGGCATCGAGTGCTTGGAGTCCGTCGTCGCCTTGAAACGCCGCTTGTGCCGTGCCCGCATGCCGTGCTCGCGCATCAGCCGCTCGACCCTGCGCAGGCCGATCCGATGTCCGCGGCCTTGCAATTCACGGTGCATGCGCCGCGAGCCGTAGGCGGCCCTGACTTGGGCGTGGATGCTCTTGATCAATACCACTGCCTGCGGGTCGCTCAGGCGGGTGCGATCAGGCTTGCCGCCACGATGCCAGGCGCGGTAGCCACTGACGCTCACAGCCAGCATCTCGCACATGTCGGGCAGCGGATAGTCGCGGCGCTGCGCGTCGATCCAGGCGTACTCACAGCGCATCCTTGGCGAAGTACGCCGTCGCCTTTTTAAGATGTCGACGTGCATCTTCAGCCGCGCGTTCTCCGCGCGTAGCCGTGATAGTTCCATCTGCTCGGGCATCACCGGCTTGGCGCCTACCGCCCTGAGCTTGCCGGCTGCCGCGGCCTTCACCCAGTTGCGCAGCGTCTGCTCGACCAAGCCCAGCTCGCGTGCGGCAACTCCGACGCCGACCTCCTGGGCCCGCTTGACAGCCTGCTCCTTGAACTCGGCCGTGTACTCTTGCTTCGGTAACTTCTTCACTTCTCGTCCTTCAAGTCTCGATGCTAGCCACCCACCCTTGGAAGGCGACACTCGGCGGGCAGCTCATTTCTCTGTCCGAACTCCCGCGGGACCTACGCTGGGTCTCTCTGGAGAGCGTACCGGACACCAAGGCCGTGGACCAAGAACGAGAGGATCGCGATGACTCGTGCCTCTGTCGTTCGATGAAGCAGACGGCAGTGCGCCGCCGTCAAGACCAACTGAGGCGGACGCCCAGTCTCAAATTTACTTTCCATGAACGAACCAACATCGCCGAGAGTTCCCCACCGCCCGATTCGCGGAAATCAACGTAATCAACACGTTGCGCAGCGTCAGGCGCACCCCCGCGGGCCGAGTTTCAAAGCTGCCGTCACAAGAGTTTGAAAATTGCTTTCCGCTACGGGATTCCAGGGGCAAGGTCAGTCGAGCTATGCAACTTTGGTTTGCTGCGATCTGTGGGCAAACATGCAAGTGGCCTCATGCCACAGGGTTAGCAATGCCCGTCGGCGGCATGCAGCGAAGCCGATGATGTTCAACGGGCATCGGTAGCAGAGCGGCAAACGCGGCGGGCTGTAAACCCGTCCCCTTGTGGATTCGCTGGCTCAAGTCCAGCCCGATGCGCCAAAGCTTCTTCCTAGTCAGTAGGCTGGTTTTGGACGAGCCCGTCAGCGAAAGCTCTGCCGGCCGTTTTGCCGTTTTGCCGTTTTGCATGCTCATCAGAGGCCACCTCGAAGCACCAACAAGACAAATCCGCCGACAATGGGAAGCGTCGCTACTGCGATCCATGCGGTGCTAAGGCTGAGGAGTTTGCCGCGTTTCGGATTGAAATCGTCAAGCGGGTATATCTCTCGCCTTGCATGTCTCGCAATCTCGACATGGCGATCAAAGCGATTGTTGTGAATCACGACGACCAAGACGTTGAGAATGCCGATCATCAACGCCATCCCAGCTACCGATCTGCTTGTTAGAGGGTCGGTCGCCTTATCGATGGCCAACCCAATGAGGACAAAAGCAGCTGCCACGAGCAGCGCGGTCACCTGCGCTCTGAGTTGCTCATGGTCGCGAGCATGCGCGTAGTTCTCCTCTGCCACAATCTTTAAGGCTTCGAGCTTGAGCGGATCCATGGGCGTCCATCCAGATGAGTGGGAGACGGACATTTTGCGGCAACACGGTCAGCGCCTTCGCACGGCGCGGGGTTGGTTACAGCCGCCCAGAAACGACAAATGCGCCCCAGCCGAAGCCGGGGCGCGTGTAGCGTTCGTTCGGATGGTCCATCAATCGCGGCGGTCAAATTCATCCCGTTACCCACATCTTTCCTTGAATCGCATGCCTTCCACGCATGAGGCTACGCGTTGCAGGCCGATCCACAGCGACTTCACGCCGGGCTCTTGGCGTGTGGGCAGGGGACGCTGGTGACACGCAAAACGTTTCGTTTGTCATACCGTCCCAGTCCTTTTCTTTTTCGCTGGCCACGCCTCAGGCGTGAGGTGGATTTCGAGCCTCGACATAGGCACGCAGAACGGCCTTTTGATCGATGTAGTCGAAACTATAGTTTCCACCGACCCCGATTTCTGACTCGTCGATTGCCTCACCAGAGCTACGTGGGACGCCTCGCAACAATCGTTGCGTTGGTGCCTAGCCGCCTGATACCCAGCCTATGTGCAGCCACTACCATGCCGAAAAGCGCCGCCAGCAGATCGAAACGCGGTTCGGAGTCACGCTGCCGCCGAACTGGGAGCCGCCGCCCGGTGACCTGCACATTTACCCGACCCAGCTCGCCCCGATCGTGCGGCGCCCGCCCGAGCGGGATTCGGGCGACGAGGCGGTGCCCGAGATCGAGGTCATCGAAGCGCACTTCGGCTTGCTGCCTGGCTTTGCCAAGGATGTGAAGTACGGCACCCGTATCTACAACGCTTCTGGAGCCTTCTAACAGTTAAGAGCAAGGAGCTGCGGAGCTGCAGGAATAATGACTTGGTGACGCTATGTGAGCAGCGGCAGCGGTCAGTCGAACTCAAATCCGAACTGCTGGCCGGTGCCGACCCATAGGGAACGCTGGGCTCAGCCGTTGCGAAGGTCAGCAAAGGGATGCCGAGCCGATCTTGGGTGGAGGTCGCGCTACGGCGGCGCTCGGCCATTATGAAAAGGTCTCAGTTATGAAAAGTTCTCGCGCTTGAAATTGGGATGCTCCTCGACAGCGAGACTTTGAGCACCGCACGCCCTTCTCATA
>CAJDTU010000078.1_pt1 | contig 13581 bp, 11 predicted proteins | sample 7389901 | NCBI WGS metagenome assembly CAJDTU01 (sample SAMEA7055649, study PRJEB34461) | soil metagenome | biome: terrestrial ecosystem; feature: Peninsula; material: soil | place: Antarctica | collected 2016
GCTGCGGCGTCGACCCCAGCACCGCCTTTCGCTGGCGCCATCGCTTCTTGGCGGCGGCGTCCTCGCACCGCGCTGCGCACGAGGGCGGGATCGTGGAGGTCGATGAAACCTTCTTTCGGCAATCGTGCAAAGGACAACGCCATTTGTGGCGGCGCGCACGCCAGCGCGCTGGACCCGCGGCCCATTGGGAGCGCATGGCGGTGCTGGTGGTGCGTGACCGCAGTGGTCACGCCGCCGACTTCAGACTGGAGAAGGTGGACGCGCCCCATGTGACGGCTGTGCTGCGTCCCTTGGTGGAGCAAGACGCCGTTCTTTGCACGGATGGCGCTCGGGTTTATCAAGCGGTGGTCCGCACCTTGCGGTCTGACCCATCGGGCCATCAATGTCCAGCGCTCCATTCGGGTCGTTGACGGGGCGTTCCATATCCAAAACGTCAACGCCTACGACAGCCGCCTGAAGGGATGGATGCGCCGCTTCGACGGGGTGGCCACCAAGTACCTGGAGAACTACCTGGGCTGGCGGCGCATGTTGGAGCGCTACCTCCAGAACATCTCTCCGGTCGCCTGATTGCACGAGGCGATCGGGCGATTCCCTTCGCAACAGCTAATGCCAACATAGCCGCCTAGCTGATCACCACCCCAGGAAACCGATGACCGTGATACAGCAACTTCTTCTTTTGCATCGAAGAAGCTTACGCCACTGGCAACGTGACAATGCCGTCCGCCGGCATCGACGACTGCGCGCAGGTGACGACGTCAAGGCAGCTTCGACGAGCAGCCCATGTCCATTATTCCACGATCTGCGCCACGCAAGCCTTCATCACTGACCTTGTGTTCGACGTGCATACGAATTTCGGTGTCTGACCGATCGCTAGAAGGCGTGACGGACGCCGAACTCTACGGCGGTTGCACTCCTCGGAAGAAAGCCCATGGCGGCACCGGGAAAGCCCGGTGTCCCGCCCGCGGTGATCGCGGCATTGGCCAGCGTGCCCGAATAGGCCGGATCGTTGTGGTTATTCACTCGCGCCACCGTGGCGTAGAGCGCGGTGCGCTTCGACAGATTGTGGACATAACCCAGTGCGAGCTTGTCGACCCGCGGCGCGGTGCCGAACAGGAAAGGCAGACCGTCCTTGTAGCGAACCGAAGAGAACGCGAAACGGAACAGACCCAGGCCGACCGGCACGCTGGCGCCCAACAGGTAGCCGTCGTAGCGGTCGCTGTACGCGGGATAGTCTACCTGCCGAAATTCGAAGGCGGCACGCAACTGCGACAGCTCCCCGAAAAGCTTGAGCATGCCGAAGTCATAGGAGGCACCCAGATTCGCCACCTTCAGCGTGTAGCCTAGCGCTGCGGTGTCGATGAGGGTACTCTGCCCATAGGCGACCGCGACGTCGAAGGCACCGGCGGCGTAGCCAAATCGACCGCCGACATAACGGCCTACGGCGCTGTTGCGCGTGTTCGCAGGGGTCGGGCTGACTCTGGCGTTCTCGTGTAAGCCCAGCATCGCCTGCCCGTAGAAGCCGCCCGATCCGGTTGGCAGCAGGTAGGTAATGCTATTGCTGGCACGGTAGTGCTGGTCATTGGCGAGAAACGGCGCATCGCTCACCTGAGAAATGACGCTCGCGCCCGCACCGCTGGTCTCGAAGGGATCGAACACCGTGTCGGCCCAGAACGTGGGGGTGAAGTCGCGGCCGAGCCTGATCTCGCCGAACGGACCGCTCAGGCTGAGGGTGGATCGACGCGAGAAACTCACGACGCCTCCAGCCCCGGTGGCGTTTTCGAGTTGCGCCTCCAGCCAGAAGCCCGCGGAAAGGCCGCCGCCGAGATCTTCGGTGCCGCGAAAACCGAGCCTGCTGGCAGCGCTGCCCCCATTCTGCAGCGTCCACTGGCTCTGGCGAATACTTTGATTGGATATGCGTTCGCGCGCCGTTGTCCTGTAGTAGCCGATTCCCGCGTCGATCACGCCGAACACGGTGAGACTGCTCTGTGCGGCGACAACACCCGGCAGACATAAGGCACCCGCCCCCACGCCCAGAAGCGTCGAGGCGATCGCAGCGCGTCTTTTCCTCGGGGCGCCCGTTCGCGCGACTGGGAGCATGCCCGATAGACGGGACGAAAGGCCGAGGGCTTGATCAGTGCGCAATTCATTACTCCGCGATGAGGTCGAGCAAAGCAGGCTGGAGGCGCCAGTCCGGCCGATGTGGCCAGGGCCATGCGCCGGGCACATCCGGCGCATTGAAGTAACTCACCACCTTGAGCAGGGGTAGCTTCGGCAGCATTACCTTCAACTCGGCCAACTCCGCACGCTGGCGGTCAGCCCCGCGTTCCACACCGAGCTCCGCGACGATGACCGGCAGTCCGAAAGCCAGCACGCGGTCGTACTTGTCCTTCAGGATGCTGGTGATGGCGTGCCGGTCCCCCGCAGGCTGCACGCCGCAGCTCGGGCAGTCGAAAATCGAAAGGCCCACGTAGTCCGCATAGGCACGACCCGGGAAATACGCGCGCAGGTTGGCGTCGCCGCGAGGCGACCACACGAAGCGCAGCCGGCTCGCCTCGCCGCCGCGGCAGCGGCTGACGAAATGCTTGTACGCGCTCACATAGGCGGCCGCATCGCTGGTCGCCCAGGGATAGCGGCCTGCGGCTGCCTCCATCTCCTGTGCCCAGCGCACCAACACCGGTCCGTCGAGCGAGCGGAGCGTCTCGCAGATGCCGTCGATCTGCCGGTCGTAGGCGCCGAGGCGGATGTCTCGAAGCAGGGTCGGGGCGTGCTCCGGCGCCGACACCCAAGGCTCGATTGTGACCATCAACTCCCGGCCCCGGGCCACCGCATAGGCATGGCCGTCGCGCATCGCCTGCCCCACTTGCGGGTCGTTCCACGACACGAAAATATGTTCGATGTCGATCCGACCGCCCGTATCCGCGAAGAGGCGCTCAGGATCATAGACGCCGATGCGCACCGGCTCGGCCGCCGCGAGCGCGACCGGCGCTGCATCACTCCGCCACATGAGCGCGTTAGCGCCCTCGGCGAGCCGAGTGCTCATCCCGATGGCGAGCACCAGCGCCGCCGCTGTGAAAAGTCCGCGCCGGACCCAGGGACCGTCGCCCGTGACGAGCCGCAGCAGCGACTTGCGCTGGCCCTGCTCCCGGGAATGAGCAACGACGATCAGCAATGCCACGCCGAGGTACATCAATGCGTTGAACATGGAGAGGATGTAGAAGCCCCGTGCACTGCCTGCATCGGCAACCAGCAGCAGCGGCAGGCTGGACAACAGTGAAATCAGCAGATAGGGCAAAACCACGCGCAGCGGCGGCCGCGTTTCGACTTCGCCGCCCTTAGGCGTCACGCGGAAGGCGAACTCGCGCCCGCGCAGACCGTCGGCGATAGCCGATCCGATGCCCAGCAGCGACCAGGGCCAGCGCGCGAACATGAAGACCAGTCCTTCCCACGAGACGACCTTGGCCTCGAAGGGCCGGAAGCAGCCGGTGCGCTGGACCATCTTCATTAGCAGCAGAATGCTGGCCGTAACGGCGCTAGCGAAGGCCAGGTAGGTGCTGTAAGCGACGTTCGCCCAGACCCGGCCGGTCAGCAGCGCAATCACGGGCATGACCACCGTGGCTGCCATGCTAAGCGAAAAGAGCGGGTACCAGAGCTGCGCGAACAGGAACTGCGCCCGTAGGCGGGGCGGCAGTCCGCCGAAGTAGCGCCACAAGTACCTGAAGAGAATGATGCCCAGGCTCTTCGACCACTGGTACTCCTGGGTGGCCATGTCCGCGAAAGTACGCGGGCCCTCGCCGTGCGCGATGGCGTCGAGCGCATGCACCCCGCGCCAGCCCTTGGCGTTCATGATGAGCGTCGTGGAGTGGTCCTCCGCCAGCTCTGGCCCCAGGCCGCCGATTTCGCGCAGCGCAGCGGTGCGCACCGCATAGTGCGAACCAATGCACAGCGGCGCGAGGCCGCCGTTGTGACCGGCCTGCAGTGCGCCGTGCAGGGCGCCCTCGGAATGCATTCGCCCGCGCGCGGACCAGCTGCTCGCGGCGTTGCTGTCGCAGATGCTCGGCGCGGACACGTATCCAACGCGCGGGTCGGCGAAGGGCCGTAGCATCGCCTCGAGATACCCAGGCTCCGGTACATGGTCCGCATCTAGTTGCGGCACGAAGTCGTAGCGCTCGTAGCCGTAGTGGTCGTAGAAGTAGGCAAGGTTGCCTTCCTTGCAACGCGTGCGGCGCGGCCAGGAGGCGTTGTGGTATTCGCTGACGCCCTTGCGTGTGGAGAGCAACACGCCGTGCGCCGCGCACCATTCGGCGGTCTGGGAGCTCGGATCCTCGTCGGCCAGCCAGGTGTCGTGCGGATAGTCCTGCGCAAGCATCGCCTCCAATGTCGTCCGCACGATATCAAACGGCTCCGAGGGCGCCTTGGTCACGACCATGGCGACCCGCAGCCCCGGCGGGATCGGCCGTGCGGGGTCGGGTACGCAGGCACGCGAAAAGACCATCACGAAGTAGCCGGGGATGACGGTGATCCAGAACAGGATCAGGCAGTTGGCTACGAACCTGAAGCCATCGACGACATGTTCCGGCTGCAGCCACCACCACCAGAAAGCCGCGAGGCTGAGGGTCCAGCACCCGGCAGCCAGTCGGAACGCCAAGCGCTGCCGGTCGGACAACAGGGGGACCATGAACGAATGGACCTGCGATGCCGCATGCCGCCGAACGTCCCCGAAGTCCGGAAGATCGCTCGCTGTAGCTTGCGACGCCAGGATGCCAAAATCTGGCGCCGTACGCGTCATGCCGCGACGGTGCTGACGGAGCTGGTTCCGGCAGTTTGCAGCACGGAGGGTGGCGTCAGCGGCGCCATCAGGGCGATCTGCCGCAGCGCGAGCGTGCTTGCCGCGCGGCGCACCACACTCACCGGCTTGCGCCCGACGCGTGCATAGTGACGGAAGCCCTGGCCACGCACGGTCTTCTCGTCGAAGAGGTTGCGCATGTCGATCATCACCGGGTCCGCCATGTAGGCCGCAAGTTCGCCCAGGTCGCAATCCACGAAGTGCCGCCAGTCGGTCAGGATGAGCAGTGCATCCGCGCTCTTGATCGCACCGAGCGGCGTGGCGGACATGCCGATATTCGGCAGCAACTGCGCCGCCTCGGCGGGCTGCGACGGATCATAGGCGCGCACCTTGGCACCCCGCTCGGCGAGCGCGCGGATCAGGCCAATGCTCGGACTTTCCCGCACATCGTCGGTCTCGCCCTTGAAGGTGAGACCGAACACGGCAAGCCGCTTGCCCATCACCGAGCCGCCGCACGCCACCTCGATTTTTTGCAGCACGAGATCCTTGCGACGGGTGTTCGCCTCGATGGCCGCATCGACGATGCGCATCGGCACCACGTGCTGGCAAGCGATGGCCTTCAACGCGCGCGTGTCCTTCGGGAAGCAGGAGCCGCCCCAGCCTGGTCCGGCTTTCAGGAAGGCGCGACCGATTCGCCGGTCCAGGCCGATGCCGGCGGCCACATGCTCGACATCGGCGCCCACCGCCTCGCACAGGTCCGCCATCTCGTTGATGTAGCTGACCTTGACCGCCAGGAAGGCGTTGGCGGCGTACTTGATGACCTCGGCAGTCTCGATCGCGGTGGACATGACTTTGTGCCCGGCTTGCTCGAGCGGCGCATAAATGCGCCGCATGACCGCAGCGGCCTGCTCGCTCTCGGTGCCGAACACAATGCGATCGGGATGCATGAAGTCTTCGATGGCCGAGCCCTCGCGCAAGAACTCGGGGTTGGAGGCCACGGCCGCGATCATCCCCGGCTTGATGCAGCGTTCGACGATGGCCTGAACTTGCCGATTCGTGCCCACCGGCACAGTCGATTTGGTGACGACGACCGTGAACTGGTCGATGCTGGCCGCGATCTGCTCCGCCACAGCGACCACGAAGCGCAGGTCCGCGCGGTCGGTGTCCGAATGCGTCGGTGTGCCTACCGCGATGAAGACCGCCTCGCGGCCGCTCACACTGCCTGGCAAGTCGAGGCTGAAATGCAGCCGCCGGGCCTCAACATTGCACGCCACGAGCACATCAAGCCCGGGTTCGTAGATGGGTATGCGTCCTTCGTTCAGCGCGTCGATCTTGCGCTGGTCGTTGTCGACGCAAATGACGTCATGGCCCAGTTCGGCCAGGCAGGCGCCGGTCACCAGGCCAACATAGCCAGTACCCACGATAGCGATTCGCACAGTCATCTCACATCCTCCGGTTGTTGAACAAATTGATAAGTCGCGAGAATGTCTCCAGTGGTCTTCTTGTCGGCGTCGTCGCCCTGCGCCGACTTCTGGAACCAACGGGCCGCGGTCTGAACCATCGGGCCGATGTCGACATAGCGGGGTTGCCAGCCGAGCACTTGGCGCGCGAGCGCCGCCTCCGCGTACAAGGCCGGCGGGTCGCCCGGGCGGCGTGCCGCCAGCACCGTGGGCACCGGTGCCCCCATCACGGCCGCGACCGCTTCGATCAGGGCCAGCACCGAGGTGCCACAACCGGTCGCGAGGTTGAAGGCGCCGCTCGCTCCGCCACCCTCGAGGTGGGTCAGCGCGCGCAGGTGCGCATCCGCGAGGTCGCTCACATGCACGTAGTCGCGCACGGCAGAGCCGTCCAGTGTGGGGTAGTCGGTGCCGAAGACCGAGAACGCCGGGCCGCTGCCCGCGGCGGCAGCAATCGCCAGCGGAATGGCATGCGTCTCGGGTTCATGTCGCTCGCCGAGTTCGCCATCCGGGTCGGCGCCGGCTGCATTGAAGTAGCGCAGCGCCACCCAGCGAATGCCGTAGGCGCGCTCGTAATCGGCGACCATCTTCTCGGTCGCCAGCTTGGTGAAGCCATAAGGGTTCACCGGCTGCTGCGCGCTTCCTTCCGAGATCGGCAGTCGGCTCGGCACGCCGTAGGTGGCACAACTCGACGACAACACGATGTGCCTCACCGTGGCCCGACGCATAGCGTCGAGCAGCGCCTGAGTACCTCCGACGTTGACACGATAGTATTTGCTCGGGTCGCGCACCGATTCGCCGACATAAGCCAGAGCTGCGAAATGAATCACCACTTCTGGCCGGTAGCGTTGGAAGGCCGCGTCCAGCGCCTGCGGGTCGAGGATGTCGCCGACCTGCAACGCTCCCCAGCGCACCGCATCGCGATGGCCGGTCGAGAGATTATCAAAGACGATCGGCTCGTGCCCAGCCTGTGCGATCGCCTTGCAGGTGTGGCTGCCGATATAGCCGGCGCCCCCTGTGACGAGGACTCTCATACTCAGGCCACCCGCACATTACTGACCGGCGCCAACCATAGTTCGTTGATGAAATAGGCGATGGTGCTGCTCAGACCCTCTTTCAAGGGAATCGCCGGCTTCCAACCGAATAACTTGGCGGCCAAGTCGATGTTCGGACAACGTTGACGCGGGTCGTCCACCGGCAGCGGCCGGTTCTCGAGCGACGACGCAGACGCGGTCATCTCGATCACGAGGTCGGCCAGCTCGCGCATGGTGAACTCGCCCGGATTGCCGAAGTTAACCGGACCGGCCGGCGCTTCTTCAACACGCATCAGGCGGAAGAAGCCCTCGATCAAGTCGTTGACGTAGCAGAAGGAACGGGTCTGGGTGCCATCGCCATGGATCTGTAATGGCTCGCCATGCAGCGCCTGGACGATGAAGTTGGACACCACACGGCCATCTGCCGGGTCCATGCGCGGACCATAGGTGTTGAATATCCGGGCCACGCGGACGTCCACATCGTGGCGGCGCCGATAGTCGAAACAAAGCGTCTCGGCGGCGCGCTTGCCTTCGTCGTAGCAGGCACGCGGGCCGATCGGGCTGACCTGGCCCCGATAACTCTCAACCTGAGGATGCACTTCCGGATCGCCATACACCTCGCTGGTGGAAGCTTGGAAGACCCGCGCGCCGGTCCGGATCGCCAAGTCGAGACAATTCTTCATGCCCATCACGCTCGTGAGCATGGTGTGCACCGGGTCGACCTGGTAGGTAGGCGGTGAGGCGGGACAGGCGAGGTTCCAGATCTCGTCGACATCGATCTGGGGGATCCCGACTGACACGTCGGCCTCGATGAACTCAAAGCTGGAAGACTGTCGCAGATGGGCCACGTTCGCCCGACGACCTGTCATCAAGTTGTCGACGCAGAGCACATGTGCACCTTCTGCCACCAGCCGGTCGCAGACATGGCTCCCGAGGAAGCCCGCGCCCCCCGCAACAAGGGCGATCGGCCGCGCTTTTCGAACTCGAAACAATCTTGTCATTTCTATCTCCAGATGTGTTACTTCATCGCACCATTAAGCGAAGAAATCAACCAGCTGAGGAGCTTATTCGTAATAATAAGTAATTAATGGCAATAAATGAGTCTGAATTGAGAACTTTAATATTAAATTTTTCTCTGAGCTGGGCAGAGGGCGGACTTATATAACTGGTACCGTGCAAGTACATGTAACACGGACTTACAAGTCTCACCCTTAGCGCTAGTCGAGTTCGTTTTTATCTATCATCAAATTCGCTTCGGCGCCCCTGCAGCGCCTCACCACGGCCAATCCGCCGTGGCTTTCACCAAAGTTTCGGTCGAGCGCCGAGGCGTGCCCGGGATTCGGCCTTCGTGCACAGATGGCCCAGACGCTAATGGGCACGCTGACGCTGATCTCTGGGGCGAGAGTCATGAAGACCTTCAAGGACCCCTCTCGTCGACTCCGAAAGTTGAACGCCGACGTGACCGGGCGGGCGTTCAGCGCCTTCCCAGGCCCACGTCGACCAGCGATGCGCCTTGGGCGTCGACGCGGCCTTTGCAGCGCCACCCGGACCACGCGCTCGAGGGCAGAGTCGCCGTCCAGCACGGCTTCGGCGTAGTGAGCCGACAGTCCGGCCGGGTCCAGATTTGCGGACATGCGGCTCGCTAACCTTGCCCCCGGAAAACGGACACCACGAGGTCTGCTATTTTTGACCGGGCAGGCAGGATGAGCTGATCTTCGAACAACAAAGCTTTCCGCCCAAGAGGGCCGGGGATTCCCTCATCAGGATAGCCAATTCCGGCCGCACGCAGGCCATTGAGCGCATTACACTTAGTAAATGGCTGCTACCTCGCTGACGCCGTCTCCTCAGTCCGAGCGCTGGGAGGTGGGCGATCAACTTTGGTCGCGCGATGCGATGCTGTACGGGCGCGTCAAGTTTTGTCCCTATTGCGGCAAGGCGGAGTACGCAGCGCTGGGCGCTGGTGCGGCCAAAGCGAGGATCGAGCCCGAGCGCGGGACGCCGCCTGATCAAAGCGGCACCGTGGAAGCCATTGCGGTGGATTGTTTTGTCATGCCATCCCCTGTCCTTGTTCCAGTCCCTGTCCCTCGCCCCGTCGGCGGCGCCCAAGAGGAAGTGGGCTCCGGTTTGGCCCGCTTCGACTCCGCGGCTCCTGGGTGGCAACAGGATCTGCCCGCGCCGATTAGCACGCCGACGGTGGTGGCGCGTCCGGCCGCGGTCCGAAAGCCCCTGGCGATCGGCAAGGTCGCCGCGCTGGTTTTGATTGGGCTCGCCATGATGCTGGTCGCTCTCTATGTCAACAATCAGATCGAGACGGACAGGGAGTTCAGGGCAAAACTGGCGCAGGCGCGGAGCGCCTTGGGCGGCGGCGACGTCAGCGGCGCGCAACGCGCTCTCGCCGCCTTAGCCGCCGCCGACCCGGATGATCCTGACGTGCGGGCCTTCTGGGGCGAAGTCGACCAACGCATGCGAGAGCAAGCGGCTCCGCGTAAGCAGCTTCGCGAGGCATCGATGAACGCGGCCGAGGCGCTCAGGCTTGGCGACCCCGCGCAGTCTCCTGCCAAAGCGCCTGCGGCAGAACAGCCGTTCGTCGCCGTCCGTACACCGGGGATTGGCGCGGTGCAGCCCAGGGAGAACGCGTGCAATGACGCGTTGGCGGCACTGGCCCTGTGCCCGTAGGGCCATGCCAGAAACAGCACGTCACACGCCCCAGCCAGGGGCGAGCGATGAGACAAGCGCTGCGAATACATAACCTTCATAGGGCGTCAATTTTCGGCCGGCACCAACAGCCTAGCGAGGCAACAATGAGAAATCATCTACGTATTGATACGTGCCCGAATCTTTGTACGTCCATACCTCTGCGTACGAAAAGGACGGTGGCACAACAATGTCGAGCGTAAGAGTTTGATAGGCCGTGGAATTTACCGCCGAGGCAAATTGCTTAACAATTCCGCCGGAGGAATCCCGGAACGTGATCCCGACGTAACCCGCGCTTCCCTTCGCTTTGGCGGTTAAACGGTACGACTGTCCGACCGCTGGGGAGACTCGCTGGCTTCGACCTCCGGCCCCGATTCCTATCCTCATACTATAAAGTCCACTCGCTGCGTCCGACTGCACGGCAACTGAATTACCCCAGTCCGTCCAGCTTGCCACCCCTAATTCGAAGCCAGGATTCACGATCAGATTTGCAGTCGTTGGAGTGGAAATTGGAGTGGTAGTGGAGCCGCGCAAAGCTTGGTAAAACACATTTCCGATTGCGGTCGGATTGTTATTCTTGTCAAATAACTTTGTGTTGAGTCCTTCACCGGAATCGTATGCTCCGAACCAAGCATGACGTTCAACGTAGGGCAGGTCATCCAACATCTCTATGGCTTGCTGGGCGAACAACGCGTTTTCATCTATTGAGTACCGTCCCGGATTATTCCAGTCCACCAAGGCCCACTCGGTCACCCAGATAGGGCGCTTGTAAGCCGCGTAAATCGCCTCCAAATAAGTTTTGAATGCGGCAACATCCTTGTTGGCTTTGTAGTAGTGAACAGTCATGAAGTCGACACGGTATCCCCTACTCTCGGCCTGCGCCATAAAGCGTCCAAGCCATGAAGTAGAACCCAGCGCCTGATCGACGGTTGGTGCTGGAGAGCCAACCCGCAGGCCGGTACCGACGAGTTTCGGCCACAGCGTGATTGCCTGTTCCACGGTCATGTTGGCTTGGTGCGGGTTATCGGGTTCGTTGTACCCCAGCACAACACCAGCAATGGTGGGCACTGGCTCGTTAACATGCGTTCGGCCCCAAATCATCGGTACAAATGGGACCTTCCGGATGGGCGAGGTGTTCGTCCCCCAAAGTTGGGTGGTTCTCCAATCGTAATACCAACCAAAACCGTATTGTTCAACAGTGCGTAAAGCGTCGTCAGTGCTAGTTTGCTCCCAACTTCCGATTCCGATTTTCTGTGGATTTTCAATAGCGGCAAACGCCGAAACGCCAAAAAATAAAATTGATGCTTTGAACATGCTACGCAGCGTGAAATTCATCTAGGTCCCATCAGTGAAGTGGGGCACACAGCAGCAGCGAACGATATGTATGCTTTTTAACTACTTATATGTTTGTATGCCATTGTTAATATATATTATGAGATATAAGAAGGCGCGTCGCAAGGTAAAAGTAGGTTTTTTCCTACAAATGCGCCCTGGTGGCCACACATCCGCGCACTGGCAGAGCGCGAACCCACGCATGCGCGAACCGAACTTCGGATTGAGGACTGTCCAGTCGGCTCCATTGCTGAACCGTTGCTGCTCGCAATGAATCAAGCAGCGCTGCCCCTGCCTGCAAACATGAACCTCACCGGCGACACGGATGCCGCTCTCGCTTGCATCGCCGACTGGCTACATTCAACCCATTGGTCTGGACGTTGGCGGTACGAACTGCTGGCGGTACGAGAGCGTCGAATGGGTCAAGTGCTGGCGCAGGTCGAGCGCAGCGTCGCCCGAGATCTCGGTATCGACACGACTTCTGTGCAACTGCACCCGAAGATTAAGGGCAGCAATCGTTACTGGCTTCAGCAGCGAGCGCTGGACAAAGCAACTGACGCTGGGTTATTGGATACGCTGATGGGAGGGCTCTTAAGCGGCAACGATCCAAGTGATCCCGCGGCGTACCACACGGTTACAGCCGGTGAACGTGTTGGCGCCGACCGAAAACTGACCATATAAACCGGGGTCTGCCGATTCAAAATTGACCAGGGTGCTCAACTGCCGTGCTGAACATTTCAGCAGGGCGAACAGGTGATCACCATGGACATGATTGGCAAGGTCAAGCGGATGCACTTCCGCGACCATCTCTCGTTCAGCGACATTGCGAGGCGTACGGGCCTGTCGCGCAACACAGTGAAGAAATGGGTCAAGGCGCCGTCGCAGACCGAGCCGCGCTACCAGCGCGAGGCAACGGGCGGCAAGCTGAGTGCGTTCCACGAAACGCTGGTGCAGATGCTGCGTGCCGACGCCCGGCGCGCCAAGCACGAGCGGCGCACGGCACGGGCGCTGCATGCCGAGATCAAGACGCAGGGTTACCAGGGCGGCTACAGCCGCCTCACCGACTTCATCCGGGCTTGGCGCCACGGCGAAGGTCAGGGTGCGGCGACCAAGGCGTTTGTGCCGCTGGCCTTCGAGCTTGGCGAGGCGTTCCAGTTTGATTGGAGTGAAGAAGGGTTGGTGGTGGGTGGGATCTACCGGCGCATGCAGGTCTCGCATCTGAAGCTGTGCGCAAGCCGCGCCTTCTGGCTGGTGGCCTACCCGAGCCAGGGGCACGAGATGCTGTTCGATGCCCACACCCGCTCGTTCGCGGCGCTGGGCGGCATCGCGCGCCGCGGCATCTATGACAACATGAAGACCGCCGTGGACAAGGTGAAGAAGGGCAAAGGCCGAGTCGTCAATGCTAGGTTCGCCGTCATGTGCGCGCACTACCTGTTCGATGCCGACTTCTGCAACGTCGCTTCGGGCTGGGAGAAAGGCGTGGTCGAGAAGAACGTGCAGGACAGCCGGCGTCGCACCTGGATCGAGGCTGGCAAGCGACGCTTCGGCTCGTTTGTCGAACTCAACGCGTGGCTGGGTGATCGGTGCCGGGCACTGTGGGATGACGTTCGCCACCCCGAACACAGCCAGTTCAGCGTGGCCGAGATGCTGGAGCACTGATGCCGGTGCCCGAGCTGTTCGACGATTACGTGGAGAAGCCGGCACGCGTCTCCAGCACCTGCTTGGTGGCAGTGGCGCGCAACCGCTACTCGGTGGCGTGCGAGCTGGCCGGTCAGATGGTCAGCACACGGCTGTATCCTGGCCGGATCGTCGTGGCGGCCGACGACGCGGTGGCGGCAAGCCACGACCGCCTGGGTGCCGAAGGCCAGACCTGCTGCGACTGGCAGCACTACATCCCGCTGCTTCAGAGTAAGCCCGGCGCCCTGCGCAACGGCGCGCTGTTCGCGGACCTGCCCTAGCCACTGCAGCAGTTGCGCCGCGGGCTGTTGCGTCAAGCCGGTGGCGATCGCCTGATGGCACAGGTTCTTGCCATCGTGCCGACGGCTGGCCTGGAAGCCGTGCTGGTCGCGGTAGAGCTGGCCTTGGAGAGCGGACCACTGTCCGGGCGCGTCAGCCTCGAGCACGTGGTCAATGTGCTGGGACGATTGAACCTATTTTCCTCAGTTACCCAGTCCCCAAGGCGGTCAGCCCGAGGTTCGGCTTGGGTGCGCAGGCCAATATTCGCTCGACGATGTATCGCACCAGGGCGATCCACCGCTCGGGTTTGGTCAACTGCGGCGCT
>CAJDTU010000087.1_pt1 | contig 13430 bp, 16 predicted proteins | sample 7389901 | NCBI WGS metagenome assembly CAJDTU01 (sample SAMEA7055649, study PRJEB34461) | soil metagenome | biome: terrestrial ecosystem; feature: Peninsula; material: soil | place: Antarctica | collected 2016
CGGGCGCATTGCAGCGGCGATGCTTGCCACGAGCTTTGGTGCGCTCGTCGCAATCCAGGCGATGATGCTCGGCCATCAGAGCTTTGCCACGCTCAAGTCCGCGCGCACGATGGTCGAGACGATCCGCGACCGGATCGACCCCGGCGCGCCCTTCTACTCGGTGGGCCTCTACGATCAGAGCCTGCCGTTTTACCTGCGCAGGACCGTGATTCTCGTCGCGTTCGCCGACGAATTCGAAACTGGGCAGCGCATCGAGCCGCAGCGCGCTCTCCCCGATCTGGCTACATTTGAGGCCGCCTGGCGCACCGACCCGCAGGCTGCGGCCCTCATGCGGAGTGATCTGTACACCCGGCTCGAGCGCGAGGGACTCCCGATGCAGCTCCTCTATCGAGACCACGACCGGGTGGTCGTCAGGCGCACCGAACGCGGACCCGGGCCTCCGGTACACGAGCGATGATGGCCTTTCCGAGCAGGAAGTCAGGACGATGAACAAGTTTGCCGAAAACATTTCAAGCAAGGTTCCCGAGGTCACGCTCGTATTCTGGATCATCAAGATCGCCGCAACCACGCTGGGCGAGACCGGCGGCGACGCGGTGACGATGTCGATGCATCTGGGATACCTCGTGGGCACCGCCATCTTCGCCGTAATTTTTATCGTCGCCGTCAGTGCTCAGATCGCCGCGAAGCGATTCAACCCGTTTCTGTACTGGATCGTGATCGTTGCGACCACGACGGTCGGTACGACCCTGGCCGATTTCATGGACCGCCCTGGGGATCGGCTACGCGGGAGGCTCATCGATCCTCGTCGTTCTTCTCATCGCATCGCTTGGGCTGTGGCACTGGTTGCTCGGGTCTGTCTCGGTCGACACGATCACTTCGCCCCGGGCCGAGATGTTCTATTGGGCAACGATCACGTTCTCCCAGACCCTGGGCACGGCGCTCGGCGACTGGACGGCCGACGCCGGCGGGCTCGGGCTCGGCTACGAAGGTGGCGCGCTCGTCTTTGCCGCCGGCCTGGCGATCGCGGCAGGCGCTTACTTCTACACGAACGTGTCGCGCACCCTGCTGTTCTGGGCCACGTTCATCCTCACGCGACCGCTCGGGGCCACGGTGGGCGACCTGCTCGACAAACCGCTTGCCGACGGCGGACTCGCCTTGAGCCGCTTCGCTGCCTCGGCGGCGCTGGCAGTTTTCATCCTTGCCTGCGTCCTGTTCCTGCCGCAGAAGGCGGGCAAACATCCAGGACAGCCTCGATAGCAAGCATTCCGCCCGGCCGCCCGGGAATCGCCGCGCAGTACGCATGATGCGGCTCAGCCAGGAGCCTGCGAGGCGCGACATTCACTCCGCCGAGACGCGCGTTCAGCGTCGATTCAGGCTCGCCGGACCACCATTGCGGCACTGTCTGATTCACTCGGGAGTGACGTGATGAACTGGAAAAATACAGCCAACCGCTACGGCTCGCTGTCCATCGCCATGCACTGGCTGATGCTCTTGCTGCTTGTTGGCGTTTACGCAGCGATCAACCTGCACGATCTGGCCCCGAAGGGGAGCGAGCTTCGGGCGGCATTCAAGACCTGGCACTTCATGCTGGGGCTATCGGTCTTCGGGCTGGTCGGCGCGCGTCTGGCGATCCGCTTCCTTTCGGGGCCCGCGCCCCGGATCGAACCCGAAAACCCACTCTGGCAGCGCCGCCTGGCCGGGGCCGTCCATGCCGCCCTCTACGTGTTCATGATCGGCATGCCGCTACTCGGCTGGCTCGCACTGAGCGCGGGGGGCAAGCCGATCCCGTTTTTCGGCCTGGAATTGCCCGCGCTGATCGGGCAAAGCAAGGATATCGCCAGTTCGCTGAAAGACATCCACGAAATGATCGGCACCGCTGGTTACTACCTGATCGGCCTTCATGCCGCAGCGGCGCTTGTCCATCACTACGTGATGCGAGACAACACGTTGGTGCGGATGCTGCCGCGCCCGCTGCGCGTGGTCGCGCCGCCCATTCCCGCCAGGCGGCGCGGCCTGAGCTGAGCTGATCTGGTTCGGCTGCGCCGGCCTGGTGCGGCTGCGCCGACGCCCCTAGGAATGGGCGCCGCACCGCTGCACCGGGCGCTTCAACTTACGGAAGGGACGCCGGCCTCGACGCGCGGGTCGCCGCCGGTGGCTGCTTCGCCTGCCGGCGCCCCCGCCTCCGGGCTGCGCACGAGCAGCACCGGCACCGGCGCTATGCGCAGAATCTGTTCGGCGTCGCTCCCGAGCACGAAGCGGCGCACGCCGCGCCGCCCGTGAGTGCCAACGACGATCAGGTCGGCGCCCCAGCGATTGGCCTCGTCGACGACCAGATCGGATACCCGCCCCACCACGTTTTCGAACACAGCGGTGTCGACCCCGACCCCGGCCGCCTCCACCGTCGCGCGGGCCGTATCGAGGACCTGTTCGCCAGCGTCCCTGAAGCCTTGCAGCAGGTCGCCGGTATAGCCAGCGGAATAGCCATCGAGCCCCATGGCAAAGGTGAGATCGTCGACGACGTTGACGAGCCGTAGCCGTCCGCCGGTCAGCTTCGCGATCTGGACTGCTTCTGCCAGGCCACGATCGGACGTGGGACTGCCGTCTACGGCGACCAGAATTTTTTGGTACATCGGGAAACCTCCTGGGTCAAAAGAGCGTCTGGAAAATGCGGGGTCCGTCCCTGAGCTCTATTGTCTCGCCTTCGACCGACTCACGACACTTCGCCGGCGCTGGGCCAACCTGGATCAGGAAAGCCCGACTTCGCCGAACGGCAAGCGTCCGCGAACCCGCAATCCACCCAGCGAACCCGAGCGCCCATACTGGATCGATCCGCCGTATTGCGCGATGATGTCACCGACGATCGCCAGCCCGAGCCCGTGCCCGGGCCGTTGCTCGTCGGTGCGCATGCCGGCCGCGGCAATTTGGTCAAGCGCATCCTCGGGTACGCCGGGGCCGTCATCGTCGATGGCAAAGACGAGTTCGTCGGCAACGCTCGGCTGGATCTCGACCCTGACTCGCGTGCGCGCCCACTTGCACGCATTGTCGAGCAGGTTGCCGAACAACTCGAGCATGTCTTCACGGTCCAGCGGAAAGCGTTGTTCAGGCGCGGCGATCTCGATCGCGATATCGCGCTCCCGGTGCAGCCGCTCGAGGGCGCCGGCCAGGCCTTCGAGTTGCGCGCGCGCCTCGAACCCGCTTCCGGTAGGGCCACCGCCCGCAAGGCGTGCGCGGCGCAGTTCGCGTTCGATCGTCGCGCCGATCGCCTCCAGTTGCGTTCGCATGGTCGCAGCGAGCGCTCTGTTTCCCGATACCCTGGTTTCTTCCGCTGTCTGCGCAAGCACCGTGAGCGGCGTTTTCAAGGCGTGCGAGAGGTTGCCCACCGCATGGCGCACGCGCGCCAGTCGTTGCGCCTGGTAGTGCACGAGGCGATTGACTGCCTCGAGCATCGGGCGAACCTCGGCCGGCGCCGCTACGATGACCGGCGTGATTTCACCGCGTTCGAGGCGGCGGCACGCGGCGATCGCGTCGTCGAGAGGCGCGAGTCCGCGCACGATGAGCCGGCGTTGCAGCCACAGCAGGAGTGCCAGCGCGAGCGCTGCACCCGCAAGCAGCCAGCGACGGAAGGTAGCGATCGCAGCATCGAGCCCCGACACGTCTTCGGCAACAATGACCAGCCAGCCGCCGTCACTGGCCGAGAATCGTTTCGCCAGCAGCAGCAGCGACTGCTGCGCCGGCCCCGGCAGACGCTGCACGCGCTCTGACGCCGGGTCGAGCGCGATCGCGGGCAACTCTTCGTCCCACAGCGAACGCGAACGGATCAGCGTGTCGCCGTGGCTGATCCGGAAGTAGTGGCCCGACAACGGCAACTCGTAGACGGTGCCGGCGGCGCCCTGCGCCGCCTCGACGGGATCGGTTGCGTCGTGAATGCGCACGTAGAGCAGGTCCGCATCGCGCTGCAGTCGCGATACCACGTAATTTTCGACGAGCCGGCGCGGAAACTCCTGCAGCCCGAGCGCGAGCAGCGCTGCCGCGGCAAGCAGCACCAGCGATACCGCGAGCGACAACCGGTTTCGAAGCGAATTCAATCGCCCCCCCGAAACAGGTAGCCTTGCCCACGTCGCGTTTCAATGCGATCGGCGCCGAGCACCGCACGCAACCGCCCGACATAGACTTCGATCACGTTGCTGTCGCGCTCGCCATCGTAGTCGTAGACATGCTCGGCGAGCCGGGTCTTGGACAAAAGCTGGTCGGGATGGCGCATGAAGTAGCGCAGCAGCCGGAACTCGGTGGCGGTCAGAGCATGCTCACGCGCTGGCCCCTCCATCGTTGCCTCGTCTGCGACCAGGCATTGACGGGCCTCGTCGAGGCGCCAGGGTCCGACGTAAAGCTGCGGCGAACGCACCGTTGCCGCACGCCGCAGCAGCGCCTGGATACGGGCCAGCAACTCCTCGGGATGAAACGGCTTGCCGAGATAGTCGTCGGCGCCGGCCTGCAGGCCTTCGACCCGCTCGCTCCAACCGTCGCGGGCGGTCAGGATGAGAACCGGCACCAGGTTGCCGGCGGCTCGCCAGTCGCGCAGTACGGCAAGTCCGGGCCGACCGGGCAGGCCCAGATCGAGGACCACGGCATCATAGGGCTCGGTGGCACCGAGATGGCCGCCATCGATGCCGTTGTCGGCAAGGTCGACGGCATAACCTTCGCGAGCGAGCCGGGCGCGAAGCCCGTTGCCAAGCTCCGCGTCGTCTTCGACGATCAAAAGTCGCACTGCCTCATTTTTCCTTGCGACGCAGGACTTCGCCATTGCCGGCGTCGAGTTCCAGCTTGTGGATCGTGTCTTTCTCGTCGATCACCTTGACTTCGTAGACGTAGGCGCCCTTCTCCCGGTCGAGCTCGATCTCGACGACCTGGCCGGGCTGGATGTTGCGGACCCGGGTCAGGATCTCCTCCATAGGCAGGATCTTGCCGCTTTCGCGCAACTGGCGCACCTCGTTCTGGCGAAGGCGGCTATCGGCGTTCGCCACGCCGGTGGAGAAAAGCATGATCGCCGCCATGGCGGCGGCGGCTGCTGTGCTGGCGATGATCGGGGTGGTTCGGATCGTTTTCATGGTCGGGCTCCTTGTGGATTCACGGGTACACAATCTGCCGCTCGCTGGCGGACAGGGGAAGTATCGGAGCCCGATGCTGAAACGAGGCTGAACGGGAATTTGCCATGACACCCCCGTCGCGACGTATCACGATCGCTCTCGCCTTGGGCCTCGCGCACCGGGCCGTCTTTACGCGGCCGCACATTCGGCGGGGCGCGCAGTGCTATCGTTGAAGTCGCGCTCTTATCGGCGCTGGTCCATGTCTGCCGGTCCTTCCACTGCCCTGCAAACCATGACGACAACCTCCGATCCTCGGCTGAACAACCTGCTTGCTGCGCTGCCCGAGGCCGAGTGGCAGCGCTGGGAGCCGCTGCTGGAATGGGTGGAGTTGCCGCTGGGCCACGTGATATACGAATCGGGCCGCACGTTCAGCCACGTGTATTTTCCCACCACGGCGATCATCTCGCTGCTGTACGTGATGGACGACGGCGCCTCGGTGGAGATTGCCGTCGTCGGCAACGAAGGCCTGGTCGGCATCTCGCACTTCCTGAGCGGCGAATCCATGCCCTTCCGTGCCGTCGTGCAGAGTGCAGGCATCGGATGGCGCCTACGCGCGCGCGCGGTGAAGGACGAATTCGAACGCTCGGGGCCGGTGATGCACCTGCTGCTGCGCTACACCCAGGCGCTGATCTCGCAGATGGCCCAGACTGCGGTGTGCAACCGCCACCATTCGCTGGACCAGCAGTTGTGCCGCTTGCTGCTGCTTAGCCTGGACCGGCTGCAGGGCAGCGAGCTGGTGATGACGCAGGAGCTCATCGCCAATATGCTGGGTGTGCGCCGCGAAGGCGTCACCGAAGGCGCGCTGCGGCTGCAGCGCCTGGGTTTGATCCGATATGCGCGCGGCCACATCACGGTGCTCGACCGCCCGGGCCTGGAGGCGCGCACCTGCGAGTGCTACGCGGTGGTGAAGAAGGAATACGACCGGCTGCTGCCGGACCGACCCGCGACCTGAGTCCGCGCGCACGGCGCCGCTGGCTTTCCGCCCTATGTTCGCTGGGGCACGGAGTTCCGGCGGCGTGCGGTCCAGACTGGGGCGTGACCCGTTTGCGGAGACATTGGTTGGCCCCTGTCCGGAACCACCTGATTGAACGCCTTCCACGCCTCGAGCGCGCGCCGGTGCTGGCCTCGTGCGAGCCGGTCGAACTGCTGCTCAGCGCGGTCCTGTGCGAAGCGGGCACACCGACGCGTGATGTCTATTTCCCCACCGATGGCTTCATCTCGCGGCGGCCCGCCTCGACGACCACCCGAGGCCGGAGATTTGCATGGTCGCGCGCGAAGGCATGGTCGGTGCGATGATCTCGGTGCCCACCTGCGCGCGCCGCTTCGTCGTCACCGACGCGGCACTGAATATCGCCTCCGACACCGACCGCAAGCGCGACATCTGCCAGAACGCCATCGGCTTCGCGCGCGCCGGGGCTGCGCGCATGGAGCACATCGATTCACCGGTGGCCGGCGCGTCCGACGTGCTGCTGGCGCCCAACCTCGAAGCCGGCAACTCGGTCTTCAAGAACATCGGCTTCATGGCCGATTCGCAGAGCGCCGGGCTCGTGGTCCGCGCGCCCGTACCGGTAATCCTGAGCAGCCGCGCCGACACCGCGAACGCGCGGGCCTTTCCGGCCGCCGCCGCCGTGCTCTTCGCCGATGCGATCACGCGCGACCCGACGATCCTGCAGCCGGAGGTGGCCGAATGACGACGAGCCGGCAAGCCATCGCCGTCTTCAACGCCGGCTCGACCAGCCTGAAGTTCGGCGCCTATTCGATCGACACGGCGATCGACGCGGACGGCAAGCTGCCGCTGCTGTGCCGCGGCCGCCTCGACAGTATGCAGGGCGACCCGCACTTCGTCGCCAAAGACGCGGCGGGCAAGCCGCTGGCCGCGCACGAATGGGGTGAAGGCCATGCCATCGACCACAAGACGGCGCTGCACTTCGTCATCACCTGGCTCGAGACCAACCTGGCCGGTACCACGGTGGTGGCGGCCGGCCACCGCGTCGTGCTCGGCGGCACGCGCTTCGAGACACCGACCGTGCTCGACGGCGAGGTGCTGGACTACCTCGATTCGCTGTCGCTGATCGAACCTTCGCACCAGCCCTACAACGTGCTCGGCGCGCGCGCCTTCGCCGAGGCCTTCCCGGGCCGGCCGCAGGTGGCCTGCTTCGACACCTCGTTCCACCGCAGCATGCCCGAGGTGGCGCAGACCTACGCGCTGCCGCAGGACGTGCGCGACGCCGGCGTGCGCCACTGGGGCTTCCACGGCATCTCCTATGAATACATCAGCCGCCAGTTGCCGAAGTTCGTGCCCCAGGCGCGCCGCGTCGTGGTCGCCCACCTGGGCGGCGGCGCCAGCCTGTGCGCAATGCGCGATGGGCGCAGCGTCGAGACGACGATGGGCTTCGGCGACGTGAGCGGCCTGCCGATGGCCACGCGTTCGGGCGACATGCCCCCCGACGCGCTGCTGTACCTGCTGCGAACCAGGCGTTTCGACGAAGCCTCGCTGGAACAGATGCTCTACCAACGTTCGGGCCTGCTCGGCCTGTCGGGTACGAGCGGCGACATGCGCGTCTTGCAGGATAGCGGCGAGCCGCACGCGAAGGCCGCCGTCGAGAGCTTCGTCTACGCCATGCAGAAGTACACCGGCGCCTACGCCGCGGTGCTCGGCGGGCTTGACGCATTCGTCTTCACGGCCGGCATCGGCGAGAACTCGCCGGTCGTGCGCGCGGCGCTGTGCAAGCGCCTGGCCTGGTTAGGACTCAGGCTCGACGCGGCCGCCAATGCGAGCGGCAGCCCGCGCATCTCCACGGCGGACAGCGCCGTGTCGGTCTGGATCATCCCGACCGACGAGGAATTGATGATCGCGCAGCACACATTGGCGCTGCTGCGGCCACAAACCGGACAGGGCGCGCCATGACCGTGTTCGACGCCGAATCGATCCAGGCCGCCTATGCCACCACTGTCGACCTGGCGCACCACTTCCCCCAGCTGTCCAGTCGCGCACAAGGCGGTCCGCGCTGAGCTGCTGGCAGCGCACGCCTGACGGCTGTGCCGAAGCTTGCCTTTCCGGATTCGCCATGGACGAGGGGCAGCGACATGTTGGCGACATGTTCGGCGATAGCGCCCTGCCGAACGCTCCGGGAGCGGCGAGCTCAACAAGAATGGCGCGCGCCTGCTCCGCCTGCATTGCGTCCAGTTCGCGGGCGATCTCGCTCAGGCGACGGTTTGATCATCGCGTCCTTGTCGGTGGCGCCGCGCTGCAATGATGCCGATCCCGCGACAGAACGCCGAGGTTGTCGTGCCGGATGAGATCGAGTGGTCGCGGACGCAGGCGCTTCGGCGCCCGCTTGAAGACTTCAAGGCGACGACCAACACGAACCTGCTGGTGCTCGACACCACGAAGGCCGTCATGGAAGGCGCGCCCAGAGTGAAGGAAGACCCGTTCTCGGCGCACGGCGACTTCGCGCAGCAGAGCCAGAAGGTCGACGCGTACTGGAAGGGGCATCTCTGCAAACAGGCGAAGAGCGGCGTATCGGCGACCGGCCGGCGGCCTCAGGTCGCCAGCAGTTTCGCGCCGTAGGGATCCTCGAGCCAGCCTCCCGTGAAGCCCGCACGCCGCAACCCCCTCGTCACGTAGGGCGAGCTTCGCATCAGTCGCCAGGGCAAGCCGCTGCGATAGTTCTCGATCATCAGCACGATCGGGCCCTGATTGAGCCCGAACTGCCACGGCGAGACCCAGCCGAAGGGATTCTTCGACCTGTCCGGATGCGTGGGATTGAACGTCGCCTTGAAGCCGCAACGATCTTCGGTCTTCAAATCCACGTGGTTGATGAAATAGTCGAGCGTGGGCAGGACGATCTCGGGCGCGAACGGCAGCGACGCGACCACCGCCCAGGGTGCGATGGTACCGTCGTCGGGCCCGTCGGGCACGCCGCGCGCCACGTAGTCGAAGAACTCCCGCTTCCGGCCGCCGATCTCGATGCTGTCGGGCCCCGGGCCGTCACTCGCGCTGATGCCCCAGCAGTTCTCGCCGTAGTCGCTGAAGCCGCGCGGATTCTCGATCGCGTAGCACTGCTGGACATGGGTCGCGCGACGGCTGTTCTCGAAGTAGTCGCTGTCCTTGCCGCGCATGTACTCGTCGCGCAGTCCTCGCAGGTCGAACCAGAGATGCGAGATCTGGTGCGTGAAGAGCGGCCCGGAATGCAAGAGCTCGTAGCCGTAGATGCGCCGCCATTGATAGCTCGCCGTCCACCCGGCATAGCTCTCGATCGGCAGCGGATAGGTCGGCGAGCCGAGCCCGAGCAGGTAGAGAAACATCGCCTCGTCGTAGCCCTGCCAGCGATAGGAGAGGAATCCGCTCTCGGGCCGCCAGCCCTGGCAGACCGTGACGCCGCCGTTTTGCGCCCATTGCCAGTCGGCACGCCGGTAGAGCCTGTCGGCAAGCTCGCGGATTTCACGCTCGCCGTCGTTGTCGTCGAGGAAGAACGCCGCCGCGGTCAGCATCCCGGCGAGCAGGAACGCCGTGTCGACGGTGGACAGCTCGCACGTCCAGACCCGCCGCCCGCTTCGCATGTCCAGGAAGTGGTAGTAAAAGCCCTTGTAGCCGGTGGCGTCCGCTTCGGTGCCCTGCGCGCTGGCATCGAAGAAGCGCAGCGTCGCCAGGGTTCGCTGCACGGCGTCTGCGCGGCTCATGAAGCCGCGCGCCACGCCGACGGGATACGACGACAAGGCGAGCCCGACAGCGGCGATGCTGGATGGCGCGCCCGGCTGGGTCTTATCGGCGATCAATCCGTTGCGGGGGTTCGCTTCCTTGACGAAATAGCCGAAGGTCTCCCGCTGCAGCTTGTTCAGCTCCGCAGGGCCGATCGGCGGATCAGCCACGATGACGATCCTTGCGGCAGGCCGCTTGCCCGCTATCGAGCATCTTCATGGCCTCGCCTCGGGGTCAGCTCCACCGTGATGGCGGCGATGGCGTGCGCCGGCATCGTCATGCTCAGATCGAGCGTGTCGCCCTCGTGCTTCCAGCGCAGGGGCTCGCGCACGATCTGGGATGCGGTGCGCAACTGCTCGACTTCCCGCGGCCTGGGCAGCGTCGGGCTGCTCATCTCGACCCAGAGCTTCCTGGCATTGGCGTGATCGTCGTCGATCCGCTCGATGTAGACGTCGCGCGGCGACAGCAGCCCGGTCAGCTGGATGTGGATCGACTCGCTCTGGATCGGGTGCCGCGGCAACACGTGGTTCGTCAGCAGGACGGTGACCGCGTCGCGGCCCCGCACCGCCCAGACGTCGACGGTTTCGTGCGCGCCCGAGACAGGCAAGGCTTCGGTGCCCAGCCGATGCAGCAGCTCGAAGGCGCGAAAGGACGGCTTCGGAACGCCCTGCAGCGTCAGCAGGCCGAAGCCGCCCTGGAAGGCGGTCGCGGGCATGTAGTTCTCTTCGAAGATGTCGGTGAAGGTCCAGAAACTGTAGCCCTGGACGAGCCCGGTGGCCTCCATCATTGTCTTCACGATGACGGCCGCGGTATAGGGCTCGTCGTGCAGATGATCGCGCGGATCGGACGACGAACTCCATTCGGTGTAGTAGACCGGCCTGCCGCGCGCCTTGCGGTGCGTCGCCTGTGCCCATTCGCGCAGGATACTGCGCCGGCTGTGTGCCAGTTGCGTCTCGGTGTCTTCGCCGATCGAGCCGAGCGCGTCGGTGGGGTAGTGATGCGTGCTCACGAAGTCGAGCGGCACGCTCTCCTGCTCGCAGAAGTCGACGAACTCGGTAATCCATTCGTTGTTCGCGGTCGCCGGGCCCCCGACCTGAAGCCGCAAGGCCGGCAGGTTCGGCTCGTTCCACACTTCGAAGAACCAGTTGCCGACCTCCTCGATGCCGTAGCGCTCGACCCAGTGCGTCGCCAGCCTGGCAACGAGCGTCGCCCGTTGGCCGTAGTCCTTCGGCGGGGTGACATTGGCGCCGTAGTGAAAGACGGTCTTGCCCCCGCTCGCCCGGGTCGAGGGCATGAAGCTCAGTTCCACGAAGGGCTTCATTCCGATCGAAAGCAGGAAGTCGCAGATTTGGTCGGCGTTGAAGAACGAGTAAATCAACTCGTTCCTCTCGCACATGAGCGTGCCCATTTCATCGCACAGCAGCCCGTGAAAGCGGGTGTGGCGAAAGCCGAGCAGCGTGTGGCACTCGCGCAACTGTTGCTGCCAGTCCCCGCGCAGCGCCAGGGGCGCGTGGCCGCTGCCGACGGTGTGCTCCCAGAAGTGAGGCAATGGAGTGGCCTCGTCCCACAGGGAACATGCGAACTGGAGATGCTTCATTTCCGGCTTGCGCCTCTGGTTTCAAAGTTGGCGCGGAGCTTTCCCCGAGCGCCAGTGCGCCTCGATCTGCTCCAGGCTCTTCCCCTTCGTCTCCGGCACCAGCCGATAGAAGAAGATCCAGGCGCCGATCGCCACGAGGCCGTACAGCCAGAACGTGCCGGCATGCCCCAGCAACGAAACCAGCGTCAGGAAGGTCACGGCCACGAGCAGGTTCATGGCCCAGTTGGTCACGGTGACGGCGCTCATGGCCACGCCCCGGTTCTTCAGGGGATAGATCTCGGAGATCAGCAGCCAGAAGATGGGCCCCAGCCCGAAAGCGAAGGACGCCACGTAGATCACCAGGCCGGCGATGGCGACGTCGCTCTTGAAGCTTGCCAGTTGCGGAAACTGGAACGCCGCGCCGAGGATCCCCAGGCCGACGATCTGACCGGCCACCCCGGTCAACAACGACGGCCGCCGGCCGACCCGGTCGAGCAGGAAGATGGCCAGCACGTGGAAGCACCACATGACCGCGGTCAGTCCCGCGCCCGCCAGGATGGCCGGTCCGGCCGCGCTGATGCCGGCGAACTTGAAGATGGTCGGGGCGTAGTAGATGACGGTGTTGATACCGGTGATCTGCTGAAACGTCGCCAGGCCGAGGCCGACGATCATTGGCATCCGGAGCGACGGCTGGAGCAGCCCCGCCAGCCCGCCTTCGCCCTGCTCGGCCATGCTGTGCTGGATGTCCTTGATTTCCTGGTCGACGTCCGCTGCGGCCCGCGCGCGCTGCAGAACCTGTCGCGCCTCGCCGACCTTCGACTTGCTGATCAGCCAGCGCGGGCTGTCGGGCAGCCACCACATGCCGACGACGAGACCGATGGACGGCAAGGCCGCGAGGCCGAACATGTAGCGCCAGCCGTGGCTCGCCGAAAACGCGTAATCCACCAGATAGGCGACGACGATGCCGGTGGTGATCGCCAGCATGTTGACCGCGACCAGCGAGCCGCGGACCTTGGCCGGCACGAGCTCGGCAATGTACATGGGCGAGATGAACGAGGCGATGCCGATGCCGATGCCGCTCGCCACCCGCGCGCCGATCAGCCAGCCGACCGTCGGTGCGAAAGCCGTTGCGATCGCGCTCGAGGTGAAGACAACGCCGGCGAGAATGATCATCCAGCGGCGCCCGAAGCGACCGGTCAGGGCGCCCCCGGCGGCGGCACCGAGAACGGCACCGATCAAGACGGCGCTGACAACGAGCTCTTCCATTGTCGGCGAGAGCGCGAAGTCGCCCTTGACGAACAGGATCGCGCCGGAAATGACGCCGGTGTCGTAGCCGAAGAGCAGCCCGCCAAGAGCCGCGATTGCCACGGCTACGTAGACGAACCGGTTGATACCCGTTGCGGGACCGGTGGCCGGCGCGACCGGTTTCGCCTCTGCGCTGGCGGGCGTTTTTGTTGCCGTATCTACCATTTCAGTGCGAGGGTGCGCTTTTGCGCGAGACTTCGGACGATTCTCATCGATGTTGGGCGACCTGTCTGCTCGGTAGCGAACACACATCGCCGTTCAGACGGCGGTGCCAGATTCATGCGGCGCTCCGCGCTCGCGACACGAGGCCCTCGAGTCCAGCCATGTCCGAGTATTTGGCGTCGGTGGTGATCGAGGCGATCGGGCATTGCGGCGAACGGATCACCCGCGTGGAGGCGCACGTGTCCGACGCGAACGGCGCGACCAAGGCGGGCACCGACGACATCCACTGCACGCTGGAAGCACGGCCGGTCGGGCAGGATCCAGTCGTCGTGAAGGCCATCCCGGCACGGCACGTCCCTATTTCGCGAGCTGTTTTCGGATCGCCTGTAGCTCCTTGAGGCGTTCCGCACTGGGCTTGGGATAGGCCATGTCTAGCAGCCTATCGGACTTCAGCGGCGTGGGATAATCGCGGCCATTGAAACCGACGGACGAAGTGGCGATGGCGTTTCACCCGATCGACCGAGACACGGATTTCCTGTTG
>CAJDTU010000086.1_pt1 | contig 12997 bp, 12 predicted proteins | sample 7389901 | NCBI WGS metagenome assembly CAJDTU01 (sample SAMEA7055649, study PRJEB34461) | soil metagenome | biome: terrestrial ecosystem; feature: Peninsula; material: soil | place: Antarctica | collected 2016
GCATGCCTTTCGGCGCGACGTCAGCTCCGTTCGCGAACACGATCAGCGAGTTGAAGCTCCTGAGACGCCCTGAGAAACGAATGCGCGTCTTCATTGCGGGATCGAGCCGGCTGCCTCGGTCTATGCCCTGCTCGGGGAGTTCGACGAACGCCATGGCGCGGTGCTCGGTTTTGGCCTGTGGTTTCCCGATGGCCGACATCCCGGTGCGGGCCGGTGATCTGGGGCTATGGCGAGGCGGCGCAGGAGGCGGGATCCTCCCCGAGGACCTGAGGCGAAAATAGTACGGCGCGCGCCATCAGCGCCCTTGATTGCGACCACCCGTCAGTCAGCAACGCTCGCCAGGTCGGCAAGACCGGGACCTGCACGGTGATGCTGGTACAGTCTCGCCAGCGATGCCGGCGATCACTCCTGGGCGCTGCCCGGGGCAGTGCGACCAGCCCAGGATCGGCATGTCGAGCGAGCTAAACTTCCAGTGCCGCGGGACGAAAACAAGGGGTGTGCGCCGGTATCAGTGGCGCATCGATGTTCTATCCGGATCAGCGAGGCAATGGGACAGAACGGCAATAGCGGCGAATCCGACGCGGCTCCAAGGAGCGGCCTCGAACCCGGCGCACTGATCCTCCATCTCGGCAGCGATCCGCTGTGGCGCATCCTGGCAGCCACCGAAATGCGCGAGCGGGGACACGAAATTGTCGGCTATCGGTCGGCCGACGAGTTGATCGCCGATGATCGCTGCGCAGCGCCCGATCTGATCATCATCGACGGGGCGCAAGCCGAAGTCGAGGCGCTGGAGTCTTGCGTGCGCCTGCGTCGGCATCCCCGCTTCACCGATTTACCGGTGCTGATGCTCACAAGTCAGGATAACGAGGAAGCGATTACCCACGCCTACGCGGCCGGCGCCACCGACGTGTTCATCAAGTCGCCGCACTGGACCCTGCTCGCGGAGCGCATCAGGCATCTTTGCCGCACGGCCCGCATGCAGCGTGAGCTTCACCACAGCCATCATCGGCTCGCAAAGGTCCACCGTTCGGTCCGGGTGGGCACTTTCGACTATGACCTTGCCCTGCGCGAGTTCCACGGCTCGGCGGGCAGTTTCGAGATTTTCGGGTTCGACAATCCGCGCACCTCGATTACCGAGGCCGAGTTCATGGGCCTCGTCCTCGAGAGCGATCGCGGCGAGCTGACACGAGCAACGGCTGAAGGGATCAGGCGCGGCGAACCTTTCGTGCTGGAATTTCCCATCCAGCCGGTGACCGGCAGGCCGATGACGGTGCGCGTGGAGGCAGAGCCCCGACGCGGCAAGGGCGATCGCGTGATCGCCATCTCCAGTGTCGTGCGTGATGTCACCGAAACTTTGCGCGCCGAGCAGGAGATCGAGCGTCTCACGAGTGTCGATGCGCTCACCGGCTTGCCTAATCGCAACCGGTTTCTTACGGTTTGCGCCGATGCGATTGCGCGGGCGCGGCTCGGCGAGCATGAATCGGCCGTCGTCACGATCGATCTGGACCGTTTTGCGCAGATCAACGAATTGCTCGGCCAGGTCGCCGGCGACGAGGTGCTGTGCGTGATCGGCGAGCGCCTCACGACCGAATTTGCCGACCTGCGAAACGCGCGCGTGGCGCAAGGCGAAGCCAGCGCGATCCCGCGGCCGGTGCTTGCGCGCCTGTCTGGCGACGCGTTTGCGATCCTGCTGCCGGTCGTTCGCGAACCGAGCGACGTTTCCACGCTGCTGGACAGGGTGTTGGCAGCGTTCAGCCGACCCTTCGAAGTGGCCGGCATCGAGTGCTTCGTGTCCTGCTGCGCGGGTGTCGCGCTTTACCCGCGCGACGGCGATGCGGCCGGGCTGCTGCTATCGCGTGCAGGCTCGGCGCTGATCCAGGCCAAGGCGCACGGTAGCCAGTCAGTGAGGCGGTACGCGCCCGTGCTGAATGTCGACGGGCGCGTCCGCATGAAGCTCGTCAATGGCTTGCACAAGGCGATCGAGCGCGGCGAGCTCGAGATGCATTACCAGCCCTGCGTCGATGTGACGCGCGGCACGCTCATCGGGGTCGAAGCGCTGGCTCGCTGGCGGCACGAGGGCGCCATGGTGGCGCCAGTCGAGTTCATCGGGCTGGCCGAGGAAAACGGCCTCATCGTGCCGATCGGCGAATGGGCCCTTCGGGAGGCAAGCCGGCAGATTCGCGAATGGCGCAACGCAGGCTTGCCCATCCCGAAGGTGTCGGTGAACATTTCGACCCTGCACTTCGAGAGGCTCTCACTGGCCGAGTCGGTGCGCACGGCGATTCGTGAGCATCGCCTGGAGCCGGGAATGCTCGAGATCGAATTGACCGAATCGTTCATGGTTCGGGATTTTGATGGCGCGCTGGGCGCGATCCATTCGCTTCGCCAGCTCGGCGTCGATCTGGCGCTCGATGATTTCGGCACCGGATATTCCTCGCTCTCGTACCTGACGCGCCTGCCCATCGGAAAGCTGAAAATCGACCGCAGCTTCGTGCGCCTGATCGGTGTGTCGGACGAAGACGAAGCGGTCGTGCGGGCCATCGTTGCGCTCGGGCGCAGTCTGCGACTGCAGGTCGTTGCCGAGGGTGTGGAGACGGCAGCGCAGCTGCGTGCGCTGCTTGACATGGACTGCCGGTGCATGCAGGGCTACCTGTTCTCGCGAGCCGTCCCCGCAGAGGAAATCGGTCGTGCGATCGAGCGAATTCGCGCTCAGTACCCGATCGGCCCGGGCATCATGAAACCGCGGGGGTTCGCACCAATCGGCGCCCCTGCATGGTCAGGAATCCTCCATTGAACGCCGACGCTGTTGCCGCCACCGCGTCCCACGCAGTTCGCGCGCTCGGCACTGCGTTATCTGGCAGAGCGGCGCCTGCCGCCGACCCCCGACTAATGCAGCCTCGCCTGGCGCGCCGTCGGCGGCTCGTTGCCGATATCGGCCTCGTCTCCTGCGGCGCTGCCGCGCTTGCTGTCTGACCTGAATGAGCTGCTCGCCGTGGTGTGCGAAACCGTGCCGATGCGGGTCGAGGAGGAGGCCCGGGTCCGCCAGCAGTTCGATGCCCTGGGCGCAACGCTGCGGCCGGGCGCCACTAGTCGATCAGCCCGTGTCGCAACGCGTACGACGCCAGTTCGGCATTGCTCGAGACCCCGAGCTTGGTCATGATGCGCGCGCGGTAGACGCTGACCGTCTTGGGCGACAGCGCCAGCGATGCGGCGATCTCCGAGAGCCTTCGCCCCGACGCGATCAGGATCAGCGTCTGCATCTCACGCTCGGACAACTGGTCGTGGGGCGCTGCGCTGTTCTTTCCGGTGACCGTGTCCAGCAGGAGATCGGCGATCTCCGGGGTGAGAAACTTGCGACCGCTTGCGGCGCTTCGAACCGCCTGCACGATCCGCTCCGGCCTGGCCGCTTTGTTCAGGTAGGCCATCGCGCCGCTGCGCAAGGCTCGCACACCATACTGGTCTTCGGGGTACTGTGACAGCACCACGACCCGGACGGTGCTGCCTTCGTTCGTGAGCGATTCCAGTATCTCGATGCCGCTGCGGCCAGGCAGGTTCACGTCGAGCAGCATGACATCGCAGCGTACGGCGCGCAGCAGGGCGCGCAACTCGCCGTAGTCGCCCGCTTCTCCGACGACCTCGATGTCTCCTGCCTCGGTGAGGGTTTCGCGCAAGCCTCGTCGGATCAGCGCATGGTCATCGACGAGCAGCACCCGGATCATTGCGTTGCTCCACTCTCGAGCGCCGTAGTTTGCGCAATTGGTATCGAAAGCAGCACGCAGGTGCCGCGCGATGCCGCTGACACATCGATCCAGCCGCCCGAGCGGCGCGCGCGCTCTGCCAGTCCACGCAGCCCGAAGGAAGCCGGCTTGGCAAGCTCGCGCTGATCCATGCCGATGCCGTCGTCGGCGATCTCGAGCGAAAGTTGGTCCGGCTCGACGATCAGGCCGACGCGCACCGAGCGGGCGCGGGCGTGCTTGGCAACGTTGGTCAGGGCTTCCTGCAGGGTGCGGTACACGCACATGGCAGGTTCGGCATCGAGCACGATCGTGGTGACGTTGCTCGTGAAATCGACCTCCGTTCCGGTCCTGCGGCGAAACTCGCCGATCTGCCAGCGCATCGCCTCGAGCAGGCCGGCGTCGAGCACCGGCGGGCGAAGATTGCGCTGGATATGCTGGGCGCTCTGCATGACCTGCGCGATCGTGTGCATCGCATGCCCGGCCCGCTCGACGCTGCGCGCGTCGCCGTTGCGTTCGATCCACGACAGATCGAAGCGCAGCGCGGTCAGCATGCCGCCGATGTCGTCGTGGATTTCGCGGGCGATCGCCGTGCGCTCTTCGTCGACCACCGTCTCGAGGTGCGCGAGCAGTCCGCGCAGGCGCTCCTCGGATGCTTCCAGCGCCTGTGCGTCGCGCGCGCGTTGACGCCGGGTCTCGGCGGCGGACAACGCGTTGAGCAGGGCCGGGGCGAGCCTGGCAAGGCGCCCCTTGGTGAGATAGTCGTCGACGCCGCTGCGCATTGCTGCGACGGCGGCCTCCTCGCCGATCGTGCCCGAGACGATGATGAACGGCAGGTCGTGCCCGCCCTCGCGCACGATGCGCAGCGCCTCTCCGCTGGAGAAGGCCGGCAACCGGTGTTCCGAGATGACCGCGTCCCAGGAGGCCGTAGTGAGCGCCGCGATCAACTGCGGCCCCGTCTCGACCCGGCGCGCGGCGATCTGCAGGTGCTCACGCTCGAGCGTGGCGACCAGCAACTCGAAATCGAGCGGCGAATCGTCAGCCACGATCAGGCGCAGGCTGGGCAGGTCTCGGCGGGCATCGATGGCGGGGATGGCCACGTGGCGATGGCACCTGGAATGGGGACCGGGAGATTGTACGGTCTCGGCCACCCGCGCTGCCTGCAGGCACGGCCGGTCCTTGTTCGCCGGCGTCCGTTGGCGGTGCCAGTTCATGGCGGCGCAATCATTATTTCGAAACGAGGCTCAAGTTCCCGGCCGCCGGTCCGATAAACGCCACAGTGACCGCGATCGAGAATTGCAATGAACCAGGACATTGCGCTCAGATTCCTCCCTCGAAGGGAAAGGCAACGAGATCATCCAGAAAATGGCCCTGGCTGCTTGAGCCGGTGAACGCGAACGACAAGGAGAGAAGCGACATGGACACGGGCGATTCCGCCGCGCCGGCGCCGCAGGCGACGATGGTTGCCTGCGCCGAGGTGTTTCAGCAACTCGGCTTCATCACGCGCCAGTTGCATGACGCACTGAATCGGCTCGGCGTGATGCCCAGGCTGCAGCAGGCCGTCGACGGTCTGCCGGATGCACGCAGCCGCTTGAGCCACATCGCAAGAAAAAGCGGCGAAGCGGCCGAGAGAGTGTTCATTTCGGTCGATCACGCGAAAGCCGAGCAGGGCCGCATCACACAAGAGGCGCGCTGGTTCGCCGCCGCTCTTGCCGCCGACTGCCAGACACCGCTGGCGCCGGAGGCGCTCCTGACTTTTGCTGGAGAAGTCGAAGCGGCCGGCGGGCGCATCGATGCGCACCTGACCGATATCATGATGGCGCAGGATTTTCACGACCTGACCGGGCAAGTCGTGGCTACGGTGGTATCGCTGGCAAGCGATCTCGAGGACAGCCTGATCAAGCTGCTCGTGCAGGCCGCGCCGCCCGAGCAGGCGCAGAAGAAGGTCGAAGCCACGGTGCTGAACGGGCCGGTGGTCCGCCCTGAAGGACGCACCGATGTGGTGTCGAACCAGGGGGAGGTCGGCGACCTGCTGGCCAGCCTGGGGTTTTGAGGGTTCCCTTTTCCAGGCAAATGAACGGCCCCTCCTTGAAATGCCAGACGAAGGGAACGCCGGATCCCGCACTCAACACTTCAGGCGCAAACGGCACCGCCTGCCAGTTGAGCAACGCATAGATGACAACGGGCTGCACGTGCTCGATCGCGCGCCGCCAATCATTGCGCGGCAGATCCTCGACGTGGCCGAAGGGCAGGGGGCCGACGCTGTTGTACCAGTACGGATCGCGCATCCACAGGCCGTAGAGCGTGTGGCCCTGCTCCTCGAGAGCGAGCACGCGCTCGGCGTTGTAGGCCAGTTCGCCGACCAGCAGGATCTTCAGTCCGTCGCGCGCGGGCGGCGTTTCGGGCCGTTCGCGCAGGTGCCGGTACTGGCCGACCTCGTCGATGAAGTTGCCGGTTGTCGTGTGAAAGCGCAAAGGGGTCTTCACGCGATAGTGGATGCGAAACGGGTTGATGCCGCCCACCGGTTCCTGCATCAGTTTGTGACGCTGCGCAGGGCGATCGACCGTGGCGTCGCCGGGGCTCGCGTCCACGACCTGCCCTGCACGGCAAAGAGCGTGCCAGTGTCGGTCAGGACAGGAACTTGTCGGGCGTCAAGGGCAACTCGCGCACGCGGATTCCGGTGGCATGCCAGGCAGCATTCACGATGGCGGCGGCCGCGCCGACGATGCCGATCTCGCCAATGCCCCGCGAGCCCATGGGATTGGCGTGCGCATCGTGCTCGTCGAGCCAGATTGCGTCGAGGTCCGCAATGTCGGCGTTCGAAGCGATGTGATATTCAGCGAAGTCGTGGTTCACGACATGGCCGAAACGCGGGTCCATGATGCTCACTTCGAGCAGCGCCATCGACACGCCCATGGTCATTCCGCCGATGAACTGTGAGCGGGCGGTGCGCGGGTTGATGATCCGGCCCGCGGAGAAGACGCCGAGCATCCGCGGCACCCGGATTTCGCCGGTGTCCGCGTGCACGTGCACCTCGGCGAAATGCGCGCCGAAGGAGTGCAAGGAGAACCGTTTGCTGTCCGGATTCTCCTGCATCGCCGCAGTGGTCTGCGCGCCCTCGGCGGGTTGAGCGCCGTGCTCCTCGCGAAAGGCGCGAGCCGCCGCAACGATCGCCGACCCCCAGCAGGTGATGCCCATGGAGCCGCCCTCGACCGTGGCAAAGGGCAGCCGGGTGTCGCCAATCTCGAGCCGGATCGCCGCGACCGGGCAGTCGAGGGCATCCGCGGCAATCTGCGTCAGTGCAGTCCAGCTGCCGGTGCCGATGTCGACAGCCCCGATTCGCACCGCATAGTGCTCGCCAGGGCCGTACTGGATCGACGCCGCCGAGCCGGCTTGCGAAAAGCATGGATAGGTGGCGCTCGCCACGCCGGTGCCGCTGAGCCAGCCGTTGTGCCGGCGGATTCCCGGGGTCGGATCGCGCCGGTCCCAGCCGAAGCGCCGTGCGCCCTCGCGAAGGCACCCGATCAGGTTGCGGCCAGACCAGGGATGGCCGGTTTCGGGATCCTTTTCGGGATCGTTGCGGATGCGAAACTCGATCGGATCGAGCCCGCAGGCGATGGCCATCTCGTCCATCGCCACCTCGCCGGCGAACATCCCGGGCGCCTCGCCCGGCGCCCGCATCCACGATGGCACGGGCACGTCGAGCGCCGCGAGACGGTGGGTGGTGCGCCGGTTCCGCGCCGCGTACATGACTCTGGAGGGCACGGCCGCCTGCTCCGTGAATTGCTTGATCCGTGAGGTCTGCACGATCACGTCATGAACGATGGCGGTCAACCTGCCCTGCTCGTCGGCGCCGAGTCGCAGTCGCTGGATCGTCGGCGTGCGGTAGCCGACGAGGCAAAACATCTGCTGGCGGGTGAGGGCGAATTTAACCGGCCGGCCCGGGGCGGCCTGCGCGGCAAGCGCTGCCAGCACAACGTGAGCGTGTGGTACCCCCTTGGAGCCGAAGCCGCCACCGACATGCGTGGCGCTGACCCGGATGCGCTCGGGTGCGAGCCCGAATACGGTCGCCAGCTTCGTGCGTACCGCATGCACCCCCTGGGTCGAGTCGTACAGGGTCAGCGTGCCGTCCTCCCAGAGGGCAACCGTGGTGTGCGGCTCCATCGGGTTGTTGTGTTCCATCGGCGTGGTATAGGTCTGATCGAGCGTGATCGATGCGCGCCGCAGCGCTTCGTCGACATCCCCCTCGGCGGTATCGGCCGGACTTCCCCCGTTGACCTTTTCCGGCGTGTACAGATCGTCGCGATCTGCGCGCAGCGTGACATCGTGCGGCTGCTCGGCGTATTGCACGCGGACCAGGTCAGCGGCCTGCCGCGCGACCTCCGGCGTTTCTGCAACGACCGCGCCGACGAACTGGCCGCGAAAATGGACTTCATCGGACTGCAGCACCCACAGTTCCTTGTCATCGTCGGAAGCGAGCCGGGGGGCGTTCTCGTGGGTAATGACGGCGACCACGCCCGCGAGTGCCTGCGCCGCAGAGACATCCACGGCGCTGACCCGGCCGCGAGCGATCGTCGCCTGCAGCGCACGAAGGTACAGGGGCGTGCCGACCGGATGTTCGAAGGCGTAGGGCGCCGTACCGGTCACCTTGGCCTGCCCCTCGATGCGCTCGAGCGGCATGCCGATGGCGTGCGGCTCGAGCAGGGAATCGATCCTGTCGGGTGCGTTCATCGCGGCTTCTCCATGAACAGGTCGCGCAGCACGGCGACCAGGGTGTTGCGAACCATCGGCACCTTGAAGGCGTTGCCGGGCATGGGCGTGGCATCGGCCAGTTCGTCGTCCGCGGCGCCCCGAAAGGTTTCCAATGTTGCGGGTGCACCGCGCAGTGCCGCCTCTGCCCGCAGGGCTCGCCAGGGTTTGTGCGCCACTCCGCCGAAGGCGATTCGCGCCTCGCGCACCACGCCGTTCTCGATCTCGAGCGCGGCCGCGACCGAAACCAGCGCGAAGGCAAAGGACGCCCGATCGCGCACCTTGCGATAGGCCGAACGGGTGGCAAGGGGCAAGGCCGGCAGTTCAACAGCGACGATCAGCTCGCCATGCTCCAGTACCGTATCGTGCTGGGGCGCGTCGCCCGGTAGACGGTGGAAGTCGACCAGCCTGATGCTGCGCTCGCCAGCCTTGCCGTGCACGATCACACACGCGTCCAGGGCGGCCATGGCGACCGCCATATCTGAGGGATGCACCGCGATGCACTGCTCCGAGGCGCCGAGGATGGCGTGATAACGGGTGTAGCCGCCGATCGCCGAGCAGCCGGTGCCGGGCGTGCGCTTGTTGCAAGGCGTGCTGATGTCCTGGAAGTAAACGCAGCGCGTGCGCTGCAGCAGGTTGCCGCCCGTGGTTGCGAGGTTGCGCAACTGCCCGGAGGCGCCGGCCAACAGGGCTTGCGACAACACCGGGTAACGCTCGCGGATGATCTTGTCGGCAGCCAGGTCGCTGTTGCGCACCCCCGCGCCGATCCGCACTCCGCCGCCGGCTAGTTCCTCTACTCGGTCGAAGGGCAGCCGCGTGATATCCACCAGCAGCTCGGGGTTGGCGATCCCGAGCTTCATGTGGTCGACGAGATTCGTGCCGCCGCCGAGGAACATTGCGCCGGGGCGTGCGGCCACCGTAGCCACCGCGCCGGCGGCATCGACGGCGCGCTCGTAGGCGAACGGGTTCATGGTGCCGCCTCCAGGATCGCCGCGACGATGTTGACATAGGCACCGCAGCGGCACAGGTTGCCGCTCATCCGCTCCCGGATCTCCTCTTCAGTCAGTACCACCGGACCGGTGAGGTCGCTCGTGACATAGCTGGGATGGCCGGCTTTCGCCTCCTCGAGCATGCCGACGGCCGAGCAGATCTGGCCCGGTGTGCAGTAACCGCACTGGAACCCGTCGTGATCCAGGAATGCCTGCTGCATCGGATGTAACGCGCCGCCTGGCGATCCCCGAGCCAGACCCTGAGCCGTGGTGATGGTGGATCCGTCCCAGGCCACCGCGAAGGCGAGGCATGTTGTGGCCCTGCGTCCGTCGAGCAATACCGTGCAGGCTCCGCACTGGCCGTGATCGCAGCCCTTTTTCGGCGACATCACGCCCAGGCGGTCCCGAAGCGCATCCAGCAGCGTGGTGCGCGTGTCCACGATCAACGAGCGCTGCGTTCCGTCGACATGAAGAGTGATCCTGGTATTCATGAAATGGCTTCCACTACAGAGAACTCTGTCCAGACTTATACGCTCCACATCGTCCATGCAAAAGGGCCCGTCCGGCACGTGAATTGCCCATGATGAGTCTGATTCTCGCCCGCTCCAGCGCCGTGCGGGAGAGGTTTTCAAATGCAACAGGAGAGTCATCATGCAAACGAACGGGACAACTTCATCGACCTCGACCTCCAACTCGACCTCGAGGACCGATCTGATCTCCAGCGACCGGGTAGAGGGCACTGAGGTATACGGATCGAACCGCGAGCACATCGGCGAGATCCACAGCCTCATGATCGACAAGGTATCGGGGCGCATCGCCTACGCGCTGATGAGCTTTGGCGGCTTCCTCGGCCTTGGTAAGAACTACTATCCGATTCCGTGGAGCAAGTTGACCTACGACGTCGCCGAAGGCGGTTATCGCACCGATCTGACTGAGAGCCAGATCAGCAACGCGCCCGGATACACCCAGGATCAGAGCATCGACGACAACATGAATACCCGCCTGTACGACTACTACTCGGCTCCCTACTACTGGTAAGGCGCTCCGAGAGCGCCCGAGGGCAGGCATCCTGAAGCGAGCGGCGCGCCGTCGCACTCGTAGCCCGCCAAGGGCGGGCAGGAGTTTGCGCCGAAGTGCTCGCGGGTCTGCAGGCCGGTGCCCGCGAATGCCCAGTGTTCGGGTTCTTGCACGGCGTAGCCCGGGTTGGCGCGAGGCCCATCCCACCAGCCGCCACCATGGCGGTAGCTCTCGCCGACCAGGCTGTCCTCCGGGCGGTGCACGCCGGTCGTCGGCCACCAGTGATCGAGTGCTGCCTGATCTCGTCGTCCGATGAAAAGCATTCGACCAGCGCGTCGACAGGCTGCTCGAGGCCGGGCAAACGGCATGCCAAAGAGGGATAGGATGGAACTCATGGAAAATTCGAAATTCACTGCCACTGCCACTGCCACGCCTGGCGCCGCCGACACCCTGGTCCTCAAGCCGGGCAATCTCATTCTCGGTGACGACGGGGTCGACCTGCCCGTCGTGTCATTTACAGGCGGCAGAGCCGATACGGTGCTCGTGAAGACCCGCGACGGTGAGCACGCCTGGCTGCCGCTCGAATTCGTCTATCACGACGCTGCCGCGCGAAGGCGCCCCCTCCGCAATCGGGGCCGTCTCCGCGTCCGCCGAACTTGTTCACCAGTCGCCGTCGCTCATCGGGGCATTCGGCAATCGCGAGCGAGCCATCTCGGCACGTGGCGAACTGCTCAGCGCGGGCTTCGCAGAGCGAGAGGTGATGCTGCGCGCCGTTGCCCCGGGCGAAGCCGAGCCGCTGCGGGCCGCTTGGTCGGAGGCGCTGCACGTGGAATACCTGGTAACGGTGCAGGCCGAAGGCGAGGAGCGGATCCGGTTCGCTGCCGACATCCTGGAGAGTTGCGGAGGGAGCGTCGCGTTTCCTCGCGCTTGAGCAGGCGGCCCCGGGCACTCGGGATCTGCGCTACGCTTGCGGGATCGATTTTTCCGTCGAGGTAGCGCATGACCCGCTCCGCCCCTGACCGCACCCGCCGTGCGCTGCTCCTCGGAGTGCCTGCATTGACGCTCTCCGGCACCGCTCTGCTGGCCGGCTGCGCATCGATTGCGTCGAGGCCAGGCGGCGAGCGCACGCCGATCGTGTTCATGCACGGCAACGGGGACACCGCGGCGCTCTGGTACACGACGGTGTGGCGCTTCGAATCGAATGGTTGGCCACGCGAACGGATGAGCGCGGTCGATGCGCCCTATCCGCAGGCTCGCGACATCGATGCCACGCCACAGCCCGGGCGCTCCTCGGCGCAGCAGAACATGGAGTACCTGGCCGCCGAGGTCGAGCGGGTGCTTGCGGGCACCCGGTCGCCAAAGGTGATCCTGATCGGCAATTCGCGCGGCGGCTACGCGATCCGCGATTTCGTGAAAAACGCCGGAGGCGGCCCCAAGGTGTCGCACGTGATCCTGGGCGGCACGCCGAATCATGGCGTCTGGGCCACCGACTACCTGCTGGGCAGCGAGTTCAACGGCAAGGGACCCTTCCTCACCGCGCTCAACGCGCCACAAGGTCCGCAGGGCTTGGAAATCACGCCTGGTCCGAGGTGGCTGACGGTGCGCTCGGATAACAACGACAAATTCGCGCAACCCGACGGGCGCTGGATCGGGCGGCCCGACATGGCAACCAACGTGGGCTACGACGGCCCGGCGCTGAAAGGCGCCGAAAACGTGGTGCTCCCCGGCCTCGACCACCGGGAGCTGTCGTTCCATTCCCGTGCTTTCGCCCAGGATTGGCGTTTCATCGAGGGCCGTGATCCTGCCAGCATTGCCATTGCCGCCGAGGCGGTGCCGGTGCTCGATGGACAGATCAGCCGCCCGGGTACCAACCTGCCGATGGAAGGCGTCGCCGTCGAGGTCTATCAGCTTGCGCTCGACACCGGCGAGCGGCTCGGTGCGCCCGTGCACCGCCGCATGACTGGCGCCGACGGCCGCTGGGGGCCGATGAAGGCGAGCCCCGAGGCGCCTTACGAGTTCGTGGTCGCCGCTCCGGGCATGGCGACCATGCACGTCTACCGCTCGCCGTTCCCGCGCTCGTCGAACATCATTCATATGCATCCGGTGGCCTTGACCGATGTGCAGAAGAGTGCGGGCAGCGTCATCACCATGACTCGCCCGCGGGGTTACTTCGATCAGGAGCGTGACACGATGAGCCTGGACGGCGCCGCGCTACCCGGCGTACCTCCCGGTGTCGCCGGCGTGTCGAGCTCGACGATCATGTTGCCCGAGGGCTCGGTGCGCACTGTGGTCGCCGAATTCAACGGCGAGCGGATCGCCACGCGCAGCTGGCCGGCCCGGGAGAACCGGGTGGTGATCGCGGAGTTGCACTACTAGCAGCCTGTCGGACTTCAGCGGCGTGGGATAATGGCGGCCATTGAAACCGACGGACGAAGTGGCGATGGCGTTTCACCCGATCGACCGAGACACGGATTTCCTGTTGCCCCCATCGGTGCAGCAGTGGGTGCC
>CAJDTU010000125.1_pt1 | contig 12567 bp, 9 predicted proteins | sample 7389901 | NCBI WGS metagenome assembly CAJDTU01 (sample SAMEA7055649, study PRJEB34461) | soil metagenome | biome: terrestrial ecosystem; feature: Peninsula; material: soil | place: Antarctica | collected 2016
AACAGGCCGTAGACGTCTTCCGCATAGACATGGGGCACACCGTACTCGTCACGCTTGATTGTTGTGCTTTTCTCGGCCGGCGGTGCCTGCCCGCCGCTCCCGCCGACAGCACAAGCCGAAAGCGTGAAAAGCAATGCAACGGTAGCAGCGGTCGCGACTCGGCAGTGTGGACGACTAATGGACACGACAGCCTCTTCTCCAGAAGATCCGAACTCCTCTCCAGAGCCTGATGGTGTAGCCGATGCGCGATCAGTGCAGCGAACTCGTACAGACGCTTGATCGCAGCAGAAGCTGCGGTTCAAACATCCCACCCTGAGGTCGCGTTGCGATGTTCAAAAGCCAATCAGCGACAGGTTCAGCGGAAGCTGCTGCGGGCATTCATTTTCCTCCACGTCAGGGGAAAGTGCCTCGGCTGCGAAGGCCGAGGATCGATGCCAGGGAAGCGTGCTTCATTGTTCTCCCCCCGATTCGAAAGTCTACCGGGCTAAGTACCGGAGCCTGGTGGTCGACGCAGCGTGGGCATCGACTTCATCCGGGCGCAGCCACTGCCGCTTGCAGTCGAACCTCGCATACAACTCAAGCTGGTCCTGGTAGTGAGCGGCTTTCTCGCCGTCGGGATTCACGAAGCCGCTCTGCCCGGGGGGCGCCGCATCGCAGAACTCCACTCCCGAGTCGCCGAGGACGATGTGATCATTCTGCGTGCCCCGGTTCATTGCCGGATTCAGCGTGAGCACCTCGTCATCTCCCGCTTGGGGGACCCCGGTAAAATTGTTGATGTCGAAGACATGCTTGCGCGTAACGGTCAGCCACTTGGTCCGGTCTGTAGTACCGAACTGCATCGCCAGGTCGGAGAGCGACTGCGTCATCACCTCGCGTATCACGGCGTTCTTGTCCGCACCGTTAAAGAAGTCATACCACTGCGGAACACCGGAGTCTGCCCCGCGCAGAGCGTTGACTACCACTCTTACACCCATCGACGTGTTCGCAGGCGAGATACTGGTGAGCGCGCGGAGTTGGCAGGACGGAATGTCGTCCTGCAACACCGCGGAAAGCAGATTCGACAGGAACTTGTTGAATATCGTGTAGTCCTTGCTCGTGTAGAAGCCGGTCTGCTGCGGATCGACTGCCAGCTTGTCCCATGCAGCGATCGATTCAACTGCGGCCCGGACCGGATCGCTGATCGGCAAGGCGACAACCGCCGCCTGCATGAACGGCAGGAAATAGCGAACGTTGACGTCGACGAACGAGGTGGTGCGGTTCATATCGCGGACCTCGGTCGCGGTGAACTTCGGCTTCGCCTTCAGCAACTCGATAAACTCGGTCACTCGATCCGCGAACGACCAGTAGTTGCCATCGGTATTGTCATGGCGCGCGGACGGCTTGTTGTTCCAGTTCGTGATGAAGCCCTGTGGCGGGTTGAGCACCTGCGGGTTCGAGGCGTGCGGCAGGAAGCCGGCCCACTCCATCGTTCCGTCACCCCTCGCCGGCAACCTGAAGTCCTGGTCGGCGGGGCGCCGCGGATACTTGCCGGCGAGGATGTAGCCGATGTTGCCGCTGGTGTCCGCGTAGTACCAGTTGTTGGTGATCGCCACGCGCGCGTTCTGCGCCTTGAACTCCCCCCAGTTCTTCGCCTTCATTGATCCGATCCAGCCCAGGAGCGATTCGACCTCGGCGCCGTCCCAGCTTCGCTTCTTCGCGTACGCCGTGTTGTTTGGCCTGTCGACCAGGGTCACGATGCCGTGCACGCTCGAGTAGACGTCTACCGTGGCCTCCGCGCCGCCCTTCACTTTGATCGTGTCGGTTCGTTTCGCAAGTTCCCGGTAACTGCCGTTGTACAGGTACCGGTCCTGATTGGCCGGATCAAGGGTCAATTGATACATGTCCACGACGTCTCCGGCTCCCGCCGTGGAACCCCAGGCAATCGTCCCGTTGCTTGCGAACAGGATCGCCGGGTATCCGAACGGCGTGTTTCCGGTCACGTCGAAACCCGCCCCGTGCAGGCCGATGCCCCACACGTAGGCGGGATTGAAGTTGCCGAACTGCGGGCCGTTGTTGAAGTAGACGTTCCCGTCCACCGTCTTGCCGGGCCCGGCGATCCACAGGTTGCTCGCCGTGGGCGCAAGGTGCGGCCCCTGCTCCTCCAGGTGACCGGCGCTCAGCGCCTGTGCCGACAGCGGCGTCAAACGTGCCCAGGCAGCATCGAGCCGATCCGGCGAGCGCGCATGCTTCAGGAGCTCGGCTGCCGGGCCTTCTCCCGAGGAGGTCAGGTTACCGGTGCCCCCAGCCCCGACTGCCCTCGTCACCGGGTCGTCGCCGACCGTAGTGGGAGCGGTGGGGTCGTTCGTCCAGCGCAACTGATCGAAGATTCGCCTGCCCGCGGCCTCTCCTCTTGCGGAAACGAGGCTTTGCAGCAGCGCCTGGTTCGGAATCTCCGAATTGAAATCGGAAAAGCGGTTTGCCATGGAGCCGACGAACACCATCACTACGTCGAACGGCCGCCAGGCCACCGGCTCGAAGCCCTTCTCGGAGAACTCCTTGGGCAACAGGTTCGCCTTGTCGGCAAGCACCTCCGCAATCCTGGCATTGAAGCCGGCCGAGTAACCCTCGAAGATATCCCTGTCTGCTTCGGGCAAGGCGGCAAGCTGGGCCGAGATGGACGCCGGGTTGTAGTTGGCGCGCACCGACTTGTCGAAATCGATCCACCGATCGTTCGGCCCTGCGCCGAGCACCTCTGCAACCGATCCGGTGAAGGTGCGCTTCGCCATCTCCATCTGAAAGAGGCGATCCTCGGCCAGCGCATAGCCCATCCCGTAATAGAGTCCCCGCACGTCATTCGCGTAGACATGGGGTACGCCGTACTCGTCACGCTTGATCGTGGCGGTGCCGGTCGTCTGATCGATCGCGCCGGGTGAGCCTACCGGCGTCCCGCCGTCGCCGACGCAGCCTGCCACCGCCACCGCGACCGCCACAAAGCATGCAACCGCGCTGGCACGAGCATGTTGCGAACTCATGACTTCCTCTTTGGGTTGTGTGTCGGCACCGATCGTGGGAGAAGCGCCCCGAGCTGTCAACCTCGAGTCTCTTCCAGCATGAAATGAGTCTGGACAAGGCCGGCAACGCAAGCAACGACTACCTGCCGGCGAAGATTTTCACGTCGATGGTGTCGAAGAACGAAATAGATGACAATTTGAACGAATGAACTGGCAATGAGAAACGTGGCTATGCGTTCGAAGAATCAGAACGTGGCGAAAGCGTTCCTGCCCGGGCGGCCTCCTTCACGTCGCCCTCCCCTTTCAGGACCTCGGCACAGTGCGCGAAGAACGCCTTGAGCTGATCGTCGAAGGTCGATGCCGCAACGCCCTCGCGGGGGTCTGCCTGCAGCCGCGCGGCGAGCCCCGGCGCAGTCAGAGCAGGACGAGAAGATCGAGCTGGCGCCTGATGCGCTGCGATGGGTCGAGGAGCAGATCGGCGACCTATGCGCGACCGCGAGGCATCGCGTGCGGCCAGTCTGGCCAAGGCCAGGGCGATCACGCCAGGAGCAGTCGTCCAGTCCGCCGACATCGGGCCGTGGCGCCAGCTACAGCGGAATTATCGCCCGGGGGACCGACGTCGACGTGCTACAGCGCCAGGCGGGCTCGGTCGGCCGTTTCGTGCTGCACGACCGCGCGTTGTGCTTTCCGCAGAAGTTTCAGCTCGGGAAAGCAGCGGCGATCTCCTATGCCTTCGTCCGGACAGCAGACATCAAGGTTCCAAAACACACCAGAGGCGCGGCCGTTCACGCTGACCATTGCCCCCTCAGCTCTCTCAGGGCGTCGCGAGTCGGCGCCAGCCCGACGCAGGGCGCAGCAGCGCCTTGCGTGGACTTCCGGGATAAGCCCAGCGGCGAATGGGGGTCTGGCGCGACGTGAGCCTGGCTGTGTGCCGAAGGAAACAATGCCCCAAAATGTCGCTGTGCTGCGCTGGCAGCATCCTTTCCGCTTCTGTCCAACGGCCGGCAGGCTTGGCGTCGGGAATGTTAGGCACCAAAGCCGGTGAAACCGGGGTGTGCATGCATTGGCTTCTTCTTCAATACTGTGCCGCGATCGGCACGCGAGTCTCGTCTTGGTATTTGTCGCATAAGCCCTGTGACGCCATGCGCAACAGGCCGAGGTCGCTGCCGACGCCGACGCCGACGAAGCTGATGCCCAGGTCGAGATAGCGGCGCGCGTCGGCCTCGGCAGGCGCGAGGATGCCGGTCGGCTTGCCGGCAGCTTGCGCCGCCGCATGAATCTGCTTGATCGCTTCCTGCACATCGGCATGCCCGGCGGCACCGAGCTGTCCATAGGCGGCGGCCAGGTCGCCCGGGCCGATGAACAGGCAGTCCACGCCCTCGACCGCGGCGATCTCGGCCGCGGCGGCAACCCCGGCCCGGCTTTCGATCTGCACGAGCACGCCGATATGGTCGTTCGCCTGCTTGAAGTAGTCCGGCACCGCGCCGTAGCGATTGCCGCGCTGCGAGACCGACACGCCGCGCATGCCCTGCGGCGGGTAGCGCGTCGCAGCGACCGCGGCGCGCGCCTCGTCGGCGCTTTCGACGAACGGGATCAGGAAATTGCTGCAACCCGCGTCGAGCAGCCGCTTGATAATGACCGGCTCGTTCCACGGCGGGCGCACTATCGGCGCGCTCGGGCTGTCTTTGAGCGCCATCAGCTGCGGGATCAGCGTGATCACGTCGTTCGGTGCGTGCTCGGCGTCGAGCAACAGCCAGTCGAAGCCGGCGACGCCGAGCACTTCGGTCGTGATGTGGCTGCCCAGCGACAGCCAGCAGCCGATAAGCTTTTCACGCGCGAGCAGGCGCTCGCGGAAACCGTTCGGGATCGGTGTGTATGGCGTTGTCATGGTACTTTCAGTCGGTTGCGGCAAACGCAGGGTGGTACGGGCGCTTTTGAATCAAACGTCCAGCTGGGATCAGGTACTGCGTCGCGACAGCATGATCACGCGCACCCAGCCCGTGCTGGCATTGGGGCTGGTGCGCATTTTTCACCTCTTCCATGGCGAACCGTCGTCGCGCCGATGTGCATCAACATCGTAAACGGCGGGTCGAAATCCTGCCAAGTGCATAGATCTACTCCTTGACCAGCACGACCCGCTTGATCTCGCCGACGACGAAGAGGTAGCTGACGATGGCCATCACTGCGTTGGCTGCGACGAAGACCAGCGCGTCATTGAAGGAGCCAGTGTTTTTCACGATGTAGCCGATCACGATCGGCGTGGAGATGGCGGCGACGTTGCCGAAAGTGTTGAAGAGCGCGCCGCTCAGCCCGGCAATCTCCTTCGGGGAGGTATCGGAGACCACGGCCCAGCCTAGCGCACCCAGGCCCTTGCCGAAGAAGGCAAACGCCATGATGGCAACGACCACGGGGGCGGACTCGACGTAGTTGCACGCGATCATGCTCGTGGACAGCAGCATGCCGATCACGATCGGCGACTTGCGGGCGAAGGTCAGTGATTTGCCTTTGCGCAACAGGAAGTCCGAGATGATCCCACCGAGCACGCCGCCCACGAAGGCGCAGATGGCGGGCAGCGCAGCGACGATGCCAGCCTTAAGGATCGAGAAGCCCCGATCCGTCACGAGATAGACCGGGAACCAGGTGAGGAAGAAATAGGTGATCGTCGTGATGCAGTACTGTGCGACATAGATGCCCAGCAGCATGCAATTGCCGCGCAGTTGCTTGATGTACGAAAACCGCGGTTTCGCGGCCGGCGCAACCGCAGGTACCGCAGCAACATTCGTTCCTGCAACCGCGGCTCGTCTTTGCGTGATCGCCTGATCCATGTCGACCAGCGCCCCGCCCTGCTCCAGATAGGCAAGCTCCAACTCGTTGATGCGTGGGTGATCCTTGGGGCTGTAGACGACCTTGAGCCACACGAAGCTTACGACGATGCCGACGATTCCCATGAAATAAAACGTGTAGGGCCATCCATGAGTCTGCGTGATCCAGCCCATGATGGGCGCGAAGAGCACGGTCGCGAAATACTGCGCCGAATTGAATATCGCGCACGCCGTTCCCCGCTCGTTCGCGGGAAACCAGGCGGCCACGATGCGGCCGTTCGCCGGAAACGATGGTGCCTCGCTGAAGCCGACCAGGAAGCGCAGCGCGAACAGCACCACAACGGCCGTCGACGCGGTCGCCGTCAGGAAGCTCACGCTGCCCTGCATCAACGTGAACAGCGACCATATGAAGATGCTGGCGAAGTAGACGATCTTCGAGCCGAAACGATCGAGCAGCCAGCCGCCGGGCAACTGGGCGATCACATACGACCAGCCGAAGGCAGAGAAGATGTAGCCCATCGTAACGGCGTCCATGCCCAGATCCTTGGCCAAGGCCGGTCCGGCAATCGACAGGGTCGCCCGGTCGGCGTAGTTGACCGCCGTGACGATGAACAGCATCGCGACGATGCCGAATCGAACCCGCGTCCTTTTCGCAGTCTGGCTGCCGCTGACTGCCCCGCCGGTTGCAGGATTGTTGAGTGTGCTCATGGTGGTTCCCGTTTTTGCATATGCGGCTCACGACTTGCTGAAAGGGCCCACGCCTCGCTAGTCCGTGGCGGCGCCCACGTCAAGCTGCTTGCGCGCTGCATGTTGTCGCGCGCGCTCAGCGATCGAATGCCGGACGCTTCGGATCGAAAGTCCAGTTGGGGATCAGGTACTGCATCGCGGCCGCATCGTCGCGGCTGCCCAGGCCATGCTGCAGATAAAGCTGGTGTGCCTTCTCGACTTCGGCCATGTCGAGCTCGACGCCCAGGCCCGGTCGATCGGGAACGCGCACGTGGCCGCCAACGATCTGCAGCGGCTCCTTCGTGAGACGCTGGCCGTCCTGCCAGATCCAGTGCGAGTCGATCGCGGTGACACGCCCGGGCGCTGCCGCGCCGACGTGCGTGAACATCGCGAGTGAGACGTCGAAATGGTTGTTCGAATGCGACCCCCAGGTCAGACCCCAGTCGCGGCAGGTCTGCGCAACGCGCACCGAGCCGGCCATGGTCCAGAAGTGCGGGTCGGCGAGCGGGATGTCGACCGACTGCAGGCTCAGCGCGTGCACCATCTGGCGCCAGTCGGTCGCGATCATGTTGGTCGCGGTCGGCAGGCCCGTCGCGCGACGGAACTCGGCCATGACTTCGCGGCCCGAGAAGCCGCCTTCAGCGCCGCAAGGGTCTTCGGCATACGCGACCACGTCGCGCAGATCCTTCATTAGCCGGATCGCGTCCTTGAGCAGCCACCCGCCGTTCGGGTCGAGCGTGACGCGCGCATTGGGGAAGTTCTCGTGCAGTGCGACCACCGCCTCGATCTCTTGCTCGCCGCGCAGCACGCCGCCTTTCAACTTGAAGTCGTTGAAGCCATAGCGGTCGCGCGCGGCTTGCGCCTGCCGAACGATGGCCTCGGGCGTCAGCGCGACCTCGTGGCGGATGCGCGCCCATGCGTTGTCGGCGGCGGGATCGCTCGCATACGGCAGATCGGTTTTGCCGCGGTCGCCGACGTAGAACAGGTAGCCGAGCATCTCGACCGCGTTGCGCTGCTGCCCTTCGCCGAGCAGCGCGCAGACCGGCACACCGAGGTGCTGGCCGAGCAGGTCGAGCAGTGCGGATTCGACCGCGGTGACCGCATGGATCGTGGTGCGCAAGTCGAACGTCTGCTGCCCGCGCCCACCCGTGTCGCGGTCGGCGAACGTGCGCTGCATGCGCTGCAACACCTGCTGCACATTAGCGACGCGGGCGCCGACAACGAGGTTGCGCGCGTCTTCGAGTGTCTGCCGAATTTTCTCGCCGCCCGGCACTTCGCCGACGCCGGTGCGGCCCGCACTGTCGGTCAGCACCAGCAGGTTGCGCGTGAAAAATGGGCCGTGCGCGCCGCTCAGGTTCAAGAGCATGCTGTCGCGGCCCGCGACAGGGATGACGCGCAGGTCGGTGACGAGGGGGCGTTTGGTTCGGTCATAAAGGAGTCAATTTAGGGCAAACCCTTAAAAACGTCGTGACAGCTACGGATTTATCCGGCCGCCTCCTCCCCTTGGGCTCGCCGCAACCGCTCCCGGCTGTTAGATCGATGGGTGCTCATCGCAGCGCGTGCCGCCTCCGGGTCTCGGTTCGCGATCGCGGTGACAATGCTCTCGTGCTCGGCATTGACGCGCTTCAAATACTCGCTGCGCCCTTCACCGGCGATGTGGGCGGAGTCGAGGCACGTGCGTGGGATCAGGATCGAGCCGAGCTGCGTCATCAGCTCGATGAAATAAGCGTTGTGCGTGGCGCGTGCGATCGCCCGGTGCAGGTTCATGTCGCGCACCACCGTGTCGCCGCTGTCGATCGCGCGCGCGAAATCGGCTTGCGCGTCCCTGCAAGGCGGACAACTCGGCGTCGGTGCGTCGCATGGCCGCCATGACCGCGGCTTCGGATTCCAGACCAAGCCGCAACTCGACCACCGCCACCACGTTGCGTAAAGCGGCCATCGAATCGGCGCCTGCGAGGCGAATCGCCGTCGGGTCAGCGTCACCGAGCACGAAAGTGCCGATGCCATGGCGCGTCTCGACCAGTCCAGCCGCCTGAAGCATGGAAATCGCCTCGCGCACCACGGTTCGACTGACACCGAACTCGGCCATGATTCCAGTCTCGGTCGGCAACTTGCCGCCGACAGCCAGCCGCCCGTCGCGGATGCGACCGACAAACCCATCGACCAGATTGAGTGCCGGTGAACGTGTACACCGCGGAACCACTTCGACACCACTCATTCGCCGCTCTCCAAGGGAAACCCTGATTAAAAAGTTCCTGACGTTTCGCTCGAAATTTCAATACATTGTTCGCCCCAGTAATTCCCCACCCGAATCTAGTTGCTGAACAGCCACCTTCCCCAATCCGCTTCAAACGCCTGCTGCTGACGGGTGCCAATGGCCACCTCGGCGGCCAGATGCGCCCGCGCCTCAAGGCCTATTGCGACACGCTGCGGTTGAGTCGCCGCGCCGACATGGCTACGGCCGGCGCCGGCGAAGAAATCAGAACCGCGTCGCCGCAAGGCAAAGCGATCGGTTTCGTCAGGCTCCCCGAGCGCTGCGCGAATCTCTGCTTCGGTGGCCCAAAGAACAATCGTCTCTACATGGCGAGCAGCCAATCGCTGTACGCGCTGTACGCCGAGGCGCACGGCGCCGTCTGATGCACGCAATCAGGAGATCATCGATGTCAATTTCCACCGCTACCGCCGCGGAACGTCCGCCGCTGACGATCCGCATGCACGAAAACGACAACGTTGCGATCGTGGCTAACGACGGCGGCCTGCCCGCCGGCACCGCGTTTCCCTCGGGCCTCACGCTGCGCGACCACGTGCCGCAGGGCCACAAGGTCTCGCTCGTCGACCTGGCCCAAGGCGCGCCGGTGCTGCGCTACAAGGTCGTGATCGGCCATGCACTGAAAGACATCCCGGCCGGCAGCTGGGTGCACGAGCGGCTGCTCGCGACACCCGAGGCGCGCGCGTTGACCGGGCTGCCGATCGCGACCGTGCGGCTTGAGCCGCAGCCGCCGCTCGAAGGCTATACGTTCGAGGGCTTTCGCAACCCCGACGGCTCGGTTGGCACGCGCAACATCCTGGCGATCACGCAGACGGTGCAGTGCGTGGCCGGCGTCACCGACTATGCGGTGCAGCGCATCAAGGCCGAGCTGCTCCCGCGGTTCGAGAATGTCGACGACGTGGTCGCGCTCGAGCACGGCTACGGCTGCGGCGTCGCGATCGACGCGCCCGACGCGATCGTGCCGATCCGCACGCTGCGCAACATCAGCCTGAACCCGAACTTCGGCTGCGAGGTCATGGTCGTGAGCCTTGGCTGCGAGAAGCTGCAGCCCGAGCGGCTACTGCCGCCCGGGAGCATCCCGCTGGTCGACGAACGCGCCGTCGCCGACATCGGCCAGACCGCCGAGCCCAAGCTCGACGTCGTGGTGCTGCAAGACGACGCGCACGTGGGCTTCATGTCGATGGTCGAGTCGATCATGCGCCAGGCCGAGGTGCACCTGGAGCGGCTCAACGCGCGCCAGCGCGAGACGGTTCCCGCGAGCGAACTCGTCGTCGGCGTGCAGTGCGGTGGCAGCGACGCGTTCTCGGGCGTGACCGCAAATCCGGCCGTCGGCTTTTGCACCGACCTGCTGGTGCGCGCGGGCGCCACCGTGATGTTTTCGGAAGTCACCGAAGTGCGCGACGGCATCGACCAGCTCACCGCGCGCGCCACGAGCGCGGAAGTCGCCGGCGCGATGATCCGGGAGATGGGATGGTATGACGCGTATCTGGCGCGCGGCAGCGCCGACCGCAGCGCAAACACGACGCCGGGCAACAAGAAGGGCGGCCTGTCGAACATTGTCGAAAAAGCGATGGGCTCGATCATCAAGTCTGGCACTTCGCCGATCTCGGGCGTGCTGTCGCCGGGCGAGAAGCTCGACGGCCGGCGCGGCCTGATCTATGCGGCCACACCCGCAAGCGACTTTATCTGCGGCACGCTGCAGCTGGCCGCCGGCATGAACCTGCACGTGTTCACGACCGGGCGCGGCACGCCCTACGGGCTCGCGCAATGCCCGGTGATCAAGGTCGCAACGAGAAGCGACCTGGCGCGCCGCTGGCACGACCTGATGGACGTGAACGCGGGGCGCATCGTTGACGGCGACGCGAGCATCGAGGACGTGGGCTGGGAGCTGTTCAAGCTGATGCTCGAGGTCGCGAGTGGCCGCAAGAAAACGTTTGCTGAGCAGTGGAAGCTGCACAACTCGCTGGTGCTGTTCAACCCGGCGCCGGTGACATGACATGCTTGGTGACACGCCTGCGGCGCGCGACGGCGCGGCGCCGGCGGTCTTTTCGGCCGCAGCCTTCTTGGCCGGCACGGGTTCGGCTGCAGGCTGCTTGGCAGCGACCTTCTTGGCTGTCATCTTCTTGGCGCCCGACTGGGCCTTCGCCGCCGGGGCTGGCTTCGCCGACGTACCAGGCTGGGCCCCTCCAGGCCTCTGCTGACGCACCGCGAATCCCATGGCCTTGAAGTGTTCGATCGTCTGCGCGTAGCCCTTGCCATTCGCCACGACGACGATCGACGATGCCTGGTTCCGCGAGGCGATGTAGCCCACGTAGAACGACCGATGGAAGTCCAGCGCGTTCTTCCCCGTATCGCTGATCGGCACCGCCGTCACCTCAGCGCCGAAGGACGCGAATCGCTGTTCGATTTGCCGCTGGTGCGGCCCATGGAACACCTGTCAACTGAAGTAAAGATGCCCCCCCTTCCCGACCGCGCAGATGCGCTTCGCGCCGCCATCGTCGTTGTCGATTCGACGGTTCAAGCCTGGTAAGCGTTGCGAGCCGCAACGCGTGGTAATTTGATCTCCATCGAGGCTCGGTGGCAGCACGTTGTCGCGAGCCCCCAACTTCGGCCCCAATCATGAGTACACCCCAGCAATACATCTATCTTTTCGGCCGCGAGCGCACCGATGGTGGCGCCGCGATGAAGAACCTGCTTGGCGGGAAGGGGGCGAACCTTGCCGAGATGTGCCGCCTGGGCATCACCGTGCCCTCGGGCTTCACGATCAGCACCGAGGCGTGCACGGTGTTCACCGAACACGGCAAGGAGCATCTGCTCAAGCTGATCGATGCCAACGTGCGCGAGGGCGTAGCCTTCGTCGAGCGGGAAATGGGCAAGACCTTCGGCGATCCTGCCGACCCGCTGCTGGGCTGGCGACGAGCGCTTCGCGTGGGATTCGTACCGCCGCTTCGTGCAGATGTACGGCGACGTCGTGATGGGCCTGAAGCCGGCGTCGAAGGAAGACCACGACCCCTTCGAAGTCATCATCGACACGGTCAAGCGCGAGAAGAGCGTGCAACTTGACACCGAGCTCGATGCCAACGACCTGAAGGAACTGGTGGCGCGATTCAAGGCGCTGATCCGTGCGCGCTTGGGCCGCGACTTTCCCACCGACCCGTGGCAGCAGTTGTGGGGCTCGGTGGTGGCGGTGTTCGACAGCTGGAACAACGAGCGCGCGCACGTCTACCGCGAGCTGAACGACATTCCGCAGTCGTGGGGCACGGCGGTCAACGTGCAAGCCATGGTCTTCGGCAACCTGGGCAACCACAGTGCCACTGGCGTGGCGTTCACGCGCGACGCCGGCACCGGCGAGGACTTGTTCAACGGCGAGTTCCTCGTCGATGCGCAGGGCGAAGACGTGGTGGCCGGCATCCGGACGCCGCAGCAAGTATCGCTGGTGGGCTCACGCCGCTGGGCCGAACTGGCGCAGGTCGGCGAGGAAGAGCGGCGCGCCAGCTATGCGTCGCTGGAAGAGCTGATGCCGCCGATCTACGAAGAACTGCTGCATGCCGAAACCCTGCTCGAAAACCACTTCAAGGACATGCAGGACCTGGAGTTCACGATCCAGGAGGGGCGGCTGTGGATGCTGCAGACGCGCAACGGCAAGCGCACCGGCACGGCAATGGTGCGCATCGCGATGGAGATGCTCGAGCAGGGCATGATCGACGAGAAGACGGCGCTGCGGCGCGTCGCGCCCGAGCGGCTGAACGAGTTGCTGCAC
>CAJDTU010000083.1_pt1 | contig 12489 bp, 14 predicted proteins | sample 7389901 | NCBI WGS metagenome assembly CAJDTU01 (sample SAMEA7055649, study PRJEB34461) | soil metagenome | biome: terrestrial ecosystem; feature: Peninsula; material: soil | place: Antarctica | collected 2016
TGCCGCTCGGCTTCCTGCGGGTTGAAGCACACGGCGTAGCGCCGCCGGCGCTCGCCGTCGCCCAGCACGACCTCCTTGACCTGCAGATTCTCGGCCACTTCCCGATAGCGCCCCGCACGGGCCAGTACCTGCTCGGTGACGGCGTCGCCGCGGCGCATCGGCATGCACATCAGGTACTTGCCGCCGCCGGCGGCCAGCGCCTTGAAGTTCGCCGCCCAGACCATGCCCGCATCGCCCACGAACAGGCAGCGCGTGAGCTGCCAGCCGCGCAGGTCCCGCTTGACCTTGGCCACCGTCGTCACGTCCACCGTGTTGCCCGGAAACACCCAATGGCGCACCGGAAAACCCTCGCGCGTGACCGCCATGCCGAGGACGATCTGCGGCGCATCGCCGCGCCCGTTCTTCGAGTGCCCGCGCTTGCGCGGCGCCTTGTAGGTCTTGCCGCCGGCCGCGACGCTGCCATGCACGATGTCGTCGCCGCCGCCCCCGCGGTCCTCCTCGTCGAGCTCGAAGTGCAGCGACGTGGTGTCGTAGAACAGCACCTCGACGTCCAGGTTCAGCAGGTCCGCGACGCGGTGGAAGATCTCGCGCTCGATCGCCTCCTTGTTCGCTTCGAGGAAATCCATCGCCCGGTACAGGTGCTGCAGCGACAGCGCCTTCGTCCCGGCGATATGCACCTCCTCCTTGAGCCACTGCTCCCAGCAGTACAGCTTCGAGCACGGTGCGCAGCAGCGATTGGCCACCATCGCAAACAGCGCGCGCTCCACGTCGAAGCCCAGGCGTCGGGCGCCGGCTTGCGCGTGAACGACCTCGCCGATGCCCAGGCGCTGCCACAGCGCCTCGAGCACATAGACATCGCCGTACGGCCATGCGCACACGAGCCGCCAGTCCCCGCCCGCGGCCCCGACGATCTCGTCGGTCGAGCAGCGGCGCATGATGCTGCGCGCCAGGCGGCGCAGGCGCTCGGTGACCTCGCATTCTCCGCCAGCTGCAGGTACGCCACCGTGCTGCCGTCGGCGCGCCGTTGCTTGGACTCACGCAGGTACATGTGCCCAATGCTATAACCCGCAGCTGGCGCAAATCAACAGGTTCGCCCCAATCCGTGTATCTAGGCGTTTCGTGGAAACCGTGGCGGTCGGCCCCCCAAAAATCAATAACTTAACCCCCGCTCAGGCATCGCTTCGGCCGATTTGTGCCTCGAAACTGTCAAAGTCGGGTCTGCCGCGGCCATCGATGGCCAGCCGGGACCACTCGTATCTCGTATCGGGAAATCGGGAACAACTTGCGGCGTTGATTGCATTTGTAGTCAACCACCCCACGAGCCGAAATGGCGCTGCAATCTGCGATGGCGAAGTTCGGGGTTTCTTCCACTCAAGCGATGACATGAAAGTCCAACCCTATCTGTTCTTCGAAGGCCGCTGCGAAGAGGCGCTCGAGTTCTACAAGAAGACCTTCAACACCAGCGTCGAACTGATGCGCTACAGCGACAGCCCCGAACCGACGCCGCCCGGCATGATCCCGCCGGGCTCTGAGAACAAGGTCATGCACGCCAAATTCAAGGTCGGCGAAACGGAAGTGATGGCTTCGGACGGCAACTGCAGCGGCAAGCCGTCGTTCCACGGCGTGTCGTTGTCGCTCAGCGCCGCCGACGAGGCCGAAGCGAAGCGCCTGTTCGCGGCGCTCAGCGACGGCGGCCAGGTGCAGATGCCGCTGGCAAAGACCTTTTTCGCATCCGCCTTCGGCATGGTGGCCGATCGTTTCGGCGTGTCGTGGATGGTGATCGCCGAGCACTGAGGCAGCCAGCAAAAGGGGAGCGCGAAATGTTCGTCGTCCCGACGGCCGAGTGGCAGGCTGCGCATGACGCGCTGCTCGTCAAGGAAGCGGCGACCCGTGCCGGTGATGCGCTGGCCGCCGATTGGCGCCGGCTGCCGATGCAGCGCATCGACAAGCCGTATGCGTTCGAAGGCCCCGACGGCATCAAGACCTTCGCAGTGCTGTTCGACTGCCGGCGCCAGCTGCTGCTCTATCACTTCATGTTCGTGCCTGGCGTCGACGGCTGGCCGCACGCCGGGTGCCCGGGCTGCTCGACGTTGGGGTCGTCTCAGAAATCTATGGTCGCCCCTTTTTGCAAGACTGATTTTCGATGTTGTACTTGGCTTGCCTAAACGCCGTGCGCGGCAGCCCGTGGCTCATCAGCCACTGCAGCCATTGGCAGTCCTGCACGCCGCTCTTGCGACCCGGCATGTACTTGACCTGCCGCGCGTCCCCCAGCCAGACCTTCAGGCCGCGGCTCACCAGTAGCTCGTACACCGGGAGCCGGTACACCCCGGTGGACTCCTATTGTCAAACGAGGTAATTTTGCCCCGGATTTGATGGTAAATTTGCCCCGCACGAGGATTTCGGGTGCAGTCGGCACAAGAGCCCATGCAAAGTCAATCACTTACGGAACATTGAGGTCAATTTGACGACGCTAACCGTGTAGTCGGCTCCGCACGTGGTGACAGACTGAAAGCGTCATTTGCAACGTCCATCTTTAATGGATACCGGCAGCGGCGTCGCTTCTCTTCTTTGTGCCGAGAGTGACGATCGCTGCACGGGCCTGCTTTTTTGAGCGGTGGGCTTGACTCGGTCGACTTTCCGCGACCACCGTGATGCACGGCAGCGCCGGTTCCGGATCGGCCCACCGGGGGACGGTTCTGTTCGCTAAACGGCGGTGCACGGGATGAGCCAGACGGCAACACAGTATGAATTTCACGTCGACAAACGAGCCCGCCCCTGGGGCCGGTGGCTGCCGGCGGGGTTCTACGGCGCAATCGTCGCCATCTGGATCGGAGCCGGCATCCAGGCGCAGACCTGGGAGCTTCTCTGGCAGGCGCTGCTGGCCGCGCCTGCGCTGGCGCTTTACCTGTGGCGCACTCGGCGGCTGGCGCCATGACGCCCGACTTCACCGCGGCGCTCGCTGTCGGCATCGTCTTCGGCCTGGCGATGCTGGCCTTTGTCGGCTGGCGCTTCGGCGGCCCGGACCTGCTGGCCTTTGCCATCGTGGTGGGGCTCTTTTGCGCGGTGCTGGACTTCCTGTCGTCGTTTTCGGCCCAGAACTACGTGTATCCCGGCCAGTCGCGGCTGTGGGTGTTCACCTACATCTTCTTTGGCTGGATCGGCATGTGCGGCACGTGCCTGTTCGTGGCCGAGGGCATTCTGGCCCGACCGGGCGAGGACCTGCTGAGCCAGCCGCACCTGGTGTGGCTGGCGCCGCTGGCCACGGCGGCGATTGCGGTGGTGCTGGACCTGTTCATCGACCCGGTGGCTGTGGCCACCGGCTACTGGACGTGGCGCGTGAAGGGCACCGTCTACTACGGGATTCCGCTACTGAACTACGTCGGCTGGTTCGTGCTCATGCTGCTGGCGTCGCTGGGCTGGATGCTGATTGCTCGCCAGCGCGGCTGGGGCTATGGGCGCAAGGCGGCGGCCGCGCTTGGTGCGCTCGTTCCGCTGGGCGTTGCGGCAGCAGTGCTGTCCTGGCTGCTCAACCGCACGATTGCCGCGCTGGGATGGGTGTAGGCGCCAGAGTTGCCGCGGGCGATCGCCCCGCACCCCGACGAGTGACTCGGCTTCTGGCTGCACCGTGTGGCTGAGACGTACGGCTTGCATGGCGGGACCTGCCGGACCACGCCGGCGCGGCCAGCCGCGCAACCACGGTGCCGATTCGGCGCTGCTGCCGGCGTTCGGGGGCAGGACTGCGAGCTTCGGTCGCATCCTTCTGACCGAACCGTGCGCCTCGATCGATCGCATGCAACGGCTCGTGTCGCCGCTGGGCGCACCGCCCAGGCGGGCTATTGTTGACATTGCTTGGCGAGCGACCTTGGGGTGCGCCGCACTCCGTACTGGCGGCGCGACTGTATGGATGATCCGTACACCGGCTGTTGCCAGACGCATCCAACGCGCCTGGCGCCCGTCGACGCGAGCGAGCTGCGCCAGCTTGCCACCGCGCGTAGCATCGGCGCGCTCATTTCGCTGTGCGCCCCGCTTCCGACACGTGGCAGCAGCCGCTCGAACGGCCGCAGCAAGAGTGGGTCATGGAAAGGTCCTTGCCGAGCGGGGACCGCCCGGATCCAGCGCGGGTTCTGCGCGCGGAGCGATCTCGTCGTCTCCGCGCGAAAGGGCTTCAGCAGCAGTAGCAGGACGCTTGCGACTCCCTGCACATGCAGCTCGGGCCACACTGGCACACTGGCGCGGCGGCCGGCCTTTGCGGCGAGCCCGCCGCTGATCGGCATCCGCAGGTGCACGCGACACCGGGACAATCGAGACAGTTGCAGGTGGAGGGGTTCGTGTCTTGCATGGTTGCTCCAATCATTGAAACGAGGTCGCGGACCGGTTTGTCCGTGAAAGTGATTCTGGAACCTGGGGAGCGCAAACGCTTGAACGAAACGGCTGACATGCAGAACGCAAGTGAATCGCCAGTGCCGGAGCGTCGGAGACCCATCGCCGGAATCGGGCGGGTATTGCTATGGAGTGGGGGCAGCTTGTGGATCGGGCGCAACGCCGCGGGTGGCTCGCCCCACGCACATCATGCCATCCAGATCTCGCTTTCGCTGACTGGCAGCGTCAACTTCAGAAGCGACCCGGACGGCGAATGGACCGACTACACCGGCGTGCTCATCCGCCCGCACCACCGGCATCAGTTCGATGGATGCGGCAAATCGATCGCGCAGATTTTCGTCGAGCCCGAGACCGTGATCGGACGCGGGCTGCTTGAGCGCCGCGCTGCTGCAGCGATGAATGAATTGCCGGCGGATACGGTCGAAGCGCTCGTGGCCCCGCTTCGAGCCGGGTTTGCCGCGAGCGCAAGCAACGATCAGCTCATCGAAGCGGGCCAACGAGCGCTCGCGCTCCTCACCGGAAGCCTGCCTGCTTCATCGCCTGTCGATCCCCGCATCGCCCGGGCCATCGAGCACGTGCGCGCACGGATGGGCGGCCCTGTGTCATTGGCAGAGGCCGCCGCGGTTGCTCACCTGTCGCCGAGCCGATTCCGTCATCTGTTCGCGGAGCAGACTGGCATGGCGTTTCGCCCCTACCTGCTCTGGGCGCGTATCGAATCGGCGGTGGGCGCCGCCATGCGCGGGCAGTCGTGGACCGAAGCGGCGCAGGAATAGGGCTTCGCCGATTCGGCTCACCTCAGCCGAACATGCCGGCGGATGTTCGGACTGGCGCCGACGACCTTGATCAGCGAGTAGGTTGCTTCTTCCTCGTGGCCCCACGACTCGAAGCGATGCTGCGATAACCGCACGCCGGCGAGCAGGTCGTGCACTTCGTCGGCGACGAGCAACTTAGGGCGGATCTTCGAAGCAGCCCGAGCGCGATCGGCTCGATCGCCGAAAGCCGCGCGCTCACGTATAGTGCTACGGAACGCAGTGCAACGTGCCGGCGATCGCTTCGGTACAGGCTGCGCCTTTTCGCAGCAACATCAGGTCCGAAGCCCGCCAGCGTGTCGTGACGTAGCCGTCAGGAACCCTCTCGTCAGCCAGATGCCACTCCTTGCAGTTGAGGTCCAGGATCCGGGCCGCAGAGCGGACTGGTGGGTTCGAATACACCCTTTCTGGCCCCCCGGTGGATTCGTCGTCGACGACGTCGAAGTTCCTCCCTGATATCAGGTTGCTGAAAATGTTTCGCACCACGCAGGTGAACTGCCGTTGGTGGGTGTGGCGATCACGCTGCCCATTCTCGGGTCCGCGCTCAGGTAGTGTGTCGCGGCGCGACTGATCGCCTGCAGGCGCGCTGGTGGCCCGCGGACCGCCTGAACGCGACACTCCTCGCTCCGACCTCGAACCCCTGAGCAACGTCGGATCGGTCTGCAACGAGAGGCCAGGACCATCCGTCGAACGCGCCCGGCGCAATCAGTCGCGTGCAGTCAAGTTGCGAAAGCCCGACTGTGGCTATGGCGATGTGGGCCAGCGATTGCTTGTCGCGCAACCGCATGCATGGGAGATGGACGTCAGCTCTTCTGCGCGCCGCCGCCGTCTCCGGCATTGACCATCCAGGGCGTGCCGAAGCGGTCGACGCACATGCCGAAGCCGTCGGCCCAGAAGGTCTTGGCGTAAGCCATCTGCACCTTGCCGCCAGCCGACAGCGCGTCGAAGATCTTCTTGCCTTCCTCTGCGGTCTTGTAGGCGAGCGAAACAGTCATGCCTTTCATCGGCTCGAACGGCATCCCCGGCGGCATGTCGGACGCCATCAGGCGATTGCCATCGAGCGTCATCGAAGCGTGCATGATGCCGTCGCCTTCGACCTTGGGATGCACAGGATCGGGCGGTACTTCTGAGTACTTCATCATCATCTCGATCTTGCCGCCGAGCGTCTTCCCGTAGAAGCGCATCGCCTCGGCACAATTGCCATTGAAGGATAAGTAGGGCTCGAATTGGGCCATGTCGGGTCTCCTTTCTGACGGGTTGTGCCAAGCACAATGATGGCACCATCGCCGCTCCATCGCCGGCAAAACCCTTCATTTGATTGATCTCAAGCGGCGCAGGAAATGCGGCAATCGGTGGGCCTGCGAATGTTTCACGGTGCGGTTCCTCCGAGGTCACTTCATCGGCGCCTTGGTGCTCGCCGCCGACCTGTGGGTGCCCGTTTCACGGCGGCCGGGCATGGTGCGCATCGGGCTGCAGACGCCGCATTGGCGCGCGGATTCTGCGCAGTGCGAGAGGCGACGTGGCGGCGCTCTGGGAGGAAGATCGGCTGCCATCGACCCGCCGGTACCGCGCTAACGCCGCGCCGTCGCTTCGCGAAGGACATCGCGAAGCGCGCGCCACGGTCTGTCGGTGGAGGTTCATGAGGCGATGCGCGGTGGGCCGCGCGGTTGCGCGTGCGCCAGGAACGATTCGATGCACACCATCTGGTCTCGGGGGCATTGCGGATAGTTGCGCAGCGACACGCCGGTGAGCCGCTGGTAGCGGTCGCGGTATTCCGGCGGTTTGTCGGCCACCGGCGGCTCCGGTGCCTGGAGCAGCAGGCGGCACCGCGCGAGCTTCGTCTCGCGGCGCCGGTTGGCCAGCAGGCGTGACAGCCCAGGGTTCTTCCACTCCCGCCGTCGAGCGAATGACTGTAGATTCCTGTCCCAACCACGCACGGCATGGCAGGAGAGACCAAAATGCCCGGACATCGAATCTTCACGACACCCTTCGCGACGGTCTATCCGATGTACGTAGAGAAGGCCCGACGCAAGAGCCGTACGAAGGAAGAGGTTGACCGTGTCATCTGTTGGCTTACCGGCTATGACCAGGCAGGTCTGCTTCACCAGATCGAACAGCAGGCCGACTTCAGAACCTTCTTTGCTCGAGCGCCAGCGATGCATCCGAGCCGCTCGCTCATCAGAGGCATGGTCTGCGGCGTCGCGTGGAAGACGTCGAAGACCCGCTGATGCGACGGATTCGCCAGCTCGACAAGCTTGTCGATGAACTCGCCAAGGGCAATCCTATGGCGAAAGTTCTTCGACAATGAGTGCCACGGCCATTGCTGGTGCGAAGAATCGCGGGTGATTGATTTGAGTGGGCCAAGGCTAGAGCCGCGTCTTCGTCTTGACACCCACTGCCTTGTCCCATTCGTCCGAGGTCATTTGCTTGACTGTCTGGCCGAAGCTCCAGATATGCCCCTCCAAATCGACGGCGCGATAGGTGCGATCTCCGTAGAACTGCGTCGTCGGTTCCATCTGAATCACGGCACCTGCCTTGCGCGCGCGTTCGCAATGCGCGTCGACGTCTTCGCTCAGTTGCACGTGGATCGTCTGGGTGTTGACGCCGCCGATGCTTTTAGGACTCTTGTGCATGGGCGACCATTCGCTGCCGACCATCACGATGCCGTCGCCGACGCGCATCTCTGAATGCGCAAGCTCGTCGTTGGGTCCGAGAATGACCATGGACGGCTCGAAGCCGAAGGTCTGCTCGAGCCACTTCAACGCCGCCTTCGGATCCTTGTAGCAAGCGGCGGATGAAACGGATGGCCGGTGTCCGGAATTGTCCATGATGTCCTCCAGTTGACGAGTCAAGCATTGAAAGAGTAACTGGGTGACGAATTCAATTGCGGCGAAGGGGCCGTACGCTGACCACGTGCCCCGCTGCGCTGCGCTGCTGAACCTTTCGCGTAGCGGTCCGCCCGGTCAGCAGGGCGCTGCTGTTCGCATTTCGAACGATCGAGTGGGCCATCCACGGCATCATGTCGCGCCCGGGGTTCGATGTGATCACCCGTGAACTGCTGCGGATCGCTGCGTGCACGACGCTCGGCCACGCGACGCCGCAGTTGCGCGCGCACATCCAAGCGGCGCTGGCCGCCGGCGCGACGCGCGAACAGATCGTCGAGACGATCCTGCAGATGCTCTTCTATGCCGGCGGCGCGGCGACGAGCAACGCGATGCGCATCGCCGCCAAGGTGCTCGGGCCTGCACCGGCGCAGTGCTGATGAGACGGGTGCTACCGTTGGGCGCCGTCAACGCAAAGAGCGCGGCGCTTCCGCAGGCTCGATGCGGTTTGAAGCGAAACCTGCCACTGCCGCCGCGAACCACTGCCTTGTCCTGGCAAGCGCTGAACCGTAGCGAAGTCGTCGCATACGATCCCGAGCGGGCCGAGCGCCGAAACGTTCGCCCGTGCTTGCCGACGGCGCCTTTGATCGTCGAAGCCGAAATCATTTAACCGCGCCGAACGAGAACCATGCTGCCCTTTGTATCCGCCTCGCTGTACGTGGTGGCACTCGCGATGTTCGTGCATCTGCACGTGCTCGATCGGACTGTCGACTGGATGCGCGACCCAGTGAGCAATTTCGGTGTCGGCACGACGCCGCGCTACTTTCGGGTCTATGGCTACATCGGTACCGCGGCCGCTGCTGTCCGCGAAAGTAAATGTCGAACTGCCGCGACGGTAAATGCCGAACTTGGTGGATACTCGCGACAGTAAATGCGATTGGTGGCGAAGCAGTTCGGCGGGCGGCAAGCCTGGAACGCAATGAAAGACTCAACGGCTTCAGCGACGATGTAGTGTTCCGAGATTCGCTCGAAACCCACTGTTCATGAGGGTTGCAGATAATTCGCCGAGGTCGGCGAGTTTACCAGTGAGCGACTTTCCGCGAGGGCCTGAACCGCAACGGCTTCAGGGACAACAAGACCCGCCACGCGGGTGAGCTTGGTGCTCTGCATATGGAGGCGCGGCAAGCTACGACCGTCGCTATCACATACAGATCGAGACGACTTTAGCCATCGAAGGCCAAGCATGGGACGCATCCGAAACTCTGTCCGCCACCAATTCCATGATTTACTGCGCGCCGCCACTAAGTACAGCTTTTAATTCTCTCGACAGCAGATCTCAAACGAAGATCTCATTGCCAGTTCATTCGTGCAAACTGCAGCACAGTGTCAGAATATTCGTTCAAAACGCCGGCAGTGTAAGGTACTTCTTTTACAGGCTCGACCCGCCACGGCTCACGTTTTCCGCTGATATGACTGAGGCCGAAGAACGCCTCATGCGCAAGCATGTCGATTGCTTGACCGGGATGCTGAACAGGGGAAGGTAATTGCGTTCGGTCCGGTGGCCGATCCGAAGGGTGCGTTCGGCATCGGTATCCTCGAGCTGGAGGAAGCCGCCGACGCCAATGCACTCGGCGGGAACGATCCTGTCATTATAGCCAACGTGGGTTTCCGACTCGAAGTCCACCCGATGCCACGGTTAGTGCTTCGTGAGCCGGGTGCGTGACAGCAGGTTCGCGCGGATGTCTCGCGCATTTCCGCTGGCGGGACTTCGGGCGCATTCGCTGTGCGCGAGGCGGACTGCTTTCACATGTTCGACAAAAGCTTGCTGCAGGACCTGCTGCGGCACGGCCCCTCGGCCGCGATCACGCGTCGGGTCTGCGGCCTGGCTGCCATGCCAGGCTGGCCGGTCCAGTGCGAAGCGAGCCTGAGCAAGCTCGGGGATGCAACGCACGCCTGCCCCCGCGTGTGCCAACCCGGGCAGGCGAAAGAGCGGCCCGCGCTCAGCCTTCCACCGCAAGTCGTGGTGCGCCGAGCGCGCGTCGCTTCCACGGCAGGAGCAGCGCTGCTCCGCCGAGCGCACATAACGGCAGCGTTCCGGGCAGTGAGACGAACTGGATGCGGCCGAACAGGCCGTGACTCTCGCCGTCGATGCCCGCCGTGAAGTAGAGCTTGTCCCTGTCGCCGGCGCTCGCGCCGTTGCCGAAACTCAATCCCCACAGGCCGTCGATCGCGATGTCCGTGCCGTTGCGCTGCAGTGGGCCGAGCAGGTTCCCGCTCGCGGGATCGAAGGCGTGGATCAGGCCATCGCCGAAATTGCCGACCAGCAGCGCGTTCGAGAAGGGACCGAAGCCGGCTGGCGCCTCTGCAAGACCCCAGGGCGAGTTGAGCGGTCCATTCGAGACCAGCCTCCTGAGCAGGGTGCCGTCGAGCGAGAAGACATCGACGAAGCCATTGCCGAGTCCGGGTTCGTCGTCGCCGCCGCCCGGTTCACGTTCGGCGAAGGTCACGTACAGCGCCCCTCCCAGGACTTGCACGTTGAAGGGCGCAAAGTCCGCTGGGATGTTCGGATCCGTGAAGCTGCCGGCTGCGTTGAAGCTGCCATCGAAGCGCTCCACCACGCCGCCGGCGAAGTTGGCAGCGTAGAGAAAATTGTTGCTGCCCAGAGTGCCGAGCGCCAACCCCTTGTACACCGCGCCCTGCGCCGAGCGGTCGATGGCGGTGACGGCCGCAGTGCCGCCATTCCAGCCAGCAATCGTGCCATCCTCGCTCGCGAACAGGAAGCGACTTGGAGCGGAACCGCCGCCGCCCGCGATGACAAAGTCAGAGGATCCGTTGAACACCTGCCCCGTGGGCGCCGACTGCATCCCACCACCCGGTACCTGGACCGTCACCACGAGCGGGTTGCCCACCGGGAAGGGCTGGCCGGCGCCGTTATAGAGGGTTGAAACACCGGTGCCGTTGTCGGAAACCCAGAATGGTCCTTGCGGGGCAAACGAAATGCCCCAGGGGTTGACCAGGTTGGCATCGGTGAAAGACGCCGGAACTGTGCCGTCCGAGACCAGGTTGGTCTGGATGTAGCTTGCGAACGCCGATGGGACGACCAGAGTCAGACCGGCGGCAAAACCCAGCAGGCAAGCCGGACGACGCCGCAACACGAATGCTCGCATGTCTTTACCTCCACTTCACGCAATACGGGCTGTGCCGTGCAGACACAATTCCGCGTCGCGCGGCGGCGGTGCGAGGACATGCCGATGGCGCGTTCCGGCGGGGCTTCGGCGCGGACCGACTTCAGGCTAGCACGAAATTGTAGAGTCTAGCAGTGGCGCGGCAGTGGGTAGCGTTAGGCCAAGCCGGTCTGTGTCGGCCCCTTTCGTCTGGCGGTGCCCAAGCAGTGTAGTGTTGCATTCTGTTTGGAGCTTAAGCGCTCGTTGGCGTGAATGATCTTCTGCATGATGTCGCGAGCGCTCTTGGTCCAGATGAAGGGTTTGGGGTTGGTGTTGTGGTGAGCGATATATTCGTCAATGGCTTTGGTCAGTTCGGGGACGCTGGTGAACACGCCGCGGCGCAGCCGCTCGGTCGTGATGTCGCGAACCGCTCGACCATGTTCAGCCAGGACGCCGAGGTGGGCGTGAAGTGCATGTTGAAGCGCCGATGCTCGGCCAGGCACTCCCGTACGGCCGGATGCTTGTGCGTGGCATAGTTGTCGGCGATCAGATGCAGGGTCTTATCCTTCGGGGTCTCGCGCTCGATCTTGCGCAGGAACTTCAACCACTCGACGTGCGTGTGCCGCTGCTGGCACGTCCAGCACGTTGAGCGCGGCGAACAACGTGGTCGTGCCATTGCGCTTGTAGTCGTGCGTCATCGTGGCCGCCCGTCCCTTCTTGATCGGCAGCCCGGGCTGCGTGCGGTCCAGCGCCTGCACCTGGCTTTTCTCGTCGCAGCACAGCACCAGCGCGTGCTCGGGCGGCGACAGGTACAGGCCCACGACCACTGCGTGGCCGCTGCGGGCGTGCTCTGCGTGGTTAGTTCGACGAGCCGCGCGACATCCACCTTGATCGGTGTCGCACCGCGCGGCAGATCGCGCTCGATGCCTGCCAGACGCGAGTGCGCGTAGCGCTCGCGCCAGCGCGAGACCTGCGCCCGGCCGATTCCCAACTGCCCGGCGATGTCCTTGCTGTGCAGGCCTTGGGCGGCCAGCAGCACAATGCGCGCACGCTGTGTCAGCCTCACGCTGGTGAGCCCCGAGCGAACGAGCCTCGTCGACTCAGCGCGCTCCTCGTGCGTCAAAACCACCTCGGGCGCAATTCGCATTCGCCGGGCACCAAGCGGCTGGCAGGGGGCAACACGCCCGAGCTGATCGCCATGCACGCGTCGCTAGCGTCATGAGTTAGAAGTTCGCAGGCAAAACCTCTCAATGCTCGCCAAGATGGCATCGGCGGACTTGGTCCACACGAATGGCTTGGGGTCGGCGTTATGGG
>CAJDTU010000079.1_pt1 | contig 12450 bp, 12 predicted proteins | sample 7389901 | NCBI WGS metagenome assembly CAJDTU01 (sample SAMEA7055649, study PRJEB34461) | soil metagenome | biome: terrestrial ecosystem; feature: Peninsula; material: soil | place: Antarctica | collected 2016
GGCGTTCATTGGCGCGTTGCAAAAGGTCATGCATGAGCCTCCTTCGATGCGGTCTATCGCCTCCAGGCGCACGACGCTTGCACCACGGCTCGAGCGGCGGAATGATGCAGAGTTCGGCCACCCGTGCAAACCGTCGTTCAGCGCCGAGCTCTGGCCGCACTTTCGAGGCAAAGTCTTTCTCGACCTGTATCGCCGCTACGCCCGGTTTCACGATCACCATCGCAGCCAAGACGGCACCGTCGATCGTTGCGTCACCCACTGGTGGCGGCGCGCTTGGGAAGGTGCAGTTTGGAGGGCGTGCTCGGCCACCGGCTCGTTCGAGGATCCACCCTTTGGCATCGCAGAATGGGTCGCCTTCCGACCAGCGCGTGACCCGCACCTATCCGCCGCAGCGGCGCGGACCAGCCTTATCGAACACTTCGAACAAGATCTGCAGTTGACTTGGGACAGCTGGTCGGGGGTGGTGAAACAGGTCGGTCCGAACGGGCATGAAGGGCTTCATCCCGCGCTAGTGCCACCGCGCAGTTGCTGGCTCGCCGAACCGGCGTTCGATCGGCACACGTCGGTGCTTGGATTCAACTGATCACGAAGTCCGACATTTACTTCGCATCGTTCCCAACTCATTGATTTCAAAGCCTTGCTTTTCTGCCACCAATGGAATAATCCGCTAAGTCCGACATTTACCATCGCGATAGCCCACCAAGTCCGGAATTTACCCTCGTAGCAGTTCGACATTTACTTTCGCGGACAGATCGCCAGATCAAGGAACGCCAACGGCATCAGCACGACCCACAGGACGGTCAGCATGCGCGCCGGTGGCAACCGCGCGAAGAGGTGGCCGGCACTCGTGAGCACGACCAGCAAGACCGCCGTTTTCAGCAGCATCCATGCGGGACCGGGCAGTATCGGTCCCAGGTAGCCGCCCAGAAAGCAGGCGCTGGCCAGGGCGGCGAAAGAGACGAGCATCGCCAGGCGCGCGAGCTGCCATACCAGCCGGGAGGCGCCGGAGATCTCCGATGCAGTACCGCCCGCCAGGTCGGCCGAGTCGACATAGTCGAAGGGCCCGCGCAAGGTCAGCGACAGCCCGAGCAGCAGAAAGAGCGGAAGACCGAGCGGCTGGCGGACCACGTTCCATAGGGATCGCTGCGATTCCACGATGGCGGAAACCGACAGCGATTCTGCCGGCAGCGCTGTCCCGATCAGGACGAACATGCTGAGCAGCATGATCGGCAGGGCAATGGCGACGTAGCGATACGCACCGATCAGCGCCAGCAGCGAATTGGCTGACCAGCCATGCAAAAACACGACCACCACGGTCAGCGCCTCGACCGCTCCCCACCACACAATGCCGGCTTCCAGATCCACCAGCGCATGACCCGCAGCCAGGGGCACCACCGCAAGACCTGCTCCGGCGAGGCCGAAATAGAGCGCCGGTGCAAGCTTCCAGTTCAACCAGTCCGGGTGCTCGGTTTCGTTCTGCTGCTGCAACAGCATTGCCCCGGCGCGCCGCAGTGGATGAGTGAGCAGAGCACCGACAGGCCGGCGGGCAATCAACGCAACGACGAGGCGATCGAGCACGGCAACGAACCAGGCGCCGAACAGCAGCAGGGCGAGCGCACCGAGCAGTGCCATGGGCTGCTCAGGCAGTGGGCGCAGTCGGCGCCGGACCGACGCCGGACCCGCCATGATGCGATCCGTGTTCTTCGTCGACGCTCTCCTCAGGCGCTTCGGTCGGAGCGGGGCTCATCCGGCAGAGGGCATCGACGTCAAAGCTGGCGATCACCAGCATGGCTTCACCCCATTCCAGCCCGGGCAGCAGATCGGTGAAGCGAAAGGCGATGGGCGATGCAGGCGCACCCGTATGCACCTCTCGCCCCGCGCGGTCGACGGCCGGTGCTGCATCTCCGTTGCGCGCTTTCTCATCCTGCGCGGTAACTGGAGTGCCCAGGACTCGTTCAGCTTCGTCGAGCCATCGATGGAGGCGGGCGCGCACATCGTGATCGCCACGGCTGGAATGGCGGAGGTACGTGCCTGGAGCCCAGGCACCGGCAGATCGCTCCGTCCTACCCTGAGCAGCGCTCGGCGGCAAATCATCGAGCGCTTCGGCGACTTGCCCCTCGAGCCTGCCCAATCCCGGCGGGATCGCCTGGAATACGCCGGCGCACCGGAGCATTCTGCGGATGCTTGCAAAATCGACCTGTTCGCCGCACTCGATGCTGCGCGCAGCCCGCCGCAAGCGTTGCGCTTGTGCAACGAGCTGCAAGATCATCAGCAGCCGGGCGATACAGCGCAGGTGCTGCGCTGCACGCGTGCGCTCGAGAGCCCCGCTCTGCAATGGCGATCGAGGCGGGACACGGACGTCGGTGGCGGCGCAGGCCACAGCCGGCAGCGGTGGGCGAACGAGCGCGGCACGCTGAATCACATCGCCTTGCAGCGTCAGTTCGAGCACCAAACCGGCCGGCAGCATCGGCATGAAGGGTCCGATGGTGACTGTGTACACGTCCAATGCCAGTCCGTTGCGCAGGTCCTCAGCGGTCATGGCCATAGGCCGGCCATACGGCGCCCCACCCATCATTCCCTTTCCGCCTTGGCCATGTTCACCCACGCCCCGCCACGGCACCGGCGGTTCGTCGGGCAGCAGGTGGGCTTCAGTGGCACGGTCTCTGGACAGCAGCTCGCTGTAGAGATCGCGCAGCTTGGGTTGCGGATCATCGCGGGCATCCAGCCTGACCGGCGAGACAATGCCCTGGGGGGCTTCGGTACCCCACCACAGCGTGGCGCGCGGATGCGGTAACTGGTCATGGACCCGGTACAGCGCTTCGTAATCCGCGGGGCGAATCTCGCCGGCGACCAGCAATATGCTCGCATGACGCGGGCTGGCGACCATCTCGATGCCCGGCGCCAGCGATAGATCGTCGACCTGTGCGGATGCGTGACGGCCAACGGCCGCGAACACCGGAACCGGGCCGCGCGCAATGAACGCGCGTAGTGCATTCATTGCCACCGGAAGATGCCCTCGCGCCAGCCGTACAGGATGCCGATCGACAGGATCGCCAGGAACATTCCCATTTCCATGAGCGCTTTTCCGCCCTCGGCGATGTAGACCACGGCCCAGGGATACATGAACATCATCTCCATTTCGAAGGCGATGAACAGCAGCGTCATCGGGTAATAGCGGACGTGATATCGCTGCCAGGCGTGGGCGGAAGGGCTGCTGCCGCCCAGAAACGGCGTCCTTTGTGGCTCCGAGACAGGGTAGTCGTTTGCCAGACGTCCGAGAATCTGCAACGCCACGCCGATGCCGACGGACAGCAGCACGATCAATAACAAGCCGATCAGTTCCGTCATCTGAAGCTCCGCAATCCGTGTCCCACGGTAAGCCTGCTACCTGAGCGCTGCGTAGCCCCGCTTCGAGCGGCCCTTCAGAGGGGGAGCCTACGAGCAGCAGCAACCGCTGCGTTTCGACGCACCGCCAGGCGCCGGGCGACCCGAGGCGCTCTCGATTTCCACCGCGGTGTATCCAGCCTCCTTGATGGCATCACTGAACCGCGCTGCACTGGCATTACCGGACTCAATCTGCACGAGGTGCCTGGACAGGTCGATTTCGACCTTCGCGTCCTTGTCCGCGCCCTTCACGGCCTTGGTAATGGTGCTCACGCAGTGGCCGCACGTCATATCGTTCACCTGGAAGGCGATCATCGTTCTCTCCGTAGGGGATCCATAAGGGAAATCAGTGTTCGGAGAGATCGTTGACCTTGCCACTGTTGGAAGGTCAACAGCAAATCGCCGAAGACGACACTTGCGCCAAAGCGACCGAGGGGGGAGGCTCCCCTCGCTTTGGCGGCGAATTTCGTTGCGTCTACCTCTCGGGCGTTCGAGCCGGGGGGTTGCCATGAGCAAGCTGGCCGCTCATCAGAACCAGGTTCTCACTCCCAGGACGAAGTTCCAGCCGCCGCGATCTTCGCCAGCTGCGCGGGCAAAATCCGCCGTAGCGCCGAGCTTGCGACCCCAGCTGACGCCGATGTAGGGCGCAAATTCCCGCCGGAACTCGTAGCGCAGCCGCACACCGGCCTCCACCGAGCTCAGCCCTGATCCGATCTTCAGTTCTGGAATATCCTGGGCTGCGAGATTGAACTCGATGCGCGGCTGAAGGACGACGCGCTGCGTGATCAACTGGTCGTATTCGAACTCGAATCGGCCGGTGAGATCGCCCTTGTTCGACAGGAATGCAGCAGCGTCGAGCTCGAAGGTGTAGGGCAACAGCCCTTGGATACCGACGACGAGATGGCTGCGCTCCGGAGTGGGGCGCACGTCGTAGCGCAGTCCTGTCTGGAAATTGAACCAGGGTGAGATGGCCCGGCTGTAGAGCGCCTGGAACTCGGCATCTTCCGGCCTGTCGCCGAAACCGGCTTCGCCTTCGGTCTTCAGCCAGAGCTTATTGATGTCGCCGCCATACCAGGCTTGCACATCCCACAGATAGCCGTCCCGGCTGCGGGCCTCGAGACGATCGGCGAGGAAGAAGGAATGTCGCATCCCCCCTTGTTCCACGCGAAGCTCCTCACGCGATGGGGCCATGGCGGCCGGGTCGAATATCGTGTCGGCAGCGTGACGGGGGCCCGAGAAAGCGCCCGGCGGGGGCGGCGCTTCCGGTACGGATGCGGCCCCTTTATTCATCGCGCCCATGTCGTGCCCCATGGACGGCTCCGGCTTCGAACCCATGTCATGCTCCATGCCGGGAGCCGACGGCTGGGTGCTATCCCCGTTTCCCATATCGTGGCCAGCATGGGGATCGACGGGGCCCGACGGTTTGGCACTTGGCTTTTCTGGAGCGGCCTTTGTAGACCGGGGCATGGACATGTCCATCGGCATGTCGTGGCCACTGTGCTGAGCGACGGCGGGAATCGCGACCGAAGCCGCAAGCAGTGCAATCAGGAGCCGGCTCACGCCGCCTCTCCCTGGAGCGGGCGAATGGTGAAAACGTTGAACATTCCCGCCATCATGTGAAAGAGAAGGTGGCAGTGGAACGCCCAGTCACCAGGCGCATCGGCGGTGAGCTCGAAGGTGACCTTGGTTCCAGGAAGCACGTTCACCGTGTGCTTTCTCGGGTAATGACCCGGGTGCCCGTTTACGACCTCGAAGAAATGGCCGTGCAGATGGATCGGGTGCTGCATCATCGTGTCGTTGACCAGCGTCACGCGCACACGCTCATTCGTTTCTAACCGGATCGGCTCGACTACCTCGCTGAACTGGCGCCCGTCGAACGACCACATGAAGCGTTGCATGTTGCCGGTGAGGTGGATCTCGAGCGAGCGTGACGGAGGTCGCGGATCGGGGTTGGGTTCGAGCGCAACGAGATCGGTGTAGACCAGCACTTTATGGCCGACGTTTTCCATGCCGAGCCCGAGTTTGCCGACGCCGTCCTGGGGGTTCATCACGATCATGTCGACGCCGACGCCGACTTTCATATCGGGCGGCGCAAGCGATTTATCGCGCATGTTCATTGCGCCCATATCCATGGAGCCGTGATCCATGTCGCCCATGCCCGAAGACTTGTCCATGTCGCCCATCGAGCCATGGTCCATGCCGGTCATCGAGCCGTGGTCCATGCCGGTCATCGAGCCGTGGTCCATGTCGCCCATCGAGCCATGATCCATGTTGCCCATCGAGCCGTGATCCATTCCGGCCATGCCCATGTCGTCCATGCCCAGGGTCGGCCGGGGCCGAAGCGGTGGCACCGGGGCGGTCATGCCCAGTCGCGGTGCCAGGGTGGCTCGTCCCATCCCGGAGCGGTCGACCGACTCTGCCACCAGGGTGAACGCCCGGTCCTCGGTCGGCTGGACGATCACATCGTAGGTTTCGGCGACCGAGATCTGGAACTCGTCGACCTGCACTGGGCGCACGTCGTTGCCGTCGGATGCAACCACCGTCATCGGCAGGCCGGGGAATCGGACGTTGAAGACGGTCATCGCCGAGGCGTTGATGAAGCGAAGCCGCACGCGTTCGCCCGGACGGAACAGGCCGGTCCAGTTCTCGAGCGGCCCATGTCCATTGACCAGATAGGTATAGGTCGAGGCGCTGATATCCGCGATATCGGTCGGATCCATCCGCATCCGCTTCCACATCAGCCGGTCCTTGAGCGACATCTTCTCCTCGGGACCGCTCTTGCCGATCAGGCCCGCCAGGGTCTGCTTCTGAAAGTTGAAATAGCCTTCCTCCTTCTTGAGCTTGCCCATCATGGTATGAGGCTCCATGAAGCTCCAGTCCGACAGCACGATCACGTGCTCCCGGTCGTACTGCACGGGATCGGGGCCCGCCGGGTCGAAGACCAGGGGGCCGTAATGCCCGACCTGCTCCTGAAAACCGGAATGGCTGTGGTACCAGAAGGTGCCGGGGTGCCTGATCGGGAACTCGTAGACGAAAGTTTCTCCTGGCCGGATGCCGGGGAAGCTCACGCCGGGCACGCCATCCATCTGAAACGGCAGCAGCACGCCGTGCCAATGGATCGACGTGTCCTCTTCGAGTGTGTTGGTGACGGCGATGCGGACGTTCTGGCCTTCCTGCAGGCGGATGAGCGGGGCCGGAACCGTGCCGTTGATCATCACGGCTTTGCCCGTCCGGCCGCCGACGGTGAAGGGCGTGTGGCCGATGGTGAGGTTGATCTGCTCGCCCGAGAGTGTCGGCATGACGGGGGCGATGCCGGGCGTGCCGGAGCGCGCCCAGGCGGGGAAGAACGGCGCGAGCGCAGCCATGCCGCCCAGGGCAACGCCTCGCGCAAGAAGGGTACGTCGATCAAGCATTGCGAAATTTCCCTTCATGTTCGTGGCTCCAGTCACCCGTTTTGCCCGTGGCCTCCGCCTTTCCATCGCAGTACTCTTCGATTCGAAAAACGAGAGAATGGGAAAGAGAGCATGACGGGACCGTTACCGAAACATTACAATTGCGTAATGCGCCGCGGTCGCAGTCGTCGTGGTCGATGCCACCCGGCGCTGTCGCGCAAGATGCTCCTTGCCGTCGTCATTACGGTCAACCGTGCCCGGCAGTCAGTAGCCGCGACTGTGAACCTGCGTTCGGCTCCCAGCCCCGGCCGAGGGCGATCCTGGCCTGCAACTCGCCCCTGCTGTTCGAGCAAGCGCTTTATTTTGTCGTCGTCAATGGGATCGGCCCGGCCCCGGACATGTACGTAACTCCGGCGCTACTTTCTGCTACCAGAGTTCGGGCTGTGCGCACCGTGGGCGGAACTCGGCGGCTCTGTTTGGTCCTTGATGATGTGGGCGGCGCTCTCGGTGCTGGGAGCTCCCGGAGTGGCCGCGTTCGCCGGCGAGCGGCCCGATGCAGCAGAACCGGCGGATTTTGTCTGGTCAGAGATGATCTTGGCGGCGCTCTCCTTGCTGCTCCCGGCGCCCGGGCCGCTCATGCTGTCCGCAGGCTTGGCCTTCGACGTAGACTTTTCAGGTGCCTGCGTCTGATCGACGATGATGTGGGCACTGCTCTCGGCGCTGTCGGCTTTGCTGGTGTGGCTCCCCGCTGGATGGTTCGCCGCTTGCGCAAAGGCCACGCCGCTCGCTGCGCTGAACGCAACCGCCACCGCCGCTTGTTTCCAGATATTCCTGTTCATGAACTGCTTCTGCTTGTTTCCGTGTTGAGTTTGGGCTTTCGAGGACATTTTGGTTCGCTCCTTTCTGGGGTCTTTCGTGGTCTTCCGCACCCGAAGGGCACGGCGACGCGTTTCGCGTATCACGGTTGCCCACTGTAGAGGCTCGTGGCCGACAGGATCCTGACGCCCAGATTACATTTCGCTCATATATGTTCAGCGAGGGCGATCCTTCGATCTGCTCATTTGCAAACGAAGCGAAGCCCGTTGGGGCGCCGAGTCACGGGTTGCGGCTCGATTGCTCGAATGCCTGATGCTTGCGCTGAATGTCCTCGGGCCAGGTCGACCTGATGTATGCAAGTACCGCCCAGATCTCTGCATCGGAGAGCGCGCCGCCAAACGCCGGCATGTCGCTCTCATAGCCGGCGGGCGCGTACGCCTGGATGCCGTTCTTGACGATGCCAAACAGCACGTGCGCGGGATGGTGCCAGGTGTGTCCGGAAGCATCGTGCGGCGGCGCCGGAAGGCGCCCGCTTGGCAGGCGCGAGCGCCAGTCGGGCTGGCCTTCGAGCTTTCCTCCATGGCAACTCGCACACTGCTGGTCATAGAGGGCTCGGCCTTGCGCGATGATTCGTGCATCGCTCGTGTCCATCGAGTTCAACGGCGCCGACTTCAGCTGCCACCAGGCCAGGGCGGCGCTCGCGCCGACAAGCACGATGGCAAGCAGCCACCACACGAGCGGCCTCACGCCAGGCTGCGAATTTTGCTGGCTCATTTTTTTTGCTTTCCCCTGTCTGAAGAACCGCTGCGTGGCTTTCGCATCAGCGCATACGCGGCTGGAATCACGAATAACGACAAGAGTGGCGCCGTGATCATCCCGCCGACCATGGGCGCGGCGATGCGGCTCATCACTTCGCTGCCGGTGCCGCTACCGGCGAGGATCGGCAGCAAGCCCGCAATGATGACCGCAACGGTCATCACCTTCGGGCGTACGCGCAGCACGGCGCCCTCCCGGATGGCGTCCAGCAACTGGGCGCGTTCGTGCTGTCCCGCGGCCAGTCGCGGCTCCCACGCATTCTTCAGTAGATCAGCATGATCACGCCGAACTCCGCAGCTACGCCGGCGAGTGCGATGAATCCGACCCCGGTGGCCACCGACAGGTTGAAACCCAGCCAGTAAAGAAACCAGATGCCACCGGTGAGCGCCAGCGGCAGGGTGGCCATGATGAGCAGCGCCTCATCGAAGCGCTTGAACGTCAGATAGAGCAGCACGAAGATGATCAGCAGGGTGGCCGGCACAACGACCTTCAGACGAGCGTTGGCCCGCTCGAGATATTCGAACTGGCCCGAGTACGCGAGGCTCATTCCCGGCTCGAGCTTGACTTCCCGGCTCACTGCCGTGCGCAGATCGGTCACCACCGAAGCGATATCCCGGCCTCGCACATCGACGTACACCCAGCCGTTAAGCCGCGCATTCTCGCTTCTGATCATGGGCGGCCCGTCGGTTACCTTCACCTCAGCCACCGTACCGAGGGTGATTGACTGACCCATCGGCGTCACGATAGGCAAAGCGCGCAGGCGCGCAACGGTGTCGCGCCACTCCCATGGATAGCGCACGCTGATCGGATACCGCGCGAGACCTTCGACGGTCTCGCCCACCTTGTCGCCACCCACGAGACTGGCGACGACCGACTGCACTTCGGCGATGTTCAGGCCGTAGCGCGCCGCGGCCTTGCGATCGATATCGACCATCCACGTATCGCCCGCCGGTGAGCCTCTCGGCGAGCGCGGAGGAGACTCCAGGCACCCCTTTGGCGACTCGCTCGACCTCGCGCGCGACCCTCTCGATATCGGTCAGACTGGCGCCCGCAACCTTTACCCCGACGGGACTCTTGATTCCCGTGGCGAGCATGTCGATCCGGTTCCGGATGGGCGGAATCCAGATGTTGGTCAGACCCGGAACCTTGACCGCCTGATCGAGTTCCTCGACCAGCTTTTCCGGCGTCATGCCGGGGCGCCATTCGCTGCGCGGCTTGAACTGGATCGTCGTCTCGAACATCTCGAGCGGGGCCGGATCGGTCGCCGACTCGGCACGGCCGGCCTTGCCGAATACGGTTGCGACTTCGGGAACCGAGCGGATCATGCGGTTCGTCTGCTGAAGAATCTGGGAGGCCTTCTGCGCCGAAAGGCCGGGCAGGGCGGAGGGCATGTAGAGAAGGTCCCCTTCATCGAGCGCGGGCAAAAACTCACCGCCCAGACGGCCGACCGGCCAAAGCGCGGTCAGGAACACGAGCACCGCCACGACCAGCGTCTTCCAGGGATTTCTCAAGACGATCTCGAGGAACGGGCGGTAGGCGTGCATCAGCCAGCGGTTGAGCGGGTTTCGCGCCTCGTCGGGAATCCGGCCTCGAATCCAGTAACCCATCAGCACCGGAACCAGCGTGACCGACAGACCGGCTGCAGCGGCCATCGCATAGGTCTTGGTGAAGGCCAGGGGACCGAACAGTCGGCCCTCTTCACCCTGCAGGGTGAATATCGGAATGAACGACAGCGCGATGATGAGGAGCGAGAAAAACAGGGCCGGGCCCACCTCGATCGCTGCATCGGTGAGAACACCCCAGCGCTCCTCACCCTGGAGCGTGCGCTCGGGATGGCTGTGCTGCCAGGCTTCGAGTTTTTTGTGGGCGTTTTCGATCATCACGACGGCGGCATCGACCATGGCGCCGATCGCGATCGCGATCCCTCCAAGCGACATGATGTTCGCGTTGATGCCTTGCTGGTGCATGACAATGAAGGCGATCAGCACCCCCAGCGGCAAGGCGACGATAGCCACGAGCGACGAGCGCAGGTGCCACAGAAACGCTGCGCACACCAACGCGACGACGATGAACTCCTCGACGAGCTTGTTCTTCAGATTGTCGACTGCGCGATCGATCAACTGGCTTCGGTCGTAGGTGGTCACGATTTCGACGCCGTCGGGCAGACTGCTCTTCAACTCGCTCAGCTTCGCCTTCACCGCGGAGATTGCTTCGCGTGCATTCTTGCCGGATCGAAGAATGACGACACCGCCGACCACTTCGCCTTCGCCGTCGAGTTCCCCGATGCCGCGCCGCATCTCCGGGCCGATCTGGATACGCGCCACATCGCCGAGGCTCACAGGGGTGGCGCCGATCAGCTTGAGCGGAATCGCGCGAAAATCCGCGAGCGTCTTCAGGTAGCCGCTCGCCCGCACCATGAACTCGGTTTCGGCCAGCTCGAGAACCGCGCCGCCGGTCTCCTGGTTCGCCGACTGGATCGCGGTGATCACCTGCTGGTGCGTGATTCCGAAACTTGCAAGCTTGATCGGGTCGAGCACGACCTGATACTGCTTCACCATGCCGCCGATGGTGGCGACCTCGGCCACGTTGGGCAAGGTCTTCAGCTCGAACCTCAGGAACCAGTCCTGAATCGTGCGCAACTGTGCAAGATCATGCTGCCCCGACCTGTCGACGAGCGCGTACTGGTAGATCCATCCCACGCCGGTCGCGTCGGGTCCCAGCGAGGGCGCAGCGGAGGCAGGCAGCCGGCTTTGTACCTGATTCAGGTACTCCAGCACGCGTGAGCGCGCCCGGTACAGATCAGTGCCGTCCTCGAATAGCACGTAGACGAAGCTGTCGCCGAAAAAGGAGAAGCCGCGCACCGTTTTTGCGCCCGGCACCGACAGCATCGTAGTCGCAAGGGGGTAGGTGACCTGATTCTCGACGATCTGCGGCGCCTGGCCTGGATAGGTGGTACGAACGATCACCTGAACGTCCGACAGATCGGGCAGGGCATCGACCGGCGTCGCGCGGACCGCCCAGATGCCCCACACCACAACGAACGCGGTGGCCAGCAGGACGAGAAAGCGGTTGGCAACCGACCAACGGATGAGGGCGGCGATCACTTGTTACCGCCGATCTTGTGGATGGCCTCGATCACGAAGTCGTCATCGGTCTGGCGCAGGCCGACCCGCACCCGGTCGCCGACCTTCAGGCCCTGCGCCAGGGATGGCCGAGCCAGCCGAAAGGCCATCGTCATGCCGGGCATCGCCAAAGTCCGAAAGGGGCCGTGAGCGATCGTCACCTCGGAGTCGGAGATCTCCTCGATCGTTGCGTCGGCCTCGTGCAGCGCGGCGGCCTGCGGGACGGCCGAACCACCTTGGCCCGGGGCGCTCGCCTCCAACCCCCTGAGGCTTGCTTCGGAGTCGAGCAGGAACTGACCGCTCACGACCACCTCCTGGCCCTCGGAAAGGCCGGCGAGCACCGCCGTTTTCCCGCCGGACTCCTGACCCAGCGTCACCTCGACCGGCCGGAACCGGCCCTTTTCCTCTGCAACCATCACCAGCGCGCGCTTGCCGGTTCGAATCACGGCTTCGGTCGGCACGCTCAGCACGGCCTCGCGCGTAGCGGCCTGCAGGCTCACCCGGGCGGTGAGCCCGGGGCGCAGCTGGCCGCCCTTGTTGGGCAGCTCGATGCGCACGCGCAAGCTCCTCGTAGCGTCCGTCAGGGCTGGGAGCACCGACGTGATCCTTCCCTGGAAGGTGTCGCCAGGAAACGCGGCGAATCGTGCCTCGACGTTTCCCCCGAGGCGCACCTGCTCGGCCTGTGCTTCAGGCACTGCCGCATCGAGCCAAACCGTGCCGATCCCGTTGATCCGGACGAGCGTTTGCCCCGCCGTCACGGTCATTCCCTGGCGCACGTCGACCTCCTGGACCACGCTCGAGCGGGGTGCAACGATCACTACGGGGTCCCTTCAGAAAACGGAATTTAAAGTACGCTAAGCCTCGGCCAGGGGCCGCAGCGGCCTGAACTTGCCGGCACCGACCCTGACATTGCGGCGCCA
>CAJDTU010000080.1_pt1 | contig 12446 bp, 15 predicted proteins | sample 7389901 | NCBI WGS metagenome assembly CAJDTU01 (sample SAMEA7055649, study PRJEB34461) | soil metagenome | biome: terrestrial ecosystem; feature: Peninsula; material: soil | place: Antarctica | collected 2016
GTCGGGTGCTACGTTGAAGATCGCTCCACCAACGGCAAACGAACCCTGAAAGCCCATGCTGGGTCTCCTCGCAGGCTTGGATGGGTAGTCACTCAGGCCGACGAGGCCGTTACTACCCAACCGTGAACATAATTCTATGCCGCGGCGGCCGGCAAATCCAAGCTCAATGTGCTCAAGGTGCCTCTGCGAAATGCCATCGATCGCGCACCCCAATCCGCCTATGCGATGGAAGGCGACATCCGGTGGCGCTGGCAGCACCACATATCCATCCGCGCCCACTGGGACCACATCCTGCGGCTGGCCACCTCGATCAAGCAGGGCACAGTGACGGCCTCGCCGATGCTGCGCAAGCTCGGCAGCTACCCACGCCAGCACGGCCTGGCCGTGGCCCTGCGCGAGCTGGGGCACATCGAGCGCACGTTGTTCATCCTGGACTGGTTGCAAAGCGTCGAGCTGCGCCGCCGCGTGCATGCCGGGCTACGGTCAGTTCGCCAGCGTTCTGGCGCGCTGGGCTTCGCCGCGTCTGTCACGGGCGAGGCCCGTGCAACGACTAACCCAAGGTAACGGCATCGCCATCGCCAACGCTTGCAGTGCTCGCAGTGCCAGTTGAGGTCCATTGCCGCAGCAACCAGCAAATCGTCGCCTACGACGACAAGTTGGAGAACCACCATGCATAGCCAGAATGCCCGTTCATTTCTCGTCGACGGACCCTTCCGCACTTCTGCGCATAACGGCGCGCCCGGATTGCAGTTCTGCGTACGCCATCAGGCGCGGTCCTGGTTCGTCGCAAGCGACCGGACTGGCCGCCCGTGGACAACGCTTCGTAAGCGCTGGCGTAGTCTGGATCGGCGCTGTCGGTCAGCGACACGAGGCCAGAGCCGGTTGACCGAAGCCGTCGGATCGGGCGTGTAAGGCGATAGCCGCTCGCCTCGGGGAATCGATCGACCAACCCGCACTGCGGACGCAACCATGCAACCCATGCCTGCTTCACCGGCCGGGCAGCACCGGCCTCGCAAGGCCGCAGTGCAGGTGCGGGCGCGCGCGAAGCGCGCCATCGCTCCGGCCGCCGGGCCGTCCACCAAGCCGTCCACCAAGCCGATCGCCCTGGCGCTGCGAGGCGGTGGCACCCAAGGCGCCTTTGCCTGGGGGGTGCTGGATCGGCTGGTGCACGCGATTCGCAGCGACGAGTCAATGGCCGCGCTCGGCGCATCGAGCAGGCTGAACGGCGACTGGCGCTTCCTGTGCCAGCTGCGCGATCGTGGCTGACCGCCAGCTACGGGCGACCTGGGACAGCGCTCCACCATGGACGTTGACCGTGAATTCCCTTAACTCGAACCGGCGTGCGCTGCTGTCGCGCGTCACCAGCGGCTGGCCGAGCGCGGAGCGTTGTCCAGCAGGGCCAACTCGCCGAAGTGGTCGCCCGCGCACAGGGTCGTCAAGACGACTTCGCGGCGCTGCTCGTCGTTCGAACAGACCTTCAGTGATCCGGAGCAGACGATGAAAAAGCTGTGTGCCGCATCGCCTTCGCTGATGACGATCGCGTCCTTGACAACCCTGCGCGTGCTGCGGGCCAGCTCTCCGAGCGCGCTCGCCGACAGCGCCGAAAACAGCGGCACGCCCTCAACTGCCGATGTCCGCAACCGTCCGACTGGTGATCCATATGGCGGCGATTCCCGGTGAACTCGATCCGTCCACCCATCTTAGCCTGCCGTTGCGGCGCATCACCTGCATTGTGGTGTTCGCTGCTGCCCTCGCGGCGGCGGCATCGACCCCGCTGCGCATGCTGGAATCCTCCTGGGGCTTGAATGTGCTGTACAACGTCCGCGGCGCGCGCGCGCCGCCGACGCAGGTCGCCGTGATCGCGCTGAACATCGGTGCCGCGGAGGCGCTCGGCGTGCCGGCCCGCCCGGATCGCTGGCCCCGTGCCCTGCACGCGGAGTTGATCGACGGGCCGCATGCACACGGCGCTGCGGCGTTCGCGTTCGACCTGCGGTTCGACCGCCCGCGCGACGCCGGCGAGGACCGCCGCCTAGCCGACGCGATGCGCCGCGCGGGCAACGTGGTGCTCGTTGAGTACGTGCGCCGCGACTTCGTCGCCGCGGGCGGCACCGTCGCCGCAGTCGACCGGCGCGTGCGGCCGATGCCGCTGTTGGGCGATCCCGCACTGACCACAGCACCGTTCCTGTTGTCCAAATCCTCGGATGGCGTGTTGGCCTATCTCGCATTCGCGCCGCAGGGAGGCGACCTTCCCACTCTGCCGCTGGCGCTCGCCGCGGCGATGGATCCCATGCCCCTCGCGCGGCTGTCCCCCGCGGGCGGGCTGACCCCCGAGCCGGAGCGACCCGTCGCCTGGCTTGCCGCGCTGCACCGCGCTGTGCGCGCGGACCCTTCCCGCTTGGCGTCCACGCCGGGTTCGGGCGTCAATGCGCCTAGCGCGGCTCGGCGCGCCATGCTGGCCTCCCGCAATCCGCGAGTGCCGCTCAACTTCTACGGGCCACCCGGCCACATCGAAACCGCGCCCTACGACCGTGCCATCGCCTGGTTGCGTGATGACGCACCCGAGGCTGCCCGCCTGCGCGGCCGGGTCGTGCTGGTGGGCCTGTCGGAGTCCAACCAGTCCGAGCAGCGCGATGGCTACCGCACGCCCTTGAGCATGCGTGAGGGCCTCGATGTCAGCGGCGTGGAGTTGGCCGCCGCGGCGCTCGCCAACCGGCTCGACGGAGCCTCGCTGCGCAGCCTGTCGCCGGCCGGGCAGGCCGGCGCCGTCGCGCTGCTGGCAGCCGCGATCTTTGCGCCATGGTTGGTGTGGTCGCCCTGGCGGGCGGCTGCGGCCAGCCTGGGAGTGGCTCTCGCCTACGGCGTCGGCGCCTGTGCCGCGTTCGCTTGGGCCTATCTGTGGCTGCCGGTTGCGCTGCCCATTGCCATTGCGCTGCCGGCCGCGGCGCTGGTGGGGCTGGTGCTGCGCTTCCGGGAAGTCGAGCGCCAGCGCCTGCACGCAGCGCTCCACCGATATAGTCCGACCAGGGCGATTGCACAGTTTGCGCGTGAACTGGACGGACGCAGCGACACCATTTATGTCGTCTGCATGAGCAGCGACATCGAGGACTACACTCGACGGGTCGAGGGCCGCGATCCGGCCGCCGCGCGCCTCTGGCTCAACGCGTATTTCGAACGCGTGTTTCCGATCATCCGCGCCCATGGCGGCCATGTGGTCGACCATGCCGGCGATTCTATGGTCTGCATCTGGCTCTGCGGCAGCACTCCGTGCGACGCATGCGTGGCCGCAGTCGCCGCAGCCCATGCGCTGCACCGCGCACTGAACGCCACCGGTGTGGGCCAGCCGTTCGATGTCGACGCCTGGCCGACCCGCATGGGCCTGCATTTCGGGCCGGTGGCGCTCGGCGAGGTCGGCGACGCGCAACACTCGGAACCGCGCGTGGTCGGCGATATCGTCAACACCGCCAGTCGCATCCAGTCGGCCAACAAGATGCTGGGCACCCGCCTACTGGTTTCCGACGAGGTGGCCGCCCACTTGCCTCGGCAGGCGATCCGGCCGCTCGGACGCTTCAAGCTGACCGGCAAGACACGCGCCATCGGCCTGGCCGACCCGATGCCGCCCACGCCCGAGCTTGCCGCGCTCTCGCTCTATGCGCAGGCACTGGCCGCTCGCAGCGCAGGGAGGCTCGAGATCGCCCGCGCCTTGCTCGACCGGTTGCTGGCGCGCTGCCCGCACGACGGTCCAGCACGCTTCCTGCTATCGCAGCTGGCCAGCGGCGACCCGATCGTGTTTGATGCCAAGTAGCCGGCGAGGAGAGCCGGCGCCGCGCGCGGAGAGTCGATTGACCCGTTAGCGTTGGATGCCGACAATCTACAAGCTTGGGAGGTGCAGGGAGTGCGCCCATGCAATGGTCAGCCGTCTCCGCGATTTCAGCAAGCTGGTGTCCTTGATTGCGCGTGCGATTGTGCGCAGCCGGACACGGGCTGTCGTGTCATGCTGGCGGCGTGCCGCGAGACTGCGAGCCTTGCTGGGCCGCACCTGTCTGTCCGAAGGCCGCGCCCCGGTCGCGGCCGTCGAGTTCGACTTCGCTCGCAGCCTCGATCCGCGCAGCCCCACGGCGTGGTTCTACGAAGCGCTGCTCAAGCAGCGCGCTAATCGTCCGGTAGAAGCCGCGGCTGACTACGAGCACGCCATCGCGCTCAACGACCAGCGTGCCGTACTGCGTCCCGGCAGTCTGCTCGATGTCGGCCGCGCGGCGCGCGCTGCCGCGCTGGCGGGCGTCTGGCGCCACCTCGGCTTCGACGCGGCGCTGCTGTCGACCGCCCGTGCGGCGCTTCTCGAAGACCCCGCAAAGCGAGGGCGCTACACCGCGTGTACATGGATGTCCAACTCGGGACGCGCTGGGCGACCAGCGCCAGCCTCCACTACGAAGCGCAGACGCTGGATACCGCCGTCGGCAGTTTTCAACCAACCGGTCGGCACCCGCACCTGGCAGCTGCCGCTGCGCCTGGCTCGCTTCGAGCCGAGCGGGCTGGTCGGCCTACGGTGAACTGCGCGGCGTACGGCAGCGCGTCACGGCATCCCGGTTCCCTATCCGGCCCGCTCATCAACGGCGGCGAACAGTTCTGGCTGGTCAACGTGGGGGTGCGCTATCGGGTGCCTGCTGGGGTGGCGGCCATCAGGCTGGATGTGAACAACCTGTTCGACCGAGACTTCCGGTTCCAGAACATCTTGGTGTCAGAGGATCCCCGGGTACCGGTTTTCCAGCCCGGCCGCACGGTTATGCCCCGTGTGGAGATCCGTTTCTAGACGAGCCCCGCCGGTACTTGCCAACCACGAAGGATAAGCCAGATGTCCCGCCTGACACCCGGTTCCCTGCTCAGCGTGGCCGCCGCGGTCGGGTTGGTGGTCTGCCAGAAGCTTATGGGGCATCGAAAGACCGCGTCACCGACGGACGGATCGGCAGACCATCCGGGGACCACCGTGCCGCAGCCGGACGGCAAGGGACTGGCCGAGACGTTCGTCACGTCGGCCAAGGGAATCGTCGCTGTAGTGTTGGACGAGCAGGGCCAGGCGGTCGTGGTGACGCGCGCAGCAGCTCGTATACGAGCTCTGCTGGTAGCCGCAGCGGCGTCGCCGGCAAGGCCTGGCCTCCGAGCGACGGTCATGCCGCAGGCAACCTGCGCTGCGCAGTCCGGTGTGCGGATGGCTGGTGTCACGGAATGCCCGGCTTCAGGACGGCCGCGACGCACTGCTCGACCAGCTCGCGCTTGCGTTGCACTTCGCGCCGGCCCGCTTCGATCATCCGCTCGATGGATCCGAACGCATAGACCGAATAGGCGTCGGTTGCAGGCTCGAACAGCAGGTCCGCGTGCTCGGCGTCGTGTGCGCCATGCCACCAGGCCAGCAGCTCCCACGACGCGCCCAAGACATGGCGAAGGCCGAACGGCCGTCCGAAGCGCGCTTCCAGCGCGGCCGCTTCGAGCGCGGTCTGGTCGCTTCGCTGCGCGGCCGAGGGAATGACGTTGACCGCGAGCTTCAGGCCGCATCGCCGGCGCTGGAGCAGGTCGACCGGCACCCGGCTCACCAAGGCTCCATCCACAAGGATACGGCCTTCATGGCGCACCGGAGGAAGCAGTCCGGGAATCGCAATCGTCGCCAGCAAGGCGGGGGCCGCCGGTCCCGCGTCGAACACGAAGCGCTCGCGTCGCACCAGGTCGGCCGCCACGACGGCTGCCGGCCGCAGGAACTGCTCGAACCGCGCGTCTCCGAACTCGTTCAGGACACTGTGCCTGACCTTCTGCCCTCTCAGGAGCGAAGCAGTCGGATACCAGGCCAGATCCACGATATGGCGATTGCCGCCTGCGGCGCGACGGGCGGTGTCGATCGCATCGGACGCGCTTGCGCCTCGCGCGTAGAGCAGCGCGACGACACCTCCCATGCTGGATCCGCACAGGTAGTCGAGCGGGACCTGCATGTCCTCCAGCGCCTGGAGCACCCCGAGATGGGCAAAGCCGCGCGCGGCCCCTGCCCCCAGCGCAACACCGATCTCCTTGTGCGCGATCCATCGGCCGATCCAGTCGAGGTTCGGCAGCGCCAGGCGTGCCGAGCCGTGCGCAGGCAGGCGCGGCACACCGTCCAGTTCCGCCTCCGGCACGCTGAAGCACCAATCCCGGTCGCCAATACCCGCGGTCGCTGGGGCGCCGATCCGGAACCGGGCCACATCGGCCAAGCCGAATCCGCGGGCCGGATTTCCGGTCGACCCGGCCGGTGTGGAGTCGACGTGCAGAAGGACGGCATCGCCTTCATGCAGCAGGCCCGCCAACGCTGCGGCTTCGTCGTGCGCAACCGCCAGCAGCAGGATCTGGCCGGCAGCCGCCGTCGACCTCCATGTGCACACCAGCTCGCGGCGCCACGAATCCCCTGCGTCGGCATGGAACACCCTCGACCCGGATGCCGTGCCGCTGGATTCCCAAAGCGTGGCGCCCGCCGGGAGAAATCCCGCTCGTTGATCGACCTGCCAGGCGCCCGGTGGACGCGGCAGACAGGCGTCAACGTAGAGCGATCCTGGCGCATAGCGCTCCACCGCAGCCACCAGCGCCTGGAAGAACCGCTCGGCTCTCGTGCGCTGCGGCGGACCGATCACCAGCGCGCACGGTGTCTGCCCCGCTCGGACCGGCAGCCCGGCACGATGGCGGATCCGGTCTGCCAGCAGCTTAAGCAGGGCCGCGACCAGGACCGGCTGGGTTTCCAGGAGCTGCACAAAGGCGAGCCTCGGGAGAATCATCAGCCATGTGTCCTTGGCCGCGATGACGGTCGCGGAGACCGGCGCATCGGACAGCAGCGACAACTCCCCGAAAACCTGCCCGGGACCGAAGAACAAATGGCCGTTGGAGCCCGCAGAGGTCGCCCCGATCTCGATGGTCACCCCGCCGGCGGCAATCGCATAAAAGGCGGTACCAGGATAGCCTCGGCGGCACACCACGCTACCGGTGGGAAAGAATCGCAGATCGAACGCAGGCTTGAGCTTTTCCAGTTCGGCCGCGGGCAGACTGGCAAACACATTCATGCTCTCGAGATTCAGCATCGGCTTGGCCGTGTCCGCGCTCGTGGTGTGAAACCGGGGAACGATGGGAACGCTATCCGGACAGACGGTCTGCAATCGTGCAGACGTTTTCCGGCGGCTCGTCCAGGCTGCGAGAATTGCTTTTCGTGCAGGAAGCTGCATGCTTGGGCGCCCGCTTGGTTCGGGACCGCTCCTCCAGCATTTCCCACTTCACGGCGTCGAGCCTTTCCAGCTGCGCGTCTTCCTCGGAATCCGGGCAGGCGAGCTCCACCCGGTAACCGCTGGGATTGAAAAAGTAGATGGAATGGACGATGCCGTGGTCGGTGACGCCGAGCACCTCGACGCCGTTCTTCTCCAGGTGGGCCTTTGAACTCCAGCAATTCCTCGCGGTCCTTGACCCGGAAGGCAATGTGTCTACACTTTACGCCCCGCGCAGGCTTCGGGGGTGCAGGATGACGTGCGGAGCGCCCGCTTTCGATGATCCCGCGGGCGTTGACGCGGGCGTCTTGGGCGCCGCGCGTGCCGATACAGGCATCGAAGATCAGCATGGTGCCGACCTCCATGTCCAGGCCCAGCTGGAACGAGGTGACGGCTTAACTGCCAGCCCGCGCCAGGTCGAGCGCTTTCACGGCGATTCTCCGGCGGGGCGCTGTTGCTTCGCACACTCTGCCGCAATCCCTGATCGAAGTTCCGTGAATTTGTCGCAGTGCCGGCGCCAATGCGCACGCGACGCGATCCGAGGCAGCGCAAAACCCTCAGACGCTTCCCTGAATCCTCCACAGCGGTTTCCTGCGCGAACCGATCGACCGCTTCGACGCGCTGTTCTTCGGCATCTCGCCGCGGGAGGCGGCGAGCATGGACCCGCAGCAGCGGCTGCTTCTGTAGGTCGCAGGGGAGGCGTTCGAGGACGCCGGCATTTCGCACGACCGGCTGGCCAGCTTCGGTACTCAAGGTTGGCAGCCGGGTTGCCCGGTCACCGTCATCAGCGACGGCGAGCCGGCGCTGCCCAACCTCATGTGCGCCGCAACAGGGAGGCCGGTGCGCCACATCCTCGACTGGTGGCATATCTCGCCCGAGCAATCTGTCACGCGCGAGCCCCGTGCAACGACTAACCCAAGGTAACGGCATCGCTATCGCCAACGCTTGCAGTGCTCGCGGTGCCAGTTGAGGTCAATTGCCCCAGCAACCAGCAAATCGTCGCCTACGACGACAAGTTAAAAAAACACATGCATAGCCAGAAGGCCTGCTCACTCTTCGTCGACGTACCCTTCCGCGCCTCTGCGCGGGATGGCGCGCTCGGATCTGACGATCGGTCTGGTCGACGAGCCAGTTCGGCATTCCGATTGGGCGGTCACACGTTTCAAATGGAGGATCTCATGCTCACCTCTCCCAATATCGTCGGCGATCGATTGCGCGCTTCGACTAGCGAGCTTCGTATGACCCCCGCTGATGCCTCGCTTGCCGACCACTCCGTACGCCGCAAAACGCCGCGGGAACTGAGGGTAGAGAGATTCCTGCTCGTCGTTCTTCTGGGTGTGCCGTTCATCGGGCTTCTCGTAGGCGCCGGACGGCTGTGGACGAAGGGAATTTCGACCGTCGACGCCCTGCTCCTCGTTTCCCTCTATGTCTTCACCGGACTCGGGATCAGTGTCGGATACCACCGACTCTTTACCCATCGAAGTTTCAAAGCTGCCCCCTGGCTCCGAGGGATCCTGGCCGTCGCCGGATCTCTGGCGGTGGAAGGACCCCTGATCCGATGGGTCGCTGACCACCGGCGACACCATCAGTACGCCGATGGGGCCGGCGATCCGCACTCGCCTGGATGGGGCGGTGGAGGTCCGATGGCTTTCATTCACGCTCATATGGGGTGGTTCTTCGCCCGAGATATGGCCCGGGCGAGTTACTTTGCGAAGGATCTGCTCGATGACGCGATGATTCGCAGGATCGACCGCCTGTACCTGCTTTGGATGATCCTCACGCTCGCGATCCCCGCCTTCATTGGCTTCGTATTTACCGGGACGGTGGAAGGGGCGTTCTCTGCCCTCATCTGGGGCGGACTCGTTCGGATCTTCCTGGTTCATCACGCGACGTGGATGGTCAATTCCGTCTGCCACACGTCGGGCTCCCGGCCGTTCCGTTCGAACGACGCGAGCACGAACAACTTCTTCGTAGCTTTGCTGACCTTTGGAGAAGGGTGGCACAACAACCACCACGCCTTTCCGGCGAGCGCCCGCCAAGGCCTTCGGCCCTATCAAATCGACGTAAGTTGGTGGGTGATTCGAAGCCTCGAGATTATAGGGATCGTGACCAATGTGCATGTGCCGGATCGTCGTCAACTGGAACACAGGAAAATTCGGAAGGAGAATGCGCGATGACTCAGGTCGGCCAGATAAACCCGGGCGCTTCACTCGAAGCGATTCAATTCCACTACGACGTCTCGAATGATTTCTACGCTACCTGGCTCGATCCGACCCTGACGTACTCGGCCGCCATGTTCGATCCAGGAGTCGAAAAACTCGAGCAAGCCCAGATCCGTAAGCTTGACTATCACCTGGAGTGCGCCGGCGCGTTGCGGGCGAGGCGACTACTGGACGTAGGGTGCGGCTGGGGGTCCCTGCTCGAACGAGCCCGTTTCTGGCACGTCGAGCAGGCGGTCGGATTGACCTTAAGTCGAGCGCAGCAGATGTACGCGGAAGCGCAGCAAATCTCGAACGCAGAAATTCGCCTCGAGAACTGGCGCGACCATTCGCCAACATCACCTTACGATGCGATCGTCAGCATTGGCGCCTTCGAGCATTTCGTGGGGCCTGAGTTGTCTTCCGAGGAGAAGGTCCGCGCATATCGGGATTTCTTTAAATTCTGCCGAGCCAATCTGAAGCCGGGAGGGCGGCTGTCGCTGCAAACCATCACGTGGGGAGCGCTTCGCGCCGAGCAGGCTCATCCCTTCATCACGAGCTCTATCTTCCCGGAGTCGAACCTCCCGTACACGTGGGAGATCTTCCAGGCGGCAGATCGAGTCATGGAGATCATCCGATGCCGAAATGATCGGATCGACTATGCCAAAACGTGTCGACTTTGGCAGCGCAACCTCACCGAAAAGCGCGACGCTGCCATCCAGGCGGCGGGCAAAGAGAAGGTCGATCACTATGAGCGCTTCTTGAGAATGTCGGCCGCCGGCTTTGAAGCGGGCGCGCTCTATCTGTACCGTCTCGTATTGCAGTGTCCATGAACCGAAGGAGCAGGGAAAATGACCACCGTCGTCGAGAATCCGCAACAACTCGCACAGATGCCGAAGGCCTACTGTGATGTCCTCATGCACCAGATGCTTGCGCACACCGAGGGTGAACTTATGGGCGTTGCGGAGTATCTTCGGATCTCGCAAATCGCGCCCACGGCCCTCGAGAAAATGTATTGCTATGAAGGTGCCCGAGACGAAATGCGGCACTACATCCTGGGCGCGGATGTTCTTCACCAGATCGGCGTCGACACCCAGTACATGCTGGACAAGGATGCCGAGCGTACGGCCTATCCCCAAGACTGGCTCGCAGGGAAAGTGACGTGGGCGGAGCGGTCCATTACCTCGTACCTGGCGGAGTGGGGTGCGCTCGAGATCATCGAGGACATGGCAAAGAGCAGCTACAAACCATGGGCGGCGATCATGCTGGAGATCATCGAGGACGAGATGCGGCACCGGGAGCACGGACGAAGGAATACGGCCGAGCTGTGCCAGAGCGAGGAAGGACGCGCCGCCGTTCAGCGCGCGCTCGAACATATGTGGCCCGAGGTCCTCGACATGTTCGGGCGGTCCAACTCGGGGCGTTCCCGGCAGGCCGTCGAATGGGGCATTCGCCTGCGGACCAACGAAGAGACGAGAAACGACTTTGCACGCGCGGCGCGAGCCGTCCTGCAAGGAATGGGGCTCGTCGTCCCGCCCGACGAGCAGGGACGAAAGTTTCTCTAGCAGGCTTTCCAAATGCGATTCCTGTTTGATGCGCAGGACGGCCTTTGCCTCGCGGCCTCGATCTTCGAGCCGCAAGCGCCGGGCAACGCCCGGGCCGCCGTTCTGATCACGAGTGCGACTGGAGTGAAACGGCAGTACTACGACAAGTTCGCGACGTTTCTAGCAAACAATGGCGTGGCCGCGATGACGTTTGACTACCGCGGCGTCGGCGAATCTCTCTCCGGTACGCTGCGAGATTTTCGAGGAGATATTCGGGACTGGGGAACTCATGATCTAGTCGGCGCGATAGCTGCGCTGCGGTCGCGCCATCCGACTTTTCCGCTTTTGGTGGTCGCGCACAGCGTAGGCGGACAGATCCTGGGTTTTGCGCGGAACTCAGATCAAATCTCTGGCGTGCTTTGCGTGTCCGCGCAGCATGGCTATTGGAGAAATTGGCCACCACCCGACAATCTTCTTTTTGCGTCACTCTGTCACCTGGCCATGCCAGGTCTTTCCCACCTGATGGGATACTTTCCCGCTCGCGCCTTGGGGCTCGGCGATAGTCTTCCGAAGGGAATTGCCCTCGGATGGGCGCGGTGGGCCAGGGATTCCACCTACCTCGATGCCATTCCGTTTGCACCCTACGGCGTTCAAGGTTGCGCCTACAGCTTTGCGGACGACGTCTTGGCGCCCAAGAAGGCCTGCGATCGTTTATGCGAAGCCTATTCCGGCGTCTCATGGGAGCGGCGACACCTACAGCCCTCCAGCTTGGGCGTTTCGAGCGTCGGGCACTTTGGTTTTTTTCGAGATCGCTTCAAAGAGTCGCTCTGGGCGCAGTCGCTCGATTGGCTCCGCGCGACCGCGTCCGCGGTGAGTTAGTGAGTGTCGGATTCCGTTAGGCGTTGCTATAAACAACTTATAAGGTGTGGCGATTGCGATTGCGCTTCTCGGTATGCAGACCGAATCGCCGATCGGGCAGCGCTGGCAACTGATGCGTGAGCACTTGAACGAGCGTCAGCGGCCTGGATTTGCGGCTGCCGAGGCGAAGGTTTTGGGGCGCGGTAAGCGGCGGCGGGCGCAAGCCCGCAACGCACAAGGACCCGATTTGGTGCCCGATCTGCTCGCCTTGGTTGATCCGACCACGCCGATAGATGTGTCAATCTTCCAGAGCACGCCACTGAGCCAACACAATGAGGCCAAAGCGGTGCAATATCTGTAAACAAGCGTTTTAGACCGCTCTTCCATGGCCGATGCCGTCTGGCGTCGGGGTGATTGTTTCGCCCGTGAGGTTGCATGGCTGCTGAAAGCGCGCAGGCATCGTCGACACCCATTCTGCTAAGGCATGCGCCGTGCAAAGGCACGGTCTTTCAGCGGGTGCGAATCCCGCCCGGCAACTGTCGCTCCAGCCGGTAGCAATCGGAGCAGTCGTGGAGGTAACGAAT
>CAJDTU010000104.1_pt1 | contig 11989 bp, 10 predicted proteins | sample 7389901 | NCBI WGS metagenome assembly CAJDTU01 (sample SAMEA7055649, study PRJEB34461) | soil metagenome | biome: terrestrial ecosystem; feature: Peninsula; material: soil | place: Antarctica | collected 2016
GCTCGCCGTCGGGCCGGGAAAACCGCCACCAGACGTTCTTTCCGGTTTCCCAACACGGCTCATCGAAAGACACCGCCGGAATAATGCAACGCTGAGCGCGGGCCCACGGTTGCTTGTACGAGGCCTTCTGAGCAAGTTCCTCGCTTCGAGCGTTGTTGGGGTCGATTCAGAAAACGGAAAAAATCGTACGCTAAGCCTCGGCGACCGGCCGTAGCGGCCGAAACTTGCCCGCACCGACCTTTGCGCTCTGGCGCCAGAGATAGTCGCCTGTGAGGTTGAGGTGCTCCCAGCCGAGCGGCGACAAGAACGAATGTAGCGCCGCGTCTTGCGGCTCGCCGTTGCCGCCGAGCGCAGTCGCGGCTCGCTCGAGGTAGACGGTGTTCCACAGAACGATCGCCGCGGTCACCAGGTTCAAGCCGCTGGCGCGGTAGCGCTGTTGCTCGAAGCTGCGATCCCTGATCTCACCGAGCCGATAGAAGAACACCGCCCGCGCGAGGGCGTTGCGCGCCTCGCCCTTGTTCAGCCCGGCGTGGACACGACGGCGCAGCTCGACGCTTTGCAGCCAGTCGAGGATAAACAGCGTGCGCTCGATGCGTCCCAGCTCGCGCAGGGCAACGGCCAGGCCGTTTTGGCGCGGGTAGCTGCCCAGTTTGCGCAGCATGAGCGAGGCTGTGACGGTGCCAAGCTTGATCGACGTGGCCAATCTCAAGATCTCGTCCCAGCGCGCACGAATGACCTTGACATTGAGCGTGCCGCCGATCATCGGTCGCAGCGCTGCGTAGGCCGTCTCCCCTCTCGGGATGTAGAGCTTGGTGTCGCCGAGATCGCGGATGCGCGGCGCGAACCGAAAGCCCAGCAAGTGCATCAGCGCGAAGACATGATCGGTGAAGCCGGCCGTGTCGGTGTAATGCTCTTCGACGCGAAGGTGGGACTCGTGATACAGGAGACCGTCGAGCACATAGGTCGAGTCGCGCACGCCGACGTTGACCACCTTGGTGCTGAACGGCGCGTACTGATCGGAGATGTGGGTGTAGAAGAGCCGGCCGGGCTCGGCGCCGTACTTCGGGTTGATGTGGCCTGTGCTCTCGGCTCGCCCGCCCGCACGAAAGCGCTGCCCGTCCGACGACGACGTGGTGCCGTCGCCCCAGTTCCCGGCGAAGGGCTGCCTAAATTGTGCGTTGACCAGCTCGGCCAACGCCGTCGAGTAGGTTTCGTCGCGGATGTGCCAAGCCTGCAGCCACGACAGCTTCGCGTACGTCGTTCCGGGGCACGACTCGGCCATCTTCGTCAGGCCGAGGTTGATTGCGTCGGCCAGGATCGTGCTTAGCAGCAGCGTCTTGTCCTTGGCCGTGTCGCCGCTCTTGAGGTGCGTGAAATGCCGAGTGAAATCCGTCCACCGATCGACCTCGAGCAGCAGCTCGGTGATCTTGACGTGGGGCAGCATCGCGGCCGTGCGGTCGATCAATGCCTGCGCGGCGTCCGGCACGACCGCGTCCAGCGGCGTGATCTTCAAGCCCGACTCGGTGATGATCGCATCCGGCAGGTCGTTTGCGGCGGCCATGCGATTGACCACCTCCAGCTGCTGCTCGAGCAAAAGCAATCGATCGGCCAGGTACTTGTCGCAGTCGGGCTGGACCGCCAGCGGCAACTCGGTGGCGAGCTTGAGGGCGGCGAACTTTTCACCGGGAACGAGGTACTCGTTGAAGTCCTTGAACTGGCGCGAGCCGTGCGCCCAGATATCGCCCGAGCGCAGCGTGTTCTTCAGCTCGGTCAAGGCACACAGCTCGTAGTAGCGCCGGTCGATACCGGCGTCGGTCAAGACGAGCTTCTCCCAGCGCTTCTTGACGAACGCGATCGGCGCGCCGGCCGGTACTTTGCGCGCGCTGTCAGCGTTCATGGCGCGCAGCATTTCGATGGCGGCCATCACGCCTTGCGCCGCCGGCGCCGCGCGCAACTCGAGCACGGAGAGGAACTCGGTGGCGTAACGCCGCAGCGTCGCGTAACTGTCGCCGAGGCGGTACAAAAAGTCGAAATCTTCCGGCTGCGCGAGCTTCTGCGCTTCGGCCACGCTGGCGCTGAAATCCTCCCATGGCAGCACCGACTCGATGGCGGCGTAAGGGTCGGCGCCAGTTTGCTTGGCCTCGAGCAGAGCCTGGCCGATGCGGCCGTACAGCCGCACCTTGTCGTTGATCGCCTTGCCCGAGGTCTGGAACTGCTGCTGGTGCTTGTGCTTCGCGGTGGCGAACAGCTTGCCGAGAATGCGGTCATGCAGGTCGATGATCTCGTCGGTGACGGTGGCCGTGCCTTCGATGGCGAGCGCCACCAATGTCGCGTAGCGCCTCTGCGGCTCGAACTTGGCAAGGTCGGCGGGCGTCATCTGGCCGCCCTCGCGGGCAATCTTCAACAAGCGGTTCTGATGCACCAGGCGCTCCGTGCCTGGCGGCAGATCGAGCGCCTGCAGGGTCTTCAGGCGTTCGATGTGTTCGAGCATGTGCCGCGAGTTCGGCTTGGCCGGCGCCTGGCGCAGCCACGCCAGCCAGGTCAACTTGCCACCGTCCTTGCGCTTGAGCAGCGCATCGAGGCGTTCGCGGTGAGCACTGGACAGCGGCTCGGTCAACGCGGCGTGGATTCGACGATTGGCTCGAGTCACCGCCTCGGCACAGATGCGCTCGATCACATCAAGCGCCGGGACGATGACGTAGCCGCGACGCAGCACATCGAGCGCATGCCCGGCCAGCACCACGCCCTTGTCTGTCTGCAGCGCCAATTCGGTGAGAGCGCGCACGGCATTCCGAAACTGCCCGAGCCCGAACGGCGACAAACCGAGGTGCGTCCGCAGTTCGATGAGGTGCTCGCGCCGCGTCTCCTGGCGCTCGGCATACCTCGGCCAGCAGGCGGCATCGATGCGCAGTTGGCGGGCAATCCAACGCAACACTGGCTCCGGTACGTCGCCGTCGACGCCGAGGCCTTGGCCTGGATAACGCAGCAGACTGAGCTGCACTGCGAAACCGAGCCGATTGACGTCGCCGCGGCGCTGCCGGATCAGCGCCAAGTCATGATCGTTGAAGGTGTAGTGCCTGATGAGGTCGTCTTGGGAATCGGGCAGCGCGAACAGGCCGTCGCGCTCGGCGGCCGAGAGGATTGATCGACGGGGCATCAGGCCTCCTCTTGCAAACGTCCGTTTTCGAGAGGCCGCGTCGCTCTGGCGATTGCTGTTGTTTTCAGAAGACAGCTGCACCAATTGATTGAGCGTAACGCCAAGTGTGCAGCCGGTTTCTGACAGCGAGATATCAGAAGTAATCTGCACCGATCTCGACTATGCTCAATACTCGTGTGCACCAAAGCGAGGTCGGGGGCATGGCGTCAGACACACCACCGATTGCCGAGCGAGGCGTGATCACCCTGTCCGACGAGGCATGGGCACTAGCCCGGCACCGGGCGGAAGTCATCGGGCCACTGGCAGCGCTTGAGGTGGTCGGGCATGAAGCTGCCGACGCCGCTGCTCAAGCGCTTGGCGTGTCTCGGCGACAGGTGTACGTCCTGATCCGCCGTGCCCGGCATGGCGCCGGCCTCGTGACAGACCTGGCTCCCGGCCGATCCGGCGGTGGGAAAGGCAAGGGGCGCTTGCCGGAACCGGTCGAGCGCATCATCCGCGAGCTACTACAAAAGCGGTTCCTGACCAAGCAGAAACGCAGCCTGGCAGCGTTCCACCGGGAAGTCGCGCAGGCGTGCAAAACCCAGAAGTTGCGGGTGCCGGCGCGCAACACCGTGGCGCTGCGGATCGCCAACATCGACCCGCTCAAGACCACTCGCCGCCGGGAGGGCCAAGATGCATCCCGCGACCTGCAAGGTGCCGGCGGTGTGCCTCCCGTCGTGACCGCGCCGCTGGAGCAGGTGCAGATCGACCACACGGTCATCGACCTGATCGTGGTGGACGAGCGCGACCGGCAACCGATTGGCCGCCCGTACCTGACCATTGCCATCGACGTATTCACTCGATGCGTGCTCGGCATGGTGGTCACACTTGAGGCTCCGTCTGCCGTCTCGGTCGGCCTGTGCCTCGCGCATGCCGCCTGCGACAAGCGCCCTTGGCTGGAAGGGCTGAATGTCGCAATGGACTGGCCGATGAGCGGCAAACCTAGGCAGCTTTATCTGGACAACGCGGCCGAGTTCAAGAGCGAAGCCTTGCGCCGGGGCTGCGAGCAACATGGCATCCAGTTGGACTATCGTCCGCCCGGACAGCCGCACTACGGCGGCATTGTGGAACGGATCATCGGCACGGCGATGCAGATGATCCACGACGACTTGCCAGGAACGACCTTCTCCAATCCCGGCCAGCGCGGGGAATATGTCTCCGAGAATATGGCCGCCCTGACGCTGCGCGAGCTGGAGCGCTGGCTTACGCTGGCGGTGGGCACCTATCACGGCTCCGTGCACAACGGCCTGCTCCAACCGCCGGCCGCGCGTTGGGCCGAGGCCGTAGCGCGTGTTGGCACACCGACTGTAGTCTCCCGCGCCACGGCCTTTCTGGTCGATTTCCTGCCGGTGATTCGGCGCACCCTGACCCGCACCGGCTTTGTCATCGACCACATCCACTACTACGCCGATGCGCTCAAGCCGTGGATCGCGCAGCGCGACCGCTTGCCCGCTTTCCTGATCCGGCGCGACCCGCGCGACATCAGCCGTATCTGGGTGTTGGAACCGGAGGGGCAGCACTATCTGGAAATCCCCTACCGAACCTCGTCGCACCCGGCTGTCACCCTCTGGGAGCAACGGCAGGCGCTGGCGAAATTGCGGCAACAGGGTCGCGAACAGGTGGATGAATCGGCGCTGTTCCGCATGATCCGACAGATGCGCGAGATCGTGACCACCGCACAGAAGGCCACGCGCAAGGCGCGACGCGACGCGGATCGCCGCCAGCACCTCAAGGCGTCAGCTCGGCCGGCGAAGCTCGTTCCGCCGGATGCAGACGTTGCAGACCCGCAGGCAGACAATCTGCCGCCGGCCAAACCGTTCGACCAGATCGAGGAGTGGTAGCCGTGGATGAATATCCCACCATCGACTTGTCACACCTGCTGCCAGCGGCGCAAGGATTGGCTCGGCTGCCGGCGGACGAACGTATCCAGCGCATCCGCGCCGACCGCTGGATCGGCTATCCGCGCGCGGTCGAGGCATTGAACCGGCTGGAGACCCTGTATGCGTGGCCGAACAAACAACGCATGCCCAACCTGCTGCTGGTCGGCTCAACCAACAACGGCAAGTCGATGATCATCGAGAAATTCCGGCGCTCGCATCCGGCCAGCTCTGATGCCGATCAGGAGCACATCCCGGTGCTGGTCGTGCAGATGCCGTCCGAGCCGTCGGTGATCCGCTTCTACGTCGCGCTGCTCGCCGCGATGGGCGCGCCATTGCGCCCGCGCCCACGGCTGCCGGAAATGGAGCAACTAGCACTGGCGTTGCTGCGTAAGGTCGGCGTGCGAATGTTGGTGATCGACGAGCTGCATAACGTCTTGGCTGGCAACAGCATCAACCGGCGGGAGTTCCTCAACCTGCTGCGCTTCCTCGGCAACGAGCTGCGCATCCCGCTGGTAGGTGTCGGCACGCGCGACGCCTACTTGGCGATTCGCTCGGACGACCAGTTGGAAAACCGGTTTGAGCCGATGATGCTGCCGTTGTGGGAGGCCAACGACGATTGCTGCTCATTGCTGGCCAGCTTCGCCGCTTCGCTCCCGCTGCGGCGGCGCTCCCCGATTGCCACACCCGACATGGCCCGCTATCTGCTTGCCCGCAGCGAGGGCACCATCGGCGAGCTGGCACACCTGCTGATGGCGGCAGCCGTCGCCGCCGTGGAGAGTGGCGAGGAGGCGATCGACCACCGCACGCTCAGCATGGCGGACTACACCGGTCCCAGCGAGCGGCGTAGGCAATTCGAGCGGGAACTGATGTGAAGCCGGCACTACGCTGGCCGCTGCATCCGGCTCCGAGGGAAGGGGAAGCCTTGTCCTCGTGGCTCAATCGTGTCGCTGTCTGCTACCAGACGGATGTGCACGACCTACTTGAACACGATCTCGGTCACGGGCTGGTCGATGATCTGGACACCGCGCCACCGCTGTCGCTGCTGACGGTGCTCTCCCAGCGCAGCGGCATCGAGCTGGATCGGCTGCGCGGCATGAGCTTCGCCGGCTTGGTGCCGTGGCTGCTGGATAACCTCGATGACCGGATTCCCGCCGCCCTAGAAACCTATGTGTTCCAGTTCTCGGTATTGCTGCCGAGGCGCAACCGCAAGACGAGATCGATCACAAGCTGGCGTGCGTGGCTACCCAGCCAGCCGACCCGCCGTGCGTGCCCGCTCTGCCTGAAAGATCCGGCGAACCAAGCCATACTGCTTGCGTGGAAGCTGCCCTTGATACTGAGCTGTCCGCTGCATGGCTGCTGGCTGGAGTCCTATTGGGGCGTGCCAGGGCGGTTTCTCGGCTGGGAGAGCGCCGACGCTCCCCCGCGCACGGCCAGCGACGCGATTGCGGCGATGGATCGGCGCACCTGGCAGGCGCTGACGATGGGGTATGTGGAGCTACCGCGCCGGCGCATCCATGCCGGCCTTTGGTTCCGGCTGCTGCGCACGCTCCTCGATGAGCTGAACACCCCGCTCTCGCAGTGCGGGGCCTGCGCTGGCAGCATCCGCTATGTCTGGGAATGCTGCGGCCATCCGCTGCGCGCCGGGCAAAATCTGTGGCGTCCGTACGAAATTCTGGACCCGGCGGTGCAGTCGCAGATGCTCGCATCGGCAGCCACCGCCATCGACCTCATCGAATCGAAGGTGTTGAGTCCGCGAGGAGAACAGGCAGCGCTGTTCCTGCCGGAGCCGCAAACTGGCTTCACCAACGGCCTGCCGGTGGATAAGCGAAAGCAGGAACCCGTCAACCACTGGCAGGAGGCGGTCGAGGCGATCAACGAAGCGGTCGCCGAGGCGCGACACAATCCCGAGGCGGCTCGCTCGCTGTTCGCACTGGCCTCCTTTGGGAAGCGCGACCCCGAATCCCTGGAACGCTTGCGCGTCATGTTTGCCAAGGAAGACATCCCCCCGGAATTTCTGTCACATTATGTGCCTGATGTACCCTTTGCATGCCTTAGACTAAATGACAGGTTAAGTGACACATTTTGACGCCTGGGCCTTTCTGGCGCACGCTGTCACATAATCGAACGTATATGTGACAGTGAGGGATGCTGATCGGCTACATGCGGGTGTCGAAGGCGGACGGCTCCCAAGCAACTGACCTGCAGCGTGATGCGCTGGTAACCGGCGGCGTGGACCCGGCGCATCTGTATGAAGATCAGGCATCCGGCAAGCGTGAGGACCGCCCTGGCTTGGCAAGCTGCCTGAAGGCACTACGGCCCGGCGACGCCTTGGTCGTGTGGAAACTGGACCGGCTCGGGCGCGACCTGCGTCACCTCATCAACACTGTGCACGACCTGACCGGGCGCGGCATCGGTCTGAAGGTGCTGACCGGGCACGGTGCCGCCATCGACACCACGACCGCCGCCGGCAAATTGGTCTTCGGAATCTTCGCGGCGCTGGCCGAGTTCGAGCGCGAGCTAATCTCGGAAAGGCGGGCGGCCGTTCAAGATGACGGCTGCTAAGCTGCGCATGGCGATGGCGGCAATGGGGCAACCGGAGACCAAGGTCGGCGATCTATGCCAGGAACTCGGCATCACGCGGCAGACTCTGTATAGGCACATTTCACCCAAAGGGGACTTGCGGCCGGATGGGGCGAAGTTGCTGTCACGAACCTGATCTTGGCCTGGAGGCGAATGGCTCAGAACGGCCAGAATCGGACGGTCGCGGCATGGCTTAGTGCAGCGTGCGACCGCCGACCGAATCGGCGGTTATTTGGCCGATTTGAACTGGCATCTTTGCGCCGCCGGCCGCGCAGGGTTTTCGTGGGCAAGACAGCGGACCCAATCGGCAGAATTGTGTGTATTTCCGGCGGATGGTTTCTGATCACATGGCCATAGCCCGCTCCGACCCGGACACGGAGCATTCCGCCGACAGTTGGAGGCGGTTCTGATCCGACTCAGAAATCAGCAAGAATCGCGGGAAACACCGCATCGAAACGGCTGCAGACAAGCAGACAGCACACCCGTCACGCAAAGCGCCAGCGCGGAGAGTCGTCGAGCGCTAGCGCCAGCTGCATCGGGTCGGTACTGCGCAGCACGTCTTCAAGGTGGAGGTCGATCTCCTCCGCCAACGTGCGTATTGCCGGTCGATTGAATAAGGTGGCGTAAGGGCTCTTTCCCGCTTCCGCGACATAGCCGGTGGTGGCGACCGAATAGGTTTCCTCGGTCTTGAGGGCGCGGCGACCACCCAAAAGGCCGGTCAGGTGCACGTCTTCCAGCCGACTCTGTCTGGCGGAGACCTGCAGTCCTGACAACTGGAGGAACTGGCCATCCCCTTCGTCCGCCCGCGAAGCCGCGTGCCGCCGCAGCGCCACACCGAGGATGCCCAGCAGGTCCTGGCCCGAGACCTCGTACAGCTTGATTTTGTTGGGGTGCCCCAGGATGCTGCGCACCGTTCGCGGCGTAATCGCCTCGCCGGCCTGGAGGTTCCGGTCGATGCGCATGCTGCCGGCGTTAACTAGGCCAACATTGGCCTGCCAAGGCGGCGACGAGCCGGACAGAGCGACATGCCCTTTCACGATGTCGGCCATCAGGTTGCCGAAGTTGGTGGACTGGCGGCGCAGTTCGCGATCACGAATGACGAGTTCGACCGGCAGCCGGCAGAGGGCCTCGCCGGAGTGCCGGCTCTTGCCGTTCCAGCGGTCGATGAGATCGGCGATTGCGTGATCCATCGGCACGAGCTGCATGAAAGCCAGGGACTCGGTGTCGAGCACCACCGACATGGTCAGGACGATGTCGTTGCCTGCCTCGCGCGCGTGGATAAGCGGGCTATCGATGCCGACAAGCACCTCGGCCAGCGCGCGCTGCGATTCGGGCGTGACGCCCGCATGGTGCAGCAGCGCATCGCGCAGCGTCGAAATTACCAGTGCCTTGCAGGTCGACTTGGCGAAGGCAGCGAACCTGGCAGATTCCAAGGCGCGGCGCGGCAGCGAATCGCCGTTCGGCTGAGCGCGCGGCACCACCGCCACCCAGTTCAGGCGCAGCGTGCGCGCGTTCGACGCTGCCTTGACGATCAGGCACTTCTTGCGCCTGTGCACCGTCAGCACGTTATGGTCGTGCCCGCCCATGATGAGCGACAGACCGGGCACGCGGCGCGCAAGTTCGATGTCGCCGCGCAAGTCCTGGTGGGTCATGACGACCGTCGAGCAATGCCAGTCGCGCCCAGGTTGGGCCTGCATTAACTCTTTGCGATGTTCGCGTAACACCTCGAGCACGGCCTTCGTGGTCTGGATGCGGCTGTCCAGCCAGCCCACGCTTTCCGGCAAATCGGCGTTCATTACGCCGAAGAGCAGGACGGTGTGGGAGGGCAGGAGGTTGATCGCTTCCACTACGGACAGGCTTCCGTCGAGCCCGGCACTCAGCTCTTGGTCGCGGAATCTGATGTTGAGATTCAGCCACTTGAAGTTCGACTGGCGGATGCGCTGTTTCAGGTGGCCGCCGTCGACGATGCACGGCTCGAACTCGTGGTTGCCGAAACTCACCAGGTTCACGCCCATCGCGTTGAGAATCTCGACCATATGCTTACCGTGGAACTCCTTGCTGAGGCACGACGGCGCGAGGAAGTCGCCGGGCACGCAGAAGCGGAAATGCCCGTTCGAATCGGCGCACCACGCGCGCAGCACATTCAGAAAGGTCGCGATGCGCGGCAGGATCAGCGCTTGCGGGTCGAGGTAGTCCGCGCTGGTGTCAATGTGATAGAGGTCGTTGAGTTGGGCAAAGAGTATGAAGCGCGCCTTGACAGTCACATCTTCATCGCCGGCCATCTGTTGCTCCATTGAGGCTGTTGTAGATCTAGAATCTACCCGAGTGCGGAGCCTCTCCTCATCTGATTGATTACTATTACTGCCATGAATTCCAGCGAGGAACAGGCAAGCCTTGCCTTTTTCCACCAGCTGTTCCAAGCGCAACGTCTGCTTCGGGTCTGAAACGGTCACCCGCAGCAGGGGCGCCCAACGCATTACCCAAATCCTAGTCTCATAGTTGGTCCGGTGTAGTCCACTCCTGAATTTCCGTGCAGTCGCCTTCTGAAAACGACAGCGACCCAGTGTGCCCGCGAACTGTGATTCTCACAAACAGTTCTTGATTCGCTCTTCTCACTTGACTATGATGAAAACGAGTTTCGATAAGGGATCGTCATGCCGCAGCTCGATCGCATCACTCAACAGCCCGGAGTCATGGGAGGCAAGGCGTGCATCCGCGGGATGCGCGTCACCGTCGGCATGGTCGTCGGTCAGATCGGCGCCGGTCACAGCGTCGAGACCGTCCTGGCCGACTACCCGTATCTCGAGCGCGAGGACATCATGCAGGCGCTGCGCTACGCTGCCTGGCGCACGGAGGAACGCGAAGTTCAAATCGCCGGCGCATGAAACTTGTGGTGGACATGAACCTGTCCCCGCGCTGGGTTGATCTGCTCAGCGCGGCCGGCATGCAGGCCATTCACTGGTCCAACGTCGGAGCGCACAACGCGCCCGACGCCGAGATCATGGCCTACGCGCTCACCAACGACCACGTGGTGCTCACACACGACTTGGACTTCAGCGCCATCCTCGCTGCAACGCATGGCGAGAAGCCCAGCGTCGTACAAATTCGAGCAGATAACGTGAGTCCCGAGGCGATTGGGGCGCAGGTTTTGGCCGCGCTACGTCAAATGGAGGTCGACCTGCAGGAAGGCGCACTGCTGACGGTCGATCCAAGCCGAACGCGAGTGCGCGTCCTGCCTTTGCATCCGAGGAAGCTATGAGTCGAGCGGGCTTCGATAGACGAACATGTTGATCGGCTATGCGCGTGTCTCCACGCAGGACCAAAATCTCGAGCTCCAGCGCGAAGCTCTCGTGAAGGCCGGCTGTAAGAAGGTCTTCAGCGACAAAATCAGCGGTTCGCGCGCGGAGCGGCCGGGTCTCAGTAAAGCTCTTGAGCTGCTGCGTGATGGCGACTCTCTTGTGGTCTGGAAACTGGACCGGCTCGGCCGCAGCGTCAAGAACCTCGTCGACCTGGCTGGCGAGCTCGCCCGCGAGGGGGTTCACTTCAAAAGCCTGACCGATTCGATCGACACTACAACCGCGTCGGGTCGGTTCTTCTTCCACGTCATGGCCAGTCTGGCCGAGATGGAGCGCGAACTCACCGTTGAGCGGACACGCGCAGGCCTCGATATCGCGCGCAAGCTCGGCCGCAAGGGCGGCCGCCGGCGCCAGATGACGGACAGCAAGATCGAGTCGGCAAAGAAGCTGCTCGCCAGCGGCGTGCCGCCGCGGGACGTGGCGGAGAACCTCGGGGTGTCGGTGCCGACTCTTTACCGCTGGCTACCGGCCTCGGAGCGGGTCTAAACGTACGATCTCTTCAGTTCTTTAGTCGACACCGAAGGAGTCCGCAATGTCGAGTACTGCAAAGAACACGCGCGCCACAGTCGTCCCCTGTTTGCGCTATCGAGACGCACCAAAGGCCATCGAATGGCTCTGTTCGGTCTTTGGTTTTGACCGGCATCTCGTCGTGCCCAACGACGACGGCACGATCGCACATGCGCAGCTCAGCTTCGGCAATGGGATGGTCATGCTGGGCTCCGTTTTGAAAGTCGAAAACGAATTCGGTCGACTGACCGAGCAGCCCGACGAGATCGGTGGGAGGGAAACGCAAAGCCCATACCTCATCGTCACAGATGCCGATACGGTGTACCGGCAGGCCAAGGCCGCGGGCGCGAAGATCGAAATTGAAATCAAGAACGAAGACTACGGTGGTCGAGGCTTCAGCTGCAGAGACCTCGAGGGTCACTTGTGGAACGTCGGCACCTACGATCCGTGGTGAGGCGGCGATGACCGCA
>CAJDTU010000081.1_pt1 | contig 11909 bp, 8 predicted proteins | sample 7389901 | NCBI WGS metagenome assembly CAJDTU01 (sample SAMEA7055649, study PRJEB34461) | soil metagenome | biome: terrestrial ecosystem; feature: Peninsula; material: soil | place: Antarctica | collected 2016
TGTATGTCCCATCGAACGCAAACAGGATCAATCCAAGCGGGTCTGTCGCCATCAGCGGATTCCCGTCCGCATACGACCACGGATTCAGGCCGCCTGCCAGCCCGAGCGGGTCCGGCTCCAGGTAGCGCGCCGCTCCCGGATCATAGCTGCGCAGATAGTTGTCGTGCAGCCCGGTCTCGGCGTCGTGATACTGGCCGGCGAAGCGCAGCGGTTGGCGAAAACTGCCTCGTTCTCGCGCGACTCGACCGAAGGCTTCGTAGTCGGCCCGCCATACTGGGCGGCCTGCTGCGTCGGTCGCTGCGTGCGGGGTGCCGAGGTGGTCGCCGTGCAGCCAGGTCACCTCGGTTCGGCCCTGCTCGCGGTCGACGATCGCTACGGGTTGCCCTTGCCAGCGCAGGTAGTGGCGCGTCAGTTTCCCCTGGGCGTCGAGTTCGGCGGCGAGAGATCGGTTCCGGTAGAGGAAGCCGGTGGTAGCAAATTCATTGCGCTTGATCGCGCGTTCGCCGCCGGCGTTGTAAGCGTAGCTTGCGACCGGGTGCTCCCCGCGGGAGACTTTACTGATTCGCTGTTGGGCTCCGTAATGCAGTGCGAGTTCGCCGTGGCGGAGCGGCACGCCGGTCGGGCTGCGCGGCACATCGGCGTCGCGGTCGCCCCAGGTGGTGCCATCGAGCCGCCGTGCCAGGCGAAGATCGCCGGCGAGGTCCCACGCGAAATACTCAGTCTCGGGCAAACCGCGGCCGTGGCGTTCCTGGACAATCAGACGGCCGAACGCATCCCATCCGAAGCGGCGTTCGTTGTTGCGATCAGCGATCGACAGCGGCAGGCCCTCGGCGCTCCAGCGATAACGCCAGTCCGGCAAGGGATCGAGCCCGATCCAGCGCCACGCGACGGGGCGGCCTTCGCGATCGTCCTGGCGCTCGAAGCGAACGCCGTTTCCGTAGCGCCACTCCATGGCACTGCCGTTCCGGTAGGTGGCGCGTTCGACGATCGGAACGGCAGGGCTGCCGTCTGCGGGCTCGTAGACAAGACCGACCGGTTGCCCGGTGCGATCGAAACGATGTCGAAGCCGGCTGCCATCGGGGAGGCCCTGCGCAACGATGCGTTCGCGAGCGTCGCGCTCAACGGTCCAGCGCTGCGATGCGCCAAGCAGGTCGTGCTCGATCGCCGCGACCCGGCCGAGCGCGTCGTGCTCGACCTTCGTGCGCTGCGTTGGGTGATCGACGCCGACGAGGAGTCCTCCATCCCACCGGAACCGCGTGAGAATTCGCTCGCCGGGTGCCAGCTCCTCGCGTTCGACCAACCGGCCCGCCAGGTCGTGCCGGCGGCGCTCGGCAACGCCGCCAGACGACTCGATCGCGCTGATCCTTCCCCAGGCGTCGTAGCGAAAGCGTTTGACTCCTGCGGCCGTGGAGGCTTCCTCGATCAAACGACCGAAGTCGTCGTACAGGCGGTCGGTTCGCCGCCCGGCGGCATCGATGACCACCGGGTGCGGGTGCGAGAGCACCAGCGCCACTGTCGCGGCTCCCGCAGCTTCGGCCTGGCCGGTGACACCGATCGGGGTTGGATCTTCAGCCGTTGCAGGCGCCCTGGCCGCGAAGGCAGCAGGCGTGGCGCTGCGCGTGATCCAGCCACGATCGGATTCGATCTCCACATCCCGTGCCTGCCAGCGAAGCGTCCAATGATCGCCCGCAGGCCAGGCGAGCGACACCGGTTGCCCGTCCTTGTTCCATTCGATGGCCGTGACCGCGTCGCCATTGCGCCATTCGCTGAGCCGCCAGCCCCGATCGAAGCGGGCCTCGAGCCGCCCGCGATCGGCGCGATGACGCACCTGCAATCTGCCGAGCGAGTCGCGCTCGAAACGGTCGACTAGCGCTTCGGGCCGCTCGAGCGCGACAAGCATGCGTCGTGCGTCATGCCGAAAGACAGTGCGCGCCGTCGTACCATCGGGCGCAAGCCGCTCGACCCAGGCCAGCTTTCCGGCCAGCGCGCCCTCTGCGTGGCGCTGCCAGCGTACAAGCATTCCGATCGGGGTTGCTACGCCGTCACTGGTTCGCGCGAAGCCGCTCAGCCGCGCCTCTGACGGCAAGCCGAGGGAATCGTGGCTCAATGCCTTGCCGGGAGTGGATGCCTCACGAAGTGCTGCCGCAGGCAGCGGTTCAGCTTGCGGCGAGGGACAACTCGAACAGGGCTCGCCCTCGACCGAAAGCAGTTGCGAGCTTCCCCATTCGCCGTCGACCTTCCATTGCCAGCGGGAAACGCGGGAGCCTTCGCGCACCACTGTTTCTCCGGGCGCACCCTGGGCTTGCGGCAAACGGTACTCGAGCGCGATTGCCTTCAAGCCCGATCCTTCGGCGGGCACCGATTCGGCCACGCGCATGGTGTCGTCGTAGGCATAACGGCTCTGCGCACCGTCTGGCAAGAGGATCCCGGTGAGCAGGTGAAACGCGCGAGGGTCATCGTACCGGTACGTGAGGGTTCGTCCGTCGGGATAGCGCACTGCGGACAGAACGCCGTGTGGGTCGTAGTCGTAGGCGATCCGCGCGCCGTCGGGCAACACTAGACCGACGAGGCGCGCTCCCCGATGCTCGAGGACGAGGGCGCGATGCGATCCATCGATGATTTTCTGCAACAGCCCGAAGCGATCGCGGTGCAGGACGATGCGATCACGATCGCGCGCTTCGATGCTCGCGAGGCGGCCGTCCGTGTCGAAGCGCAGGACCCGGCCGTCGGGCCAGCGCCATGACCAGGGGAGCGGCGCCTGCAGGTCTTCGTCGACATAACCATCGGTGACCTGCCCGCCGGCATAGCGCGGCTGCTTGCGACCGCGCTCGCTGCGGAAGACGATGCGCCGGCCATCTGCCTGCACGATCTGCAGCTCGATGCCGCGCGATCCGCGCAGCCGGGCAAGTGCGGTCTCGAAGCCATGCCGCCAACCCGGTCCCAAGGGTCCAGCGGCGGCGAAGCGGCTGTTGTAGTGCCGGCTGAAGACGAAGCGAAGTGGGCCAAACGGCTGCCACGATTCGCCCAGCGCGCGCTCGGCATCTTCACCGAGTGCCTCCCGGAGCGCCGAATCGATTCCCGACTCCGGGTCAGGCATCACTACGTCGGTATTGCGAGCGTACTTGTTGCCGGTGACGAGATCGACCGGATTGCCTGCCGCCTGGCCCGGCGATGGCGCAGGCAGGCTCGCCGGTTCCGATGCGGAGGCAGCGGCACCCGCCGCAGGCGCCGCGCAGGGGAGCGCAGCTTTCGGGGACGTGGCGCCCACGAGATCGGTGATGAAATCACCAAAAAATTGATCACCGGCCGGGCTGGCATCCGGGCCGATAGCCCCGAAGCCGGAACCGGTAATCCCGGGCAGCGGCCCCGGGGCGCCGCCCGGCGCCATGCACATCGCGCCGGAGGCCGCGAAGGCAGCCTGCGGCAGTGCGGCGGGCAGGACGCACAACAGACAGATGAGAGCGAGGGCAAGGCGTTGTCCGACAAGGCACAACGGGTAGTGTCCCTCGACACCGAGCCGGTGAGAAACACGCCGGGGAAGCGGACACGGTTGAAAGCGGGGCAGGCAAGAGCGCCGGGAGAGCAGCGATAGACGTGACAGGCGCAGCAAGCGGAGCGTGTAAGCGGATTTCATGCCGCCACGCTAAAGGCGCGGTGGCGGGCGGGCAATCAGTCCAGCGGCCTAAGCTGCGGCCTATGCCGCCGTGCTGACCTCGACCACCGCGTGCCATAGCGAGGCCTGCTCGCCCCGCAGCAAGCCGCGCCCGAGCACGAGCGCCCAGTGATGCGCGCCACCCCATTCCGCGGCCCAAGCGCGCAGGCGGCGGCTGTACAGCTGCAGGTCGTACTCGGCGGTGATGCCGATCGCGCCGTGCACGGCGTGCGCGATCGCCGCGCATTGCAGCGCATTGGCGCTCGCCACCTGCTTGGCGCAGGCGGCGTGAATCGGATCGAATAACGGGCCGTCGCAGTCGAATGCGAGTTCCGCCCCGATGCTGGCCTGGGCGACCAGCTCAGCCATCAATGCGAGCTGCTGCTGCACGGCCTGGAAGCGGCCGATCGGGCGTCCGAACTGCTCTCGATCGCCGGCATAGCGCAACGTCATCTGCAGGGCGGCGCGCATCGCACCCGCCAGTTGTGCGGCGCGCAAGGCAGCCCCGGCCTCGATCGCGGCGCCCGGATCAGTGAGATGTCCGCGCGCGAGGATGGGGGTATTGCGTGCGGCTGAGGGAGCACGCACGGCTGTGGGGGTATCGTGCCCGGCTGCGGCGTCTGGCACGGCTGTGACGCCATCGCCTGCGCCTGCGGTGGCATCGCGCATGACGCCGGCGCCATTGAGTGCCGATGTGGCGGCATTGCTCCCGGATGCGGCCGGCTGCGCGTGGTCCTCGCTCGCCCAAATCATCGTCGATCGCGCTTCGCCTGCCGGGTTGCGCTGATGCTCGCTCGTTGCCCGGGCGGCGTCGAGCACGAGCAGCTCGCCGTCTGCGAGCACGCCGACCACCGAGCGCACGCGATCGCCCCAAGGCACCGCGTCCGCGACCAGTGCGCCGTCCGGCCTGCGTTGGAGGAGTGCGAACGAGCCGCTGCCCTGCGGGAGCGAACAACCGGCGGCCGCAGCCAGCGCGTGCGCCCCGAGCGAGTCCGCCAGCGGCGCAGGCAGGGCATGCTCCCCGCACGCGAGCACCAGCGGCAGCACGTCGCGCCAGGCGAGGCCTGAGCCACCCGCCGCTTCGGGCGCCGTTGCCCGATCAAGGGATGCGCCAGCAATCGCGTTCCACAGGTCGATCGCGGGTTCGCCCGCTTCGTCGCGCCGAATAACCGCCGAGGGGCATCGGTCCGCGGCGATCCGCGCGACTGCATCGGCGAGCATGTCGCGCGTGCTCATCGCAGCGCCAGTCCACGGGCGATCACACCGCGCAGGATCTCGCGCGTGCCGCCGCGAAGCGAGAAGGTCGGCGACACCTGCGAGATGTAGGCGAGCGTGCGCAACAGCACGGCTGACGGCGGTAACGCCATCGAGGGGACGAGCTGAATCTCGGCGTTGACACCTGCAGGTGCACCTCGACCTGCACCTGCGCCCACCCGGGCGCCGCTGCGCGCTTCAGCGGTGGACGCGGCGCCTGAATCGAGCGGGACGTCGGCTCCCTCGCCCCTCATGGCATCGACACCCGCATCCGACGGAAACCCCACTTCCGCCAACAGGTCGGCAATCGTCGCCGGGATCTCCTGTTCAACCAGCGTGCCGAGGTCCTTGACGAGCGCTGCGGCCAGCATCGGAGACTCCCCTGCCGCCGCTCGACCGGTGACCGCCACCGACATCGCGCGTAGCGTGACGAGGCGCGCGAACAGCGAACCGAGCGCCGTGACGTGCCCCATGGGGGGCTCGGGCTGCGCGCGCAGCCAGGCGAGCCATTCGTCGACCAGCACCTGGCTCGACAGCAAGCGCTCGGGTCCGCCGCGCTCGAAGGCGAGTTCGGCATTGACCTGCGTCCAGCCTTCGCCTTCGTTGCCGACGAGCGCCTCATCGGCAACGAACACGTCGTCGAAGGCCACCTCGTTGAAATGCGCATCGCCGGTCAGATCCTGAATCGGTCGTATCGTGACCCCCTCGCTCGCCAGGTCCACGATCAACTGGGACAGCCCGGCGTGCCGATCAGCCGGCGCTCCAGAGGTGCGCACCAGCGCGATCATGTAGTGGACCCGGTGCGCATTGGTGGTCCAGATCTTGCGCCCATTGATTCGCCAGCCGCCGGCTACGCGGGTCGCCCTGGTGCGCACCGATGCGAGATCCGAACCGGAACCGGGCTCGCTCATGCCGATGCAGAAAAAGGTCTCGGCGCGGCAGATGCCGGGCAGATAGAAGCGCTTCTGCGCTTCGCTGCCAAAGCGCGCGATCATCGGTCCGCTCTGTCGATCGGCGATCCAGTGCGCTGCGACCGGTGCACCGCAGGCGAGCAACTCCTCGACCAGCACGAAGCGGGCAAACGCTCCGCGTCCGCCGCCGCCATACTCGCGCGGCAGGGTGATGCCCACCCAGCCGCGCTCGGCGAGCGCCCGGCTGAAGGCCGGGTCGAAGCCCATCCATGAACGCGCCCGCACATCGGCCGGCAACGCCGCGACGATCGGCTCGACGAAGGCGCGCACCGCCGGACGCAGTGCTTCGTCTTGCGAAGGGATCCGCGTCAGCGGCAGGATGATCGGGTCCATGCGCGCAGTATCACCCGAGCACGAGCTGACCGCGTTATCCTTCAAAAATGAAATCGCGTCTGTTTGTCACCTATCAACTCCGGTGCACGGCCGCCGAGGCGCCGGCACGGGCGCGGGCGCTTGCAATCGAGCAGTCGATCGAGATGCCCCCCGAGGCGATCGCCAGCGACAAGTTGCGCGCGCGCGTGCTCGCCCGGGTCGAGTCGATCGCACCGGACCCCGGCGATCCGCACATGCAGCGTGCCACGCTCTCCCTGTCGCCGGACACCATCGGCGATGATGCGGGTCAGTTGCTGAACATGCTGTTCGGCAATTGCGCCTTGCAGTCCGATGTCACGCTGCTCGATGCGCAACTCCCCGAGCCGCTCCTGGCGGCGCTGCCCGGGCCGCGCTTCGGAATTGCCGGCTGGCGCGCCGCGATCGGCCCTACCGCCGATGGCCGGCCGCTTGGCTGCGCGCCGCTCAAGCCACAAGGCCTTGCCCCCGAAGAACTGGCGCGCCTGGCCTATTCATTCGCCCGCGCGGGGATTGACGTCGTGAAGGACGACCACGGCATCGCCGACCAGGAGGCCGCGCCGTTCGAGCAGCGCGTGCCGCTCGTGCAGCGGGCCATCGAGCATGCAAATCGCGAGAAGCAAGCGAGCCACGACGCTCGACTGAGCGGCCATCGCACGCTGTATGCGCCGCACTTGTCGGGTGGGCAGGTGCGTCTCGAGCGCCAGCTTGCCGTGCTGCGCAACGAAGGCGTGGGCGCAGCGCTGGCCTGCCCGATGCTGATCGGCGTATCGACGCTCGCAGAACTGGCGCGCGGCAAGGCCGGCGTGCCGATCCTCGCGCACCCCGCCTTCGCCGGTGGTCAGATTTCCCCGGCGTTGCTGCTCGGGCGCCTCTACCGGCTGTTCGGCGCCGATGCCACGATCTTTCCGAACTGGGGCGGGCGCTTCAGCTTTTCGCGAGACGAATGCCTGGCGATCGCCGCCGCGGCGCGCGATCCACTTGCGGCGCACGCTCCAATCCTGCCGGTGCCTGCGGGGGGGATGCGCATCGAGCGCTGCACGGAAATGGTCGAAGCTTTTGGCACCGACACGATGCTGCTGATCGGCGGCGACCTCCTGAGCGCCGGGCCGGCAATGCCGGCGCGGGCCGCTGCCTTTGCCTGCGCGCTGTGGTCGACGCGCACGAGCGCCGGGCGGCGCGCCGCCGCGTGAGCCGATGAACCGGTCCGCCCGGGCAGGCCCGGACCGACTCGACTCGACTCGGTACGGCTTAATACGGCCGCGGGCGACAGCGCCGGCACTCCGACAGCCACGCGAATGATGAAGGACCGGATGCCGAACCTGCGCCCTGCTGGACGAGAACCACTCGAACCGACAGATTGCAAACCAGCCGACATGCCTGCGCCCGGCGCCGAGCCGGCCGTGCGCCACGCCGAACCGGACTTCCAGTGGGAGGGCGTCGAAACGCTGCGCTACAAGGACGACGACAGCACACCGTTTCGGGCGGTCACTCGGCAGGTCCTCTTCCAGGCGCCCGAATTGCATTGCGAATTGCGCTACTTCGAGGTGACCCCGGGTGGGCACACAACCCTCGAGCGCCATGAACACGTCCACGCGGTGATGGTGCTGCGGGGGCGCGGCAGGTGCCTGGTTGGAGAGCGGATCCACGAGCTGTCGGAGCGCGATCTGGTGACCGTGCCGTCCAATACCTGGCATCAGTTCCGCGCCGCCACCGACGCGCCCCTCGGCTTTCTGTGCCTCGTGAACCGCGAACGCGACCGACCACGCTTGCCCACCGCGCAAGAGATCGAGAACCTGTGCCGGGATCCCGCGGTTGCCGCGTTCATCAGGACCGGCCGATGATGAGGCCAGGACAATGACTTCGCGCTTCACCGACATCCCCACCCGGCCTCTGGCGGCAGATGCCGGCGCGCCGCTCTTGCAACGCGCCGGCGAGTTCCTGCGCCTTACGCTGAACCGGCCCGCCGAGCACAACCGGCTCGATCCCGCGGACGTGCAGGCGATGCTTGCCCTGTTCGAGCGGATCGCCAGCGACGGCAGCACACGCGCGCTGGTCATTACCGGCGCCGGCAACACCACGTTCAGCTCCGGCTACACACTGCAGGCGATCATCGAAGAACTCGAATCGGGCTTCGAGCGCATGCTCGACGCGCTCGAGGCGCTGCCGTTCACCACGATCGCCGCCTTTAACGGCAGCGTCTATGGGGGCGCGACCGATCTGGCGCTCTGCTGCGACCTGCGCATCGGCACGCCGGGGCTCAAGATGTTCATGCCGGCCGCCAAGTTCGGGCTGCACTACTACGCGGGGGGCATGCGCCGCTATGTCACCCGGCTCGGGCTGCCGGCGGCGAGCAAGCTGATGCTCACCGCGGCAACGATCGAGTCCGACGAAATGCTGCGCATCGGATTTTTCAGTGAGATGGTGCCTCGCGAGGCGCTCGGCACGCGGGTCGATGGCTGCCTGGATCACGTTGCACGCACGGAGACGAAGGTCGTTGCGCAGATGAAAGCCCATTTGCACGCACTGGCCCAAGCGGCGATCCCGGTCGATCTGATCGGCGCTATGGACAAAGCCTACCGGGCCAGCCTTGCCTCGCCCGAGCTGCGCGCCCGTCTTGCTGCACTGCTCGCGGATCGCAGCGCCTCCCGGGACTCCCGGGAGCGGCGCGGGGCGTCCTGACGAGGCCCGCGCGCGGACACAGCCGTGATATCAGCGAGCCCTGCGGTCGTCGAAGACGCGCAATACATTGTCGTTCGCAAGCGCCTGATCACGCCCGTCATCATCGAGCTCGCGCTTCGCCCCGCCCGAGCGCGGGTCGAGTTTCTCGCCGGCCAGTATGTCGTGCTGGGCGACGTCGACTACCGGCGTACCGCCCGCTCCTATTCGGTGGCCAGTGCGCCGCGCCCGGATGGATCGCTGCGACTGCTCGTGACGCTCGTGCCGGGCGGCGAGCTCAGCGGTTGGGTGCATCGCGACCTGCAAGCCGGCGAGCCGGTGCTGGTATCCGGTCCTTACGGATCGTTCCTTCAGGACGACGCAAGCGAAGGACCAGTGCTTTATCTGGCGGGCGGCTCGGGGATTGCACCGGTACACTCGCTCATCGAGGCCGCGCTGCGCAACGGATCGGCTCGGCCGGCGACGCTTTTCTTCTCCGGCCGCACACCGGCCGACCTGATCGACTATGACCTGTACGCCGGTTGGGAGACGACGCATCCGAACTCTCGCTACCTGCGCACCCTCACACGCGCGAATGGTGAGCCGCCACTCGGTCGAATCCCCGTAATCCTTGCCGACTGGTTCCCCGGGTTGCACGAATACGAGCTCTATATTGCCGGGCCGCCGGGCTTCGTGAGCGGCTGTGCGGAAACCGCCCGTAATCTCGGCGCCCAGCCGGGACGGGTACACACCGAGGCGTTCTACATCGAGCCGCGGCCATGGAAATCGGAGGAGTGATGGACCCCATTTATACCAAGACCGGCGACGACGGTACCACCGGTCGTTTGTTCGGCGGGCGCTTATCCAAGGACGAACCGGTGGTCGAGGCGATCGGCGACGTCGACGAGACCGTTGCCGCACTCGCTCTCGCCCGGGCGTTGTGCACCGACCCTGCGCTGAACGAGACGATCCTCGAGGTTCAGCGCTCGCTGTTTGTCCTGAGCGCCGACCTCATCGCCAACCCGCGCCAACGCCACCGCCTGGTGCCCAAGGTGTCCCTGGTCACTGCAGCGATGACCGATGCTATCGAGGTCACGATGGACCGGCTCGCCGAGGAGCACCCGCTGCGACCGGTGTTCATCGTGCCAGGCGCAAATCCCGTCTCGGCGGCCCTCGATCTTGCCCGCACTGTGTTAAGGCGAGCGGAACGCCATCTCGTGCGCCTGCAACGAACCGGCGTCGACCTCGGCCCCGACGTTCCGGTGTACGTCAACCGCCTGTCCGATCTGCTTTACCTGCTCGCTCGGCAAGCGGCCGGCGACGACGAGGAACCGGTCAGTCACGACTGATTGCCTTGGCGCCGCAGGTCCTAGTTTCGATCGCATTCCCGAGCGGCGATCTCTGCATAGAGTGCAAGCGCAATCAAACAGAAGGGCACGCTGCACTGCGACATTTACAGCGGGTTGGTCGGCTTCGCGGCGTCCGATCGTCTTTGCCGGCACTTGGTTCTGCCACGGGCAGGTGCCAGAGTCAGCGAAGCTCGTTTTGTCTTGGTCGGCGTCCCGCGCCAGCGCCGGCCATTCGGCAGCCGGGCGGGCAAGCTTGAGCTGTTCGCACAGCTTGGCGATGCGATCGTGCTGCAAACTATTACTAATGCAGGCACCTCAAACGTCTTGTCGTACAGCGCGAGCGAGTGCTTCAGGCTCCAGCTGCGAATCTTTCGATGCAATCAAGGTGCGATCTGGTTGCAGGCATCCGCTTCGCTTTCCACAAGCTGATCGAGTGGGCTCGAAACGGTGCCGGCGGCCATTCGCAGGACGTGCGTATAGATCATGGTGGTGCTCACGTCGCTGTGACCGAGCAACGCTTGCACGGTACGGATGTCGGTGCCGCCCTGCAGCAGGTGGGTAGCGAACGAATGGCGCAGGGTGTGTACCGACGCGGCGCGAGCAATGCCCGATGCGCCTGGCGCCCGTTTCAGATGGCGCTGGATCGTTTGTTCATAGATGTGGTGACGACGCACAATGCCGCTGCGTGGGTCACGCGAGCAATGGTCGGACGCAAACAACCAGTGCCAACCCCACGAACTCCCGCCGTTCGGGTATTTTCTCGCGAGAGCATTCGGCATCTCCACACCGGGCCGATTCAGCGCGCGGTCATGTTGCCAAAAACCGTGGGAACGCGCTGCTTGCGCACGCAGTTCGGCATCGAGCGCGCGAGGCGACATCACCACCCGATCTTTCCCACCCTTGCTATCGCGCACCACGATGACCCGTCGCGCGAAGTCCACGTCCTTGATGCGCAAGCGCATCGCCTCCATGAGTCGCATGCCGGTGCCGTATAGAAGGCGCGCCACCAACGCCGGCTCGCCGGTCATGTGCCCGAGCACGCGCCGCACCTCGTCGACCGTGAGCACGCTCGGGATCCGCTTTCGAACGGATGGCCGCTGGATCTGTAGCATCCAGGGAAGATCCTGGTCGAGCACCTCACGATAAAGAAAGAGGAGGGCGCAAAGGGCCTGCTTATGAGTAGAGGCCGCTACGCCGCGCTCCTTGACCAGCGCATTGAGAAACTGCTCAACCTCGACGCCCCCCCGGTTCCCTTGGATGACGCAGGCCAGTGAAGCGCACGTAGGCGCGAATCCAACGCAGATATGCCTCCTCGGTGCGTAGGCTGTAATGCAGGTAGCGGATGCGCTCGCGCACCTGATCGAGCAGCCGCGCAGACTGTAAAGCCGGCCGAGCCTGACGCGGAATTTGACTGTGCGCACCGTACATACTTGCAGCTTCAGGCGTGGAAGAAAATCGAGCAAGTCCGCTCGTTGGTCTAGATCAACCGGCGTCACAGGGCCGACGAGTTCGTATCAGGGACAAGCGGCCAGGTTAGGTGGCAGGTGGCAGAATGACCGAGATCTCCGCCCGGCCTCGGAAATCAAGGCTGCAAAGGGACTGGAGGGCACAGCGGGTCGTGAAGTTACGCACCAAGCTCTGAGTTAGACGTACACTCGTGCTGACTAAATACAAGTT
>CAJDTU010000120.1_pt1 | contig 11820 bp, 10 predicted proteins | sample 7389901 | NCBI WGS metagenome assembly CAJDTU01 (sample SAMEA7055649, study PRJEB34461) | soil metagenome | biome: terrestrial ecosystem; feature: Peninsula; material: soil | place: Antarctica | collected 2016
CCGGGGCCGCGCTGTCGTGTCGGGTAGCAGCGGCACATTACTGTGCCGCCGCCCCCTAAGAACCGTACTTGCAAGTCACCCTGCATACGGCTCAAGCCCTTCTTCAGCACCATGGGCTGGCACCGGGCCATCCAACGGGGCGTCTCGAAGCTCGACGACGGGCGAAGTATTCGGCCCCCTTCGGATCAAACGGGTTGGCAGTTGCACGGACCTTGATGTGGCGGATGATCGCCACCGTCGATGCACGGAAGAGTTCGACACCAAAGGTTTTGCCCTTGGCTGATCCCTTCGTGGCAAAACTCCATTTCCTGCTGCCGTTCGTTGGGAAGTACCGATCCTTGACCCACCGCGCTCCTTTATTGGGATGCCTGCGCTTTGCCCAACTCCAGAGCAGTTGCCAGATGCGGTGATCCACCAGCGTGAAGACTGCTTTCGCCACGACGTGACGGTGATACATGGCCCAACCACGGATGACCGGATTGAGTTGCCGTATCAGCAGTTCCTGCGTCGAGCTGGTGTTGCCTTTGATGATCCCCCGGACCTTGTCCAACAAGGACTTGATGCTCTTCCTTGACGGCTTGATCAGCAGTTTGCCGCCATATCGGCGAACATTCTGCCCCAGGAAATCGAACCCTTCCGTCAGGTGCGTGATCCGTGTTTTCTCCTCCGACAGTTCCAACCCACGTCCCGCCATGAACTGGCGGATTGCAGGCAGGATCTGGGATTCGAGCGCCTCTTTCGACGCGCCGGTTACCACGAAATCATCGGCATAACGGATGACGTTGACTTTGGCCTTTTGGCGTTCGCGGTACGTCCTTCCGGAGTTCGCATGAACCACTGCCTCCAAGCCGTCCAACGCCATGTTCGCGATGATGGGCGAGATGATCCCCCCTTGGGGTGTCCCCGCCCGCGTCTCGAACAAGGTTCCTTCATCGACGTAACCAGCCTTCAGCCATTGGCGCAACACCGCCTTGTCCATCGGTATGTGCTCCATGAACCAAAGGTGACTGAAATTGTCGAAACAACCCCGGATGTCACCTTCCAGAATCCACTCCGCCGGAGTAGGTCTGGCCAAAACATTGAAGCATTGCTCGATGGCATCGGCGGTCGAGCGCTCGGGCCGGAAGCCATAGGAATTCGGATCCGCAAGGGTTTCCGCGATAGGTTCCAGAGCGAGCTTCCATAAAGCCTGCATCGCCCGGTCCCGCATGCAAGGTATCCCCAGCGGACGCCTCTTCCCATTGCTCTTGGGGATGTAGATGCGCCGCAGCGGTATCGCGCAGTAGCCACGATGTTGCATTGACAGCATCCCGTTCCATCTGGCTGCCGAAGGTTTCCAGACCTTGCCATCCACCCCCGGCGTTCTCTTGCCTCGATTTTCCGTCACTCGTTTCACGGCAATCATCTTGCCGCTGTGCGAGCGAGTCAGCAGGCGCTGCAAGGCTTTCGCCTTGCCCCATCTACCTTCCTGGATTGCCTTGGCGATACGCATCTGAAGCCGCTTCACTTCTGCCTCGATGTGTGGCCAGTTCGCCTGGTCCCACATCTGCGCAGCAGCCGAGGACGCACCAGCGCTCGACACTTTCGCATCGTTCGCCGTCATCTGCTTTTCCTCGTACAACGGTTGGTCAAGATTCTCTCGCCATGAATGACCATGCGGAAGTCTGCCCGCTTTCGCGTCGGGCGATGTCCCAGCCCGTATCCCATCCATTACAGACAGGCATTCGCTTTCTCCGCACTCCTTTACCCACCACGCCAACAGCGTTCCTCGCGGTTCGCCTGCCGTTGCCGGCGGCGTGATGGGCTTACCCAGTTCCACATGTATCTCAGGATGGGGCGGACCCGTCCTACGGCACCGGCGGCATTGTGTCCATGATGGCCCACATAGCTAAGGCCATGCCTGCCGCACACCTTTTGGTTCAAACCTGTCAGCACGTTTGGCTTGTTCTCGATGACGGTGCCTATGCGAACGTTCACATATGTTGGTCGTACCCATCCGTCCCTAGCGCCTCCCCGCATTCGTGCTCGCAGGTTCCGCCTTGCCTCGCGGCTCGGCGTACCGGGTAATCCGGCGGCTACATTGTTCCGGCGGCTACATTGTTCCCAGAGTTTCACACCGAGCCGTTACCAGCTCCGCATGTCCGGGTAGGGAACGGCTGATGGAACAGCCGGTTTCATCAGGGGTCGATTCAGAAAACGGAAAAAATCGTACGCTAACAGGCTGTTGAAGAACCTCTTTTGCCGGCTCGAGAACTGAGCGAAGATCGGCAGAGGCCAGAAGACGGAGATTGCGCTCGATGCGAGGCACCGACAGCTACAACGAGAACCTGTTCACGACGGTGTGTCTCGAGGAGTTCGTCTCGGCGAACCATCCACTGCGACCGATCCGCGCGTGGGTCAACGAGGCGCTAGCAGCCATGGGCGCGAGGTTGTCGGCGATGTACGAGGTCGACATCAAGGGCGCGCGCCCCAGCATTGCGCCCGAGAAGCTAATGCGGGCGATGCTGCTGCAGGTGCTCTACCGCGTGCGCAGCGAACGCCAACGCCGGGGCCCGACGATCTGCAGCAGCGGCGCGAACGCTTCGCGCGCAAGCTACGCCGCCTCGGCGTGGAGACGGAAGCCACGCGACGACAGGCTCGAGGAGTTGTCCGCAAGGCCGCCCGCCCAACCATACACAAGGCGGAGCAACGCGGCGTGGAGCCTCGCGTGCGCAAGGCCGAGAGGCGCGACGCGGAACGCGACGCACGCGGCCCTGCGCTACCGCGACCGCGAGATTGGAGCCGAGACATTCAAGCCCGACAAGAATCCATCCGCCGAGCGTACTTGGGCCATGCCGATGACCTGGAGAAAGGCGACACCGTCGATCGCCAACTCGCCCGCGATATTCGCCGCTTCGTGGCCGATATGCCCGTGCCGCTTACGCGACGGCAGCCAATGACGGTCGAGCCAAGGCGAGTGCTCAAGCAACATCCCGGCCGGAGAACGCTGCCGGCTCCCTCCGCGCCGCTTCCTGGCGGTTCTGAGGACCGACGCCAAGAAATGCCGTCGCGATCGCAGGATATGCCGATACCGAGGTTAACTTTCCCGAAGAACCGGCGCTAGTGGGATACCCAGTTCTCGGGAACACTCCTCGTAGCTACACAGCATTCCTGTTGATTCGGGCGGTTGCTACCGCGGCGTGCACACGCAGGACTTTCAGTCCCGTGCAGCGTACGCCGTCGGCGCGACCCATCGGAACATCCTGTGGCCGAACAGGCCGGCAAGTCCGACGAACAGAAGCGCCGTGCCGACATTCCACATCAGGATCAGCGCTGAGGCGTCGAGCATATGAAACAGCGACAGGGCGGCGGCGGTGACCCCGGCGACTGCCAGGCCGGCGGTCGAGGCTACGGCTGACGGACGCAGGGGCGCGGCGTAGCGCAGCATGAGCAGCAGCGCAAACGACAACGGCAGGCCGCTCAGCACCAGGGTGGCAAAACAGCGGGCCGTCTCGCCGAGCGTGATTCCCTGCGGGCCGATGCTTACCCACTGCACCAGGCATTGGTAGCCGATACTCGACAACCAGACGAGAAGCGTCGGCAAGGGCAGGAGCAGCCAGCCCCTCGACCGATCGGGCAGGCTGAGCTGGAACGCGGCGATCGCCGCCAGCATGCCGGTGAGCAGCGAAGCCGCAAGACTCACGGCAAAAGCGGGATCATGCAGCCGCTGGGCGAGGTCGGGGCGAACTCCCTGGCTGATCGTGAGCAGCGCCAACACGAGTGCCGCGAGCATCAGCCAGCAGGCCGCACGGACGACGGGCGGCCGCAGGCGCCGCACCGGCCTCAGATTGCCGGCGAGCGTGATGATGAGATCGGAAGTCTTCATCGGCGCTCGCTCCGGTCGATCAACATCCTGCGCAGACTGATCAGCGCGCGGTGGGTTGCGACCTTCAGCGATGCAATGGACACTCCGCTCACCGTTGCAGCCTGCTTCAACGACATTTCCTCGAGTTTGAGCAGGCGGATCGCCTGCTGCTGCATGGGCGGAAGATTGCCGACGGCATCTTCCAGTTTGTGGCGATCCATCCCTTCTTCGAAGTTCGCCGCAGCCTGCGGAAAGTTATCGTGCTCGGCGGTGAGCGGTGTCTCCCGAGCCCTTGTCCGACCCTGGCGACGCAGTCGGTCGATCAGTCGGCGGTTGGCGATCGCAAGCAGCCACGGCCCGAAGGGTCGGGCCGGATCGTAGGTATGCCGGATCGCATGAACCGTCAGCAGTACGTCCTGGACCGCATCCTCGATATCGCCCGGATCACGGTGTCGCCGTGCCGCGAGGGCGCGCAGGTAGGGGGTCACTTCCTGCAGCAGGCGCAGATAGGCCGCGCTGTCGCCTTTCTGGGCGCGGGCCATGAGAATGGTCCAGTCGACGTCCGGGGCCATCGATTTCGCCTGATCGACATCCATCTCACTATTGTCGATCACTTTCCCGCGGCGTTCGCGTCCTCCGACAATCTTCAGCGGGGGCGGATCGATGCGCGGTGCGTGCTTCATCGCAAATACACTCAGCGGACAGCGCCTGCTCGAACGGACATGTTGAAAGAATCCCACCACCGTTCGGGAGCAAGCATTGGCATCAGGAGCCCTGACATCAGGAATAAGCGCCCATCGCGTCGCGGCTGTACCACCGATCGATCAGATGATCGAGCGACAAGCCGCCGGGCCCCATCGCGATGATGGCGATCGCCATCGCCGCCCACGGCAGGTGGAAATTGGCCCATCCGCCGGGGACGACGAGCTGGATTACACCGGTCATGATAAGCAGGCCGAGCGCGGTGAACCGGGTGCCGAGGCCGAGCACGAGCAGGATCGGCAGGACGATCTCCGCAGTGCCGACGAGGTGCGCGGTGACCAGCGGAGCCGGGAATGCATAAGCCCCTCCGAAGACATGGAGTTTGAACTCCTCCTCGAACAGATAGGCCGCGCTCGGTGACAGTGACAGGAACCCGTCCCAGCGGGTGAGGCCCGAGCGAAAGAAGGGAACCGCCAGTGCAATCCGAAGGATTGGCGGCGCGACGATTGCTGCCAGTTGGCCGAGCCTGCCCACTACCGCTCGCACCGTGTTCTCCATTCTTGCGGGATTCGCCCGCGCATGGTCCCTGGTAGTCATGCTCGCGATCCCTGGATGTGGGCACGAGACTCCGACAGCACCTGGCAGCCGACGACGATTCCCGATTGCAAAAGCTCGGCGAGATTGAGCGAAAGATCGAAGCGGACGTCGGTCGCCAGGGCAGCCTGCGTTGCTTCGATTACCGGCCGTCCATCGATCAGGAACTGGATGAATTCGGCGCTTGCTTGCGACAGCAAGCGAACCTCGACCTCCGTCCCCGGCCGGGCGACGAGCACGTTCTCGCCGCCTTCGTTTAGATCGACGGGCGCGGGCACGCCATCGCCGACATTCATCCGCCAGAGGGTCAGGACAGGGAAGCCCGAATGGATCAGCCCGACCGAAGGGGAGAGGCGCAACTCGAGCCCGGAAAATTTGTCCGGCGTGATCTGCTCGAGCACGGCGGGATCGAGCGGCAACCCGTCGGCGGCGTGATAGGCGTCGGCCCAGGCGCGCTCGATGCGCGCAACGTCGGCCAGGTAGGGCAGCGTGGCCGCCGGCTCGAAACCGGCGATGAAATCGGGGAAACTTGCGCCGTAGCCGAGAAGGATCGGCGAATCCGGCGGCTCGCGCCCGACATGGACGCGCGCCATCGCGCGAAAGAACTCCGGCCCGACGATCCGGCAGACGGCCGGGAACGCCGCCTGCAAGGTGTCGATCAGCCCGCTCACCACATTGTTGCGATAGACCGCAAAGCGCCGGGCGCTCGGCTCGCCGTCAGGACCGACCAGGCCGGGCGGCAGTGGACGCTCCGGATCGAGCAGCGCACGCGCAAAGCTGCGTTGCCGTTCGGACAGTCGCGGCACAATGGGGGTCTCTTCTTGCCTGAGGGTCTCCCCGTATCGGAGGGGTCCTTCATACTTGCGGCCCCTTTCGGGCGCTTGAGTCTCTTCGTGCTGGACGGCGACCATGATCGCTTCGGCGCGCTTGGCCTCCGCATGGAGCACCGGCCAGGCAGGAACGTTGGCGTCCCATTCGATCAGGGTGGGTGTCGCTCCGAGACGCCGAAGGGCATGTGTATAGAGGCCCCAGACGAGCTCGTCGACTCGGCGGTCATGCGCGTCGATCAGCAGCGGGCGTCCTTTTTCGTCGGCTTCCCGTGCGTAGCCGGCCAGATGTATTTCCTGGACGTGAGCTAGCGGATAGGCATCGATATAGGCTGCCGGATCCTGCTGCTGGTTTGTCGATGCAACGTAGACGTTATTGACATCGAGTAGCAGGCCACAGCCTGTGCGCCGCACCACCTCGGCGATGAAATCGACCTCCGACCAGGTGCTTTCGACAAACGCCAGATAGGTCGACGGGTTCTCCAGCAGCATCTGACGGCCAAGAGTCGTCTGGACCTCGTCGATGTGCTCGCACACGCGCGCCAGCGTTTCGAGGGTATACGGCACCGGCAGCAGGTCGTTGAGAAAGCCGGTATCGTGCGACGACCAGGCAAGATGCTCGGAAAAAAGCCCTGGCCTGTAGCGATCGATCAAGCTCCGGAGGCGACGCAGGTGCTCGCGTTCGAGCGGCCGGTCGGCCCCGATCGACAGTCCGACGCCATGAAGCGACAGTGGATAGCGCTCGCGGATAGCCTCGAGATAGCGGTGCGGCGGCCCGCCGGCACCCATGTAGTTTTCGGCATGAACTTCGAAGAAGCCAATATCGGGCTCGACGTCGATGATCGTGCGGTAGTGCTCGGCCTTCAGGCCGACGCCGGCACGCGGCGGGACGGTTCGCTGATCGGCAGACAGTGTTCGATGGGGCATGGTGACCTCCAGGCAGATGCGAGGCTCGGGCGGCTCGCAGTCCGCCCGGTTCACGCGGTTTTCAGACCTTCGGCGTCAGGCTTCCCGTTCCATTCGGCGTCTGCATCGTCGTGCAGGTGCCATTGGGTTCGAGCTTGAACGCATTGCCCTGGTAGTCCGTCGTGCTCGTGCCGGCGCAGGTGGTCCCGGCGCCGGCGTAGCAGTCGTTCTGGCCCTTCAGCGCCACCCCGTAACACTTCTCCATCTTGCCGGCTGCCAGGACCTTCATGGTCTTGGCCTGGTTTTCCTTCATCATTTTTTGCTGCGCCGCACTGGGCTGCATGGTTTCAGCGGCGCTGGCCGGGACCACAGCAATCGAGCCGAGTGCGGTTGCAAAGGCGCCGGCGACGAGAGCGGATAGCATTTGATTGGACATACCTGTTTCTCCAGTTGAGATCGGCGGCGCCAGTCATCCGGTCTGCTCGATTCAGCAAACGTCCGCCAAGGCTCGAGCACTGCAACGCGTACAGAATCCGAACTTGAAGCCGGCGCACTGCATGCGCTCATCGTTGAACTGGGCCCTTGGGGCCCCTTCGCGCTCTAACTGATCAGCACGGGCGACCGCCACGCGCTCGCCACCTGGGGCCGCTAGTCATGGAGTGGACGCTGGGTGTAGCGCTGGAAGGACCGCATCGACAAGGGCAGCGAGCGCATCGCACTGGCCTCCACAACCGACATCGCTGTAACGATTCGCGCTCTCCAAACGTCAAGGGGGCTGGAACACCTTCCAGACAGCCGAGAATCCATGCCCCCGAGAAAGACAGCCCTTGTCACCGAATCCACCAGCGGCATCGGCCTGACCATGGCCACCGAACTGGCCTCGCGCGGCATGAACCTCGTGCTCAACGGATTCGAAGACACCGCCGACATCAAGATGAGCAAGACGCAGGTCAACTTGAATCTCATTCCGCATGTCAATGGCACACCGGCGATTGCCCAGCTCGTGGGCTACGAACTCACCGATACCCGGGTGCACGGCGCCTGGTCGGGCCCGGCCCGGCTGCACCTGGTGCCGCACGTCGATGGGCCCGTAGCCGATTTGCCGGTGCGGGGCATCGTCGGCGGGCTGCATTTCATCGCCGACCTCACACTGCCCTACGACCGCGTGTCGCACGACTACCTCGTCACCTGATCGGAATCCGCATGGCCACCTCCCCACGCAAGCCCGCAGCCCCCGCCGTCTGTGAGACCTTTTCCGCAACGAATGCGCATCCCCGCATCGGTCAACGCCAGGTGGTGCTGGTGCTGCAGGGCGGTGGCGCGATGGGCGCTTACCAGGCGGGGGTCTATGAAGCCCTTCACGAGGCCGGCATCGAGCCCGACTGGGTGATCGGCACCTCAATCGGCGCCATCAATGCGGCCTTGATCGTGGGTAACCGGCCCGAAGACAGGCTGGATCGGTTGCGCCGGTTCTGGCACACCGTGGCGCACAAGGGCGTGCCGGCGCTGTGGCCAGGTCTGCCCGGGTTGCCGACGTTCTGGACGACCTTGCAATTCGTCAGCCAGGGCCTGCCCGGCTTCTTCACACCGAACCACCGGGCCTGGCTCGGCCCGCATGTCGCGCTCGACGATGACGACACCGGTTACTACCACACCACCGCCTTGCGCGACACGTTGGAGGCGCTCATGGCCCCGGCCCGCCTCGGTGCCGGCGCGCCGCGCCTCACGATGGGCGCGGTCAACGTCCGCACCGGGGCGATGCGCTATTTCGACAGCCGTGAGGAAGCCATCTCGCTGCACCACGTGCTGGCCTCCGGCGCGCTGCCGCCGGCTTTTCCGCCGGTTCGCATCGGCGACGATCTGTACTGGGACGGTGGCATCTACTCCAACACCCCAGTCGAGGCGGTGTTCGACGACAACCCGCGACGCAATTCGCTGGTCTTCGCGGTGCAACTGTGGCGCCCGGAAGGTGAGGCCCCGCAGTCGATGTGGCAGGTCAGCGCCCGGCAGAAGGACATCACCTTCGCCAGCCGGGTCGACAGCCACGTGCGCCGCCAGACTCAGATCCATCGCCTGCGGCACATCGTGCGCGAGCTGGCCAAGGAACTGCCCGCCAGCGCCCTCAAGCGTGCCGATATTGCCGACATGGTTGGCTATGGCTGCAGCACCGTGATGCACGTCATGCGGCTTATCGCACCGCGCCTGCCTGACGAGGATCACTCGAAGGACATGGACTTCAACGCGGCACGCATCGCGGAGCGCTGGAGCGCCGGGCTCGAAGACACGCGGCGCGCGATTGCACGCGGCGCCTGGCTGGAGCCCGTGGACGGCACGCAGGGTCTGGTGCTGCACGATCTGGGCGGCGTGCCCACATCGGCGGTGATGGTGCCCTGATCGAGCGCGAACAACAAGGCGACACATCTGCACGAAGCGCTCCTCCCTGTCATGGCGCTCGACGCGCTCGAGATACTGCTGACAACGCCGCCGCGCACAGAATGCCTCGCGCACTTCACCCATTGAGCAGGAGCAAACCATGCAGACGCAAAACGAATTTCCTGAAGTCGTCATGCCCCGATGCCAGCCGCGCCGACTGCTCGTGGGGCAGACGGCGCTGGTGACGGGCGCCAACTCAGGGATCGGGCGCGCGGTGGCGACCTATCTGGCGCGCGAAGGCGCAGCGGTTGCGGTCAACTACGTGGCCGGCGACGACGCGGCGCAGGAGGTGGTCGACGAAATCGAGCGCAATGGCGGCAACGCCATCGCCGTCAAGGCCGACGTGTCGGACGAGGCTGAAGTCCAGGCGATGTTCAGCGAGATGATCAAGGCGTTCGGCACGGTCGACATCCTCGTGAACAACGCCGGACTGCAGCGCGACGCGCCGCTCGATCAGATGACGCTCGAGCAGTGGAATACGGTGATCGGCGTCAATCTGACCGGGCTGTTCCTCAATGCGCGCGAGGCGGTGCGCGAGTTCAAGCGGCGCGGGGTTCGCAAGGACGTCTCTTGCGCCGCCGGCAAGATCGTCGTGATGAGTTCGGTACACGAGGTGATTCCCTGGGCTGGCCACGTGAACTACGCGGCGTCCAAGGGCGGCGTGATGCTGCTGATGAAGAGCATTGCGCAGGAGGTGGCGCCGTTTCGCATTCGCGTGAACAGCGTTTGCCCGGGCGCCATCCGAACGCCGATCAACCACGACGCCTGGGCCAGTCCCGAAGCTTACGCCGAGCTGATGAAGCTGATCCCGTACAAGCGCATCGGCGAGCCCGACGACATCGCGCGCACCGTGGCGTGGCTTGCCTCCGACGACTCGGACTACGTGAACGGAGCGAGCATCTTCGTCGATGGCGGAATGACCCTGTATCCAGGATTCTCGGCCGGCGGCTGACCGCGTGCCGGACGGAAGAACCACGAGCGCGAAGGAGACGACCGATGGCCTATCAGCCAATAGAAAACTACGGAATGATCGGGGACATGCACAGCATTGCGCTGGTGGGGATCAACGGCTCGATCGACTGGCTCTGTTTGCCCAGGTTCGATTCGCCGAGCGTGTTTGCCGCGATCCTGGACGATGCAAAGGGCGGAAGCTTTCGCATTTGGCCGACCGACCCGAACGCGACCTGCAAGCAGTTTTACTGGCCCGAAACGAACGTGCTGGTCACCCGTTTTCTGGCGCCGAAGGGGGCTGCCGAAATCACTGATTTCATGCCAGTCGGCCCAGCGGCCGGCGGGAACGGCCAGCGCCAACTGCTGCGCCGGGTCAGTGCGGTGCGTGGCACGACCTGCTTTCGCCTTGAATGCCGTCCGGCGTTCAACTTTGCACGGGATTCGCACGAGGTCACGCTGGGCGAGACCGGTGCGCTGTTTACCTCCGCGCAACTGCGCCTCGGACTGGCCACGCGCGTGCCGCTGCAAGAGTCCGCGGGTGGCGTTTCGGCGGAATTCACCCTCGACGAAGGTGAAAGCGCGGTGTTTGCGCTGCGCGAGGTGGACGGCGTGACCTGCGGCGCGTGCCTTTCGCCGGACGACGGCGAGGCGCTGTTTCGCGACACTGTCGAATACTGGCGCCGCTGGATCGGGCAGTGCAGCTACACCGGCCGGTGGCGCGAGACCGTGCATCGCTCGGCTCTAGCGCTCAAGCTTCTGACCTATGAGCCGACTGGCGCGATCGTGGCGGCGCCCACCTGCAGCCTGCCCGAAGGCGTCGGCGGCGAGCGCAATTGGGACTACCGCTACACCTGGATCCGCGACTCGGCGTTCACGGTCTATGCGTTTCTGCGGCTGGGCTTCACGCACGAGGCCGAGCGCTTCATGCACTTCATCGGCACGCTGTGCACCGAGGCGCGTGAAGACGGGTCGCTGCAGATCATGTACGGCATCGACGGGCGCAAGGATCTCACCGAGGAGACGCTGGACCATTTGGACGGCTACCTCGGTTCGAAGCCCGTGCGCGTTGGCAATGGCGCCTACGACCAGCTTCAGCTCGACATCTACGGCGAACTTCTGGACTCAGCCTACCTGTTCGACAAATACGGCTCGCCGGTCTCGTACGACATGTGGCTGTCGCTGCGCGCGTTGGTCGATTGGGTGTGCGACAACTGGACTCGCACCGACGAGGGTGTGTGGGAAGTGCGCGGCGGTCAGCAACATTTCGTGTACTCGAAGCTGATGTGCTGGGTGGCGCTCGACCGCAGCATCCGGCTTGCGCAGAAGCGCTCCCTACCGGCCGATCTTCCGCGCTGGCACACTGTGCGCGACGCGATCCACGAAGAGATCATGACCAAAGGGTGGAGCGAAGAACGGCGCGCGTTCGTGCAGCACTACGGCAGCCGCGCGCTGGATGCGGCCAATCTGATGATGCCGCTCACGTTGTTCATTTCGCCGACCGATCCGCGCATGCTCGACACGCTCGACGCGACGCTGCGCTCGCCCGAGAACGGCGGGCTTGTC
>CAJDTU010000082.1_pt1 | contig 11775 bp, 13 predicted proteins | sample 7389901 | NCBI WGS metagenome assembly CAJDTU01 (sample SAMEA7055649, study PRJEB34461) | soil metagenome | biome: terrestrial ecosystem; feature: Peninsula; material: soil | place: Antarctica | collected 2016
GCACGCAAGGCCAGAGCTTGCGCGGTCTTGCGGCGCAGCGTCCAGGATCGCAACTGCTCATGTTCGGATGCACTCAACACCAGTTCTGCCTTCGGTCTGTCTTGCATCGCCGCCTCGCCGTGTCGCCATGAAACAAAGCATTCCTGACGCACGACTGTATTGCAAGGCATTTCTAACTCAGGACACTAGCGGCTCGATCCATCTGAACCCTGACCGTCAAGAATGGTAGTCGTCGGACTATTACAGGTGATCGGCGTCGACCATAGCCTGGGCGAATGCCTGCGGATCTTCATTGCGGCAGGTTATGGCCGATCCCACCCGTGATGAGCCGGTACTCGTACTTGCCGGTGAAGTGCTTGCGGTAGGCCTCGGCGGGCGGATGCGGCGCGCCGTTGGAGTCACCTTCCATGGTGATGGTCGGTACGCTGATGGCCGGGAATTTGGCCAGCCGCTGCTCCAGCGCCGCGTATTTCGGATCACCCTTGGCCAGATCCAGCCGCCAGCGATAGTTGTGGATCGTCATGGCGACCTGGTCGGGGTTGTCCAGTGCCGCCGCACTTCGGTCGAGCAACGACGCGTGAGCGGTTGTCGGCACGGTTCTTCAGCTCGATCAGCGCGTGCAGATCGGCCGGGTTGTCGAAGACGCGGAAGTCGTACTCCGTGGCGTCCAGGGTCGGGTTCGCCCTCTCGCGGATGGCCAGCGTGTTGTCGAGCCACGCGAGGTAGCCGTCCGAGCCATTGCACCTGAACGGCGAGGAGAGTTCCAGTTCGGTCACCTCGGCGCCGAGTTGGCGCGCCCGGCGACGAAGCTCGTCGGTATGGCCGATGTCGAGCAACGTGACGCGCTGGTACGCGCCGTCGGTCATCTCGATCAGCTGGGGCAGCGCCGAAGCGAACTGGACCGAGCAGGCCGTGCGCACGATGAACTCGCTGCTGCAGGACGCCGCCACGCTCGGCATCTCGGTCTTTGCCGCGGCGGGCGACAGCCTGGCGACCGACGGGATCGCGGACGGCCACGCGCACGTCGATTTCCCCGCTTCGAGCCCCTGGGCGATCGGCTGCGGCGGCACCGCGACCACCCTCTCCGCGGGGGCGATCAACGCCCAGCGAGTCTGGAACGACGGCACGAGCGGCACCGGCGGCGGCATCAGCGATCTGTTCGATCCGCCCGCCTTCCAGGCCGGCGTCGCCCTGCCGCCCAGCCTCAATGGCGGCCGCAAAGGCCGCGGCGTGCCGGACGTGGCCGCCAATGCCGCGCCGGAGAGCGGCTACGCGATCATCGCCGACGGCCAGGCGCAGATCGCGGCCGGCACCAGCGCAGTTGCGCCGCTCTGGGCCGGACTCGCGGCGCGGATCAATCAGCAGGCCGGGCGGCGCATCGGCTTCTTCCTGCCGACTGTCTACGCGCAGCCGCAATTGCTGACCGCCGTCACGCAGGGCACCAACCGGCCGGCCGGGTCTCACATCGGCTACGAAGCCGGCCCGGGCTGGAGTGCCTGCACCGGCCTCGGCACCCCGCGCGGGCAGGCGCTGTGCGATGCGCTGGCCGGCAGCGCAGCGGCGAACTGAAGGAGGCAAGCCGATGGTAGCGCATCTCCCAGCCCATGGCGCGCCTCCCGATCCGGCGAAGCGACCGGTCCGCGCGGCGACCAGGCACAAGCCGCTCTTCGAGCAGCTCCAGGCCGGACGCGAAGATCTTCTACGTCGCCTTCGTGGCGGAAGGCTTCGATCGCGGCACCCGCCCGGTCACCTTCTTCTACAACGGCGGCCCCGGCTCGTCGTCGGTCTACGTGCTGCTGGGCTCCTTTGCGCCGATGCGCATCCGCACCGCGCTGCCGAGCTTCACGCCGCCGCCGCCCTACACGATCGAGACCAACCCCGACAGCCTGCTCGACCGCAGCGACCTCGTCTTCATCAACCCGGTCGGCACCGGCTACTCGGCGGCGATCGCGCCGAAGGTGAACAAGGACTTCTGGGGAGTCGACCAGGATGCGGGCTCGCTGCGCCACTTCATCAAGCGCTACCTCACCGCCAACGACCGCTGGAACTCGCCCAAATTCCTGTTCGGCGAGTCGTACGGCACGGCGCGAACGGCCGTCCTTGCCTACCTGCTGCACGAAGACGGGATCGACCTGAACGCGCTCACGCTGCAATCCTCCATCCTCGACTATGCCCAGGCGGGCAATTCGATCGGCCTGCTGCCGACCTGGGCGGCCGATGCCTGGTATCACGACAAGGTCACGGTGCAGCCGGCAACTGGTATCACGACAAGGTCACGGTGCAGCCGGCACCGAAGGATCTGCCCTCCTACGCGGCGCAAGCCACGCAGTTCGCCGCGACCGACTACGCGGCGGCGTTGAAAGCCTTCCCGCACGCGGACCCGGCGACGGTCCGCAGGCTCGGCGCGGAGATCGGCATCGACCAGACCACGCTCACGAGGGGGATTTGTAGGGGATCTTCAATGCGGCGGGCCGGGTAATCGGCTCAATCGGTGGGTTTTATGGGGAGGATGGTGCCTTTGGACACGGGCCCATGGAAGCGGATGGCGGGTGCACTGGTGCTGATGGAGAAGGGCTGGGTGAAGATGTTGCTCGGGCCGGTGTCCAGGGTGCCGTAGAAGCTGTTGGCCGTTTCGGCGGTTCCGAGTTGGAAGGCGGCGCAGGCAGGAATTGTGTTCAGCACCGTGAGCGGAACGCCGGCGGCGTAGGTGAAGGTGCCCGCGCCGGAGGAGAAGACGGCGTTGTCTGAGTTGTAGGGGCCGACGAGGTTGAGCTCGAAGGCGCAGATGGGGGGCGAACTGGCCCTTTGAGAGGTCGAGGGGGTCTTTGACGACGTTGACGAGCTGGAGGAAATTCAGATCGTAGTTGACCCGCCGTTTGCCGTTGCGGAAGAAGAGCTCGTGCAGGTGAGCGTCGTTGATGCCGATGAAGTTGACATGCTGGTCGCCGTTGGGCTGCGCGTACGAGTGAAGGGCGCTGTTCGGCGCCGGCGCCATGCCGTTGCCGGAGAGCTGGATGAGGTCGTTGTTGACCCAGTGACCGCCAGAGGGAATGTAGAGCTCGTGCACGTGGCCGTCGGTGCCGACGAAGTTGACGTGTTGCGAGTTGTTTGAGCCCCAGTAGCCCCAGAGCGGAGAGTTGGGTGCGGGTGGGACACCGTTGCCGGAGAGCACGGTCAAGTCGTTGTTGATCCACTGCGCGTTGGGGTGAGTGTACAGCTCGTGAACGTGGCCGTCGGTGCCGAGGAAGTTGACGTGCTGTCCGTTGTCCTGGGCGAGGTAGCCGCAGAGAGAACTGTTGCGTGAGGGCGCGATGCCGTTGCCGGAGAGATGGATGAGGTCGTTGTTGACCCAGTGACCATGGGGTGTGATGTAGAGCTCGTGGACGTGGCCGTCGGTACCGATGAAGTTGACGTGCTGTCCCTTGTCGGTGTCAACGTAGCCGTCGAGCGGAGAGCTGGGCACGGGCGAGACACCTTTGGAGAGCAGGTTGAGGTCATTGTCGACCCACTGGCCGTTGCGCACGATATAGAGCTCATGGATGTGGTCGTCGGTTCCGATGTAGGTGACGTGCTGTCCGCTGTCGGCGTCGGCGTAGGCGTCCAGCGCGCTGTTGATGGTGGGACCCATACGGTTGCCGGAGAGGAGGGTGAGGTCGTTGCAGCTCCAGTCGCCGGTGGCGAAGTGGAGACGCTCGTGGACATGGCCGTCGACGCCGATGTAGTTGATGTGTTGCTCGGTGTTGTACTGGGCGTTGGGGTTTGCCCTTGGGTCGAGGAGCCAGTAACCGGTGAGGTGGGTAATGGGAGCAGGCAGGACGCCAAGGTCGTTGACGATCCAGCGGGCGCCGACGACGTTGTTGTTGGCGTCGTTCTTGAGCTGAATCTGCAGTTGGTAGCCGGTAGGCAGCGTGGTGCTGGGCAGGTTGATGAGTAGAAAGATCTCGTCGATGAGGGCGTCTTCACTGACGGTGTAGTTGTTGATGGCACCGTTGAGGCGCGTGGCGACGAGGTCGGGGCCGAGCATGACGAAGATGTATTGCTGCCAGGCATCAGTGGAGCCGGCAGTTGAGTAGCAGTTGAGCTGAAGGCTATAGCCGTCGAGAAAGAAGCTGTTGGAAGACTTGAGAACGAGGTCCTGCGTGATGTCGATGGTCACCGTGAGGTCAGTGATGGGATCGCACTGGGGGGTGCTGGACAGGACGTAGTTGGAGTTGCTGCCAAGGCCGCCGGAGGGTGGGGGCACGGACGGAGGCGCAAGCGGGCGTGTGAACATGGTCGTCACCTCCAATTGAACGCTGCGGGAGGGGCCTCGCGGGCCGATATGACTCCACGAGTGTGGCGCCGATGAAATACGGGAGACATGAAGGCACGCACGACGACAGGGATATGTCGGAAAATGGTCGCCGCTGCCGGCGAGGGCCCTTGGCCACCAGAATAGACGCAGTAAAAACAAGCGCTTGCCAAGGCGCGACTTGCGACACAGTCTGCGTTGCGCACTGCAACCAAGCACATGCGTCCCGCGCCCCGCCACTGGGCGCAGCGGGCGGTTCACAGCGTTGACTGAACCGCCCGCTGCCTGTCTCGGGGAAACTGGGCCGGAACCGGGCCCCAAGCTGCGTGTTCGATACAGGGCCTCGATCAGCGCTCCGGCAACTTCACCGGCGTCTGGCGAAGGCCGACGCCGAGCCGATTGTAGGTATTGATCAACCGATTGCGATGCTCAGATCGACGACATCCTTGTCGTCGAAGTTGGCGACCACAGCCCCGTAGTCGGCATCGGGGGCTCCGGTTTGCGGGACCAGTGTCAGCGATTCAGCCCACTGCAGTGCGGCGCGCTCACATTCACTGTAGACATCGCCCGTCTCATGCCAGGCTTCCAGCAGCATCAGTTTCGCCAACGGAACACCTTGTTTGAGCTGATCGCGGTTGTACACCGACAGGCTGTACGCACAGCCCTTGATCTGCGAGACCCGCAAGGCAGACGAGATTGACCGGGGCGTCGGCGGCAAGCTGGAATGGGCGACACGCCGGTGCAACTCGGCCATGTCGCGCAGCGCAGGGGAGGCGATGGCCTGGTAGTCGAGCCTCGGTGACAAGACGCATCCCTCAATGTTTGTCCGGAATGGTCAGCGCAGTCTCGCCACTGTCAGCGACAATTACGGCGAGCAGCTGTGCAGGTTCTGTCTCGCTGGCGTTCTCGCTCACGATGTGGTGCGCGCCAGGTGCCTCGAACCAGCTTTCCCCAGCGCGGTAGGTCTTGGCGGGCTGGCCTTCGATCTGGCTGCGAATCTCGCCCGAGACTACGTAGGCATAAATGAATGCGGAAGGAGCGTGATGGTGTGCGCCTGATTTCGCTCCCGGCGGATACGAAACCACAACTGCACTCAGTGACTTGCCCGGAATGTTGGAAATCGGTTGCTGGAATTGTACGTGGACAGTTTCATGCCCGTCCGACGCATCGGCAGCAACTGCCATCGTCATGAACATGCACAATGCGACGAGCCCGGTTACGACTGTGGAGAGAGGTTTCATGGCGATATCACCTTGCCTGGCAAATTGGGAACGAACGGCCCAGCGGCCGGCCCGAAAGGCCCGCTACTGACGCTCGCCAAACGAGATCGAATACGCAGCGCTGCGGATGGGAATCATCGGACCTGGGGCCTCACGCCCAGGATTCCCCAATTCGGCAGCCTGGTCAATCACGCTCCGCGGTGACGGCGCCTACGCGACAGGGATGATTTCCGGACGACGAAGCAATGCGCCTCCCGACATCGGTGACTACGTCGAGGATCAAGGCCGTCGTTTCCTTCGGCCTCGACAGGAATGGCACATGGCTGGCGCGAACTTCGCTGACAGACGCGTTGATGCGCGCGGCCATGTCGCGCCGCAGCAGCGCCGAGTACTGCGGAGCCGGGTGGCCGCGCTGCAGGGCGCTGACGGACCGACCGACGTCTGGCGCGAACGCTGCGACGTGGACCAGTGCGGCGATCTTCTCGTCTCTGCCGGCCTCTGTGATCACGGTACCGCCCCAGGAGTGGCCGACAAGCACCACCGGCGTCTGCTGCAGCTCGAGGATGCGCCGCACGGCGGCCGCGTCGTCATTCAAGGAACTGAGCGGGAGCTGCACCGAGGCCGCCATCAACCCCTTGGCCTGCAGGTTTGCGATCACCTCACTCCAGGGCGAACCATCCGCCCACGCGCCATGAACCGGTACGACCGCCGGTTTCCATCGGCGGCAACTGTGTATCGAGGTCATCACGCCGCCCCAGGTGCGAGCGCAAAGCTCGTCAGAAGAGAGTTGACCGGTGGTCGCACCGTGCGCGAATGGGCAAAACCCCTGCCCTGCCGCCCAGGTCCCGGGGATCCGGACGGAGGACATTCGATGCATTCATGCGGCCTGTTCACAGCGCACTCTCGAGTGTTTTGTTCTCGTAAGCGTTCACACGATGCGCGCGCCCTTCCCCGCCGCCGTGCAAGACTCGGTGTCGATTGGCCGGAAACAGCTGTAAGGGGCGACGGCCATGGACCGGATACGGGGACCGCCTACGCCGGGCACTTCGGCGGTCATGTCCTGGGGACGGCTCGATGACCCGCGCAAGGCAATCGGAACGCGTGGCGCGCACAGGCCAGAATTTCGCGCCTGCCTGGCACACACGGGCCATCCAGTGCTGCGCGGCGGTTCTATCCTGAACTCGACACAATCATCCTGCACGGCAGTCGCTCATGTACGCAACCCCTGATTACTCCCCGAACACGACACCGCCGGCAAGCCGCACCGCGCGTTCGTCCTGCGTCATCCGCGCGATGATTGCGCATGGTTGCCCGATCGTTTCAGCCGGGATCGCGGCGACCCTTCGACAATGGCCGGAGTGCGAAATCCAGGTATGGCGCGGATCGAGCGAAAGCCAGACCGACCTGGACAAGCATCCTGGATGCACAGGTCCTGATCAGCGACCGGCGATTGATCGGGCGTCTTCTGGAGGCGCGATCGCGTCGGTCGAGAGCACAGGACCGGTGCATCCCGAAGCGCGTACTGGTCACCACTGACGGGCACACGGCCGATCCGCTCACGGCACCGGCCGAGGGTATCGATGCCTGTCTTTCGGTGCGCTGCGGCGAATCGGAACTGCTGTCGGCAGTCAACAGGGTCGGTCAAGGCGCTCCTGCAGCAGAAGGGAACAAGCTATCGGCCGGGAGGCCGACGCCGGGGTTCGACGGGACAGGCCATTCGTGTTCCGCCTCTTGCAAATTTCGAGGCGGTCTCGCGCCCGGCGCACTTCGGCGGGTCAAGGAATACATTGAACAACAGCTTGTCGGTCCCGTCGAACTGCGGGAACTGGCCAAGATCGCGAAGCTGTCACAGTGCCACTTTGCTCGCGCCTTCAAGCAGAGTACCGGCTTGCCGCTGCATCAATATCTGATCGAACGCAGGATCGACACGGCGGCTACCCTGATGCGGGAAAGCGACCGCCCGCTATCGCACATGGCGCTGGACGTCGGATTCGCCGACCAGAGCCATTTCACCCGCACGTTCAGCCGATTGATGAACGAGACTCCGCGCGCCTTCAGGCACCGCCATCGCTGAGCGAAGAGCTCCGCGCCTGGCCGCGATGCATCGGTGGGCGCCATCAGCATCTCGGCAGCAACGCGCGACAAAACCTGCGTCGATCTTGAAAGATCACGAGCCGCCGTTGCGATTGAATAGCTTTCATGCACGCGTGGTCGCAACTCTGGTTTCAACATGCAGGGTGCTCAGAGCGCGGTTGCATCGAGCGAACAATATGCATTTCAAAGTGGGTTACTTCGTCGGCAGTTTTGCCAAGGGCTCCATCAACAGGCGGCTCGCAAACGCGTTATCTCGGCTGGATGCTTGAACACTTCCACAACCCAATCAGTTCGACACGGTCAAACATGAAAGCGATTCGCGTGAGTCATTTCGGCGACGTCGACGCGATTTCATATGAGGAAATCGCCCGTCCGGCGCCCGAAGAAGGGCAGGTTCTGGTGCACGTCCACGCGGCGGGGGTAGGACCCTGGGATGCTTGGGTCAGGGCTGGCAAAAGCGTACTGCCCCAGCCGTTGCCCCTGACGCTTGGCTCCGAGATTTCGGGTGTCGTCGACGCAGTCGGCGTTGGGGGTTCGAGACTTCAAGTCAGGCGACGCTGTCTACGGGGCGACCAACGCGAGATTCACTGGCGCCTATGCCGAGTATGCGCTGGCGGACGCCAACATGATCGCGCCGAAGCCTAAACGTCCGAGTCACATCGAGGCGGCCTCTGTGCCCGTAGCAGCGAGTACGGCGTGGCAAATGGTGCATGACCATGGCCACGTCGACCCGCCGAATGATTTCCACTGACAGCGGCGGGCCATTTTCAATGGCACTCGCGGATCTGTCAGTCCGGCACCCGCGCCGCCGCTGCCGAATCGAGTGCGCCCTCGCCACGCGCGATCGCGGCATCGTACATCGCGGCCACGCCGGGCATGACGAACAGGTCGAAACCGCCACGCTGCGCCTCTTCGATCATCAGTCGAACGTCCTTGCGGGCCATCGACACTTCGAACGAAGGCTTGGTGACGTCGGCTGAATCGATGCGCTGCGCGCGCGCGAGCAGCGTCTGCCCGGGGTTGAAGTCCTCGAACAGCGAGAACGCTTCGCTGGTAGGAATGCCGACCGCGTGTGCCAGGCGATTGACGTCGCCGAGAACGCCCACGATGCCGATCAGGGTCATGTTGCCGAACAGCTTGAACGCTGCCGCTCGTTCGGGGGCCTCGCCCATGTACAGCAACTTGCCCGTCATCTGCTGCAGTGCCGGCACCAATGCGTCGTACAAGGACTTCTCTCCCGAGACGAGCATCACGCCGCTGCCCTCGAGCGCATTCGACGGCCCCATGAAGACCGGCGCGTGAATGAAGGTCCGACCGCGCGCCTGCCAGCGCGCGGCGCGTTCTGCGGTGGGGGTGGGCGCAGTCGTGGTGTGATCGACAATCCAGGTGGCTGCGGGGATCAGCGCGGCCAGGGGTTCGAGTACCGCGTCGACCGAAGCGTCATCGGCCAGTGACAGGTGGATGCGCTCGGCGCCTGCGAGGGCCTGCGTCGGATCGCCGTACGCCCTCGCGCCGTCGGCTTCGAGCGCCTGCGCCTTGGCTGCGCTGCGGTTCCAGACGTTGACCTCGTGACCATTGGCCCGCAGGCGGCGCACGAACCCCGAGCCCATGAGACCTGTTCCCAAAAAGGTGATCTTCATGATCAGTACCCCGGAATGTTGGCGATTGGCAAAGGTACCCCGATGGGGTCTACCCAGCCTCACGTGGATGAAGGAACCCGTATTCTTGCAGCTCCGAACGAAATGGACGCCAGATCTGCCACCACAGTCCTGTCAGGTGAACGATTGATGATGAGGGATCTGAACGACCTCTACTACTACGTCCAGGCGGTGGATCATGGCGGCTTCGCGACGGCGGGTCGCGCGCTGGGTGTGCCGAAGTCCAGGCTCAGCCGACGCATCGCACTGCTCGAAGAGCGACTGGGCGTGCGCCTGATCCAGCGCTCGCCGCGGCGCTTCGCCGTCACCGAGATCGGCCAGACCTACTACATGCACTGCAAGGCCATGCTGGTCGAGGCGGATGCGGCCGAGGAGGCGATTGCGCTGACCCACGCCGAACCCTGTGGCATCGTGCGCATCAGCTGTCCGGTGGCGCTGCTCGACGCACGGGTGCAGATCCACCTGGAAGAGACCGACCGGCGCGTCGACGTAGTGGGTGAAGGCATCGACGTGGCGATCCGCGTGCGCCCGCCGCCGATCAAGGACAGCGACCTGGTGATGGGGGTGCTTGGCGAGCGTAGCAAGTGCCTCGGGGCGAACCCGGCGTTGCTGCAGAAGGCCGGAACGCGGAAAAGTCCCGCCGACCTCGCGGAACTGCCCGGTCTTGCACTGGGATTGCCGCAATACGAGCATGTGTGGAACCTGATCGGCCCCGACGGCGCTCAGGTGGCAATCCGCCACGAGCCCCGCTTCATCGCTCAGTCGCCACTCGCAGCCTCAGCCCCATCGGAAACATCGTGAACGCGAGCCGCTCTTTCGGCGGCGTGCCGTCTACGGTGCCAACCTCGATCAGCTCGAAATTACGAGCCAGCGCAGCAAGCACCATCGTCATCTCGAGCCTCGCCAGGTAGCGCCCGGGACACATGCGAGGTCCGGCGCCGAACGGCATCGACGCGCCGAGCAGGCCATGACGGGCGCCGTGGCTATTGGTCTCATCTGCCGGGCGCTTCGTGCCGGCGCGCCGCATCCCAGCGTTGCGGCCGGAACTCGCGGGCATCGGCCGCCAGGCCGGTGTCGACTGCGTAACTTAGCGAGTATTTCAGGCGCAGTGGCGGTGCTGCACGCCCACTCGCGCCGACTCGACCTGCACCCGCGTATGCACCTGATGCCCGGCGCAAGCCTGGATGCGCGATCCCGCCGCTGGCGCACCAAGGCCGGCTACCTCTTCAGTCACAAGGCGCTGGCCAAAGTGTTTCGCGGCAAGTTGCTGGCGTTACTCAAGCAGGACAGGCTCAATACGCCCGGGCAGTCACCGGGAAAATGGGTGGTCGATTGCAAAAGTGTCGGCAACGGCGAGAAGGCGTTCGTCTATCGATGCAGATCCTCCGGTGGCGCATTGCGCCCACGGCGCACAGGCGACGAGATTCGGTACAGGCAGCGAAGAGGTCCGTGTAAGCCCGTACCCCTACGAGGACGGCGCGCCCACCGGCGCCACGGCCCCACTCGGCCTGAAAATGCCGGGAAACCGACCGTTGACCACGAAATTGACCGGACACGCACCGAGCCTTGAACCAAGAAGCAACCACCGAAAACCTGCTGCAAGCGGTGCTGCCCAGCGACAACCTGACGCGCGCGTGCAAACGGGTGAAGGCCAACAGGGGAGCGCCGGGCATCGACGGCGTGACCGTGCAGGACTGGCCCGCCCATGCGCGCGAAGACTGGCCGGCGTTGCGAGCGCAGACCGAGGGCGGGCGATACCAACCGCAGGCGGTGCGAAGGGTCGAGATACCCAAGCCCGACGGGGCAAACGCATGCTCGGAATTCCCACAGTCACCGACCGTGTGGTCCAGCAAGCCGTCGCACAGGTGCTCACGCCGATCTTCGATCCGACGTTCTCGGATTCGAGAAGATTCGCTGGACCGACGGGACGACTCGGTGGCGGCCTTCAAGCACCGGGTCAAGGAGATGACGGGGCGCAGTTGGGGCGTGTCGATGGACCACCGGCTGCACAAGCCGGGGCAATAGGCGCGGGGCTGGACGACGTATTTGGGCATCGGCCAGTACTACCGCCCGGTGCCCGAACTGGACGACTGGGTCAGACGACGAATCCGCATGTGCTACTGGAAAAAGTGGCGCTGGGCGCGGGCGAAGATCAAGCACTTGCTGGACCTGGGCGTGAGCCTGAAAACGGCGATCCAGCATGCGCCAGCAGCAAGAGCTACTGGCACACGGCGAGAACCCCCGCAGTGCAGCAGGCACTGTCCAACGCGTGGTTGAAAGCGCAGGGACTGGTCAGTGTGAAGGACCTGTGGTGCAAGGCTCGAGGCTATTGACAACTTCGTCGAGCGAGCCAACTTGTTGAACCGCCCACTGCAGACCCGCACGATGGGTAGTGTGGGGGCTGGGGGCTAGATAGTGCCTGACCGAAAAGCAGAAATACCTATGCAGATCAATAGGTTGAAGGTAAAATAGGGCACGAAGATTCGGACCATCGTGAGTCAAATTGATTGTG
>CAJDTU010000085.1_pt1 | contig 11277 bp, 14 predicted proteins | sample 7389901 | NCBI WGS metagenome assembly CAJDTU01 (sample SAMEA7055649, study PRJEB34461) | soil metagenome | biome: terrestrial ecosystem; feature: Peninsula; material: soil | place: Antarctica | collected 2016
AACAGCGGCAACAGGCTGTGGATCATCTCGGAGGAGACATCCATCAACAGGCTGACGAAGCCGAGCACCCAGATGCCGGCCGGAATGCGGTCGAGCTGCAGTTTCGAAGGTTTCATGGGTAGTCTTTGGGGACCGCCGAACCGCGACGCGGGATTGTGGCTGCATCTAACTTAAGCCGGACTGAGCAGCTGTCGGCGGAAACCGTTAAAAACCCTGGGAAAGCGCCTGGCGATGGCCACGAGATGCGCCGGGTGCCGACCCACGGATGCCAGCCCCTCACCCGAGCGTCGAACTCGCCGTTCAGCAGCGCGGCGCGCACCTGCAGAAGCCCATGTGCGCCGGCCCGGCTCCAGCGCATCTGCTGCACCTTGCACATCCGCCGGCCGATGAGCTCGATTCCACGAATCCAGTCGAGATGCGGGGACCCGGCCTGCTGCCAGCGCCGGTAGTCGATCAGCCACCGGTGATTGGCCTCCAGATAGCCGAGCAGCGTCAGTAGCTTGGAGCGTGCCGAGCGGAAAGGCGGCTCCCGTTACTCGTCTGAACGTTGGTCGATGATCTCCATCAGGCGAAGGGTATCGCCGTCTCGTCGCCAGCGACGCTTTTGGCCGGTCCAGACATGGCTGCGAAACCGCACGAACCGGTCCCACAACTCGAACGCTGAACCTGCTGGCGTGATGCGGCCGAACAAGGGCGCTACCGAGAAATAAGCGCCTGTCCTCGATGTGCCGAGAGTCCTCAAGGCGACCACGAATAACGTCAAACTAACGCCATATCAGAGGAAGCCTGCAAGGAAACTATAGCCAACGGCTGGCAGCGGCGGAAGCTCGGCGCCGGTTGCAAGGGCGATTGTGGTATTGCAGACCCCAGCCACTAACCCCTTGATGCCCGCTATAAGCATCGCATCGTTGCTTGACACCTTGCGCGTCAGATTGTTGTCGACTGCCCAGCACAGGCAAGCCCCAATGACCAGCAGCGCACTGGGAGAAAAGCTAGCGCCACCAGGCTCTCAGGAGAGGAGCGCACCCCCGGCCACGATGGCGAGCATTCCGAGTACGATTTGCCGGCTGGCGTTCTCTTTGAAAACGAGCCAGGCGATAACTGCCGTCGCGACGCCCTCGACGTTCAGCAGCAGAGAAGCCGAGGCGGCGCTCGTCATCGTGAGGCCGACCATCAGGATTGCGGGACCGAGAATGCCTCCGGTGACGATGGCTCCCAGGAGCCAAGGCAATTCGTTCCTCGGAATGCCAAGATGGGGAGGTGAGGCGTCGCTGCCAAGGTAAAGCAGGCCGGCCAGCAGCAGGGGCGACACATCGCCCATCAACAGCTTGGCCAATGGTGTGCTGGCACCGAAGAGGACTCGCGCCGTGTCGGTTCGGCACCGAACATCGCCGAGTAGAAGTCGAGGCTTTTCTCCAGGCTCTCGACCTGAATGTGGACATGGAATCGCTCCATGGTTTCTCTCCCATTCAACAGTTGCACAAGGCAACGGACGCCTCGAGGCAAGGCTCGCCTTCGCAGCAGTTTTCCGTCAGGTAGCCGAGCAAGGCATTCATCTGCCCATATGCAGCCCGGTAGATGAGATTGCGGCTGGCGCGTTCCTGAGTGACGAGTCCGGCGCTGCTCAGTTCCTTGAGGTGAAACGACAGTGTGGCCGCGGGGATGTCCAAAGCCTCGCTCATCGTTCCGGGCGTCAGCCCGCCGTCGCCGGCGACCACAAGAGCGCGGAACACCTTGAGCCGAATCGGTTGGCCCAGGGCTGCGAGAGCTCTTACAACGTCACTATCTTTCATGTTTCCAACATAGTGGAATTTAAGGGCGGCCGCAATAGGCATGCGCCTCACGCAACTAAAGAATTGCGTGCTGACTGCTCGTCGTTCGTCCGTAGCCACCCAGCGTGCGCCGTGCCGGATGCACCAGGCCGCGCAGCACATAGTCGCGCACGACATGGACGCTGACACCGGCCGTCGTGGCGAGCCTGCAAGTGGCGTAACGGCCGACCACCTCCTCCTCTCGCTACCCAGCGCAGCAGGACAGTAGCTTCACATCCTTGCTGAAAGTCTGAGCTGCGAGCTTCAACCCTTCGACCATCGTGAGGTACGGGAACAATTGGTCGGCGAGTTCCTCCACTGTCATTCCGGCGCGGATCGCCAGCGCTGCCGCCTGGATCAGTTCGCCCGCCTCCGGAGCCACCGCCTGCACGCCGATCAACCGGTGGCTGCCTTCCTCGACGACCAGCTTGATGAAGCCGCGCGTGTCGAAGTTTGCGAGCGCGCGCGGCACATTGTCCAATGTGAGCACGCGGCTGTCGGTCTCGATGCCATTGTGATGTGCCTGCGCCTCGCTGTAACCCACCGTGGCAACCTGCGGGTCCGTGAACACCACCGCCGGCATGGTGGAGAGATCCAGCGCCGCGTTACCACCAGTCATGTTGACGGCCGCGCGGGTGCCCGCTGCCGCCGCGACATAGACGAACTGCGGCTGGTCGGTGCAGTCGCCAGCCGCGTAGATGTTCGGTGTGCTCGTGCGCATACCTTCGTCGATGACAATGGCTCCTTGCTGGTTCACCGCCACGCCGGCCGCCTCATAGTTCAGGCCGCGCGTGTTCGGGCTGCGTCCGGTGGCGACGAGTAGCTTATCGGCGCGCAGTTCGCCTTGCCCAGTGGTGAGCACGAATTCGCCGTCTCCGTAGGCGACGCGGCTCCCCTGCGTGTGCTCCAACACCTCGATCCCCTCAGCGCGGAAGGCGGCCGTCAGGGCTTCGCCGATGTCTGGGTCAGCACGGGAAAAGAGCGTGCTGCGCGCGAGGATCGTCACCTTGGCTCCGAGCCGTGCGAAGGCCTGCGCCAGTTCGACGGCGACCACCGATGAGCCGATCACCGCCAGGCGCTCCGGGATAGTGTCGCTCGCCAGCGCTTCGGTCGAAGTCCAGTACAGCGTGTCTTTCAGGCCCGGGATCGGCGGAGTGGCCGGGCTCGCTCCGGTGGCGATCAGGCAACGGTCGAACGTCACCGTGCGCTCGCCGCCGTGGTTCAGCCGCACGGTAAGACTGTGGCCGTCCTTGAAGCGGGCTTCGCCGTGCAGCACGGTGATGGCCAGGTTACCCTCCAAAACGCTCTCGTACTTGTCGTGGCGCAGCTCGTTGACGCGCCCTTGCTGCTGGGCCAGCAGCCGTTCGCGCAGGACCGCCGACGGCGCAGGCGGCAAGCCGGCGTCGAACGGGCTTTTGCGGCGCAAGTGCGCGATATGCGCCGCGCGAATCATGATTTTCGAGGGCACGCAGCCAACATTGACGCAAGTGCCGCCAAGGGTGCCGCGCTCGACCAACGTGACCCGTGCGCCAAGTTCTGCGGCCTTCAGCGCGGCCGCCATCGCAGCCCCGCCGGTGCCGATCACTGCTACGTGCAGCGGAGGCTCGCCGCCGCCACGCTTCGCCCCGGCGCCCAGCCCGCCGAGGGCCTTGTCGATCAGGCCGGCCGGCTTGGCTGGCGTGTCGAAGACACGCGCCCGGTAGCCGAGCGCCGCGACGGCGTCGCTCAACGCCTCGACGGTCACGCCCGCTTCCGCCTGGATTTCGGCTTGTCCTCCGGGATAGGAAACGTCGGCCGCGCGCACACCGGGCACCTTCTCCAGCGCCTCCTTGATGTGCTCGGCGCATGAGGCGCAGGTCATCCCGGTGATGGCTAGTGCGACAACCTCAGCCATGGTGCGTCCTCAAGGCGCGACGGTGGAGGGGTAGCCGGCGTTGGCCGTGGCGCGGGTAATGGCTTCGACGTTGGCTTTGGCGTCGTCGAAGGTCACGACCGCTTCAAGCCTCTCGTAGCCCACCTCGGCCCTCTGTACGCCGTCCACCTTGGACAGCGCCTTCTTAACCGTGATCGGGCAGGCGGCGCAGGTCATGCCGGGTACGGACAATGTGACCGTCTTCATGGCGGCCGAGGCAGGCGAGGCAAGCGCAGCGCTCAGGGCAGCGAAGGCAACGAGTTTCTTCATGACGATCTCCTGTCAATAGAACAGCGGAAGGACGTAGGGAAAGGCGAGCGCGGCCAACACCAGGGCGGCCACGACCCAGAAGATCAGCTTATGGGCCGTCCGCACCCGAGGCAGAGCGCATACGTCCCCTGGCTTGCAGGCTCGCGCCGGGCGGAAGATGCCGCGCCAGGCGAAGAACAGCGCGACGAGCGCCGCGCCGATGAAGATCGGTCGGTATGGTTCCAGCAAGGTCAGATTGCCGATCCACGCCCCGGAGAAACCGAGTGCGACCAGTACGAGGGGGCCGAGGCAGCAGGTCGAGGCGAGGATAGCCGAGACGCCACCGGCGGCCAAGGCGCCGCGGCCGCTCTTGGGGTCAGGCATCGAATTCTCCTTTCGGGTCTTCGCTTGATGCAGTAACGTTACTTCCGTAGTCAACTACGGAGTCAAGCGCCATGAACAACGAGCCGGAGAGCCTGACTATCGGCGCCTTCGCCAAGGCGGCCGAGGTCAATGTCGAGACGATCCGCTTCTATCAGTACAAGGGACTGCTGCCGACGCCGGACCGGCCCTACGGCAGCATCCGCCGCTACGGCAGCGCGGACGTGGCGCGGCTGAGGTTCGTGAAGGCAGCCCAGCGGCTGGGGTTCAGTCTGGACGAGATCGGGCAGCTCCTGAAACTGGAGGACGGGACCCACTGCAACGAGGCGGCCGAACTGGCCGCGCTGCGCCTCGCCGATGTGCGCGCCAAACTCGCCGACCTCACGCGAATCGAGGCGGCATTATCCAAGCGGGTCAGCGAGTGCCTCGAGCACCAGGTCGACGTGTCGTGCCCATTGATCGCCGCCTTGCATTGCTGTTAGCTGGATGACTTCGGGCCTGGCGTCCGATTTTTTCCGTTGCCTACCCCTGCTTGCGCCGGGAAGCATTGAGAAGTACCCGCGTCGAGCGTCTATGCCTTCACGAGATAGTTGCGCATCAAGCCCGAGTCCTCATGTTCCAGCATGTGGCAGTGATAGAGGAAGAGGCCGGGGTAATCCGCGAAACGCACCAGAATGTGCACGCGCTCTCCGGGCATCACCAGCACAGTGTCTTTCCATCCCTCGTCGAGATAGCCATCTTTCACCGAGTCACGGGCCCGGGCAAAGCCGCCGCCGACGGAGCGACCGATCACCTGGAACTGCAGCCCATGCACGTGCATCGAATGGGCCATCGTCATCATTGTGGCGTCGTTGCGGAATTCCCAGACCTCCTGGGTGCCCAGCTTGACGGTTTCGAGGCTGGTGACCGCCTCCATCTCGAAGCTCTTGCCATTGATGCCCCAGCGCATCATGCCCATCGTGATGTCGAAGACTTTGGGACGATCGAAGTTGACGGCAGCACGCGGTTGCGGAAGCGGCAATCTGGACAGCCGCTGCGGCAGCACGGCGCTGTTTTTGGATGCGTCCTTCACTCGCATCTGGAGCACCGGAAACTGCGCACCATCGGGCAAGGCCGTGCCACCCATCATCATCCCGCTCATCGCCATGCCGCCCTCAAAGGAGAGGCTTTGCAGCGTCAGTTCGGTGCCCGCTGGCCAGCGGCCGAAATCCACCCACAGGTCGACACGCTCGGCGGGGGCCAGCATGATGTAGTCGCGCTGCAGGGGTTCTGCCAGCAGGCCGTCATCGGTCCCGATCACCGTCAGCGGTGAGTGCTCGTTCCATGCCAGCTTGTAGATGCGTGTGTTCGAGGCATTGAGCAGCCGCAGACGATAGGGGCCGGCCTCGACCGCGAGGCTCGCGTCAGGCTGGCCGTTGACCAGAATCTGGTCCCCCAGCATGCCCATCATGCCGGCCATCATCTGGCCCATGCCTCCCGTGCGCCCAGCGCCGCGGCCGTCACCCATCATGCCGCCACCCATGCCTCCGCCACCCATCATGCCGCCACCCATCATCCCGCGGCCTTCCGAGCCCTCGCTCGTCGCGTCGCCCGCTCTCTCCGACAGATAAACCAGTTGGTTGTCGTCGTCGAAAGTACGGTCCTGGATGACCAGCGGCAGGTCGTACGGACCACTGGGAAGGTCGAGAGCCGCCTCCTCTTCGTCACTCACCAGGAACAGCCCCGACAGACCGAAGTAGATCTGCTTTCCCGTGCGGCCATCGGGGTGCGCGTGGAACCAGTAGCTGCCTGCCCGGTTGATCACGGTGAAGTCGTAGATATAGCGCTCGCCGGGCGCGATGGCGAAACGCGGATGACCGTCCATGGCTTCCGGAACGTGCAGCCCATGCCAATGAGTGACGGTCGACTCGGGCAAGCTGTTGATCAGGTCGATGCGAACGCGCTGGCCTTGCCGCATACGGATGATGGGACCCGGGTAAGTACCAGGCGACGCTTCGAGCGAGCCCGCATCTCCGCGCAACAGCTTGCCGTGATACCGCCACACCTTCGTGCGCGTTCCGGGGCGAATTGCCACCTGATCCTCGACGGCGTGCAGTTCGATGTGAACATCGACTGCCGCGGATGCATCGAGCGCGGTGGGGCGATCCGTTCTACCCGTCGGCGCGCCACGTCCCGGCACACCGAAAGCGGCCAGAGCAGCAGCGATCGCCGAACGAATCACTTGGCGACGAGGTTGATAAGTCATGAGGAAATCTCCTTTCTCGTTGAATCCGATGGTTCGCGGGCGCAGGGGCTCGGATGGAGCGCAGCTCCGTTCTGTCAGCGGCCCATGCCGCCCATCATTCCGAAATGCATCACTGCCATGCCGACGACACCCAGGACCGCAATGCCACCGATCACGGCGAGCACGATCACCACCACCTTCAAAGCGGTCGACATTCCATCTCTTCCTGCAATCATCGCGTTGCTCCCTCGTCGGCGAGTTGCTTCCACGTCTTGCCCTGATCCGTGCTGAGATACACGCTTCGCTTGAACGTCGCGAAGGCGATCTCGCCCTGGCGCACCGGGTTCTGCGCGATGTAGGCTACGGCGTCCTCGGTCAAGGCCGGGAGCGCCACGTCTTCTGCCTTGGCGCCGGCTTTCAGGGCGATCCTGGCGAGCAAGGGCTTGCCGGCATATGCGCCGAACCACAGATGCTCTTCGTCAAGGTCGAACAGTGCGGAGAGCACTTGGCTGCCACCGACGAGGCGCTCGAAGTCGTCTCCCGAATTGCGCGACAGATAGAGCCCGCCATCCGTGCCCGCCGCGACCACGTGGGGGTCGGCAGGGTGCACAGCCAAAGTGTTGACCTTCTGCTCGAGGCCCTTGGCGTCGGCGCGCTTCCACTCGAAACCATCGTTCAGCGAGTAGTAGATGCCGGAGGCCTTCATTCGGCTGTTCGGCTGGTGGTTGACCACATAAACGGCATTGGTCCCGTAGCTTGTGGCCAGCGTGTGGAAATCGGACTCACCCTCCAGGCCGAGCTTGTTCCACGTCTTTCCGCCGTCGGAACTCTTGATGAGACCGAATGGATTGACGAGTCTGGAGCCCCGAGCGGGGTGTCCGCTGCTGTACAGCGCGTCGCGAGTGGCCGAGAAGCCCATGTAGTCGTGCGTCGGTCCGGGCGCCTTCGACCATTTCCCGTCGGCGTAGATCGCCAGCCCATCATGGCTGGGAATCAGGAGCCGCTGACCGTCGGCACTGAACGAGAGACCGTGGACGTGGATCAGCGTAACGGCGGAGCTTGCGCGAACTGACGGCGGCGCAGCAACGCCAAGCATCAGTACGAGCATGAGCATGAAGCCGTGGAGGATCGGGTTTCTGGAAAGCATGTCGGTTCCTGGTAGTTGATCGAATGGTGATTGAGCAGACGCGTGCGCTCGGGTCTTCGTCGGTGGCACGTTGCGGAGTCGTGTAAACCGCTGAACTTGAAGCTGCGCACGAACCAACTGGAGGGCCGCAGCTCTGCCCCGGTCAGTCCACTCCAACAAGGCGCGAGCAGAGACGACCGCCAGGCCGAAGCGACCCTCAGGTCGTCAGCACAAGCGCCGTCACGAGGTCAAATTCGAAAGCAGCAGTGCAGGATGGCGTGAGGGGGCGGCGCCGCGGCCGAGGGGTCACCCCGAGCGGCGAGGGGCTGGGCGCGCCCTGCGCTCTCAGGCGCGAGAGGAACTTCATAGAGACTGACCAGGAGCGCCGCCGGTACGGCCGGCGTGGCGCTCAGGTCTACAGCTTGTCCGTAGCGGCAATGCTCGGTGCAAAGGTTGGGTAGCGCACGGTCCTGGCTCGCATCGGGGACCACCACCATTGCAGGAAACGCCCCGCCGGGCTCGATCTGATCGACGCCAGCCGTGGACATCGCAGGACAGGCATAGGCGGCGATCGTCACCTGTGCGAACAGGAGCACGCCCACGAGCAAGCGGCAAATCGATCGCCGGAGGGCTCTCGTCCTCACACTGCTTCTCCTGGCTGCCCTTGATGCTTCCTGTTCCCGACCTTGGCTGCCGTAATGCGTTTCGATTGCCGGGTAGGAACGCACATCGTGAAACGGGTCAAGCCGCTGCGGGACGAAACCCTGATCGTTCCGCCGTGTGCCACGATGATCGACTGCGTGATCGCCAGCCCGAGGCCGGAACCGTCGCTCTCCTTGCGCCGGGACGCATCGACCCGATAGAAGCGGTCGAAGAGCCTCGGCAGGTGCTCGGGCGCAATCGTCTCGCCCGGGTTTTCGACGGCAAGTTCGGTTTCTCCGGATTCACGCTGCTCGACGAACACTCTGATCACCCCGTTGGGCGGCGTGTATCGAATCGCGTTCGACAGCAGGTTGCTGATCGCTCGGCGAATCATCAATCGATCTCCTTCGATGCTCCCGCTGCCGACAAGCCTGAGGTCAACGCCTCGCTCTTCGGCAAGCGATTCGTAGAAGCCGAACAGTTCGTTCACCTGCGTAGCCAGATCGACCCTCTCACGCCCCGGCACGACCAGTTGGTTGTCGGCCTTGGCAAGGAAGAGCATGCCGGAGATCATTCGTGCAAGCCGCTCGTACTCCTCGAGGTTGGAGTACAGCGTCTCACGATACTCGTCTGCGGAGCGCGCCTTGGCGACGATTACCTGGGTGTGCGTCATCAGGTTGCTGATCGGTGTTCGCAACTCGTGGGCCAGATCGGAGGAGAAGTCCGACAAGCGCCGGAACGAATCTTCCAGGCGGGCGAGCATCGCATTGAAGGCAATTGCCAGATCGGCCAGTTCGGTCGGCACCGACTCGGGTGCGAGGCGATCAGAGAGACGGTTGGCGGAGATCCGTTGCGTGACCTTTACCATCTCGCGGATCGGCATCAAACCGCGCCGAGCGGCAGCCCAGCCGAGCAGCACGGTCAGCAGGAGGCCGACTGCGATTCCCAGCGAAAGCTTCTTTCTGAACGCCGCCATGAACGCGATGTGTTCCTCGATGTTCACTGCAAGGGCAACGATGGCCGGCGGGCGCCCGGGCATGCCGGTGGGAGCAGTCGCGGCAAAACCCCGGTATCTTTGTCCGTCCTGCCCCCACACCACTGGCTCTACGCGCCCGGTCGACGTTGCGGGTGAAAAGCGCTCGATCAGGGAGGCCGGAAACGCCACATTTGGCGAGGCATACAAAACGCGACGATCGGGTCCGACGACGGTGACGTACAGGTCGTGATGCCCGACAAGTGCATCCGAAACTTCCGGGGTTACCGCAGCGAGATCGGCGGGCACCCGGACCTTGGCCAAGGTATGGCGCAGCAACTCCAGCTTGCCCTCGAGCGCCGTGAGATCCTGCGCTTCGAAGTGTGACTCCAGCAGCCTGCCGACGAGAAAGCCGCTCGCAAGCAGCACGATGGCCGATGCGGTCGAGAAAAGCAGCGTGAGGCGGGCGGTAATCGATCTGCACCGCATCACGCCGGTTCCGGCCCTTCGATCACATACCCCATTCCGCGGACCGTGCGGATCAGCTTCGGTTCGAAACCGTCGTCGATCTTTGCCCGCAGCCGCCGAACGGCGACCTCGATGACATTCGTATCGCTGTCGAAGTTCATGTCCCAGACCTGTGAGGCGATCAGCGAACGCGGCAACACTTCGCCCTGGCGGCGCAGGAGCAGCTCGAGCAGGGCGAACTCCTTGGCCGTCAGATCGATTCGCCTGCCCGCACGCGTCACGCGCCGGCGCAGGAGATCCAGTTCCAGGTCGGCAACCTGGAACCGGTCCGGCTCCCTGGCTTTGCCGCGACGCACCAACGTGCGCACCCTTGCTAGCAACTCGGAGAAGGCGAACGGCTTGACCAGGTAGTCGTCGGCGCCCAACTCCAGCCCCTTCACCCGCTCCTCGACCTGATCGCGCGCGGTCAGAAAGAGCACCGGCATGTCTCTTCTCGCCTGCCGGATCTTGCGCATCACCTGCCAACCGTCCAGGCCAGGAAGCATGACGTCAAGCACGACGAGGTCGTAATCATTGTTCAACGCATGGTGCACCCCATCGACACCGTCACGTGCGAGATCCGCCACGAAGCCAGCCTCTGACAGCCCTTGCTTCAGATAGTCGCCGGTCTTTTGTTCATCCTCGATGATCAAGACTTTCATGTCCCTGCGCTTCCTCCCGGTGGACGACGACCATTGTGCACGCGTCGACCAGCCTGTCGAGGAGGTTACAAAGATGTAATCAGGGTGTCATCCAGTGGTCAGCTTGGTGAAAGCAGCATGACTTACGGGCCGACATAAGGTAGCCGGCAGATTGCTTGTTGAACAAGTGGAGGAGCACGATCGTGCGCTATTCGAAGTCCTTGATCATGGCACTTGCTGTCGTATTTCAAGTTCCTGCCTTGGCCGCGGATATCCCGGTAAAGATCTACCGCGATCCCACCTGCGGGTGCTGCAACGTCTATGCCCAGTACCTTGAAAGCAATGGCTTCGCGGTCGAGTTGATCGATACCATCGATGCAAGCTCGATCCACAGGAAGTACTCGGTTCCTGAAGAATTGGAAGGCTGCCACACCGCAGTTATAGGGACTTACGTCTTCGACGGGCTGGTCCCCGCTCAGTACATCAAGTGGGTGGTCGACGTAGGACTTCCAGTCAAAGGCCTGTCGGTTCCCGGAATGCCGGTCGGAGCGCCAGGCATGCCTGGCGCCAAGGAACGGCCGATCAACGCCTACTACCTGGACGCCACTTCGCCGCCGCGGATTTTCGCCACGTTCTAGGGAAACGCTGATTTAATCGCCGCTCGCCGGTACCGCTGTGCGGTGTGTTTTGAGATAATAGAGCCAACGACACAATGAGTTTGCCCGCCATGCAATCGAGCTTCTCTGAACTGGAATACGCTGCGAAGAAAAAATTTACGCGCCGCGACCGATTCCTGGCTGAGATCGAGCGG
>CAJDTU010000098.1_pt1 | contig 11045 bp, 10 predicted proteins | sample 7389901 | NCBI WGS metagenome assembly CAJDTU01 (sample SAMEA7055649, study PRJEB34461) | soil metagenome | biome: terrestrial ecosystem; feature: Peninsula; material: soil | place: Antarctica | collected 2016
GATGGCTGCCGGCATCGGCACGAGCGTAGGTCAGCGAATGACTGCAATCAGTGAGCAACGGTCGTTCAGTGAAGCAACTCAGCTGACTCGTTTCGACCCTTTGCAGCCCTTCAGTTTGACGATTTGGACGCCGCGAAGCCGCAATTCGGCGGCCCGCGTCACTCGGCCAGCAGCCGATACCCCACGCCCGTCTCGGTGACGATGTGCCTGGGCTGTGCCGAGTCGTCTTCCAGCTTCTGGCGCAGATTGCCCATGTATATCCGCAGGTAATGGGTACTTTCTGAGTGGGTCGGCCCCCACACCTCGCGCAGCAGGAAGGGGTGGGTCAGCACCCGTCCGGCGTTGGCGATCAGCACGCCGAGCAGACGGTACTCGATCGGTGTGAGGTGAACTTCGACACCCCGCTTCTTCACGATGCGGGCTGACAAGTCGACCTCGACATCGCCGAAACGAATCGTGGAATCTGGTGCCGCGCGGCCGACTCGCACCCGCCGCAGGTTGGCGCGCGTGCGCGCCAACAGTTCGGCCACGCCGAAGGGCTTCGTGATGTAGTCATCGGCCCCCGCATCCAGCGCCGCCACCTTCTCGCTCTCATGGCTGCGCGCGGACAGCACGATGATGGGCACGCCCGACCAGGTCCGCACCTCGCGGATGAAATCGACACCATCCCCGTCCGGCAAGCCGAGGTCGACAATCATCAGGTCGGGTCGCCGCGTGCTGGCCTCGATCAGGCCCTGCTTGATGGTGCCGGCCTCGACCACCTGCCAGCCCTCCGCTTCGAGCGAGCGGCGCACGAAATGCCGGATCTCGCGCTCGTCTTCGAGCACCAGGGCGATGGGCGTCAATGTGGACATCAGGGTTCGGGATTGGCGAGCAGGCAAGTGCCATCATCGGACAGGTCGATAGGCGGCGGGGTGCCCAACGGCAGGCTGAACGTGAATACGGCGCCATGCGGTTGTGTCCGCTCCACCCAGATGCGACCGCGGTGCGCTTCGACGATGGCGCGGCATATCGCAAGCCCCAGGCCGACACCCGGGGTGGCCGATTCGGCCTTCCCGCGCGTGAACTTCTCGAAGATGACCTCCTCCTGTCCCTTTGTCACCCCAGGCCCGTGGTCGCGCACGCTGACCAGGAGTTCCTCATCGGTCGCGTGCACCAGGATCTCCACTGGCGTTGGCGCCGGCGTGTACTTGCCCGCGTTTTCGAGCAGGTTGGCCAGCACCCGTTCGATCAGGACAGCGTCGCACTCCACGAGCGACACGCCGGCATCGATGTGGACGCTGACCGGACGCTGACCGAGGGCGCCCTGAGCATGCTTTACGGCACCGCCGATGATCTCCTCCATCGACTGCCAATCCAGCCGCAGCCGGACCTCGCCACTCTGGATGCGGGCCATGTCGAGCAGGTTGGTCACCATGTCGGCCATGCGCTTGGACTTTTCGCTCAGACTCGTGGCCAGTTCCAACTGCTGTGCGCTGAGCCGTGGCTGACTGATCGCCAGCATCTCGGCCGTGCCCACCAGCGCCGCCAGGGGCGTACGCAGGTCGTGCGAGAGCGCGGCGAGCAGCGAGTTGCGCAAGCGCTCGGACTCCATCTGAACAGTGGCGCTTTGGGCTACCGCGATGTAGTGCACGCGCTCCAGGGCCATCGCCGTCAATGCCGCGAAGGTCTCCAGTTGTTGCCTCTGCTCTGGAACCAACAGGAACCGCGGTTCGCGTGGCTGCACGGCAAGAACCCCGCGTGATCGCATCGTCGTCTTCAATGGCAGGTAGAGCCAGGCACTACCGGCGAGCGTGTCCGTTCCCAGTCCGGCGGCCTGGTTGTGATCCAGCGTCCACTGCGCGGTCCCGAAATCCAATCCACCCGGGTCAGAACCGGGTGGCTGCAGTCGGTCCTTCATGTCCAGAACGTAGATTGCGACCTTTGCGCGGAACTCTCGTGCGATGACCGTCTGCGCCACGTCGATAGCCTGCGCGTTCGTCAGCATGTTGGACAGATCGCGGGCGGCCTCGAACAGCGCCCGTGACCGCGCCTCCCGATGGGTGGCCACGCTGGCCTGGAAACGCAACCCGGCGGTCAACTGACCGGTGACCAAACCCATGATGAGCATCACGGCAAAGGTCAGCAGGTACTGCACATCAGACACCGCGAAGGTGCCCTGCGGCGGCACAAAGAAGAAGTCAAAGGCCGCCACGTTCACGAACGCGGCCAGAACGCCCGGCCCTCGCCCCTGCCAGACTGCTACGCCAACCACGGACAGCAGGAACACCATGACGATGTTGGCCAGATCGAAGTACGGCACCAGAAGGTGCGTCAGAACCGTGGTGACGGCGCAGGCGGCCGCGGCCAGGCCGTAGCGCCGAATCTGGATGCCCGTGTTCGTGGAGGCCGCCGGGTCGACTCTCCTCCCCACCGACAAGGAGCGGGCGCGTCGAGGTTGCCCCACTTCGATCCGGTCAATGTCTGGCGCCAGGCTGGCCACTGCCTGCCCGAGTGTCCTCCGTTGCCACCACGAGGTGCGACCACCGTGCCCCAAAACGAGACGGGCGAGGTTGTGCCGGCGAGCGTGCTCGACGAGTGCCACTGCCACGCTCTGGGCCGACAGCACCGCTGTGCTAGCGCCCAGCTCACGCGCCAGTTTCACTGTTTGAAGAATGCCCTCGCGCCGGCCTGCGTCCAGCCGTTGCAGGGTTGGCGTCTCGACATAGACCGCGCGCCAGGTCACCGCCAGTTGCCGAGCCAACTGGGCCGCGCTGCGGACCACATGCTCGGCGCCTTCTTGCGGACCAATGCAACACAGCAGGGCGCCTTCGGTCTTCCACACCTGCGCAATCGATCGATCGCTGCGGTAGGCCTGCACGTCGTCTTCCACCCGGTCGGCGGCGCGGCGCAAGGCCAGTTCGCGCAGGGCCATCAGGTTGCCCTTGCGGAAGAAGTTCTTCGCCGCCCGCTCAGCCTGCGCAGGCATGTAGACCTTGCCTGCCGCCAGCCGCTCGATCAGTTCGTCGGCTGGGGTGTCGACCAGCACCACCTCATCAGCGCGGTCGAAGAAAGTGTCGGGCAGGGTCTCGTGCACCACGATGCCGGTGATGCCGCCGACCACGTCGTTCAGGCTCTCCAGGTGTTGGACGTTCAACGTGCTGTAGACGTCGATGCCGGCCGCCAGAAGTTCTTCCACGTCCTGGCAGCGCTTTGGGTGGCGGGAGCCGGCGACATTCGAATGCGCCAGTTCGTCGACGAGGATGAGATCCGGTTTGCGCGCCAGTGCACCATCGAGATCGAACTCGGCCAGTTGCCGGCCGCGGTACTCAATCTGCGCCGGAGGCAGCAGCGGTATCCGTTCGACGAGGGCCGCGGTTTCGCTGCGCCCGTGCGTCTCGACGACGCCGGCCACGACGTCTACGCCATCGGCGATGAGCTTGCCTGCCGCCACGAGCATCGCGTAGGTCTTGCCGACACCGGCCGACGAACCGAAATAGATGCGCAACTTGCCGCGGCTCTCGCGATGTTCGTCTTCGCGAATCTGAGCCAGCAGCGCATCAGGATCTGTGCGTTGGTCGTCCGTCATGGCCGTTGGTCATTGTGGGTCGACTGACGGCTTACGCAAATCAACAGCTCCCATGTCATTCCCAGCGACGCCAAGATGATCATCACGACTATCACGATGCTCCCGAGCTCCGACATCTATATTCGCAGCGCGACCACTGAAACGATATTGACTGCCGCAGACCAGTTCAACTGCGAACTGCGTCGATTGCGAGGTTGAGTTGCAGCACATTGACGCGCGGCTCGCCGAGGAAGCCGAAGAGCTGACGCTCCGTATGCTTCTCGATCAACTGCTGCACCTGCGCTAGCTGGAGGTTTCGGGCCTTCGCAACACGTGCTGCCTGGTACAGCGCCCCGGCCACGCTGACGTGCGGATCAAGGCCACTGCCCGACGCGGTGACGAGATCGACAGGTACCGGCGCCGTGTTGCCCGGGTCGGCAGTGCGCAGGGCCTTGATGCGCCGCTTGACCGCGTCGGTCAACGCCGGGTTCAGAGGTCCTTGGTTCGAGCCGCCAGAGCTGCTGGCATTGTAGGGCATGGGGTTGGTCGCCGACGGGCGGCCCCAGACATACTTCGGATCACTGAAGTTCTGGCCGATCAGCGTGGAGCCGACGGGCTTGCCGTCGCGCACGATCAGGCTGCCTGCGGCCCGGTCCGCAACGAGGGCCTGGCCGATGCCGGTGACAACCAGCGGGTAGGCGATACCTGTCAACGCGGTCAGCGCCGCAAAGGTGACGAGGGCCGGACGAACGATGGTGTTCATGTCGAAACCTTTCAGACCAGATGCACGGCGACGAGCATCAGGTCGATGAGCTTGATGCCGATGAACGGCACGATCAGGCCGCCCAGGCCATACACGAGGACATTGCGGCGAAGCAGCGCGGCGGCGCCGATGGCGCGGTACTTGACGCCCTTGAGCGCCAGCGGGATCAGGAACACGATCACGATCGCGTTGAAGATGACTGCCGACAAAATGGCCGACGAGGGGCTGGCCAGCCCCATCACGTTCAGCGCGGCCAGCTGTGGGTAGGTCGTGACGAACATCGCCGGGATGATGGCGAAGTACTTCGCGACGTCGTTTGCGATCGAGAACGTGGTCAACGACCCGCGCGTCATCAGCAACTGCTTGCCGGTCTCGACGATCTCCAGCAGCTTGGTCGGATTGCTGTCGAGATCGACCATGTTGCCGGCTTCCTTCGCCGCCTGCGTGCCGGTGTTCATCGCCACGGCCACGTCGGCCTGGGCCAGCGCGGGCGCGTCGTTGGTGCCGTCGCCTGTCATGGCGACCATGCGGCCGTCGGCCTGGTAGTCGCGGATCATCTTCAGCTTGGCTTCGGGTGTGGCCTCGGCCAGGAAGTCGTCGACGCCGGCTTCTGCAGCGATGGCCGCGGCCGTGAGCCGGTTGTCCCCGGTGATCATCACCGTCTTGATGCCCATGCGGCGCAGTTCGGCAAACCGTTCCTTGATGCCGCCCTTGACGATATCCTTGAGCTCGACGACCCCGAGCACGCGCGGGCCGTCGCTGACCACCAGTGGCGTGCTGCCCTTGCGCGCCACGTCGTCGGTGGCCGTCTGCACGTCGCCAGGGAAGCTGCCGCCGAGCGACTCGACATGCTTGCGGATTGCTTCGCCAGCACCCTTTCGCAACTGGCGCACGCCTCCGTCTGCCGCCGTGATGTCGACACCGCTCATGCGCGTCTGCGCGGTGAAGGGCACGAAGTGCGTTTTCTGTGCCATCAGGTCACGCTCGCGCAGGTTGAACTTCTGCTTGGCCAGCACGGTGATGCTGCGGCCTTCGGGCGTCTCGTCGGCCATCGACGCGAACTGCGCCGCGTCGGCCAGCTGTTGCTCTGTCACCCCCTTGGCGGGGACGAAGGCCGAGGCCTGGCGGTTGCCCAGCGTGATGGTGCCGGTCTTGTCCAGCAGCAGCACGTCGACGTCGCCGGCGGCTTCCACCGCACGGCCCGAAGTGGCGATGACGTTGGCACCCATCATGCGGCTCATGCCGGCCACGCCGATGGCCGACAGCAGCGCGCCAATGGTGGTCGGGATCAGGCAGACCAGCAGCGCGATCAATGCCGTCACCGTCACAGGTGTGCCGGCCTTGGCGGCCTCGACGCTGAAGATCGAGTACGGCAGCAGCGTTACCGTCATCACCAGGAACACGATCGTGAGCGCCACCAGCAGGATGGTCAACGCGATCTCGTTGGGCGTCTTCTGGCGCTTGGCCCCTTCGACCATTGCGATCATGCGGTCGAGAAAGCTCTCGCCGGGGTTCACGTTGATGCGCACGACGAGCCAGTCCGACAGCACGCGGGTGCCACCGGTAACCGAAGCGAAGTCGCCGCCGGACTCGCGGATGACGGGTGCCGACTCGCCGGTGATGGCGCTCTCGTCGACCGAGGCCACTCCTTCGATCACCTCGCCGTCGAGCGGGATCACGTCGCCGGCCTCGACCAGCACGACCGCGCCCTTGCGCAGTTCGTCGGCCTCTTGCGGATGCCAGGAATAGCCGTGGACCGGCTTCTCCAGCTTCTTGGCGACGGTCTTCTTCTTCATGCCACGCAACGAGGAGGCCTGCGCCTTGCTGCGGCCTTCGGCCATGGCCTCGGCGAAGTTGGCGAAGAGCACGGTGAACCACAGCCACAAGGCGATGGCGAGGACGAAGCCCTGCGAGGCTTCACCCTCGCCACCGAGGGCCTGCACCCAAAGGATGGAGGTGATGATGCTGCCGACGTAGACGACGAACATCACCGGGTTGCGCCACTGCACGCGAGGGTCGAGCTTGCCGAATGCCGAAGCGATGGCCGGCTTGACCAGTGCGGGGTCGAGGAGGGAGAACGTCTTTGCGATTGTCATGATGGTGTCAAGTCTTTGTGGATGCAGTGGTTCACTTCGGGTACCACAACATCAGGTGCTCGACGACGGGCCCCAGGGCCAGCGCCGGCACGTAGTTCAGCAGGCCGACGAGCAGCACGGTGCCGATGAGCAGGCTCACGAACAGCGGCCCGTGTGTGGGCAGCGTGCCGGCGGTCACCGCCATGCGCTTCTTGGCAGCCAGCGAACCGGCGATCGCAAGCACCGGCACGATCACTCCGAAGCGGCCGAACCACATCGCCAGGCCGAGCATCGTGTTGTAGAAGGGCGTGTTCGCCGACAGGCCGGCGAACGCGCTGCCGTTGTTGTTGCCTGCCGAGGTGAAGGCGTAGAGGATTTCCGAGAAGCCATGCGCGCCGGGGTTGGCGATGCCCGCCCTGCCGGCGTCGGCCAGCACGGCCACGGCGGTGCCGGCCAGCACGAGGATGGGTGTGACGAGGATGGCGATCGACGTCATCTTCATCTCGTAGGTTTCGATCTTCTTGCCCAGGTATTCGGGCGTGCGGCCGATCATCAGCCCGGCGATGAAGACCGCCAGGATGGCGAAGATCAGCATGCTGTACAGGCCGGTGCCGACACCGCCGAAGACGACTTCGCCCAGTTGCATCAGCACCAGCGGTACTGCGCCACCCATGGGCGTGAAGGAGTCGTGCATGCTGTTGACCGCCCCGCACGACACCGCCGTGGTGACGGCCGCGAAGAGGCCGGTGGCGGCGATGCCGAAGCGAGCCTCCTTGCCCTCCATGTTGCCGCCAGGCTGCGTCGCGCTCGCAGCCTGGTCAGCGCCCAGCGTGGCCAGCAGCGCATTGCCCTGCTGCTCCTGCGCCGTGACGACGGTGACGGCGACGACAAAGATCGCCGTCATCGCTGCCAGCACGGCCCAGCCCTGACGCGCATCGCCGACCATGCGGCCGAACATGAACACCAGCGCCGCCGGGATCAGGAAGATCGACAGCATCTGGAAGAAGTTTGTTAGCGCCGTTGGGTTCTCGTACGGGTGAGCCGAGTTGGCGTTGAAGAAGCCGCCGCCGTTGGTTCCGAGCAACTTGATCGCCTCCTGCGCGGCGACCGGGCCCATCGCCAGCGTCTGCTTGTCGGTCTTCAGTTCCTCCATGACCGGGTTGCCCTCGGCGTCGTTCAGCGGTTGGCCGTTGGCCATCTTTGGTTGCTGGTAGGCGTTGACCTCGAGCGTCGAGACGTCCTTGTAAGGCGAGAAGTTCTGGATCACGCCCTGGCTGACCAGGAAGACGGCAAACACCAACGAAAGCGGCACCAGCACGTAAGCCGTCACGCGTGTGATGTCGACCCAGAAGTTGCCGATCGAGGCCGACGAGCGGGCGACGAAGCCGCGCACGAGCGCGATCACCACGACGATGCCAGTCGCTGCGGAGAAGAAGTTCTGCACGGCCAGTGCGAGCATCTGCGTCAGGTAGCTCATCGTCGACTCACCGCCGTAGCCCTGCCAGTTCGTGTTGGTGACGAAGCTGATCGCGGTGTTGAACGCCGAGTCCGCGCTGACCGCGGGCATACCGGCCGGGTTCAGCGGCAGCACACCCTGCAGGCGCTGCAGCGTGTAGACCGCGATCACGCCCAGGAAGTTGAAGACAAGCAACGCAATGGCGTACTGCCGCCAGCCCATGCCCGTAGACGCGTCGACGCCAGCCAACCGGTAGAGACCGCGTTCCGCGGCTTCGAACGGTGCCATCCAGCGCGGAAATCGACCATCGGCGACGGCCACCAGCCACTTGCCCAGCGGCCCGGCGAGCAATGCCAGGACGCCGAGAAAGGCGACCAGGAGAGTCCATGCCTGGGTGTTCATCAGAATTCCTCCGCCCGCAGCAGGGCGTAGACGAGATAGACGAGATAGACGAGCACGCCGAGTGAGGCCGAACCCGCAAGCCAGTAGAGCCAGCTCATTTGCGCACCCCTAGCTTGTCGCAGCCGGTCACCATGCCAAGCATGGCGAAGAACATGACAGCAGCCCCGGCCAAATAGACGAAGTCCATGGTTCCTCCAGATGTTCATTTCCTGCGGACGAGCTTAGGAATTCGGGCATCAAATCGGTATACAGATTCGATCGAGGGGCATAAAGAACCCATCAAGACGGCGGCGACCGCCTCCTGCCAATGAGGTAAGTCGTCCCCCTCGTACTCAGCTGCGGAATTCCTCGGCGCTTCAGCCGGCGTGCAGTTGAGGAATCGGTGCGGCCGCCAACGCTGTGGTGCCAAGCAGCTGACTATTGAGTCGTCTATCGAGCCGAGGCCGCGGATACCTGTCCATCGCAGGCGACGGCTTGTGGCCGTTACCGGATGGCGGTCATGGTCCGCTTCGTGGATGCCTGCTCCTCAAAAAGTTCTTAAGTCCCAAGGCGTCCATGTCTGGCTGATCGACGTGGCCGGATCGGATCGGATCGGGCCCGGCACCGCACGTCGAGCACGCCGCCCGCCGCTTCGGATCGGATCGGGCCCGGCACCGCACGTCGAGCACGCCGCCCGCCGCTTAAACAGCAACTCATCACCTGTGCCCCTGCGCCCCAAAGCCAAGGGAACAGTTCGGATGGTCTTCCCCGGTGCATTGAAGCCCCCGCGGCGGCTTAACCGGGTTTTACGTTCCGTTGCGCCCTAAACCCCAATTTTATCACTAATTCGCTTTACTTGTGCAAGCGTTAGTAAGTGCGGATATCATCGACTATTACGCCAAGAACGCCGAGCAGTTCCTCGCCCCAGAACCTCTTGAGCCCGCTTCGGGCGAAGCCAGAATCGAAAACGCTCTGTTCGGCGTGCTCTTCGGTGTGCAGCCCTGGAATTTCCCCTACTATCAACTCGCACGCTTTGCCGCGCCGAATCTTATGGCAGGCAACGTGCTGATGGTGAAGCACTCCGGCACCGTGCCGCAATGCGCCCTTGCCTTTGAAAAGTTATGGCTCGAAGCAGGCGCGCCCGCGGGTGCTTACACCAACCTGTTCATTTCCTACGATCAGGTGACTCGCATGATCGGAGAGCCCCGCGTCAAGGGTGTGGCGTGTACCGGTAGTGTAGAAGCCGGCAAGAGCGTGGCCGAGCAAGCGGGCAAATATCTCAAGAAATCCACGATGGAGTTGGGCGGCAGCGACGCATTTATCGTGCTCGCGGACGCCGATCTGGACAAGACAGTTGAGTGGGCAGTTTGGGCCAAAATGAACAACACCGGCCAGTCCTGTGTCGCCGGAGCGCGCTACATTGTCGTCGAGGAACTGGCTGACCGGTTTCTGGAGAAATTCAAGGCCGCGCTCTCGGCCCTTACGCCCGGAGATCCGATGGACAAGGCGACTACGCTTGGTCCGCTCTCTACAGAAAAAGCGCTGATCAAGTTATTGAAGCAGGTCGATCAAGCCGTCGCGAGTGGGGCCCAAGTCGTCTTGGGCGGCAAACGGATTGAGCGACCCGGCGCGTTCATGGAGCCGACTATCCTGACGAACATCAAGCCGGGTAATCCCGGTTACCGGGAGGAATTCTTCGGCCCGGTCGCGTTGATGTTCCGTGTCAAAAACGAGGACGAAGCCGTGGCGCTCGCCAACGACTCGGATTTTGGCCTCGGAGGATCGATTTTTACCCGCGATGTTGCGCGCGGCAAACGCCTGGCCAGCCGCATCGACACAGGCATGGTCTTCATCAATCACCCCACCTGGACGGCGCCGGAACTGCCCTTTGGCGGCATCATGGATTCCGGTTATGGCCGCGAGCTTTCCAGCATGGGCATCCAGGAATTCGTGAACAAAAAGCTGGTGCGCGTGGAATCAATTGATGCCCCGGCCTGAGATTCACACGTTCGCGACATTCTGATTATGGACAAGCGGTCTTCGGCGGCCGTGCGTTCGGAATGCACGAAAACCGGCCGATCGCGTGCTCGCTCGGTAACGGCAGCACGAGTCGGATCACGAAGCCATAGCCGAGGCCATGGCTGCCCCTTCAGGCGCTCATCGACAAGGGTGGGAAAGGGGTTTCTCCTTATGTCATCAACGCGTGTTTAACCGGTGCACCGCCCTGGGCGACCGTCTCATAGGCCGCGATCGCTCGATCGAATGACCGCGTCGGAAGGGCAGGTGGTTGCAGTGCGCCTTCCTCGAAACCTGCACCCATCTGGTCCATCAGTGCCACGATGTCGGCGCCGCTCAGACCCATGGTGTCAACGCCGACCAGGCGTTTGATCCCATGATAGAAGTCGACCAGATTGAAGCTGACCACTTGCGGACTGCTGGAAATGGCCACCTGGCGCCCGCTGCAGCGCAGGGAATTCAGTCCTCACCTTGCCGTCTGTCGCCAGCAACGATCGTGCCGGCATAGTCGCGTCCCGGCACCCGCGGCGTGCCGGCTTTGAAGTGCCCGGAGACAGTTTTCACGTCGCTGGGTTTGATCGCGGTGGGCGCCACCTTGACCAGTACCTCGCCGAGGCCTGGCTGGGGCATCTCGCGCTCCTGCAGCTCAAGGGCGGAGGGCGGCCCATACTCATCGAAATACCAGACTTTCATCTTGCTCATGACGGATCGGTACATGTCAACATACCTGTCGCTCCGTTCATGCAATCAAACGGTCTTTCGGAACGGCGGCGGCAGCCGCCATGACGAGGGCGTCGCGCTCAGGAT
>CAJDTU010000093.1_pt1 | contig 10832 bp, 11 predicted proteins | sample 7389901 | NCBI WGS metagenome assembly CAJDTU01 (sample SAMEA7055649, study PRJEB34461) | soil metagenome | biome: terrestrial ecosystem; feature: Peninsula; material: soil | place: Antarctica | collected 2016
TGCACGGCCGTGGCGCCGGGGTTGCCGATGGCGACCACGGTTTGCGCCACCGACGCCGACCCGGGTTCGATACCGAGCAGGCGGACGAAGGCGCGAATCGCCTCGTCCGAAAGACGATCGAAGCGATAAAAATTCTGCTCGGCGAGCCAGGCACCCAGCTCGAGCAGCGTGATGCCAGGGTCCGACGCGTTGTGATCGGTCCAGCGCGGCGCACGGCGCGCCAGCAGCGCCCGGCCTTCGGACACCAACTGGTCGAAGTTGCGGTTGTCGAGTGCGGGCTTAGGCAAGGGCATACGGTGCACTCGGTACGATGATCTTCAGTTGCAGATCGCCCGCAGAAACCAACTGATGCGGCGCCGCCGGAATGCGGTCCGTGTACAGCGTCTGACCGACCGTCATTTGCAGGGACTGCACCGCGTCCACGCCGTCGATCGCCGCGATCAGCGCGGCCAGATCGGACAGATAGACGCTGGCCCCGAATTCCCAACCGCGGCCCTCGCGACCGCCGCTCAAGGGATGCAGGAAGCGCGTGAGGCTTGCGCGTATTCGCGCTTCCACCGTGCCGGGGTCCTCGCTCGCCCTGGGCAACACATCGGCGCGCACCCCGACCGGCACATAGCTGGGCGTGAGGCTGCGCAAGCCGTCGCCAACCCCCGCTGGCATGGACCGCCGCAGCGCGCTCAGAACGGTGTCGCGCAGTTGCAGCGACGGCATCGGCTGCGCGTCGAGCGATTGCGGCACCAGCACGAGACCGACATAGCCGCAGCTTCCCCGCCCGTCCGGCCCTTCCAGCGGCAGCGCGCGGGCGCGCGCCACTTCCGACGACGCGCCGAGCGCCAGCCACTCGTAATCCTCGACCGACACCGCGCGCTGTCGGTGCCGGATGGCCTGCAGGCCGCGGTTTCGCGCCGCCCGCAGCAGTTCGGCCGCGGCGCCGCCGCCCGCCGCCAGCGGGTTGCCGACCGACTGGATGAAGCCGACGCTGCTGCGCAACTCCCGAATGGCGCCTGCGCCCACGTTGCCGGCAACGCCCCCACCGGTCACGTAGCTGACGACGATCGGGCAACCTGCCGGCGGAATATAGCCAGCGGCGCCGGGAAAGCCGAATACGCCGCACGCGCGCTCGACCACATAGTGCCGATCGTCCGGGCCGGAGCCGAAGAAGTGCGGCTGAGGATGCCAGCGCACCCAGGCCGCCGTCTGGACGCTGGAGTCCTGCGCATCGACTTCGAAGCGCAGGTCGGCGCTGTCGACATCGGCCAGCGTGGTCTGCCAGTCGTCGCCGCGGCCGCTCCACTCGCGCACCTCGACTACTTCACCCGCCAGCACTGGCACGCCGGCAAGCGGGATGTCCAGCGCCCGTTCGAAGTCGCCGCTGCTTTCCATCGCCGCAGCCACGCCCGGGGTCGGCAGAGTCTGCACCGCGCGCGCCATCGGCAACGCATAGGTCTGCTGCGGATTGCCGTTGCTGATGCCCAGTTGCTCCCGATCGACGCGCTGGCCCTGGCTTGCCCACACGGCGTTCAGCCAGATGCCGCCACAGCGGAACATCTGTGCCTGGCTCGTGAGCCCGTCTTTCAGCCGCGCCCGGATTCGATACAGGGCACCCCCCAGGCCCTCGCGCGGCAACGCATCCGGCGCGCCGACAAACTGCACCAGGCCGGTGTGCCCGAGCCCGCCGGTGGTGTCGCGCACGGACAACCCGCTCCAGCCACGGCTACTCCAGTAGTCCCAGACCAGCGGCAGCGGGTCGCCCTCTGCCGCCGGCTCGATCACATGGACCAGCAGACTGATCAACGATGCCGGAGGTCGGGCACTGAAACCCAGATGCAAGGCGGGCGACACGTCCGAGACCGGCGTGAACGGCGTGAACGGCCGGCGCGGCCAGCGCGCGTCTTCGCTGTGATCCGTGTACGCGAAGTCGTTTTCTGTGACGCAATGATCGAGCGCCTGCGGAAGCGTGAAATATTCGTAGCTTACCGACAGCAGGGAGACGATGGGGGGCCTCAGCGTGGAGGGCGTGCTGACGACGATGGACTTGCTGTTGTCCCCGGGATCCGCCTGCACCGACAACGACAAAGGCTGTCCGTAGTCGCCCTCGAGCAGTCGCAGACGCAGCCATTGCTGGTTGTCGCCGTTGATCGAGGTCGGCATCCAGCCAGCGGGCGCGACGAACGAGATCACGCCGTCCAGGTCGCCTTGCCCGGTGCCCTGAGTCAACGAAACGGTGCCATCGATCAACTCGTCTTGCGAGCCGAGCGCCAGCCAGCGGCTGCCGTCGAAGTACTCCGTTCGCAATGTCGGGGGCGTGGCCGTTCCATCCTGGTATTCGTCATACAGCACGGAGAAAGTGAAATGCAGTTCGATGCGCGCACCGGAGCGGGTGAAAGCGTCCTTGCACGACACGTAGAAAGCCGCGAAAAGCTGCGGCTGCTGCCCGAACGGATAAAAATCCTTGCTGATGTCGATGGCAAAGCCGTCCAGGTAAGCGCTGCCGATCGGTAGATCGCTCACTTCCAGCCCGACAACGGCGCGAATCACATCGACCTGGGGTAGAGCGCCGGCCTGATCCGCACCTTCGGGTCGCAGCGGCGGCAGCGCGTCAGCCAAGGCGATGTACTCACCGCGCAGCGCCGGGCCGATGGGCGCGTCCAGGGTCAAGCTCGTCTCCGTGATGCCCAGCACCGTCGCTCTCGTGTTGCCGTCGAGGGTGACGACATCGCCCACCAGCAAATCCAGGCCGTTCTCGATCCGGGCCACGAAGTGCTGCGCCTCATCGAGGGTGAGCGCGTCTTGCACGATACGGGCCGCCGGCACCCGGCTGGACACCGTGGCCCGAATCCAGTAGCTGCCGAGCCCGTCGACGAAGTCCTCCTTGCTGTCGGGCCCGCACAGCTTGTCGAGGGTGATCGTTCCGTCCCGCGTAAAACGCGACGTCTTGTCTTCCGCCCGTTGCAGCGGCTGCCAGCCGTCGGCGCTCAAGTATTCCCAGTCGAGCAGCAAAGGCCGCTGGCCTGCGCCGATTCCTTCGGTCGGCTGCGTCGGACCGAACATCAAGGTCAGCACGATCTGCGCAGAGCCGGTGAGCTTCAATACCTCGCCATGGCCGAGGTAAATCCGGTGCGGCACCGCTTGCGAGGTGTCGAACACCGCGAAATTCCCCGGCGTGCCACCACTGTGATCGGCATAGGTATCGGCCTGGGGATCGATCGAGTACAGCGCGGCCAGCGTGCCGCGCATGGCGGTGATCGCCTGCTCGGTGAAGAACTCCGGCGGCGAAACGGGCACCGTGGGATGGTCGCTCGCCAGCGAAGGCGCAGGAGGCGGCAGCACGGCGGCAACGCGGGTGCCAGCCGCCACGGTCGCGTCGCCCGATGCGGTCTCCAGCAGCGTGAAAACCAGGGGCGCGCGCGCCGGCTGGGCGGGCAACACATTGGAGCCCGTGGAGTCCAGGAACTCAAGCTGCAAGCGCAGCGGCATCGCGTTCAGCCCGGCGCCCTGCACTTCCAGTTGCCGCGCGAACACGCTGTTCAAGGCGCTGGCGCTGTCGTGCGCCGCATCCCAGCGCGGCACGTAGCCACGCCGGTGGGCCGCCAGGTCGCGCTCGATCGCGCCGGCGTCGCGCGCGACGATCGGCGGTGGACGCAGCGAGCAGCTCATGGACTCCTCCCCTCCTGCAGGTAGAACGGGTAGACAAGGTTGTAGAAGGTGTTGGTCGTGCGCACCCGGTAGCGGATCTCGATCGCCAGCAGGCCGCGCGGCGGATCGGCGCTGACCGCCACGCCGACGGTGTCGATGCGAGGCTCCCACAGCAGCAGGGCCTGCTCGACGCGATGGCGGGCGAGCGCCATCGTGCTCGAGTCGAGCGGCTCGAACACCAGCGAGCGCAGACCGGCGCCGAAGTCGGGCCGCATCACGCGTTCGCCCGGCTCGGTGTCGAGGATGACGACGATCGCCTGGCGGATGTCTTCCTCGTATTCAGCCATCGCGACTGCACCCGCGGCGTCCACCGCAACCGGAAAGGCAAAGCCGCGGCCGAGAAACGCCCGTGGATCGGCGCCATGCTCGCCTCGCGCCCGATCAGCTCCCATGTCAGCCACCGATAACAACGTTGGGCGACCCGACGACAATCGCGGCGCCGCAGCCAGCAAGGTCGCCAAGGCGCGCGGCAGGCTGCTTGCCGATCAGCACCGACGAGCTGCCGCCGCTGATGGCGGTCGGCGGATGCGGGCCCGCCACCGGCGGCAAGGCGCAGGTATGCATGTCGCCCATGCGCGCGGCAGGCACGCCGTTGATCAGCACGTTGGACGCACCGGGGCCGCTGATCATCCCCGGATGGTTGGTGAGGTCGAACACGCGCGCGGCGTTGGCCATAGCGGGCTCCCAGTCAATTGATCGCCACGACCGCGCCCTGCACTGCGCAGGTGGCGCTCGCCTGGATCGTCACCGCACCGCCGCTCTGGACCGAAAGCGCGCTGCTAGCGTGTATCTCGATCACCGGAGCGTTCAGGCTCAGGCGAGTGGCCGCGGTGATGGTCACATCTCCGTCCTTGCCGACCGTGACCTTGGCCAGTGGCGTGCTGATCTCGGCCTTCAAGGGATCGAGCACCACGGTCGAGAACGTATTCGAGGTCAAGGTCACCGACTGCAAGGCCTCGTCGAACGCCAGTTCGTGGCCCAGCGGCGTGCGGATCTTGCGTTGCGTCACGGCGTCGGTCGGCGCAAGCACGGGCGGCCGGTCGATCGTGTTCCACAGCGCCCCCAGCACGTAAGGCTCGCGAACGTCGCCCTGGTTGAAGGCCACCAGGACCTCGTCACCGATCTGGGGCATGAAGAATGTGCCGCGCAGTATCCCGGCCATCGGCACCGCAACCCGCGCCCATGGCACGAAACCGGGCAACCAGGCCAACATCACTTGCACCCGCGCCTCGCCGGTGAGGTCGATGTTGTTGATCACCGTTGCCACCGAGACGCCCTGGACCTTCTCCTGGACCTGGGTCTCGGGCCTCAGCGCGACCTCCTGCCTCAGTCCGAACTTCACCGCTTCATCGGCCATTGCCTCGCCTCCTAAAGCGAAACCCGAACCCGCGTTGCACCCTGATCAGCCGCCGGGATGGAACCGAACCAGACCTCCTTGCGCGCCTCGAAGCGCGTCCGGAAGCCACCCGAGTCGAGCGAGTGGGTCACGGCGGTGGCGCGGTAGAGGCCGCCGAATTCCTCGCCGACCCCTTCGATGCGCAACACATCGCCCGGACGAATTTCCGGGTCGCCAATCACGCTGCCACTGGCCGTCAGGCGGCCGTTCAGCCGGGGAATCAACTCCGCCACGATGCGGCGCGGAATCGACGTCAGCGTCAGCGGTTCGTCGATCAGGTAGTCGCTTGCCGACATGCCAAGGGGCACAGTGCCCGGAAAGATCGACAGCGTGAGCGCCATCCGGTCCCAGTCGAAGCCGAGCGTGACGATGAAGGTGGTCTTGATCGCCGGCACCCAGACGAAGCCGCTTACGCTGGCGACCTGACCCACGGTCGAAAGGCGCGGCGAGAAGTCGATCAGCGAGCGCCCGTAGCCGAACGTGAAATCGGGCTGCAGGTGATCCATGGACGATGTGAAGCGCAGCACATGTCCGCCCTGCGCACCATCGTGCTCCACCAGCATGTCCCAACCGTTTTCGGCCGCGATCTGCTGCAGGAAGTCGTAGTCGCTGGTGTTCGCCTGCTTGCGGATCACCTTTTGCGCCGATACCGGATCGGCCAGCGCAACGAACGCGTCCACACCGCCCAGGATGACCGACAACGCAAGTCCGACCGGATCTGCAATGGGCAGCATCAGGTTCTCGAGCGCGACGATGGCAGCGGTGGCAGCATCGGGCAGTGGAAAGTTACCCACACCGGGGACCGGAATCGCGAACCAGCGCAGCTTGTTGCCACTGCTCATCCTGTGGCGACGGTCGTGCGCCGTAAGGCTGTAGGTCGGTATGCCACCGGACGGAAAACTCGCGCCGTGCGCGACCAACTCGCCGTCGAATACCTGGATCAGGGAGCCCGGCGCGTAGCCGAGTTGCAGCGTGAGTATGGTGTCCAGCGCGAACAGGGGGCTGTCCAGCCACTGCAGCCTGTCGTTGGCGAGCGTCACTTCGACCTCGTCGAGGCCCTCATAGCCTGTGCGACACTCGATACTCTGCACGCAGGCACGCAGTCCCGCGGGGACCGGCACCTTGTCCAGCGCCAGGGAAAACTCGGGGGCGAAGCGAGCGCGGTCCATTTACGCGTACACCTTTCCCGAATCCGGGTCGCGGTACGGCAGGCTCGGAAGCAGCAACTGCAAGCCCGGCGCCAGGTCGCGGGCGTGCTGCAGGCGGTTAGCCACGGCGATCACGCGCCAGAGACGGGGATCGTCGTACTCGCGGCCCGCGATCGTCGACAAGGTCTCGCCTTCGCTGACCACATGCCGCTTGGAATAGTCGCTGGTCTCGCGCTTGACCTCCCTGGCTTCCAGATCGACGTTGCAATATTCGTTGAAGCTGACGTTGAGTCGCGCACGCACCGGCGTGCCATCGGGCAGGAACATCAGGTAGCGTTGCGTTGCGCGCGCCAGCACGCAGGTAAACGCCAGCGCGCCCCAGGTGAAGAGCACTACCGGCGGCGCGTGAGTGCTCGGTTCGATGACCATCAACTCGGTGACCTGCCTCACCAGCGCACGGACATCGGATTGCGACGGGTTGACGGTCCTGCTGCCGACCTTGTGCGCTTCGTAGCTGTCGAGAAAAAGCTCCATCTCCAGCGTCTGCATGTTGCCGCTCACGAACTGGAGCAGGGGCGCCGAGAGGCCGGGGATCGCCGCCTGGGCGTAGTTGATGTCGCGGCTGAGCGTGTACTCCTCCGGATTGAACTGCACGGAGACGCTCGTGCCGGTCACGGTGTTGGTCAGCAGTGCTTTTTCGAGCGCCATCGCTTTCTCCCTCGCCTAGACTTGCCCTGTCCGTTCGCGGTACGACACCACGCGCTTGTCGAGCTGCCGGATCACGTGCTCGGTGACGCGCGACAACTCGGCCGCCGGCAATGGCGCCAGCGTCTGTGGCGTGCTGAAACCGTGCATAGCGTGCAACGCCCGGCTCGGAGGGGCAGATGCGGGCGCCGCTGCGGATTGCGGCGGGACAGGCTGCGCAGCCCGCGTTCGTGCCAAGGTCGCCGCCACGCGCGGGAACAGCGCCGACGCCTCGGCGCGGCGTATTGCCACCACCGCCTGCGCTGGCCGGGCGCTGCTCTGGCCATGCCCGGTGCCGGCACCTTGTCGGCGCGCCGGAACGACGAACCGGGCCAGCGCCACCCGTTCCCGCGAATGGCTCAGCGCGCGCTCGAACAGGTGCCGCACCAGCATCACGCGTCGATCGCGGGTCGAAGAAGGCGCTTGCGACCGATGCGCTGCCCCAGGCTTGCGCAGCAGCGCTTGCAACGAGACACGCACGGACGGGGCATTCCAGCGCAGCGACCACAGCGTGCGCCGCAGCACGGTCTCCACCGGGTTTGCGCGCCCAGCCGACGGGCCAACGCGTCGCAGGCGCGCCACGAAGTCGCGCTGGCGCGTGAGCACGCTCGCGTAGTGCGCCTGGCGCTCGCGGGCCCCGAAGTAGCGTCGCATCGGTTCAACCCTCATTGGCGCGTTCGTTCAGCGCCGAGATCTGCTCGACCCACGCCCGGCGATCCCTGTGCTCGAGATTCATGATCTGTTCCGGCGGCCAGTGAAAGTGGTATGCAACAAAAGCCACCTCCTCGTTCAGTTGATCGAGGGGGTAGCCGACAACTCCCCCGGCAAGCGCCCTCCTGCAGTCGGTATGTCGCCGGGGTGGATGTCCCTTCCACAATGCGGACACACCACCGGGTCGTCGTGCAGCAGGTTGATCCGGTTGTAGAGACCCTGCAAAAAGGCCAGGTCGGTTGCGAACAAGCCCTCTATCACCTTGGGATTGATGGCGGCCACGCTGCCCAGGCGGGTGACGACACGCGACAGCAGAATCACGATCACATACGCCTCGTTCTTCTGCACCCGCGGATCCCTGAGCGGCAGGATTTCGTCGGCCGCGGTGGCGCGCCGCATCACCCCGTCACGGTGTAAGCTGCCCTCCTCGTCCAGAAAGCCGCAGGGGAGGCTGAACTCGAATTCCGTCTGGAACATGGTGGGTGTCCTTTCAGTACGCTCAGGCGCGAGCGAGGCCTTCGTGCGCGATTTCCAGGGATTCGATGGCGAGTTCGTTCGACGCCGCGTTGAACGAGGGCCCGGTCCACTTGCACGGCCAGCCATTGAAGAAATTCCAGCGCGCCTTCTCCAGTCCCTGACGATCGAGCAGCACGATCGAGCCGTTCTTGCGCGCGGCAGCTGGATCGCCGTCGGCCCATTGCTTGTGCCAGGCGTATAGCTCGGCGTCGTCGGTGAGTCCGCGTTTCAGGCTGATATTGGAGTACTTCACCTGGCCGGGGTACTTGCGCGTCGTGATGCTTTCACCGCCTTCGCGGTACTCGACGACGTCGATCGTCGAGTCGAAGCCCGAAGCTTCCTGGAACGCGGCCTGCGTGATGCCGTCCACTTCCACGAGGAAGTTGAAGTTGGAATACGGATCTTTGCGGGTTGCCATGTCATGCTCCTGTCGCTCGTCCGAAAACCTCAGGATTCGCTCACGTCCGAGCCGCCGTCCCAGATACCGATGCGCACGACGATGAACTCGGCCGGGTAGCTCGGCCGCACCCCGATCTCGATGTGCAAGCGGCCGAGTTGTTGCTCGGAAAACGGGTTGAGCGTGGCGTCGATGCGCACATAGAAGGCTTCTTCCGCCTTGGCACCGAACAGCGCGCCGTCACGCCAGGTACGAGTGAGGAAGTCGGTCAGCGTGCGCTTGAGCTTCTGCCACAACGACAGGTTGTTCGGTTCGAAGACTGCCCACCGAATGCCTTCCTGAATCGACTCTTCCAGGTAGAGGAACAGCCGGCGGATGTTCACGTATTGCCAGTTGGTGTCGGTCGCCGTGGTGCGCGCACCCCACAGCACGGGCCGGCCGCCGTCCTGGAAGACCTGCACGATATTGATGCCGAGCAGGTTCAACTCCCCCTGCTCGATCAGGCTGATGCGTTTTTCCACCCCGATCGCACCGTTGACGATCTCGTTGGCCGGCGCCTTGTGCACGCCGCGCGTGGCATCGCTGCGTGCAAAAATTCCGGAAACGTGACCGCCGGGGGGCACCAGGATCGGCGGACCGCCACTGGCCGGCACCACGCGCAGCCAGGGCGCGTACAGCGCGGCATAGCCGCGGCTGGAGTCCAGACCTCGTCGCTGCAACTCCAGGCTGGCGTCGCCGAACAGCGGCACGCCGGGATCGGAATCCAATACCGCGAATCGGTCGGCCAACAGCTCGCAATGGGCGATCAGCGCCTGCTGCACCGCCGACATCGACTCGCCCGCTGCGGTGGGGCGGTCCGGCACGGCGATGAAGTTGACATCGTCGATCGCGCGTAGCGTGTCGATCGCGGTGGTGAAGTCGGCAGCGGCCAGGTTGGACAGATCCTCCTCGGTGCCCGCCGCCGTTTGCAGCGCCGCGCCGAGCGGAATGCTCGTGTTGGGCGGTGGCGGCTCCACGAGTGCCGCCGACAGCAGGCCGCCGGGATCGTCGTTGACGACGCTGATCAGGTAGCGCGGATGCGCGGCATCGATCGAAAGCCGGTCGTAGGTGATGACGACCGAGCCGAGCTTGACCTCCAGATTGATTTCCGCCGATGTCGCCGTCGGCGCGTCGGCCGTGAGCGGATCGAGGTCGAGCTGGAGGTTCAGTCCCGAGCGGAAGGTGACGCGATAGGTGACAGGAGCAAATCCATCCTGGGCCCCTTCTGTGAGCGTTTCGGCAATGACCGATTCGACGACCTGTGTATCGACAACCCGTGCAGTTCCGGTGCCCTGGGCAACGGTGAGGAGGGTGCCGGGCACCAGTTGGCCCGCCGCCAGTGGGCTGCTCCCGACCGGTCGCAGACGGATCGTCCGCGTGCCGGCGGCAGCGTTGGCCAACTGCATCCGCGTGCCAGCGACAAGCGTCTGACTGAGCGGCAAGGTGAAGCGCACGGTCGCGCCGCTCACGCTCGAGATCACACGCCTGTCGGTGCCGACCGAAAACGACGCCTCGTCACCCGGTTTGAACCGGTTGGCCACGCTGGCGGCGATGATGCCCGCGTCAGCGTCCAGCGTCACCTCCATCGCCCCTGGCAGTGCCTGCGCGAGCAGCAAACCCTGCGGACGGTAGACGGCGACGCCGACCAGCAGCGGCGCATCCGCGACCTGCGCGGTGATCCCCAGCGCACCCGGTTGCCGGGCCTGCAGGTCGACCACCGGTCGGCCGGGCGCCGTGGTCCTGTCGTTGAGCGTCATGCGCTGGTAGCTGCCGTTGCTGGCGCGCACGACATAGCAGACCTGGCCGCCGTTCTCGAAGTAGCCGCGAACGGCATACCAGAGGTAAGCGCTCGGCGCCGGCAGCGTGCCGAACCGGGTCATGAACGCTTCCCAGGACGTCACCTTGGTTGGTTCGTTCAGCGGTCCGCGCCCGGCGATGCCGATGAACGCAGCGGTGTTGGTGCCCACGCCTTGAATCGGCGCGCCCGGTGCAAACTCTTCGATGTACACGCCGGGGTAGGAAACCTGGACTGCCATCGTCATCTCCTTGAACAGTTCGAACGGTTCATGGCTCGCGGACCTCTCTAATGGGTTGGCGCTCAGAAGGTCACGTCGTAGTTGCCGGTCGGCTCGGGCACGGCGATATCGCGCAGCGCGCTCACGCCCTGCGTCGGAGCGCTGAG
>CAJDTU010000089.1_pt1 | contig 10716 bp, 8 predicted proteins | sample 7389901 | NCBI WGS metagenome assembly CAJDTU01 (sample SAMEA7055649, study PRJEB34461) | soil metagenome | biome: terrestrial ecosystem; feature: Peninsula; material: soil | place: Antarctica | collected 2016
TCTCGCAAAAAACCGCTGAAATCGGCTTTCGAGCCCGATTCGCGTTTCGCATCGCGAACACTACGCCGCCGCAAGGGGCGAAGTCCGACAGGCTGCTAGACGGCGCGAGATCATGGCAGTTCGCTGATATATTCGGGAAACTCGCTCATGCGGCTCGAGCGTCCGTCCGTCTGTCGCTGATGCACTCCCTTGAGGGAATCTTTCCAGTCCATGGACCAGCCTGGAACCTGGTCCTATAGTCCCTCCGGGGTCCTTGCTCGCTGCTGAGTCACGCTGATCGGGACGATCTCTGTCCGGATCCCGCCAAAGGTGTCTTATGTTTAACTGCAACTCACGTATCACAACGTGCCTCGCACTTCTGTTAACTGGTTGCGTCACGAGTGGCGGCGTCGATGCTTCGGCATCTTCAGTGCCGGCGCTTCCCCCCGCTCCGACGCCCAAGGCGGCTTTCCCATCGCCCGCGCCGGTGTCGTCCCCATCGCCGTCGCCCAAGCCGGCGCCGTCGCCGAAGCCCGCACCGTCCCCGACCCCGCCGCCCTCACCGTCGCTACCGCCTTCGACCGGTACTGTCGGGATTTATGATCCAGGTGCCTTGCCGGTGGTCGGCGGGCAGCAGTCCGACCGCACCGTCTGGCCCTCCTGGCGCCGGCCTTTGAAACGGTGGGAGTGGAAGCAGATTGCGGATACAGATTTGTCAGCGGTTGTGCCCAACCCGCCGGTGCCGGGCGAACTCGCCGCACGAATTGACTCATGGAACGGTCTTGCCGCGGACATCCGCACCAATCGGCTCTTCGCCGCCGCAAACGGTGGTCATGCAGACTACTCAGGCAACGAAGTTTATGAAATCGATCTATCGGTCGATTCCCCCCGCTGGAAGATGCTCAGGGCGCCGACCCCGAAAGCCCAGATTGTCAGCTCGAACTACACGACCAACACCTACAACGACTACTATCTGGACGGTCGGCCTGCTTCCACACATACTTACTACGCCTTGCAGTTCCTTTCCAGCAGGAACGCTATCTTCAAGTTCGGAGCCGGTTCCCTGTGGGGGACAGGCGGTGAGGCCAACTGGAAAACCGACGCGTTCTCCCTTGGCAACAACGACTGGCAGCCGGCGGGAACCTGGCCGGATGTCGTGCCAAATTCGCGCAGGGACGCAACCGGGGAAGCGGTCTGCATGAATCCGTCTACTGAAGAGGTGTACATAGCGGCGCCTGGCGGTCTGCGCAGCTTCGACCCGGCGACCGGGCGTTTTACGGTTGTAGCGAAGTGGATCCAGAACTCCACGGCAGTGTATTCGCGTGCGTGCGCAGTTGACACACGTCGAAACCGCGTCGTCTTCTTCGGCGATCACTACCGGGAACCGACAGGGGGGTTGCTGTTCAATACAGCCTCAAATTCGCTGATCCAAATCGATTTTACAGGCGGGGGCGCCGCGGATGCAGTCCGGGGAGGACACAACTTTGCCTGGTACGATCCGTTGGTCGATCGCTTCCTCGTCAAAGCCCGGTCCTCCAGCGTCGTGTATGCCGTGAATCCTGAGTCGTTTGCAGTCGAGTCCGTCGCCACGATTGGCGGTGCTTCACTTCCGGACGCGATGAACGGGGTGCATACTCGCTGGCAGCGCCTTCCGAAGCTCGGTGGATACGCCTACTATCCGCGCTATCGCTCAGGAGTGTGGTTTTTGGCCACCGAATGATCGGTTCGGGACCTGTTTCACGTATTGGCGGGTGAATGTGCAATAGGCAGGGTCACGTTCACCTGAACGTGCAAGCGCCGCGTTGGAGGGGTGATCCGCGCAAATGGACGGTTCGACTGAGCAGAGAATTTGTATCCGTACACATCGAGCACGATCAACCACCCGACACGCTGTGCTCCCATTCGCGCATGTGCTCGTTGCGAGGCGAGGTTGGGAAACGCTATCCAGCTCACGCTCGCCGCAACGCCCCGATCGCGGAGAAGCTTGTACGCCTCATCCCACAGCCGAGCGAATGTGCGCCCGAGCCTGAAACGGGGCAACACTTCAAAATCATAGTCCCAGCAGGTTTGTCCCGTCGGAATGGGCTCGAAATCGCAAGCCACCAGGCGCTCTTGCAGGGTGCCGAAATGCAGCCACATGAAACCCGCCAACTCCTGCGCGTCGAGCGCGGCGATGCAGGTGCTGCCGGCCGCGAAGCGTTCCTCGATGGCGCCGGCCGGCCGCTCGAAGCGAAGCGGGTCGATCTCATCGGGAGCGAGCCTTCCAACGCGCAGTTTCTTGCTTGCGGAAGGGCTCAACATCGGCCGAGTGGGAACCGGCTGCGCGTAGAAGCGGAATGCCCACAAGCGTGCGTGGCCGCGCGTGGCGCGATCGAGCAGGCGGTCAGCGGCGTACAGCATCCAGCCGACCACCCCCATTCGGCGGATGTCGGCTCGCAGCCCTTTCAGCCTCGGCATGGGTTGGCGAGCGCGTTGCGCATTTCAACGCGTTCAGTTGCGCCAGACGCCCGCCGCCACAAGCCTGTCTCGCAAGCCCGGGAACTGAATGCCGCCTGCGTAGGCGCGGCGAGCGAGCGGAAGCGCCTTGTCGTTTTCACCGATTGCGTTCCAGCCGAGAGCCAGGTTGTAAAGAATCTGCGGTGAAGTCGGCTTGATCCGCTCGGCCGCTTCGAGTTGCGCTCGGGCGTCTTTCGGCCGCTTGAACCGAATCAGGAAGTCTGCATATAGTGCGCGGACTTGCGCGTCGTCAGGCACAAAACGTATAGCTCTATCGAAGTAGCACTCCGCGGGAAACGCCACATGCGGAAGCGTCATCGACTTGAGGCGCACGGCGTATCGTGCCATTGCCGCCAGAGCTCTTGGGTGATTCGGAAAGACGCGTAGCGTGTAATTCAGGTCTTGGCCAAGGTATCCACTCTGGCCGCCTTCCAGGTTCTCCACCGAAGGCGTGAAATGAAACCTTTCCACAATGCTCCGGTCCGCTGTTTTCGCAGTCCGATAGTCGAACGGGCCGAAGTGGTTCTCCAAGGGGCCGCACAAACCTTCAACCCGGAGCAACGGCGCGGCGCTATCCGATTGTGCTCGGGTTGACGGTTGCGCTTTCGTCGTTGGCTGCGCTTGCGCCTGGACTGCCGGTACGGACAGAAGCATGACTGATGCAACGGCCCACGGGCCGACCTTTAGGAGGGAACGCACGATGACCGACCTATGCCGCAGATTCGAGTTGTCGACGAACAAACTCTTCCAGTGAGCGAAATGTGAGGAACGCATCAGCCGATACCTCGTCGTCAGGGATTGCGATCCCCGTCTCGTCTTCGATGGCGGTGAGAATACCGACAACTGCCATGGAGTCCAACTCGGGGATCTCGCCGAGCAGGGCAGTCTCGGTATTGAAGGAGCGAGCCGGGTATGCCGGGCCAAGTTGAGCGCTGAGAATGCGGGCGAGTGTGTCTGACAGATCCATGGTGTGTATGACGCTGAAATTTCGATCAGTGTACCAAGACCGGGCGGGCGGAAGCGTGCGAAAGGTAACAGCACATGTCAGCGCGCTTCGCTAGACTTGCGGGTTGCAAGATTGTCTCCCCGGAACTCCTGATGTCCAATCTGGTAGGTGAACTCCCTTTCTGCGCTCGCGTCGACTGCGGCTCGAAGGCAGCACTGGTGGCCCGTGATCGCACCATGAGCTACGACGAGCTGCGCACGACCACCGATGCGTTCGCTTCTTCACTGGCGGGCATCGCGGCGCAACCCGACAGCCGCGTAGCCGTGTGGCTCGACAAGCATATCGAAACCGTCGTTGCGATTTTCGGCACGGCGCGCGCCGGTCGGGTATTCGTGCCGATCAATCCGCTGCTGAAGGCCGCACAGGCCGCCTACATTGCCCGGGACTGCAATGTGGAGGTGCTCGTCACTTCGGCGCAACGGTGGGCAACGCTGCGGGCTGGCATGGCCGAAGACACGGACCTGCACTGTCCCGACTTGCGGCATGTCGTGATCGTGGGCGAAGGGGCCGCAGAATCGGCCCCGGGAGTGCGGGTGCTTCCGTGGCAGGGCTGGATGGACGAGGCCTCTTCCGGGGCGCCGCTTCGTCGCCCGATCGATGTCGACATGGCCGGCATTCTCTATACCTCGGGCAGCACCGGCAAGCCCAAGGGCGTGGTGCTGTCGCATCGGAACATCGTGGAGGGCGCGCGCAGCGTGTCCACCTACCTGCAGAACACTGCCGAGGACCGGATCCTCGCGGTGCTGCCGCTTTCTTTCGACTATGGCCTGTCCCAACTCACGACCGCGTTCCTGGTCGGCGCCACCGCGGTATTGCACAACTACCTGCTGCCACAGGACGTGGTCCGGGCCCTGGTGCGCGAGCGGATCACGGGGTTGGCGGCGGTGCCGCCCTTGTGGTTGCAACTGGCCGCGCTCGAGTGGCCGGGGCCGATCGACGAGCACCTGCGCTACTTCACCAACTCGGGTGGCGCCATGCCTACTGCAACACTCGCCGAGTTGCGCAAGCGGGTGCCGCACGCCAAGCCGTTCCTCATGTATGGGCTGACCGAGGCGTTTCGCTCGACCTATCTCCCGCCCGAGGAGGTCGACCGCCGGCCCACCTCGATGGGCAAGGCGATCCCGAACGCGGAAATCCTGGTCGTGCGCGAAGACGGAACGGAATGCGCACCCGGAGAACCGGGCGAGTTGGTCCACCGCGGTGCGTTGGTCTCACTCGGTTACTGGAACGATGCCGCAAAGACCGCCGAGCGCTTCAAGCCCTTGCCCGGTCAGCCGGCAGAGCTCGTGCTCACCGAACTCGCGGTATGGTCGGGTGACACGGTGAAGCGCGATGAAGAGGGGTTCCTCTACTTCGTGAGCCGGCGCGATGAGATGATAAAAACGTCCGGCTATCGGGTGAGCCCCACCGAGATCGAGGAAGTGGTCTACCGTTCGGGTCGGGTCGCCGAGGTCGCCGCCCTGGGAATCGAACACCCGGCCCTGGGTCAGGCGATCGTGCTGGTCGCCCAGGCCAGCCCTGGCGGCTCCGGCGACTCCAAAGCCCTGGTGGAAGCGTGCAAAGCGCAGTTGCCGGCGTACATGTTGCCGCAGCATATCGACTGGCTGGACGACGCACTGCCGCGCAACGCCAATGGCAAGATCGATCGCAAGGCGCTGGCGCTCGAACGCGCCGCGATGTTCGTCGGCAACGATGACCCTGATCCGGAGAAGGAACGCGAGTGACGGCAGCAACGACTACCGAAGTACGATTCACGCAGCACGCGCCGACCGCGTTTTTCGCGGTCGTGGACGACGAACTTGCGCCGGGCGGCATTCCGGTTAGCCGCCTGGCTGAGCGCGTCGGTTCCACCCCGTTCTACGTCTACGATCGCCAGGCCATCACGGCGCGCGTGCAGTCGCTGCGGGCCCTGCTGCCCGCGGCGCTCTCTCTTCACTATGCGATCAAGGCCAATCCGATGCCGGCCGTGGTGCAGTACCTTGCGGGGCTGACCGACGGCCTGGACGTGGCCTCCGCGCAGGAAATGATGGTTGCCCTCGATACCGGCGTTGCGCCTGCGCGGATCAGCTTCGCCGGCCCCGGCAAGTCAGCAGCCGAGATCCGGCGAGCCGTGGCCGCCGGGATCACGATGACGGCGGAGTCCGAGGCGCAACTGGACTGCGCCGTGCGCGCCGGCGAAGCGCTTGGCATCGCGCCGCGAGTGGCCTTGCGGGTGAACCCAGCCTTCGAGCTGAAGGCCTCCGGTATGAAGATGGGTGGCGGGCCGAAGCCTTTCGGCGTCGACGAGGCAAAGGTGCCGGCCTTGCTCGACCGGATGCGCGCGCAGGGCATCGGGCTGGTCGGGTTGCACATCTTCGGCGGCTCGCAGAACCTGCGTGCCGATGCCATCGTCGATGCACAACGCAAGACCTATGAACTGGGGCGCGCGTTGCTGCGCCACTGGGGGCGGCCGGTGGAATGGCTGAACGTGGGCGGCGGCTTTGGCGTGCCCTACTTCCCGGGCGAGCAGCCGCTCGATCTGGCGCCGGTGGTCGACAATCTGCACACCCTTTGCGAGCGCGCCGCACAGGAAATCGGTGCACCGATCGTGATCGAGTTGGGCCGATACCTGGTGGCGCATGCAGGGCTTTATGTTTGCCGCGTGCTCGAGCGCAAGGAGTCCTGCGGGCAGGTCTTCCTGATCACCGATGGCGGCCTGCATCATCACTTGGCGGCTTCGGGAAACTTCGGCCAGGTGCTGCGCAAGAATTATCCGGTGGCAGTAGCCAACCGTATCGGCGCGCCGCTCGACACGGTTCAATCCGTGGTCGGCCCGTTGTGCACCCCGCTCGATCTGCTCGCCGAGCGAATGATGCTGGCCGCCGCTGTCCCCGGTGACCTGGTCGCCGTCTTCCAGTCGGGCGCCTACGGACTTACTGCCAGTCCCACTGCCTTTCTGAGCCATCCTGTGCCCGCGGAGATCCTGGTTTGAACCGCTCGCTCTTGCCGATCCCGTTCTTCGGCCAGTTCGCGCTCGCCTCGGCGCAGGGCGAGCACCTGCCTGATGCCTCGGCCTCCGCCGTGGCGAGCGCGAGGCGCGGCGGGGCGGGCGCAATGGTGTTCGGTCGCTTGCGCTTCACGGACGAGCCGGCCGGCCGCGCGGCGGTCGATCCGGCCGGGGCGCTGCTGTCGCGCTGGCTCGACGGCGGCGATGCGGTGCTCGATGCACTGGCCGGAGAGTGGCTCGTGGCGCTCTGGGATACGCGGCGCAAGTGCGCGCTGCTCGCGGTCGATCGCTTCTCGACCTATCCGCTCTTCTGGGCCTCGAATGGCGGCATGCTCGGCTTTTCGGCGCGCCCGGAACAGGCGGTGGCGCTCGCCGGCATGTCGGTGAACGCGAACTGGCAAGCGGTGCTGGCTTACGCCTACTTTCACATGATCCCGGCGCCGCTGAGCATCTACGAGGGCGTGCATCGGCTGGACCTGGGCGAGGCACTGCGCATCGAGGGAGGCCGTGCCGAGGTCGTCCGGTATTGGAACCCGGTGTTCGAGGAGCAGCGCCCCTTCGACTTTGCCACCGAGCGTGGCGCATTCCTGCAAGCCTTGGGGGAAGGCGTGGCTGAATGCACCGCCGGGGTGCCGCAAGAGCAGATCGGATGCTTCCTGTCGGGTGGCACCGACAGCTCCACGATTGCCGGGCTGGTCACGCGCCAGTATCAGGCCCCCGCCCGCACCTTCGCGATCGGCTTCGACGTCGGCGGCTACGATGAAACCATGTATTCCCGCCTGGCGGCGAAGCACTTCGGCACGCAGCACACCGAGTACTTCCTGACGCCCGAAGACGTTTATGCGGGCGTGGAGACCGTGGCCACCCAGTACGAGCAGCCGTTTGGCAACTCGTCGGCCCTGCCCACCTATTTCTGTGCCCGCATGGCGCGCGAGGCCGGCATCACGCGCATGCTGGGCGGCGATGGCGGCGACGAGTTGTACGGCGGCAACGAGCGTTACGCCAAGCAGGCGGTGTTCGCGATGTACGACCAGGCGCCGGGCCTGCTGCGCACGGGCGTGCTCGAGCCGCTCCTGTTCGGGGCACTCGGGAACGCCGACACTAAAGTACTAACCAAGGCGCGCAGCTACATCGAGCAGGCAAAGGAGCCCTTGCCTGACCGCATGCAGAGCCGCTACAACCTGCTCAACCGCCTGGGCCCGGGCTCGGTGTTCAGCGATGCGCTGCTCGCGCAGGTTCGGCTCGATCAGCCGCTCGCGCTCGAGCGCGAGGTCTGGGGGCGAGCCCAGGCAGCGCGCATGCCGATGAGCCAGATCAACGAACTGCTCGCCTGGGACTTCAAGTTCACCCTGGCTGACAGCGATTTGCCGAAAGTCACGCGGATGTGCCAGGCAGCCGGAGTGCAGGTGTCGTTTCCGATGCTTACCCACGCGCTGGTCGAGCACTCCCTGCGCCTGCGCCCGGGCGAGAAGCTCAAGGGCCGGCGCCTGCGACACTTCTTCAAGGAGTCGTTGCGAGGCTTTCTTCCGGACGAGATCATTGCCAAGCAAAAGCATGGCTTCGGCCTCCCGTTCGGCGACTGGCTGCTCACGCACGACCGACTGCGGGCCATGGCCGACGATGCGATGCGTTCGCTGGCAGCGCGCGGGATCATCCGGCCGCAGTTCCTGCAGCAGTTGCTCGCGCAACTCGCCTCCGAGCATGCCGGCTATTACGGCACCATGGTCTGGGTACTCATGATTCTCGAGCTCTGGCTGCGTGCTTCACCGCTTGCCGACGTGCGTTTGGAGGCGCCGTGATTCTGCGCGGGCTGACCGCACTGGCCGCGCCTGCCGGCGCGCGCAGCAAACTGTCGGTCTTCTACTTTCATCGCGCCCTGGCCGAGCCTGATCCCTTGTTGCCCTTCGAGCCTGACGCCCGGATGTTCGACCGGATGCTCGGCTGGATCGGCTCGCAGTTTCGGGTGCTCGATCCGCTGCAGGCGTGCGAGCGGCTCTACGATGGCACGCTGCCGTCGCGCCCCGCGATGATCACGTTCGACGACGGCTACCGTGACAACTACACGGTGGCGTTACCGCTTCTTCAGCAGCACCGGATGCAGGCGGCGTTCTTCATCGCGACCGGATTTCTTGCCGGCGGGATGATGTTCAACGACCGGGTGATCGAGGCGGTTCGTCGCTGCACGCGAAACTCCCTGCAGTTGCCCGATGCAGCTGAGCCGCTGCCGCTTCGGGATCTTGCCGAACGGCGCACTGCAATCGACTCGATCCTCGGCAGGATCAAGCACTTGCCGCCCGCCGAGCGGCTCGAGCGGGTGCTTGAACTCGAACACGCCGCTGGCGCCGGACCGGCGTCGACGACCATGATGATGACGCCGGAACAGGTCGCTGGCCTGCACCGTGCCGGCATGCAGGTCGGCGGTCATACGCGCAGCCACCCGATCCTGCTTGCGCTGGATGATTGCGCGGCCCAGGCAGAGATCAGCGCAGGTGCACAGGATCTGGCCGCCATCACTGGAGCGCCTTTGTCGCTGTTCGCCTATCCGAACGGCAGGCGCAGTGCCGACTTCGACGACCGCCACCTGAGGATGGTCGAGCGCGCCGGCTTTCGCTACGCATTCACCACGCATGCGGGCGGGGCCGACGCTTCCATGTCTCCGCTCGCGCTGCCCCGTTTCACCCCCTGGGATCGATCGCCGGCCCGGTTCGGAGTGCGCGCCCTGCGCAACCTTCTTGCCCGTCGTTGACCGGGAGTCGTCTAAACTGGCTGATCAATTCCACGAGGGTGGCATGAGGGCTGTACTTCTCGCGGGCTCCGGCCCGCTGAATCTCAAGGTTCTGTATTGCCTCGCGCAACTGGGCGCGCAGACCCATGTCGTGGCCACCAACGATTCGAATATCGTCAGGCGGTCGCGGCACTTCCATGCCTTTGAAGTGCATCCGGGAGTTTCGGATGATTTTCCTTCCCCGGAGGCGGTCGCCTGGTTGAAGGATTACTGCGAGCAGCATCGCATCGACGTGGTGATTCCGGGCGATATCGGTACTGCTGGTTTTCTTGCGACAGCCGGCGATTCCCTCGGAGAGGTCGCCATCTTTCCGTGCAGCGATGCGGCGATGCTCGAGCGCGTGCACGACAAGTGGATCTTTGCGTCCACGTTGATGAAAGCCGGCATCGCGACACCCCGAACGGTGCTCATCGAGTCCGTGGCGGACGTCGCAAAGGCCTCCGACGAGATCGGCTTCCCCATGATGGTGAAGCCGCTGTCGGGAGAGTCGAGCCACGGGGTCGTGCGGATCGCGGATCGCGACGCGCTCTCCAGGCATGTGCAAAGCGGGCTACCCTTTGCGTCACCTCCTCTTATTGCGCAGGAGTACGTGCAGGGCAGGGATATCGATATCAGCGTTCTTGCCGTGCGAGGCAAGGTCGTGCTCGGCGTCACCCAGCAACTCGAGCCGGATGGAAGCCTTCGTTTTTTCGCCGATGTGCCGACGCGGCATCTCGCAGAAGCGATCATCGCCGAGTACGGCTATCACGGGATCGCCCACTTCGACATGCGCGAGAACGATCGTACCGGCCAGATGACAGTGCTCGAGTGCAACCCGCGGTTCTGGTATTCGATGCCCGCGGCGATGTGGCAGGGGGTGAACTTCGTGGAGGCGGGCATCCGGAGCGCAATGGGCGAGAGCGTGGCCGACGGTACGACTCTGATCGAGGGCCGCTACTACGCCCCCGGGGCCCTGCTCGCCGCGCTGCGCCGCCCCTGGACCATTCAGGGACTCACGAGCCGGAACATCAGGGGCGTCCTGCAACCGGCCCTGGATCCGATGCCGCACCTGGCCGATCTGTACCGGAAGGCAAGAGGCTGAGCGCTTGCTGCAGCGCGTTGCGGATTGGTGACCAGCTCTCGAGCAGTGGTATGGGATCCCAGGTTACGTTGCCTTCGATCACCGAAGGTCCCTCATCGGTCAGGGCGACATCCCAACCGATCGTGACGAGCGGGCGCAGAGCCCGTGCGGCGCTGCGCGCCAGTTCGAGCGCAGCGGCGAAATCAGGAATCTGGAAGCCCGGCAGAGGGGTGCCGGTTACGGGGTGCCGCTCGATGCGAGCCAACCCGAGGCCCGCCGGGTCGGCCATTGTATAGGCATACCGTATCCGCCCGGTATCGAGATCCGCAGCTGATGACAGGTTTCCCGAGCGCCCCCAATCGAAGTTGTCAGTGATGTTGGATCCCGCGATCAGCTTGAGATAG